>ENA-UOTW01000052-UOTW01000052.1-synthetic-metagenome-genome-assembly--contig:-NODE-52-length-31819-cov-2.445693_pt1 | contig 31819 bp, 23 predicted proteins | sample MGYA00238141_ERZ746978 | MGnify/ENA primary metagenome ERZ746978 (study PRJEB28755, sample SAMN02352454) | synthetic metagenome | study: EMG produced TPA metagenomics assembly of the Artificial... | reverse complement strand
GAGGCAAGTACATGTTCACATGTCTGGGTAGAAAATACACGCTTTTCTTTCCCTCGTGCTTCTGTGAGTTTGACACAAACCTCTGGATCACTTGCCCGTAATTCTGTAACAAATCGTTCTTGAAGATCGCCCACTAGCTGCTTTGCTTTTTCTATTTCTTCCTTTTTTATATACAAAATGGCCTCTGCCTCTCGGGGAATCGCATTGGTTTTCATTCCACCTTGCACATGTTGGAGCTGATAAGGAATCACTTGCTGAAGACCATGCAGCACACGACCTAGCAGTTTATTAGCATTGCCGCGACCCTTATGAATCTCAGCCCCTGAATGCCCTCCTTGTAATCCATGTACAGACAATCGAAATGCGGTACTTTGGTCATCGGCGTCAGCCCATTCTATTTCAAGTCGTTGTCTCGCCGTGACACCACCTGCACAGCTTACCAGCAAACGTCCTTCTTCTTCCGAATCAATATTAAGCAGAATGGAGCCCTTTAATTGATTAAAATCAAAATGCATAGCCCCACCCATTGATGACTCCTCCTCGGTGGTTATAAGTGCTTCTAGGGCAGGATGCATGAGAGTCGTATCAGCTAGCAGAGCAAGCATGTAAGCTACGGCTATACCGTTATCTGCACCTAATGTGGTCTCCGTAGCATATAGCATATTGTCCACTACCCGTAGCTGAATGGGATCTGTTAGAAAATTATGTACGGTTCCTTGATTTTTTTCACAAACCATATCCATATGCCCTTGTAAAATAATGGTGGGCAATGCCTCATAACCTGCGGAAGCTGGCTTGCGAATCACTACATTTAATGCCTCATCCCGTGTAGCATCTAATCCATGCTGTGCCGCAAAATCTAATAGATAGGTACTGATTGCTTGTTCATTGCCTGATCCCCTTGGAATTTTTGATATTTCTGCAAAATAATGAAATACGGGATGCTGTAAAACTTCCTGGAGTGTTTTAGCCATATGTAGTCCCTCGCTTCTAAATTAGTAGATTAGATGATTGCTTTAGATGCAGGAAAAAGCCCTCTTATATGAGAGCTTTTCCCTTTTCTTCCTGCTTGTTACGTTAGATAGAATTTTTACGCTTTTTTCTCTGTAAGCGTCATAAATTCATCAATGTTTGCCAAAGCAGCATCTACAGCACTTTGCCAGAAATCTGGTTGTGTCAAATCTACATGTAGATGAGCCTTCGCCAGATCTTCTACTGTCATGCGACCTGTGTCTTTTAAGAAGTCAATATATTTTTCCTCAAAGGAAGCCCCTTCTTTTTGTGCCTGCGCAAACAAACCAGCACTTAACATGTATCCGAATGTGTATGGGAAGTTATAGAACGGAACATCACTAATATAGAAGTGAAGCTTAGCGGACCAGAAGTTAGGGAAGTATTCGTCTAAAGCTCCCGCAAATGCGAACTTCTGCGCTTCTTCCATTAGTTGATTCATTTCTTCCGCACTTAGCATTCCATTCTTGCGTTGTTCGTAGAATTTCTTCTCAAATGTAAAGCGAGTAAAGATATCCATAAAGAAGGAAACGGCATCACCAAGCTTATCATCGATCATGGAAATACGTTCTGCATCAGATTTGGCATTTTTTAAGGCAGCATCCTTCACGATTAATTCTGCAAAGGTGGAAGCTGTTTCGGCAACGTTCATGGCATAATCCTTCGCCAGCTCAGGCAAATCCTTCATTACATACGTGTGATAGGAATGTCCCAATTCATGAGCTAGTGTAGAGGTGCTAGACATACTACCGTCAAACGTCATGAAAATACGCGTTTCTTTGCTGGACTGTAAATCGGTGCAGAAGCCACCTGGTCGCTTACCAGGACGATCCTCAGCTTCAATCCAATGTTTTTCAAAAGCCATTGTTGCGAATTCAGCCATTTTTGGACTAAATTTCTCAAACTGCTCTGTAATGAATTGGGCTGCTTCATCATAGCTCATTTTGCTGGTACTGCCAGGCAATGGTGCCGTCCAATCGTAGAAAGACAGAGAATCGATGCCAAGTAATTCCTTTTTCCGTTTTAAATAAGGAACGAGGCGCTCACGATTCTTCTCTACAACCTCCCACATGACATTCAGCGTCTTCTCACTCATACGACAAATCTCGACCGGCTCTTTCAAAAAGTCATCCCATTTACGCTCTTTATATAAGGCTAAACGGAAACCACTTAAATGATTCAATGCTTTTGCGCATAGGTCTTCATTTTCAGACCAAGCTTGCTTCCAATTGGCAAACATCTGCTTGCGAACTGTAGGATCAGTATCAGATAGCAGGTTAAAGGCTTGCCCAACTGATAAATTCTCAATTTTCCCATCTTTCTCACTTGGGATATGCATGCGTCCAACGATCACGTCATATAACTGCGACCATGCATGATACCCATCTACTGCTAAGTTTCCTGCCAAAATCTCTTGCTCAGTAGGAAGCTTAGCTGCCCCTAATTGACGGCGCTCATCTAGAATAAAAGCAATTGGTTTCATACTATCTAACGCTAGGAATTGCTTCCAAAGCTCCTCAGGCACTTCTAAAATGTACTGATCAAACAATGTTCCTGTTTCTTGATTTGCCGCTCCTAATTGTGTTACACGGTCACGTAGGAAATGAGCTTTTCCATCATGTACATTCTGTGCCTCAAGGCAGGAGACGAATGAACTTGCCTGCATCCAATCAGAGCGTACTTGTTCAAAACGTGCTACAATCGCTTCTAATTTTTTTAGCTGCTCTAGCGATGTAGGAGCTTCTAACGCTTTTAAATCAGCCGTTAAAGAAGACGTTTGTTCCTTTAATTTATCCAAGAATGCAGCAAATTCCTTTGATTCGCTTCCTCCAGGAAAGATGCTATCTAAGTCCCATACGGGTTTAAGATTTTGTAGCATGTAATATCCTCCTTTGTCTTGGCAAAACTCGCCTGTTATGTATAAGTCTTAGCTCTCATTGTACCTGTTTCCTGCTAGAATGGTATGCTTTTTTTACCGAAAAAAATTTTTTGATTGTAAACGATAACGCAAAACTAGGTAAAGGTGAAAAGCAAGGTGCCGGAGTGTATAACCTGACACCTCGATGCAAAAGGCACCGCTACATTTGGCGGTGCCAAGCTGATCTCTTCTTTTCTTATGAAGTGAGTTCAGTTGGTGCTTTCCATTTCCGATAGAAATAGATCGTGAATATCAGCGCCATGACCATAGGTACACCATGTAGGATACCTACTACCCATATCGGCAGCATGATTTCAAATAAAGGGGAACAAATTAGCATTCCAAACGCAAATCCAATTGTTTGCAAGGTGGAGGATACTCCAAAAACACGACCGCGCTTATCATCTGATACCTGCTGTAGGCGTGAGTTATAGCAAATGGCCGATATACCATCAGATACTCCCGCTAGGAAAGCACAGATAAGCAGAAGATACGTTGTAGAGAACGCAAACAGTAAAATAAAGAAGAACGACATTAAAATCGTCGAGATGCCAAATGCTTTTTCGGTAAATACTTCCTTAGCATTTTTAGAATGCTTACTCATAAAACGAGAACCGACAAGATTCCCAATTGCCCAGATTCCCCATATAAAGCCCATAATCATAGAGGGATTGTCCGGCTTAATCATAGACGAATAAATCGGTATCCCTACATTATGCGCTGCGGAACCAAACGTATCAAATAATCGAATCGTCATTAAAGATAATAAAACAGGAATTACACGTAAATACCGATAAATAAACGAAAACTCTGAAAAAAACGAAGCCTTTTGATCTGATTGAGTTCGTGTTTCATTCGTTTTAATGGGGAGGCTAATTAGGTTCACAGCCGAAAGCAAATAAGTCAGGGAGTCAAGCAAGAAAATATTTTGATAGCTTAACAGATTAATGAGAATCCCACTTGATAGCATCCCGACAACCATGGCAATGGCTTGCCACGACTGTAATAAAGCATTGGCTCTTACTCTATTTTCTGGTGACACAAGCATAGGAATACTGGATTGCATGGATACGTTAAACATCGAGCTAAACATTCCCATACCAAAGATCACAAAATACAGCATATAAAAATGATATTCCTGTGGTGTAATAAATAGAGAAAAGAGAAGACAAAACCTTGCAACGTCACTAATAATCATTAGCTTTTTACGGTTAAATTTATCTGCTAGCATACCAGAATAAAAACCTGCTAAAAAGCTTCCCAATAAACGAACAGCCATAAATAATCCCATGTAAACAGCACTGCCCGTTAATAGGTACACATACAGATTTAGCGCAATCATATCTAAATAACTGCCTATATCTGAAATGGTTCTTCCAGCAATCAACTGGTAAATGTACCGCATTTTATTATTCTGTCCTGCTGGAATTGTTGTTGTCATGTTCTTTCCTCCTACACCTTAACCAATTTCTCGATTTCAAATGTGACTAGCTCGCACGCCTTTTCATAGACTTGTTCAATATGTTCATAGCTTTCTCCACGCATCCAGCACATAACGAGAAATACTTCTTCCTCGTCCCCTCTTATCTCTGCTCCTATTGGATAGACTTGTGTTACTCTTAATACCCCAGGAATTTTTTCAAGCTCCTCTAGTCCGTTTACCGCTCGAAGAATCCCGCTCTCCTTTGGATATAAAGTAAACATGGCATGAGGAGTTTGTTCTTGGTTTGGTAGAGTCGGTAATTCAAAGGTTCCTAAAACAATTCCCAATTGGGCTTTTACAGAATCAAATCCAAGCATTGTTTCTAAGCTATCCTTAACACACATACCACCTATACGTGGATTGATTTCTAATACCTGTGGGCCTAATTTTTCGTCATAGCGTAATTCAACATGGGACAACGAATTCTTTAAGCCAACAGCGCGAACGGCTTCCACTGCATAATTCTTGAGCTCCTCAATTTCCTTCTCCGTAAAGCGAAGAGGGGGAACGACCAGAAGATGCTCATAGAACACCTGCTTTTCTTCTGTGACTTTTAGCTTATCATGCACAAGTAGAGGAATGATTTCCTTCTCTGTGATCACCATCTCTACACTAGCTTCCCGACCATTCATATATTTTTCCACTAGCATGCAACCCATCGGATTAAAATCAATAAGCTTCCCATCCTTCGTCGCATAGGTGTGACAGGATGCATAAAGATTGGAATAATTACAGTCAGGTAGCTTTTGCAGGGCGTATGTAAAATTATCCCTTACCTCTTGTTGATTGTGGGATTTGAGAATTAAATGCGAAGCAACTCCGTTAATCGGCTTTAAAATCACCGGATAGCCAATCCGTTCCGCATGGGCGACTGCTGAATCTACATCGACAGCTAGTCCATAATCAACCGTTAGCACTCCCGCATGTCTTAGTGCGTCACGCATAAGGTATTTGTTATTTGTACGATACAACGCATCTGAGTCCTGAGATGGTAATCCTCTTTTTTCTGCTATCTTAGCGACATCAGCCCCTAATAAACCAGCGCTTGAAAATAACCCAAGAATACTAAGTACAGCAGAAATTTTATATGTTTCCTCAAGCATGCACATCTTTTTTTCTAATTCCTCATAGCCAAAATCAGTAGTCTCCATTATTTCGGCAAATAAAGCAGGAATGTCGTTTTCTGCTTCTAATTGAGCGATTTTCGTTCTTTCATGCTCTGTGAGAGGGCGAGTAATGATTGCACACTGGTATCCCATTTTCGTAACATGAACAGCGCGATTAATGGTAGGAACTACCGAGAGATTTTCAATAAATACGATTAATTCTTTCATATCAATGCCTCCATTGGATTATCATCCCCGTCAAGATAATGAGACACAATGTATCCGTTTTCATTTATTTCATGAAGAGGTGGTAGCATCGTGTTATCAGAGAAATGTAAGAAATCAGCCGCTTTATATGGTGTAGTGGAACGAATATACCGTTGACCATCAATCTCTACATAATCGAGCTGAGAATTCGTACCGACTCTATGCTTTCCAATAGGGGTTACATAAACATAATGCGGAGCAATGCTTCCAGAGAAAGCGGATAGTTCACGTATAATATCAATTCCCTTTTGGACTGATGTACGGAAATGCTTAGCGCCGACTACAGCCATACAGTGGAACAGATAATAAGGCACAATCCCATTACAGAGAAACAGCTCTATTAATTCTCGCATCGTTTTGGTATTATCATTAATATCTTTCATCAAAACGATTTGTCCTCTTATCGTAATACCTCGGGAAATGATCTTTTGCGCAGCGCGAATAACTTCTGGGGTAAGTTCATCTGGGTGATTTAGAGATAAGCCAATGGAAAGGTTCCTGGATAAACGTGGATTTTCATAGTTAATTTCATTAAATTCTGATAACATCTCTGCTGTTTCATCCGTGATGTTTTCGGGAGCAAATAGAATATTTCTGGTGCCTACCCGAATGTTTCGTACATGATCAATTTCCTTGATTTGCTGTAGAACCTTATGCAGTAATGTTACATCGAGAAACGGGTCTCCGCCGGTAATTAATACCGTTTTAATCCGATCATCATTGCTTATATAGTTGATCGCATCTGCAATATTTTCATCTGACATCCGCTTGGCTTCTCCCGCTAACGTACGGGTTTTCTTAAAACAGTATCTACAATAGGCAGAACATTCAAAATAGGGAGTTAATACTGCTCGATCCTCGTATATTCTTTCAAGTCCGTATATTCCTTTATTATTTTTACCCTCTTCAAAAGGCTTTTCTGTGCCATATTCTAATGCTTCATAGGGACTTGGTACAAATTGCTTGGCTACACCCTGAGATTGCTTCACAATCTTTGCTAGAGAAGGACTAATTTTGGAACGGAATTTTTGCATTACCTGCTTCTGCATCTCTCTTGCTCTTTCAGAAACGATTGTTTCCGTCATTCTTGACATTTTGTTACCTCCCTTAATATAATTTGATTTTTCCATTTAAACCTTATATTTAATTTACATTTTTGTCAATAATAGGTTTCTTGCTCGTTCATAAGAAAAAAGATCGGGGAATTCCCGATCCTTCTAGAAAAATTTATTATGATTTTTGAAGTATCTCATGTTTTTCCAAAATCCATTCTATCAACGGACTCTCTTCTGGCAACTCACAATATTTCATGATCGTTTCCTTCAAGCCTTGCTGTCTAATACTATTTTGCAGCTCGACTGCTTCTGAATCTTGTTTGTAGTCAAACGAAAGAGCCGCTGCTATTCCCAAGCAAAGTGCCTTGGGCTCCATTTGATAAAACAATGCTTGACGAGCTGGATTAATAAAACGATCGTTACAGCCCAACTTACGAATTGGCGAACGCGCAATACGTGTCACTTCATCTTGTAGGTGTTTATTTTCGAAGCGACGAAGGATTTTACTAATATAGGCAGCATGCTCTGTTGCCTGAAAACCATATTTTTTCTGCAACACGTTACCCGTTTCTTGCAATGTTTCTTCTGTTAATTGGCGAATCTGTGGATCTTTCATCGCTTCTTCTATATAGGAATAACCTTTTAAATAGCCAAGATAAGCCGCTGTAGCATGTCCTGTGTTAACCGTGTATAGTTTCCGCTCAATATAGGGTTCTAGATTATCTACATACATAATATCAGAAGATTCAGGTAATTTACCTTTTGCCTGTGATTGATCGATGACCCATTCGAAATAAGCTTCCACCATCACCATTAGCTGGTCATCATTCTTTTGCATCGGAACAATTCGGTCTACAGCAGAATCTGGAAACCCAAATTGTTGATCCGCTCTTGCCTGCTCTGATTCATGTAAGTGACTATACACGTATTGCTTAAGTAAAGTGCTTCCACCGATCGCATTTTCACAGGCAATGATGTTAAGTGGCTCGCTGATTTGATTCATGCGTTCCTTCATGCCCCAGGCAATTGATTGAGAAATGTATGGGAGAATATGAGGCCCAACCGCTGTCGTGACGAGATCGGCAGTAGCAATGGCTTGAACTACTGCCTGTTCGTCTGCTCCATGTAGGGCACTTACATGTTGAACCGTGAATTCTTGTGTTTCTTCTTCAGCGATCTGTACGGTATAAGATTTACGTTGGTTTATTTCCTTAACAAGCTCCTCATTAACATCTACAAAGCATACCTCAAACCCTGCCTGTTCTAGTAACAGTCCAATGAAGCCTCGTCCAATGTTACCTGCTCCAAAGTGAATGGCACGCATCCTACATACCTCCCTTGATGATATCCATGATCTCTTCATCGGTAGTAGCATGAACCAATTTCTCTACATTTTCTTCCTCGGATACCACAATCGCTAAATCAGACAAGATATCCAGATGCTCATCACCTACACCTGCAATACCGATCAATAAACGCGCTTTATTCCCTTCCCCAAAATCTACTCCATCTGGAAGCTGTACAATTGAAATTCCTGTACTTTTAATCAATGTCTTTGCCTCATTCGTACCATGAGGAATTGCCACACCATTGCCAAGATAAGTGGTTAACAGCTCTTCACGCTCTTGCATTTTAGTAATATAGTCCGCTTCAACATGACCTGCTTGCACTAATAGTTTACCTGCTAGCTCAATTGCTTCTTGTTTGTTGTTCGCTTTTTGATTTCTAGCAATTACGATGTTTGTCATAGGTGATTTCCTCTCTCTTTAACTTTTCTGAAACAAAACTGTTTCAATTTTTCTATAAAGTAGGTTTTAATCTCGATAGGCTGCTTGTTTTCTATTACATTCATTGTCTCTTCTTCAATTAATAAAGAGCTGATTTCACTCAGAATTTCTGTTCCTTCACTCCGCATTTCTTGTGGACTCACCAAAATTAGTAATTTAGTAACACTCATCTCTTCCCCATCCATCGACCGGCGAATGATCGGTTCTTGTAAATATCCAATGGAAAAGGAGGGTTGTACGATTTCCGCACTTTTTACATGATAGAGAACCTGCGTGGTACCTGGTATACCAAGACCGCTTTTCTCCTCGCGTTCTAGTAATTTACGAACAACCTTTCGATAGTCACGCATGATCCCAAGATTCTTTAATTGTTCACATATCGTTTCCAGCGTTTCGATAATATCCTGGCTCTGGTTATTTAGTTGGACATCATACCAGCCCTTGCAAATAGTTAGCGTATACCTAAAGTAGGATTCGCCTGCCTCCATATGATCCAGAATTTTTTCTATCGTTTGCGGTTGACTAGGCTTAGCATCATTCAAAGGTTCTATTGGTACCTGACTGAGGAAATTCCGAATACTAGCAATTTCTTCACGTGATAATAACGGGCTTACTGTAATGTACGGCTTCTGCTCAAATGGGACAGGAATCGTTGAGATAATTAGGTCATACTTTGTAAAATCAATTTGATGTACCTCAAAGATAGAAGCATGTTTAAAAACTTCTATTTCTGGAATTTCTGCTTCAATCCGGTCTGCCAGCATACGAGAAGATCCGATCCCGCTTGAACAAACGATTAGTGCCCTGTATTTGGTACGTGTTCTCTTTAACCGCTCCATTGAGGAACCAAAATGGAGAACCAGATAAGCAATCTCCTCCTCTGGAACCTGTACAGGGGGAAATGCTTCCTTGACTGTTTCCGCTATCACTTTGAATACTTGCTCATAATCTTGTTTGATTTTATGGAGCAACGGATTGCGAATGTGCATGCCTCGCCTCATTCGATTCATTGCCGGCTCCAAATGAGTTAAGAGTCCTGATAACAATGAGCGATCTTCATAAAAATTGACCCCTAATCTTCTTCCGGCACCCTCCATTAGCTTCTGTGCTACGGCGGTTACTTCTACATTATTGATCTCTAATAGATCATGCTGACTCATTCGTAGCTTAGATCCTTGGAGATGCATGGTGATGTAAGCAATTTCTGCTTCAGGAAATGGAATGGTAAAGGTACCTGCTAATTCATTAATGATTTGCTTAGCAACTTTATATTCGGCTTGCCTTTTCAAATCTTCAAAGTAATGCTGATCAATCTCGATATGCTCGCCTTTCATGAGTCGTTCAATCATGAGGGACAAATGAACTACTAAAGCAATATAGGAGCTATCAGCTAATGGATAAGGCAAATCCTTCCGTACACGCTGTAGTGTATTTTCCACAGCAATCAATCTGTCTCGTTGAATCAGACCTAATAACTGCTCGGAAGCACTGTTTACCCTTTGAGCCGTTTTTTGCTGGATATTCTCTTTTAATAATCCAATGAGTTGTGTTTCATCTAAGTTTTCGGAGAGTAGGGACATCATGGCTTTTCTCTTTGCTGCCTCCGTCCCCTTCAACTCAATGCCGTATCCTCTGCGACGTACCAAATGTAACTGCAAACCTCTAACCCACTCTTCCAATTGATCTAAATCGTGACTAATAGTAGGAACCGCCACCTTCAGATTATGTGCCAGCAAAAATAGCTTGATGGGTTCGTTGGCCGCTAGCAGGGTACACAAAATAATACTGCGTCGCTCCTCAGGGCTAAACTCCCTTTGGGTCACTTGAAATGCCTCTTGATGTTGCTCTGGATTAGATACATGCTTGGAGGAATGCTGTATAGCCCTCTCCAGTGCTCGTTCTAATCGCTCTTTATCTTGTTCCGCTCCTTGGAGAATCAAGCCAACCCCCGACCGTTTCATTAGGTGAAGTCCGTACTGCTCCATCAGTGGTTCTATCTCAGGTAATTCACGGTGTACAGTGCGTGTGCTCGTATGGATTTCATCAGCAATTTTAGCAATCGTAATCCCGTTGTTCTCCCGTAGTAGTATCATGATCATCTGTTGTTGTCTCGCTGAAATTTGCACATGTACACCGCCTTTCTCATGGATTTCCTATCGATTACTTACTTAGATAGGTGGTTAACTCATCATATTTAGGACTGCTTAGGAAATTATCTACCGAGATATGATGCGCTTGGGGTACCGTTTGTTTAGCACGTTCGGTCAAAGATTTATGTGTAACAACAATGTCTACATTCTTTGGTAAATCATTTATTGCTTTATTTGTTACTTCTACATCAATGCCTGCCTTTTGGAACTTCTTGCGTAAAATAGAAGCACCCATAGCACTTGAACCCATTCCAGCATCACAAGCAAAAATTACTTTTTTCACCTGTTCCTTTGCAGGTAAAGCATTGCTAGTGGCAACTTGGTCTGCCTGATTTTTTACGTTAGCGCTTACAACAGCGCTTTCTTCTTTGTTGTTTTTCATTGCTTTCATTTGTGCAGTTGCTTTGTCTAGTCCATCCTCTTCATCTGATGCAGCCGAAGCTTTTAAGAATACAGATGCAAGTAGGAAAGAAACGATCGTACTAATGACTACCCCGGCTAATACCGGGAATAATCCACCTTTTGGCGCCATAGCAGCTATCGCAAAGATACTACCCGGAGATGCAGTCGCTACTAAACCGGCACCTAACAATTTGAAAACAAATACCCCACTGATGCCACCGCCAATTGCTGCTAGAATTAGCTTTGGCTTCATCAAAATATAAGGGAAATAAATTTCGTGAATCCCGCCTAGGAAGTGAATAATTGCTGCACCCGGAGCGGATTGCTTTGCTGCACCACGCCCTACCAGCCAATAAGCTAGCAGGATTCCAAATTCAGGACCCGGGTTTGCTTCAAGCAGGAAGAATATCGATTTACCGGTTTCTGCCGCTTCTTTTAATCCAATAGGGCCTAAGATTCCATGATTGATTGCATTATTTAAAAATAAAACCTTTGCCGGTTCAATGAAGATACTAACTAGCGGTAAAAGCCCCAGATCAACAATAGCTTGAACGCCTGCCGCTAAAGCATTTGTAAGAGCAGAAACAACAGGACCTACACCTGTGTAGGCAATAATGGCCAAAATCGCTCCAAGAATCCCCGCTGAGAAGTTGTTCACCAGCATCTCGAAACCTGCCCTGATCTTCCCTTCAAATAACCCGTCCACCTTTTTCATAGCGTATCCGCCAAGTGGACCCATGACCATCGCGCCAAGGAACATCGGAATTTCTGCACCAACGATAATGCCCATTGTAGCTATCGCACCGAGTACGCCACCGCGTACATCATAGATCATTTTACCGCCCGTGTAGCCAATCAGTAACGGCAGAAGATAAGTGATCATAGGGCCTACCATTTTACCCAATTCTTCATTAGGAATCCAGCCGGTCGGTATAAACAGAGCAGTGATCAGTCCCCAAGCAATGAAGGCACCGATATTTGGCATGACCATCCCACTTAGAAAACGTCCAAATTTTTGAACCTTTACTCGTAGACCTGTATCTTGAGACTGCTGTGCTGCTACAGATGTCTGATTCATAATCATACTCCTTTCAAACACAAGCTCCATATGAGTAACAATAATGTCTTGTTCATGACTTAATACTAGAATGGTCTCGTTTCTTATTCAATAAAATGAAAATCTAGTTCCGTCATGAAGAATGTTGACAAAAGTTAAATTAATAGCGGAAAAAGGCTTTGTTATAAGGCATTTCCAATCTCCTTATTTGGCACTTTATGTAGATAGGAAAGCATGAATCTCTTTTTCGAATATGTGACTGAAGAGGATTAGGAGCAATGTAAGCAGCTACTCAAGTGATTTGGACTAATCAAGCAACAGTAAAAAAGCTTGACCATAAAAAAGGCCAAACCATTTCTTATCTATATCCAAATTCCATTCCTTTCTATCGTAAAAAGGAATGAGAAATAAAAAGATTGCATGCCGATTATTTGTCACAATAAAATAGCCAAACCCTCCTGAATCCAAAGTGGAGAGTTTGGCTTTATCAACTATCTATTATCTATTATTTAATGACCTGAAGCTGATTGGTTCTGCCTTTCTCAATTAATTCATAGGCACGTTTAACTTCTTCCTCTGAGGGAGAGCGCTGTCCTTTTAATGGATACGCTTTGCCTAGCTCCTCCCATTTATATATACCCATTTCATGGTAAGGTAGAATTTCTACCTTTTCCACACCTTGGAGGGAGCCGATAACTTCCCCCATTTCAAGCAAATGACTAGCCGAATCCGTAATACCTGGGATCAACACGTGACGAATCCACATTTTTTTGCCGCGATCAGATAAAAACTTGGCAAATGCTAATGTCCGATCATTTGGTTGGCTGGTAAGCCAGATATGCTTTTCACGATTCATCTGTTTTAGATCAAGAAGGACCAAATCGGTCACTTCCAGTAATTTATCCGCCTTAGCTGTGTCACAGAAGCCTGAAGAATCTAGCGTAGTGTGAAGACCCCATTTTTCTTTAACAGCAGTAAAAACCTCCGTTACAAAAGGAGCTTGTAAGGTCGGCTCTCCACCTGTGACTGTCAGACCACCACCAGAGTTACGATAGTAATTCAGGTAGGGTTCAATTTCAGCCAAGACCTCGTCTACCGTCATCTCTGTTCCACCGCTTGTATCCCATGTATCTGCATTATGGCAAAATTTGCATTTTAAAGCACAGCCTTGCAAAAATAAGACAAATCGAATACCTGGACCGTCTACAGTACCAAATGTTTCAAGGGAGTGAATTCGACCTTTCATGTTGATCAATCCTTTCTACACAACAGCAAGAGAAGGAAAGCTGTTCTAAGTTAGTGTGTTATGCTCCGTCACTTTCCTTCCCTTGCTGTTGTCCGAAGCAGCCAGCTAGCTGCCTCGGAAACAGTCGGGATACATGTAAGCCTAGATTTTGCCATGGAAAGTACGGTTGATAACATCTAATTGCTGTTCACGAGTCAATTTGATGAAGTTAACCGCATAACCGGATACACGAATTGTTAATTGTGGATATTCTTCTGGGCGTTCCATCGCATCCAGCAATTGTTCACGGTCAAATACGTTTACATTTAGGTGATGTCCACCATCTGGTGTCATGTAACCGTCCATCATCGCAACCATATTAGTAACGCGAGATTCTAGGTCTTTACCCAACGCTTTTGGCACGATTGAGAATGTATTAGAAATACCATCCAAGCTATGCTCATACGGAAGTTTAGCTACGGAAGACAAGGATGCTAAAGCACCTTTTTTATCGCGTCCATGCATTGGGTTCGCACCCGGTGCAAATGGTTCGCCAGCTTGACGTCCATCTGGAGTCGTACCTGTCTTTTTACCATAAACTACGTTGGAGGTGATTGTGAGTACTGACATTGTTGGCAACGCATTACGGTAGGCTTTATGCTTACGAATTTTGTTCATGAAGCGCTCCATGATATCAATTGCGATGGAGTCAACACGATCATCGTTATTACCATATTGAAGATATTCGACTTCTGTTTCGAAATCGACCGCAATACCTTGTTCATTACGAATCGGTTTTACTTTCGCATACTTGATAGCAGATAAGGAGTCTGCTACTACGGATAAACCAGCGATACCGCAAGCCATCGTGCGAAGGATTTCACGATCGTGCAATGCCATTTCAATACGCTCATAAGAGTATTTATCATGCATATAATGAATTACGTTTAGTGTATTCATGTATAGCTTAGCGAGCCATTCCATAACATTGTCGAACTTCGCCATGACTTCATCAAAGTCAAGCACTTCGGAAGTAATAGGAGCGAATTGAGGTCCTACCTGTGTGCCTGATTTCTCATCCACACCACCATTAATTGTATAAAGCAGTGCTTTCGCAAGGTTAGCACGTGCGCCAAAGAATTGCATTTGCTTACCAATTCTCATAGCGGATACGCAGCAGGCGATACCATAATCGTCACCAAAGTATGGACGCATCAAATCGTCGTTTTCGTATTGGATAGAGCTTGTTTCAATGGATACTTTTGAGCAGAACTTTTTGAAGTTCTCAGGAAGATCTTTAGACCAAAGAACAGTCAAGTTTGGCTCTGGAGCCGGACCAAGATTATAGAGTGTATGCAAGAAACGGAAAGAGTTTTTCGTTGTGCGAGTTTTACCACTTAACGACATCCCAGCGATGGATTCAGTTACCCAAGTTGGGTCGCCGGAGAATAACTCATTGTAATCAGGAGTACGCAAGAATTTAACAATGCGCAGCTTCATGACGAAATGATCAACTAATTCCTGTGCCGCTTCTTCTGACAATGTACCCTCAGCAAGATCACGCTCAATGTAAGCATCTAAGAATGAGGAAACACGTCCTAAGCTCATTGCGGCTCCATTTTGTTCTTTAATTGCAGCTAGGTAGGAAAAGTATAGCCATTGGAATGCTTCATGTGCGTTCTTAGCAGGCACAGAGATATCAAATCCATGTTCTTTTGCCATCAATTTTAGTTCTTGAAGGGAGCGAATTTGTTCGGCGATTTCTTCCCGTAAACGAATAACATCTTCTGTTAAAGCATCTACTTCTAATTGTTGGAGGTCGCCTTTTTTCTCAGCGATTAGGCGATCAACACCATATAAAGCTACGCGACGGTAGTCACCAATGATGCGGCCGCGACCGTAAGCATCTGGAAGACCTGTGATAATACCTGCACGACGAGCCTTTTTCATTTCTTCTGTATAGGCATCGAATACACCTTGGTTATGGGTTTTGCGAATATCGGTAAACAACTTAATGATTGATTCTGGCACTTCAAAGCCGTACGCTTTGCAAGCATCAATCATCATGCGGATTCCACCGAAAGGCTGAAGAGAGCGCTTGAATGGTTCGTCTGTTTGTAAGCCTACAACCTTTTCTTTATCCTTATCCAAATAACCTGGTTTATGGGAGGTAATAGTAGAAGGAGTGTTAACATCTACGTCAAGAACCCCACCATTTTCACGTTCTTTTTTTGTTAAGTCAGAGATGATGTCCCATAGTGCTTTTGTATCAGCGGTAGCACCAGCCAAAAATTTATCATCGCCATGGTAAGGAGTGATGTTTTCTTCAATGAAGTCACGAGTATCAATCGTTTTCATCCATTTCCCTGGCTTAAAGCCTCTCCATGCGTGTTCAAATGTTTGCAGGTCTTTCTCTTGAATCGCCATCTTACATACCTCCTCAAGTATTGGCTCGTTGTTCTGTACTCGGCAGCACAACTCTTTACATGAGGTGTCTCTGCCTGTAACGAAGGCCATCTATATGATTAAAAAAGCTATTGAAGGATTTAATGCGTAAAAGAGCTTGTTTCGATTCTGAACAATTGCTCTTTACAGTTTCATCATACAAGAGAGATTGCGCCTCGGTGTGTGAAAAAGATCACATATGCACCTATTTTGTGATATGGTTCACAAATTTGTTTCATTTCATTCATAAAACTGTTTTAACACCAAAAACCGTTGATATATAACACATTTCGGATCGTAAAAAAAGAAAAATGATACAGATTTTATACCTGTATCATTCATTTTCACCTGCACTCCATATTAATCGAAACAATATTATCTATCACCTGTAATGGATAGGTTTTGACCTGGCCTGTGTCAGGCGCTTGAACCTGACCGCTTTCTAAGCAAATCTTCCAATCATAGAGAGGATCGTAGACATATTTGCCAGAAACGATCCCTTCTGATAAAGGTCCTCCTCGATACGGACTTTTATCCTCAAGCGCATACATACTCCCATCCGATAATCGAAAGACGCAGACTTGCTCCTCTCCGATCTGTACCACTCTCCCGAGTTGAACAGGGAACTCTTCCACTCGTCCAATCGTTATTGTTTTAGTGAAATCTCCCATGCTGTTTTCCCCCTTTTTTCATGACATTGGTCCATTATCATTTCTGTACTATGACAGGCTTTCCACCTTAATTGGTTCAAACAACTTTGTTCTGGTTTCTTGATCCTGTAATACTTTTTGCCACGGGTCTTGGACTTGGGCAAGAGCTAATTCGATACGAGCAAATAGCTGCTGACGGTTCTCTACATCCTCGACCACATTTTGATGGATCATTTCTAATCCCATTCGCTCGACCCATTCAGAAGTACGTTCTAAATACTTGCCTGTTTCACGATAGTATTGGATGACTGCTCCGCAAATCTCAATTAATTCTTCATCGTTTTTTACTTTGCACAATAAATCAGCGACACGTGCTTTAATACCGCCATTACCGCCAACATAGATTTCCCATCCGCCATCGTTACCGACAATCCCGATATCCTTTGTGCAGGACTCGGCACAGTTACGCGGACAACCGTTTACCGCCATTTTAAATTTAGCCGGCATATCGAGACGCTCGAATTTTTTCTCCAAAGCAATACCCATCCCAATCGAATCAACAGTCCCAAATCGACAGAAACGAGAACCAACGCAGGTTTTCACTGTACGCAAGGCTTTGGCATAAGCATAACCAGACGGCATATCAAGCTCTGCCCAGACTTTTGGTAAGTCCTCCTTCTGTACACCCACTAGGTCGATTCGCTGTCCACCTGTCATTTTGACCATTTTCACATCATATTTCACAGCAACATCAGCAATCTTTTTCAAATCCTCCGCTGTCGTTACTCCGCCGTACATACGTGGTACTACCGTATAGGTACCGTCTTTATTAATGTTAGCGTTCAAACGTTCATTCACAAAGCGAGAAGCTTTTTCGTCCTGATACGTTGTCGGATGAATCATCCCTAAGTAATAGTTCAATGCAGGACGGCATTTTGAGCAGCCTTCTGGGTTTTTCCATGCTAATACATACATTACTTCTTTAATCGTAGTAAGACCCATCTCTTGTATCTGAGCTACGATTTCATCACGGCTTAACGTAGTACATCCACAAATCCCCTGTTTATTCGCATTGATATCAAAATGATCTCCCAGCACATACTGCAACACTTGTTCCACCATTGGCTTACATCCCCCGCAGGACCGTGCTGCACCTGTGCAGGATTTTATTTCATCTACCGTTGAGCAGCCTTGTTCCTTTATCGCTGTCACGATACTGCCTTTTGTGACACCGTTACAGCCGCAGATGATCTCTTCATCAGACATCTCGGCTACTAAAGCTGCTTGATTTCCTCCACCACAACAAGCTCCGCCGCCCATTATGGAAGCGTACACCTCGTCCGTCATTTCTGTCTGGGTGTTGACCAGCTTTTGTAAGCGAGCAGACTCACTAACATCGCCGAATAGGATTCCTCCGACAATTTTGTTGTCTCGAATCAGAATCTTCTTATAGATTTTCTTCCAATCATCCTGCATACGTACGATGGTCATATCCGCTTGATCCTGAAATTCGCCCGCTGAAAATACGTCAACTCCAGAAATTTTTAATTTAGTAGATACAACGGAGCCTTCATAGCCCTTCGTCTCTATTTCACATAAATGCTTGGCTAATATAGCACCCTGTTCAAATAAAGGAGCTACCAAACCGTAGCAAAGTCCGCGATGCTGGGTACATTCCCCAACCGCATACACATCTGGTGCAGATGTTTGTAGCAGGTCATTTACAACGATCCCTCGTGCTACCTCCATATTACTTGCTTTGGCCACGCTGGTATTCGGTACGATTCCCACTGCCATTACAACAAAATCGACCTCCAATACGCTTCCATCTGCAAAACGCAGTCCCGTGACACGCTCATCCCCAAGTAGCTCTACCGTTTGTTTTTCCATTGCAAATCGGATTCCCTGACGCTCTAGTTCTTCTTTTAGCATGTTTGCTGCTATGTCATCCAGTTGCCGTTCCATCAAAACATTGCCTAAATGCACGACCGTTGCTTCCATTCCCAAATGAACCAAGCCCTTAGCTGCTTCCAAGCCCAACAGACCGCCACCAATCACGGCAGCTTTTTTACAGGTCTTAGCAGCTTCCATCATCTGATTGCAATCCTGAATGTCTCTAAAGCCAATTACTCCTTGTTTATCCACACCAGGTATAGGTAAAACAAATGGTTGAGAGCCAGTAGCGATAATGGCTTTATCGTAAGAAAATACCGATCCATTATCCGTGTACACCTTTTTCGCTTCGGTATCAATGTGAGTCACTGCTGTACCTGTTTGTAGATCAATCTGATTATCTTTATACCAGCTATGGTCATTTAACACGATGTCATCAATCGTTTTACTACCTTCCAGCACATACGAAAGCATAATGCGATTGTAGTTGGGATGCGGTTCGTTTCCTATGATTGTGATATGATACATCTCTTTGTTGTGCTTTAAGATTTGTTCAATAACATTGACGCCAGCCATACCATTTCCAATTAATACGAGACGTTGCTGCTTCATAGACAATCCTCCCAAAATCTTCTATAATTGTTTGTGAAATAATGCACAAAAAGAACTCTACGTGATTCTACATTCGTTGCATAATCTATTTTTACTTCATGTAAAGCACTGATATACCAAGGATTTTACTGCTTCTTTTATCTGTGTACAGACCGAGTATAGTATAGAAAAAGACCAGCAGATGTGTGGAAAATCACAGGTAAAATGACAATTTGTCTAGCTAATTATATAAAGCCGATCGTCCCAGATAAAGACGGTCGGCTTTCCTCTATAACAAGATGTTCAATTCCTTTAAAGCATGGCTAATACCGCCCTCATCTACGTGCTTCGTCACGTAGTTTGCATGTGGAAATACGTCAGGATGCGCATTCCCCATCGCTACTCCCATTCCTACAAATTGAATCATCTCAATGTCATTCTTGCCATCACCAAAGGCTATCGCTTCTGATCGATCTACTGTAAGGTGCTGTAGCAAGGCTTCAATGCCTTTTGCCTTAGAGCCATCCTTTGGCATCACATCCAAGGACACATCATGCCAACGGAAAAAGCGCACGTTTTGAAGCGTATCGTCTTGCTCGTAGACCCCTTCTTCCCCTTCAGCACAATGAAGCCAGCATTGGTAAATCGGCTTGTTGCGGAATACCTCTGCATCCATGCCGGGTGGGTCAAATAGAATAGAAGAAACAGCACGATTCACCATCTCATTTCCCTCATGTGTCGCATAAAAGGAGTCGTCACTCAAATACACAAGTGCATGATTACGTGCCATCACAAGCTGGTACAGTTTCTCAATACTATGAACATCAATAGGAGTAGAATAGACCACTTCCCCTTTGTGCTCTACATAAGCGCCATTAAAGCACACCAGTGTCTCAATTTCTAAATCCTCTGCGAGCTTTCGAACATGAAACGGTGAACGCCCTGTAGCAATAACCGTATGAATCCCGCTATCCCGAAGCTGACGGAGTGCTTTTCGAGTATCCTCTGGAATCTGCTTCTGCTCATTTAACAACGTGCCATCCATATCAAAAAAGATAACCTTATAGGGCATGCGCTTCTCTCCTTTTTTCTGACTTACTGTTCATTATAAACGAAATATTCCTACTACATAAGTGAGGTTCTTTGCATGAACCCTTGGCAAGCTGTCATGTTTCTCCCTATTTGTAACATATAGTCTACAGATGGGGTGATCTAGATGGCTATTCGCATGAGACGCCGGCGCATTCGGACGTCAAAAAAGAAAATTTTTTTTATTGCCTTCATTGTCTTTCTTGCAATCATCATCCAGAGTATCGTCTTTCTAGAGCAAAAAATTAAACCTACTTTATTAGTGATCGCCAAGCAGAAATCTGAACAAATTGCCAAAGAGGCCATCGCAGACGCGGTGACCAAAAAGATCGCTCAAATTGATATGAATACAGCCGAAGTTCTAGACATTGAGAAGGATAGCGATAATAAAATACGGGCTATTAATTTTAATTTTCAAGGATATTCAAAAATCATGGGGGAAGCCAATCAACGCATTAAAAACAGATTAAAAGAGTTTGAAAGTGAAAAAATTGAAGCTCGCGTACCTCTTGGATTAGCCTCAGGAAGCTCCTTTTTGTCCGATACGGGGCCTAAATTACCGATCACCTTCAGCCCTGTTGGTTCTGCAAAAACATGGCTTGACCCTAAGCTATCCGAAGCTGGGATTAACATGGTTATGGTAACGATCTATCTGCAAGTAGAAGTTCGCTTACAAGTGATCATACCTTTTGCAACTGATCAAACCATTGTCACAACCTCCATTCCCATTACCAACTCTCTTGTCGTGGGAGAAGTACCAGACTATCTGTACAACAATCCGCTAGGCAAGCCAGAGGTTCCTAGAATGCAGGTCGAGCCACCAGCTAAATAATACAGAAGGAATCCTCCTTTATTGGGAGGATTCTTTTACTTTCAGGACGATATCTCGCCATTTTGTAGCATGCGTTAGCACCAGCTTTGGTAGGATACATGTATCATTTGCTACCTCTGTGACCAACCGTTCCATTTCCACTACGGCCAAATCACGCTCCCACTCACTAATCGTGTTGTTTTGGAACGCTTCCTCCAGTTCATCCTCATCCAAAACTTCAGTACTCCCAGAAGGCATCATCGCTAAATCTAGATACAGATCATCATACCAAGGAACACCATTTTCCCCTATAGCATGCCTAAGAACGATATCAAAATAGAAGTAGACTACCTTACCAGTCTGATCTATCATCGCAGTCATAACATAATGCCGCCCCGCAGGAAAGCATTGTATCCAGACGTATCCATCATCCGCGATACAAATGTCTTGTCCGTTACACGTTACCCAGTATGGTTCCTCCATTTTTGTGAGGACGAGACCAGTAATGCTGCCGTCAAAGTACTCTCCACGTTGGGCCAATGGTATAAAGTGCTTGTCTATCACTGTTGTCCACCCTGTCACATCTGCATATTTCCGTTTCATGAATACGTCTCCTTTATCATCTGTAGCATCATCGTCTCTTCTCATTGTAACAGATGGAAGTTTAGTTGGAATTTTAAGACTTATGGTACAATTCTTCATCATAAAATTTCGTCAACATAACTTCACAGATTAAACACAATGCTTAAAACACTTGGTATGAAAGCGCTTTAGAAGTACATCGTACATGTACGGGATGGCACTATACGTAATTTGTGATTTTTTTCACTTAAGCTTTTATGAATGGTTATTACAATCATGGTGAACGACCACGAGTATGCTTGCAATCATGCATTTCTGCTTTAGATTTTTTCCTACTCTCCCTTCTCATTACTATACATATATCCAAGGAGGTTTTCGTCTTGAAGGGTTTATCAAGGATTTTTCTGCTTTTCTTAAGTATGGCAATCATAGTAGCTATGGCTGGATGTAGCGGTCAAGGCACCACCCCTGCAAAAGGTGATTCTGTGAAAGCTACCGGTCAAGCTGATGGTAAACATGGCCCAATCAAGGTTGAGGTAACAGTAACAAACAACGAGCTTTCAGACATTAAAGTCCTCGAACAAAAAGAAAATGAAGTATTATCCGAGCCCGTATACAAGAAATTGCGAGACCAAATCATTGCAAAAAATAGCACAGAGGTAGATGCAATAAGTGGTTCTACTCTTACAAGTCAAGGCTATATCAATGCTGTAAAGGACGCCGTGGGTAAAGCTGGACTAACCTTAACTGCTAAAGGTTCAGATACATTGGCAACAGTCAAAGAGGAGGCTGTTCAAAATTACGATGTAGTCGTCATTGGCGCAGGTGGTGCAGGCTTCGCGGCTGCTATGGAGGCGAAAAAAGCAGGGGCCTCTGTAGTCCTGCTGGAAAAAATGCCATCCATCGGTGGTAACACATTGATTTCCGGCGCAGAAATGAATGCTGCTAACAACTGGGTACAAGCAAAAAAAGGCATAAAAGATAGCAAGGAATCCCACTACCAAGACACCTTAAAAGGCGGAGATAACGTGGGGGATCCTGCTATGGTGCGTGTGTTGACAGATAATGCAACAAGCGCAGCAGAATGGCTGAGAGATGAAATAAAGGTGGAGTTTTTACCAGATCACCTATTCCAATTCGGCGGTCACTCTGTGCCTCGTGCCCTCATCCCTAAAGGTCACACTGGTGCAGAAGTAGTCACAAAACTAAAAGCAAAAGCGGATCAGCTGCAAATTCCTGTAAAAACGGAAACAAAAGCGGAAGAGTTATTGAAAAATAGCGAAGGCCGTGTCGTTGGCGTTAAAGCAAAAACGGCTGCTGGTCAAGAAATTACCTTTAACGCAAATAAGGGTGTTATTGTTGCAACTGGTGGATTCGGTTCCAACGTAGAAATGCGTAAGAAATACAACCCAGTTTTAGATGAAAGCTACATGTCTACCGATACTCCTGGTACAACTGGTGACGGTATCGTGATGAGCGAAAAAATCGGGGCAGCTATCACAAATATGGAGAGTATTCAAACATACCCAATCTGTAATCCTAAGACAGGTGTTATTTCTCTGGTAGCGGATACGCGTTTTGATGGAGCTCTTTTAGTGAACCAAAGTGGTAAACGCTTTGTAGAGGAATTAGAGCGCCGCGATGTGATTTCGAAAGCGATTCTTGCTCAGGAGGGTAAATATGCCTATCAGGTCTGGAATCAAGCTGTAGGTGATATTGGTAAAACAGTAGACGTGCATAAAGATGAATATGACATGCTTGTAAAAGAAGGCTTATTAGTGAAAGCTGATACGTTGGAAGAGGCAGCAAAGCATTTTAACATCCCAATAACAGAGCTTCAAAAAACAATTGACCGTGTCAATGGATTTGCTAAGAATGGTAAAGATCTAGATTTTCATCATCGTGGAAAATTAATCGAAATGACACAAGGCCCTAGGGATATTGAAAAAGCGGTTCCTTCCGTGCACCATACCATGGGGGGATTAGTCATTGACCCTGAGACTCACGTACTGGATACCAATGGAAAAGCAATTGCTGGTCTTTACGCAGCAGGAGAAGTAACCGGCGTGATTCACGGGAAAAACCGTCTAGGTGGTAACGCAATCGCAGACATTTTCGTGTTTGGTCGCATTGCCGGACAGAACGCGGCTGCACAAAAATAATGCAGATTGATTCGCGAATAACATGAGAAACTACAGCTACCGGAGAATTTTCGGTAGCTTTTTTATACCTTATGAGCCTCTAGTAGAAACTTTTCTACAGAATTAGCTTTATGCTTGTATGCTTGATTTCTGTGAGGTTTTCCATCCCATGTGTGGATAATTACTTTCATAAGAACGCTTTTGACAGGTGTATTGCATCTGTAAAAACTCTTCCTGCTGTTGCTTTGTCCAGCCCCATTCAGCTACTCTTGCTCACGTGTACTAGCATATATCTGAAATAAAAATCCATCATCTGCCTCACTTGTTACATTGCGAGTAAAAATCATGATATCCACCTCCCGTACACAATAATGCCTTCATGAGCAATTCTTCGACGGCTATCTCATAGAAAAAAGTTTATCCGCATATAATTGATAACGATTTTCATTGACATTATATTCTGATTTTTTTACAATCAAAATGCCAATATGTAATATTTTTCTAGAGAGGGGTCTCTGTCATGTCTTGTTTATTACAGAGCCGCCGAGCCAAAGTCTGGGCATTATTGACCGGTATCTTGTTGCTGTTAGTCTCTATGCTGATGAGTATCTTGTTCGGCTATCATATGTTTACCTTCCACATGTTGCTCGATATGCTATACCAATTTGATGGTTCAAAGGAACATCTCCTTCTTAGAGATGTTCGATTACCCGCAGCTTTTATTGCAGCCAGTGTAGGGGCTAGTCTAGCCATTGCTGGCGTTTTAATGCAAAATCTAACCAAAAATCCGTTAGCCTCACCTTCTTTATTCGGTATTAATGCTGGTGCAGTACTGTTTATCGTGCTCACTCTATTTTTCTTTGACTCGGATTTAACCCTTACACAGATGGTCTGGATCGCTTTTGTTGGAGCTGGTGTGACTGCCGTTCTGGTACTGATTCTAGGTACGATGGGCAAGGATGGTTTTTTACCTATCAAAGTAACATTAGCAGGAGCGGCTGTTTCAGTATTTGCTTCCTCATTTACCTCAGGAATTATGCTCATAAATAATGAATCGTTAAATCAAGCCTTATTTTGGCTAGTAGGCTCTGTCACTGGACGAAAAATGGAGCATCTTACCACGGTCTTACCTTATATGGTGATCGGTTGGATTATTGCTCTGTGTCTGTCTCACGCGCTCAATTTAATGGCAATGGGTGATGATATGGCAAAAGGCTTGGGCTTACATACTGCTTTTGCTAAGCTTCTCATCATTCTGGTTGTCATTTTATTAGCAGGTGGCTCTGTTTCCTTAGCTGGTCCAATTGCTTTTGTGGGACTGATTGTCCCTCATATCTGCCGCTATATTGTTGGAGTTGATCATAAATGGCTGATTCCATTTAGCGGACTAATCGGGGCTATTTTATTGGTTTCAGCCGATACTGCCTCTCGATTCTTATTGATGCCAAAAGAGGTTCCCGTTGGCGTAGCCACAGCATTATTAGGCGTCCCATTCCTTATTTATATCGCTAGAAGGAGTAGCTATGAGTAAACCATCTCTTGTGCCTAAATTTATAACCATTCGGAGTAACAAACCAGCCCTCTCCGCTCAGCTTTCTATTCGTGATTTACTTGTATTAGTTATCCTATTTTTGGTACTGATTGTCTGCACACTACTAAGCATTGCCTTTGGCACGACTCGAATTCCTATACCAGATATCCTAGCCACATTTGTAGGTGGAGATGTAACCAATCGAATCGTCATTTTGGAATTGCGAATGCCAAGAACATTAATGGCTATTTTGATTGGTGCCGCTCTAGGCGTGGCCGGTGCTATTACGCAAGGAGTCTTCCGCAACCCTCTCGCCTCACCCGATTTATTAGGTGTGACAGGAGGAGGCTCAGTGGCAGCCGTAGCCTTTATGACATTTAGCAATGGACAAGCTAGCATCCATTGGCTACCGCTTCTTGCTATTGGCGGCGCCTTTGCAACAGCCTTCATCAACTATTCGTTTGCTTGGAGAGGTGGCGTTTCGCCTTATCGACTTGTATTGATCGGTATTGGAATTTCTACGGCCATGTCCGCTTTAACCACTTTTTTATTAATAAGTGGCCCAGCACATTTAGCTTCTCAGATTCTTGGCTGGTTGACTGGTACCATTTACGGCACATCCATGAAACATGTCATAGCTATTTTGCCCTGGATCATCTTTTTTGTACCACTCGCTTGGCTACTAGCTCGTAGATTGAACGTGCTAACGCTAGGTGATGGAATCGCAACCGGATTGGGTAATCCTGTGCAGATAACCCGTTTTTTGCTCATTCTTATCAGTGTAGCACTCGCTGGGGCCGCTGTAGGTCTAGCCGGAAATATATCATTTATTGGACTTACTGCACGTCAGATTGCTCGGCGCTTAGTCAGTTCGCTTTATGGAGTGTTAATACCAGCCTCTGCTCTATTAGGTGCCATTATTTTGGTGCTAGCTGATCTTGCAGGCAGAATGCTATTCTCTCCTGCCGATATACCTGCTGGAGTCTTTACCGCAATCATTGGGGCACCATTCTTTCTCTATCTACTCTATCGCGGACATGGAAAAAAGTAAGTATATACAATTTATTCTGGAAATTATGTTGACATGTACCATTTATTGTATATAAAATATATTTGATAATGATTATTGTTATCATTTAATCATTTCCAAATTTAAAACAATGAAGGGGAGAATCAATTCATGGTCCAAAAAAAATGGTTTCAGATTCCCGCATTGATGCTACTTTGCATGGTGTTTTCTCTTCTTGTAGCCGGTTGCGGCTGCAAAACCAACACTGCAACATCAGCTCCTGCAAAAGCAGAATCAGCAACAGCATCAGGTGATTCTTACACCATAGAACACGCGATGGGCAAAACAGAGATAAAAGGGACCCCGCAACGAGTCGTTATTTTAACCAATGAAGGCACAGAAGCACTTTTAGAACTTGGAGTAAAACCAGTAGGTGCTGTTAATTCAGGTGTTGGCGATGGCTGGTATCCACATATTAAAAGCGAAATGGATGGAGTAACCGAGCTAGGCTATGAATCTCAGCCAAACATTGAGCTAATTGCATCCTTAAAGCCTGATTTAATCATTGGAAACAAGGGCCGTCAGGAGAAAATCTACGATCAATTGAAAAGCATTGCACCTACTGTATTCTCTGACGATTTAGCAGGTCAATGGAAAGAAAACTTCAAGTTATACGCAAAAGCTTTACATAAAGAAGAAGAGGGTAAAAGATCCATGGCTGCTTATGATAAGCACGTGGAAGAGATTAAAGCAAAACTGGGCGACAAAGCTAATATAAAAGTATCCATTGTACGTTTCTTGCCAAATGCAGTACGTATTTATCAAAAAGACACGTTCGCTGGCGTAATGCTCAAGGATTTAGGTGTTGCCCGTCCGGCATCGCAAGATAAAGATAACTTTATGGAAGTCGTTACGAAAGAACGTATTAATGATTTAGACGGCGATGTCATGTTCTTCTTTAACGCAGATTATGATGAGAAAAAAGGCGGAACCAAGAACCAACAAGAATGGATGAACGATCCACTCTTCCAAAGCCTTAATGTAGCGAAGAAAAATACAGCTTTCCAAGTAAACGAAATTATTTGGAACACGTCTGGTGGTATCAAAGCTGCTAATAAAATGCTAGATGAGTTTTTAGGCTTCGTTGAAAAATTGTAGGTTCCATGCATAAGTAAGCATTTAAAAAGCAAGGAACATATTAAAACTGGGTGAATCCCTGTAGCTCCTAACTAGGAGGACAGTGGAGACACCTTTTTTATTTATGAAGCTATCCGTCATCAAACCGTATAACCGTATATATGACAACCTTACATGGGGTTTTACTGCATCCCGGTTTTCTGATAAGTGGAGCCTATCTAGGAGTATATAAGCAGTCTGGGCACCTTGTCGATTCACATTAAAAAAGGGACTTCCACGCGAGCCTGCATGTTTTACCTATAAAATACAAATACTTCCTATTGACTGCCAGAAAGCTAGGTATCTGACTACTCTTTGGTTTATTACTGCGATACAAGGGGTTAATTATGTCCACTTTTTTTCAGCGCGCAAAACAGATACGACAGAAGCATTTGTCTGCCAAAAACAATTCAAAAGAAAGTGCTCCCTTTTCATCGGATTTATCGCTATCTCTTTGTCAATTACAAGATGTTTTTGGAAAAAGCTTCGATGTCTCCACACGCGAAATCTACCTGAATCAAATACAAAAAAAAGCGGCGATTCTCTATGTAGAGGGAATTATTGATAAACAACAATGGAAGGAGTTTTTATCCCCTTTTACCTCTAATCTAAAAAAGGTAAAGGACCAATCTGCTCAGACAAATGCAGAAGCGACGACAGCTCCTTCCATCGAGCAACTCGTTACTACACTTGCCGTTTGTCGGAAAGTAAAAACGTATGCACGGCCCTCTGATTGTATAGAGGATATTCTTCGTGGATATACGGCACTATTAATCGACTCATATGATTGTGCTTTTCTACTGGATACAGCCTATTTTCCCTCACGTTCCATGGAAGAACCGGTCACAGAATCAGTTATTCGGGGACCTAGGATTGGCTTTGTAGAAACCATCGCTGATAACGTTGCCCTATTGCGCCATCGTATACGAAATCCTAAATTAACCTTCCTTTCCCAAGAAATTGGGGAGGTTGCTCCTAAAAAGGTAGTAATCTCTTATATAGAAGGAATTGCAAACCCTGCTTTAGTAGATGAGGTAATACGTCGCGTGAGCAACACTATGATTGATGATCTACAAGAATCCAGCTATATCGAGCATTTGATTGAGGATGATCCTTGGTCGCCGTTTCCATTGATTCAAAGCACGGAACGACCCGATCGTGTGGAGGCTGCTTTATTAGAAGGAAGAGTATCCATTTTAATCGATGGAACACCTTTTACCTTAATTGTTCCCGTTACCTATCCCATGCTGCTGCAATCTCCTGATGACTACTATCAGCTTTGGTATATCGGGTCGATCCTGCGATTTTTACGATTTATTTGTGTGCTAATCTCGTTGTTTCTTCCCTCTCTCTATGTATCACTGGTCTCTTATCATCAAGGGCTGATTCCTATGCGGCTCGCTTTTACGATTGCTGGAACACGAGAAGGTGTACCTTTTCCAACTATCATTGAAGCATTAATCATGGAAATTACTATCGAAATTCTGCGTGAAGCGGGCTTACGCCTCCCTAAACCTTTAGGGCAAACGATTGGAATTGTTGGTGGTTTAGTTATCGGACAATCGGCTGTAGAAGCAGGGATTGTAAGTCCGATTATGGTCGTGGTGGTGGCTCTTACTGCTATCTCATCATTTACTATTCCTCAATATGAAGCAGGGGTTGTCATTCGTTTTTTACGTTTTGGAATGATGCTATCTGCTGCCTTTCTAGGTTTGTATGGGGTCATTTTGTTCTTTATTATTATTACCTCTCATTTGGTAAAGCTCAAGTGCTTCGGTGTCGATTATCTAGCACCTTTAACACCGATCATGACCAAGGATTGGAAAGATTTTATTTTGCGCCTGCCTCAAAAATTGTTAGTGAGGCGCCCTCAAATTTTTCAACCGCTTGATACGAAAAGAATAAAGAAAAAACCTCGGGACAATTCTACAAGGAACTAAACAAAGGAGGTACGAGAAAGAATGTCACTTAATTTCCAGCCTAAATTCTCTGGTCTTGATGTGTCCTCTTTTATTGCATCTATGGTCATTGGAGTATCTATTCTGACTCTACCACGTGTTGCTGTTGAAGCGGTAGGAACAGCGGATGTCTGGATTGATGCACTGGCTGGGGGAATTTTAGCAATGATAGCTGGCTATTTTTGCGCCAAATTAAGCCAACAGTACCCCTCGTATCACTTTTATAGAATAACGCAAATTATCGCAGGAAAATGGGTAAGCTCACTGATAATCCTAATCTACTCCGTCTTTTATTTTTTCTTATGCGTCTATGAAGCGCGGGTACAAGCTGAGGTTATTCGTCATTTTTTATTAGATCAAACGCCTATTCATGTGACGATCATCTGTTTTTTACTGGCAGGGTTATATTTAGTACTCGGAGGTGCACACCCTATTGTGCGTCTGTTCCTTCTCTTTTTTCCTGTCACGATCCTTATTTTATTTTCTATAACCTTCCTTAATTATCAAAGCTTCCATATTGATAATTTATTGCCAGTTCTGCATCACGGCTGGATGCCTTTGCTCCAAGGCTTGCCAGCCACTTCCCCCTCCTACATGGGTTTCGAGGCCATTATGTTTTTGACCTATATGATGAAATCTCCAGGGGATTCCTCGAAAAGTGTAGTGATTGGTCTTGGCTTTGCCACCCTGATCTATACTACAATTACCCTGATGGTAGTAGGAACCCTGACTGCACATGAGGTGAAAACGCTGACTTGGCCCACGATGGAGTTCGTCAAGCAGATCGAATTTCCCGGGGCCTTCTTTGAACACTATGAATTGTTTTTTATGGTCATCTGGGTATTTAGTATTTTTACTACTTTTGTCTTTTGCTTTTATTTGGTAAGTCTAGGTTTAAGTCTGCTTGTACCGATACGGCTACCTTTGCTACAAGTATTGTTGACCCCGCTTATGTATGCATTCGCCATGGTACCGCAAAATTTAGACCAAGCATTTTCTATAGGCACCCAGCTTGGCTACGCTTCAGTAATAACATCCGGTGTCATTCCGATTTTATTGTTAACCCTGTCAAAATGGAGGAAACCTGCCAATGCCCAACAAGAAAAACAAACATAATTGGGTGGCATGTGTGCTCACACTCTCTCTAACCCTATTGATATCGGGGTGTTGGGATCGCCAGGAAATTGAAGATTTGGGTATGGTCATTGGAATTGGACTTGACTCTACCCGGAAGGAAAACCATTCTGAATCACAGCAAAATCAAGAGGAGGACGAAGCTGGTTCATCTGACGCTGGCTCTGAATCCTCACAGCAGAAAGATGATTCTAGCCCAGAAACAAAAGTCAAACAAAAAGTCTCCGTTCTCTTAACTCATCAAAATGTGTTGCCTAAGGTTCTGGTTGGCACTGCTAAAGTAACTGGTACCCAGAAGCAAGCCTATTATAATATTTCAGGTGAAGGGAACTCGTTCTTTGAAATAATCCGTAATTTTGCTACCAAAAGCTCCCGCCCCCCGTTTTTTCTGCATGTCAAAACGATGGTGATTGGGGAAGCTATCGCTAAAAAATTAAGCCTGAACAAAATGCTAGAGTACTTTTTGCGCGACACAGAATTACGCAGAACTGTACTAGTTGTGGTAGCCAAAGGTCGAGCTATTGACATACTGAATAAAAAACCACTTAATGAAGCGCTTCCTGCAATCGAAATCCTTAGTATTATAGATAATGTTAGAAAGAGCTTAGATATCGCCACCCCTGCTTCACTTGGGCATATTTCAGAGAATATGACAATGAAAAATAGCTTTATGATTCCTCGCATAGAGCCATTAAACAAGACCATAAAGATATCAGGGGCTGCTCTTATTAAAGGTGACACAGGAAAAATGATCGGATGGTTAGGCGATAAAGAGGTACGCGGTGCCAATCTGCTCATTGGAAGTGGAAAATCGAAATGGGAAAAGCACGCAGGTCTGATTAAAACGAGTATGCCTCCAAATAACAACATGATTATCTATGAAATTCGTACCGTGTCAAGTAAGATAACGCCCAAAGTCCAAAATGGAAAAGTCTCATTTTCTGTACAGATAAATCTGAATGGACGGATTGGCGAGGATTGGTCTCAAACGGAAAATAGCTTTAAAGACAGCTATCTTCAAAAGGCTGGAGAAGCTTTTGAGAAAAAAATCAAGGAATTAACGAGAAACACGCTTAACAAGCTCCAAAAAAAATGGAAAATAGATGTTTTGGGATTTCACAAGGCCCTATCTGTTCACTATCCAGATGTGTGGGAAAAAATGAAACAGAATTGGGATGATGAATTCAGCAAAATTCCTATTGATGTTCAAGTAAAAGTGCATGTTAGAGAATTCGGTTTAAAAGGCTCAAAACATTAATAGCCTAGACTACATGATAAAAAACAAAACCCACAGGGTCACGTGGTCAAGCCCCCGTTTTGTAGACAGTAAGAAAAGCCCCGGCCGTTA
>ENA-UOTW01000051-UOTW01000051.1-synthetic-metagenome-genome-assembly--contig:-NODE-51-length-32918-cov-32.767763_pt1 | contig 32918 bp, 31 predicted proteins | sample MGYA00238141_ERZ746978 | MGnify/ENA primary metagenome ERZ746978 (study PRJEB28755, sample SAMN02352454) | synthetic metagenome | study: EMG produced TPA metagenomics assembly of the Artificial... | reverse complement strand
TTGCTGTGGGAGCTAGTAGGAATCCCCTGCCTTTAGGCAGGGGAGGATGTCAATGCCTTGCCTGCACAAACAGAACATGCTGTGCCAACTTTACAGACGTTTTTTACGAAAAGTGCCGTGCAACAGCGCTATCAAGCGCCTTATCATTTCTTTAATATTGCGAAACAAGAGGATCAACTCGCGACCTTATTAGGTGTTGATCAAGCCTATTTAGGCAAAAATAGGGCATTTCAACCGAATTTTATCCCCATCGTAACACAAGACATCAAGGGGAATGTCGAACATCAGATTGCGTATTTGTCTGTGCCCAAAATCGTGGCAGAACGTGAGCTTGATGGGGAGGTTCCGATCCACCATTTATCTGATATTGAACACGCCGTGTACGCCACTCAAACCGAACCTTATACACAAGTGGTGATTGAAAGCGAGGAACCGCTTAAACGGGTTTCTTTTAACATTGAACTAACATTACCGCGTTTTACCACACAGCAAATAACACATTTTCCTTATGCAATAGACACTGCTTGGGGAAAAATTGAGTTTTTACAAGTGATTGGTAATACGTTGGTTTATCGTGCGCCAGCAAACATCGCCGACAAAATGATGGTGTATGCCCTTTATCAAGATGGACGTGCATTAGCCCCGATTGAAACACTACGTCATTCGTTACTGACTGAGGCAGAAAAAGCGTATCATCATCAATTAGCGAACTTATTTACTGAAGTACATCGCTTAGTCAAGCTGGACAAAATCAAAACGGAGACAGAAATTCGCCAATTTTTCCAATCTCGCCAACCGTTCCCGCCAGATGTCGATGAAAAACAACAGAGACTGCACATAACGAGCTATTACACAGGAGATATTGCCAACGTTGTTCTCTATCTGCCCGAACCCGCAGAAAAACACCAATTTCGTTTAGACTATTCTGTACCTCAGGTGTTGGGGGAGGGAAAGGAGAACGGAAAATAAATAATAAGCACAAAGGACTTAATGTGGAAAAACACTCTTCAGAGAAATTAAACACAATTTGCAAAAAAATAAAAACAACATTCGAAAAATTAAATATCGCTAGAATAATTTTGGTTCTTTCTTTTGCAGTGTTTTCATATTGTATTTTACATTATTTAGCATATTCCGATGAACCAATAATAGACGTGTTAAAAAGTAAAATAGATGATTCAAGGGGACTTTGGACGCTGATTACTGCCATTATAACTGCACCAATTGCTTTTATTATTTGGGTGTTTAGAGATATCAATTCAACACAACAAATCGAAAACCAACGCAAAGACATTAACCTAAAATAATTTCAAAAAATTGCTGAATGGGTAAGTGGTTTACATTTGATTGAAGATGAAGTGACAGAAAAAATAGCTAACCAAACTGAACAAGAAACAACAAAAAAATATACACAACAATCCGAGAATTTATCTATTCCCACTTTTAGCAAAAAAGACGGTGCAGTAGGCTTGCAAATCGCGGCAATTTATAACTTATTGCCTTTTTATCGCGGGGAGCATGGGGAAAGTTTTAAAAAGCCGGCATTTAACTTATTAAAATCCGCATGGTTGTCGATGCAATATAAACAACTTTCTTGTTTAAGTAATAGAGGTGAAAGTATTACAAGAGCTATTTCTCCCATAAGAATTAATGGATATACACCTCTAGGCATTGCAATTGATTTATTAAAAGAAAATTTCATGAAAAATGCACAAAATAATAAGTTAAATTTTAGAGGAGCAAATTTACAAGGTACTACTTTAAGAGAGTTTGATCTTAGTACTGCAGATTTTACTTTTGCTGATATAAGTGGAGCTGACCTAGGAGAAACAATTCTTTCAAAAGCAGTACTTTCCAGTGCTATATGTAGTAAAACATCATTTGTTAGAGCAAAATTAGCTGGTTATCTACATAGGTATGACTTAGACTTCAATACATTGTCTACAGCTAATTTATATGGTGGACATTTTTTTAAAAATATTTTCTCTGAAGAAGAAGCCAATACGTTAAAAAGTAGAGGAGCAATACTTTGTGAAGAGGGTAATGATATTATCGTAGCTAAACATAAAATAAAGAAAAACGTTGTTGAAATAGAGTCGCCAGTTGATTTTATTAAAACTCTACAAGAAAACCCAGATTGGGAAATAAAAACACCGCACTTTATCACTAAAGTGCGGTGCTTTTTTGCTAGGTTTTATTAATCCGCTAACTCAGTGCCGTAGAAGTAACTATAACCAAATGGGCTTTGTTTATAGTCTTTAACACGCAGACTTAATGCGGTATTGGTGATGGAGTGGGCGACAGTGATCCACGGGGCTTGTTCTTTCGCGATCACTTGCGCTTGTTTGTATAGTTCAGCGCGTTCCGCTTGGTTAGATAAGCTGATTGCTTTGCTTAATAATGCGTCAAACTCTGCATTACTCCAACGGGCATAGTTACTGTTACCGATGTTTTCGGTGCCTAATAACGGGGATAAGAAGTTATCCGGATCGCCATTATCGCCTGACCAACCATAAGTACCCGCGGTGAGTTCGCCTGCTTTGGTGCGTTTAATGTAATCACCCCATTCATAGCTGACTAATTTCGCTTTCACGCCGGCTTTTGCCCAGTCATTTTGAATTACTTCGGCCATACGACGTGGGTTCGGGTTTGATGCACGCACTACTGGTTGCACCCAAATTTCAGTTTCAAATCCGTTTGGATAACCTGCTTCGGCTAAGAGTTGTTTAGCTTTTTCAATATCAAATGGGTAGTCCTGTACATCATCGTTATAGCTCCAAATCGTTGGTGGTAGGACATTTTTCGCCATCACACCAGCGCCTTGGTACACCACATCAATGATGGCTTTTTTATCAGTCGCATAGTTTAAGGCTTGGCGCACTTTAACATTATCAAACGGCGCTTTTTCGGTATTAAACGCAATATAGGCAATGTTTAAGCCTTCTTTTGACATCAACTGAATTTTCGGATCAGCTTTCATTTTGGCTAAATCGGCGATATTCGGGAAGTCGATCATATCACACGCACCAGATTGTAATTTGGCATAACGTGTCCCCGCATCAGGCACAATATCAAAAATCAAGCGATCAATTTCGGCTTTCGGTTGCCAATAATCAGGGTTCGCGAGGAAGCGAATTTTTTGTTCTAACTGATAACCCGCAAAAATAAATGGACCGGTACCAATCGGGGTGGTATCCACTTTTTCTGGCGTGCCTGCTTTCATCATTTTATCGGCATATTCCGCAGAATAAATCGAGATGAAGTCCATACCTAAGCTTGCTAAGAAAGTCGCATCGGGCTTGGTTAAGGTGATTTTCACTGTGTAATCATCCACTTTTTCTACTGCTTGCAACAATTTTGGAAACTTCATCGCATTGAAATACGGATAAGTGCCTTTCGATACCTCGTGATAAGGATGGGTTTTGTCCAACTGACGTTGGAAAGAGAAAATCACGTCATCGGCGTTAAATTCACGGCTCGGCTGATAGTCTTTGGTTTTGTGGAATTTCACGCCTTTACGTAAATGAAAAGTGTACGTCAATCCGTCATCGCTAATTTGCCAACTTTCTGCCAACGCAGGTTCGATATCGGTCGATCCTCGTTTAAATTCAATCAAGCGATTGTACACTTGTTGAGAACTGGCATTATACGAAATACCTTCCATGACGAGGGCAGGGCTAAAGCTACTTGGTGCACGGCTGACGCAGTTAATAAAGGTTTTATTACTGGCTTGTGCACTGTTAAAAATCATCAATCCTGCGGCAATGAATGAGAGTTTGGTTGTCAACTTCATACAGTCTCCTTTTAAGTAAATACATCATTTCCCTGTATACTAAGCGAAATTGCTAGGATAACCCAAAGAATTTGCTGTTTTAATTTATAACAGATTGCTATAAAAATGGCTATTTTTTGTTTATCATTTAAGCGCCGTAATCTAATAACCTTTTGTGGATTGAGGCTTTCGAGCAAAAATCCAAATCGCCAAATAAAATCAAATATGATACAATTTTCGACCGCACTTTTGCCTTATTCAGAGTAGGAATGAGTCTAAAGTGCGGTTTATTTTTGAAAAATTTTAGCAAAAACAAGTAACCTCTCGTATGGGTTACCACTGTAAAGGAAAACTTATGCCAATTATTACTTTGCCTGACGGTTCACAGCGTCAGTTTGAACAACCTATTTCTGTGATGGATGTTGCTGCCAGTATTGGTGCGGGTCTAGCGAAGGCTTGTATTGCAGGTCGTGTTAATGGCGAGCGGAAAGATGCTTGCGATCTGATTACTGAAGACAGCAAACTAGAGATTATTACCGCAAAAGAGGAAGATAGTTTAGAAATTATTCGTCACTCTTGTGCGCACTTATTAGGTCATGCCATTAAACAGCTATTCCCAAATGTAAAAATGGCGATTGGTCCAACTATCGACAAGGGTTTTTATTATGACGTGGATCTTGATCGCTCTTTAACCCAAGAGGATTTGGATGCACTTGAAAAACGTATGCTTGAACTGGCAAAAACCAACTATGATGTGGTGAAAAAAGTGGTCAGCTGGCAAGAAGCGCGTGATACCTTTGAAGCCCGCGGCGAGCCATATAAAATGGCAATTTTAGATGAAAACATCGACCGTTGTGATACGCCAGCACTTTATCATCACGAAGAATACATTGATATGTGTCGTGGTCCACACGTACCTAATATGCGTTTTTGCCATCACTTTAAATTAATGAAAGTTGCTGGTGCATACTGGCGTGGTGACAGCAAAAATAAAATGTTACAACGTATCTACGGTACCGCGTGGGCAGATAAAAAACAATTAAGCGAATACTTAACCCGTTTAGAAGAAGCCGCAAAACGTGACCACCGTAAAATTGGTAAAGTGTTAGATTTATATCATATGCAAGAAGAAGCACCGGGTATGGTGTTCTGGCACAATGACGGTTGGACAATTTTCCGTGAACTTGAAACCTTCGTGCGTACTAAATTAAAAGAATACGATTACCAAGAAGTAAAAGGTCCATTTATGATGGATCGCGTATTATGGGAAAAAACAGGGCACTGGCAAAACTACGGTGATTTGATGTTCACCACCCAATCAGAAAACCGTGAATATGCGATTAAACCGATGAACTGCCCGGGACACGTGCAAATCTTTAATCAAGGTTTAAAATCCTATCGCGATCTACCAATTCGTATGGCGGAATTTGGTTCTTGCCACCGTAACGAACCGTCAGGTTCATTGCACGGTTTAATGCGTGTACGTGGTTTCACCCAAGATGATGCGCATATTTTCTGTACGGAAGATCAAATTGAAAGTGAAGTAACGGCGTGTATCAAAATGGTTTACGACATTTACAGCACATTCGGTTTTGAAAACATTCAAGTGAAACTGTCAACCCGTCCAGAAAAACGTATTGGTGCCGATGAGATGTGGGACAGAGCTGAAGCCGGTCTTGCTGCTGCACTGTCGCACAATGGTCTTGAATATGAAATTCAAGAAGGTGAAGGGGCATTCTATGGTCCGAAAATCGAATTTGCTTTACGTGACTGTTTAGATCGTGAATGGCAGTGCGGGACAATTCAGTTAGACTTCGCCTTACCGGGTCGCCTCAATGCGTCTTATGTGGCAGAAGATAATGATCGCCGTACACCCGTGATGATTCACCGTGCGATTTTAGGCTCGATTGAGCGTTTCATCGGAATTATCACCGAAGAATACGCCGGTTTCTTCCCGGCATGGTTAGCGCCAACACAAGCGATCGTGATGAACATCACGGATTCACAATCTGACTATGTGCAAAAAGTGGTGAAAACGTTATCTGATGCGGGTTTACGTGTGAAATCAGATTTACGCAATGAAAAAATCGGTTTCAAAATTCGTGAACACACCTTACGTCGCGTACCATACATGTTAGTTTGTGGCGATAAAGAAATCGAAGCCGGTAAAGTGGCGGTGCGTACCCGTAAAGGTGCTGACCTCGGTACCTTCACCATTGAAGAATTTTTAGATATTCTGAAAAAACAAGTACGTTCTCGCGAACTGAAATTACTTGGTGAAGAGTAGTTTTTCGCTTTCTTTAAGAAAACAGCAAAGTGCGGTCATATTTGACCGCATTTTTTATGCGGAGAGAATAGCTGAGTAGAGAAATAAATGTTTAAAGAGAGGAAATTTTAAACATGTTTTATTGAGCTGTTTACCGTATCAACAGATTTCCTTATCAAGTCGAAACCATTCATCTTAAATTCATGGCATACTTACGTGGGGCGTACATCAATAAACCAAAATCATAAAAAAGCGAGGACGCCTGAGGCGTCCTGGGTAGAGAAGTGAAAATTTTTGTTAAAACACGCGCACTTTGAAAAGCTTTGGGGTTATTTAAGTAAATGTGCAATCAACATATAAGCCGCAATCGCTAATAAAATCAAGCCGAGCATTTTTCTCGCAACATCGGGGTGCAAAAGTCCGCGGATTTTCATCGAAATAAAACTGGTTGCAAATGAACTTAACACAACAATTGTGACAACAGAAAAATTTACATAGCCAATTTGCCAACCATAATCAAGGTGAAAAGGCGGGGTTTTGGATAAATAGCCATACAAGCTACCTAAACTACCGATCACCATCATGTAGTTAGTATAAGGGGCGATTTGATGAGGTTTGACACTATTGAGTTTACCGATTAATGGCGCCATAATCGCCCCCCCGCCAATGCCGGTCATCCCTGCCACGCCGCCGCCAAATAAACACAATCCCGCGCCTTTTAAATTTTCATGCCGTTCTGCTTGATCGGTTTTGACGATTTTAGAATGAAAAATTGTTCGTATTGCTAAGATCGTTAATACACTAATAAAGACAATCACAATCAGCGTATCGGGTAAATAAAAACTGGCTTCAAAACCTAACTGAACACCAATAATCATCCCAACAGACCAAAGCAACATGGCTTTAAAATTAATCTGAATTTTCTGTTTATAAAAATAAATAAGGTTAATGAGAGAAGAACCAATCACGATAGTAAGCGATGTCGCTGCCACCATTTGTAAGGGGAAATCGGGAAAGAGGGTATATACAATTGGCACCATCAATACACCACCAATGCCAAAAATAGCGGACATGAAATTCGTTAGCACACCACACACAATCAGAATTAAAATTAATTGCAAGCCCATAAATAAAAAGCCTCCATCTTTTTTGTTTCATTATGCCTTGAATCTGAACTGACAATTTATGATCATGCTCATATTGAAAAACATTTTTTCTTTCTCATTTAAAATTTGTGATCTAACTCACCATGACCATATGATAAATATCATAAGCCTTCAATAACGCCTGTATTATTCTAATTATGTATCTTTTTTTAGATATTTTCATTTATTTTAATATAAGCAAGGAGGATATTATGTTTATCACCATCGTCACGTTTCTCCTCGTAACGGGAATTGTGGCATTTATTTCATGGAAAAAAAACAAAAATGATGATTTAAGCACTTCTAAAGGCTATTTCTTAGCTGGACGGGGATTAAGTGGTCTCGTCATTGGTTGTTCAATGGTATTAACATCATTATCAACGGAGCAATTAATTGGTGTTAACGCTGTTTCTTATAAAGGTAATTTCTCAATTATTGCTTGGACAGTGCAATCTGTTATTCCATTATGTTTCTTAGCACTTTATTTATTGCCTAAATATATCAAAAACGGTTATACCACTATTCCAGAATTTTTTGAGAATCGTTTTGACCGTCAAACGCGCTTAATTATGTCTGCGCTCTTTTTGGTATTTTATCTCTTTATTGTTATTCCAACCGCACTTTATTGTCTTGTTACAGATAAGATACAAACTGAGAAAGATCTTGTGATTTCTTTTCCCTATCCATTTTTTCTTCCGCACTGCCTAGCATTAATAAGGCAATCACTTTATCGTGTTCTGCACAATCAAAGGCGTGACGCAATTTACTACCGTTCACCCATTTTCCCGTAATCCATACATTTGCGAAGCCTTGTGCGTTAGCCGCCAATTGAATTGCATAAGTAGCACAACCTGCACTTAACATTTGTTCCCAAGCAGGGACTTTAGGCAACGCTTTATTGATTTTCGCAATCACCGCAATCACCATAGGAGCACGGCTTGCCAAATTTTCTGCTTTTTTGAGAAATTCTTCGCCTAATTCAAATTCTTGCACCGTTTCTTTTAATAATATTTCAAGTTTATTTAAACCTTCACCTTCCATCACAATAAAGCGATAAGGGGATAAACGACCGTGATCAGGCACATTTAATGCGGCTTGAAAAATGACGTCTAACTGTGCTTTATCCGGTGCCGGCGCAGTCAGTTTCTTTTCTGAACGTCGTGTTGTCAGTAATTGTAATGCATCCATGAAATTTTCCTCAGTAAGTAAAGTGAGGTAGATTTTAGCATATTTTACGATGAGCGTTTATTGCTATCGGAGTTTGTGGTATGTTAGCAAAATTCCTTTATTCTGTTTATTTGATGAGGTTTTATGCAATTAATTGTACAGTTTTTCCGTTTATGCTGGCGTATTTTAAATTTTATTCGTGAGCTCGTCATGAATATTGTTTTTTTATTTTTTGTACTTCTTGTCGCCGCAGTCGTTGGGATCTTTTTTCATTCAAATAAAATACAACATCCTATGATGTTAGAGAATGAAAAGTATGCATTATTGTTAAATTTAGATGGCTATCTTGCGGATAATCGTGAAGAGAGTATGTCTTGGCAGAAAGCATTGAAAGAATTAGATAATCAACATGTGCCACGCCAAATTTCTACTTTTGATATTGTGTATATGATTGAGCATGCGAAAAAGGATGATCGTATTAGTGGATTAGTGTTAGATCTGAATTTCTTTGAGGGTGCAGATTTACCTGCATTAGAATACGTTGGTCAGACCATCAATGCCTTTAAAGAAAGTCAAAAACCGGTCATTGCCTTTGCGGATAACCTAGGACAATCACAATATTTATTGGCGAGTTATGCAGATGAAATTTATATCAACCCAATTGGTCAGGTGGATATTACGGGATTACGTCAAGAAAATCTGTATTTTAAATCAATGCTAGAAAACTTAGATGTCACAGCGCATATTTTTAGAGTTGGCACCTATAAATCCGCTGTTGAGCCGTTTCTACGCGATAATATGTCGCCAGAAGCGAAGACTGATCTGAGCGAGTGGCTCGGGGCAATGTGGCATAATTATAAGCAAATTGTGGCAAAAAACCGTCAAATTGATCCAGATGATGTGTTACCTGCGTCTTCAAAATACATACAAGCCTTAAAAATGTTAAAAGGAGACAGTACGGCATATACACAGCAACGTCAGTTGGTGACAGGTTTAGCCAATCGTTTAGAAATAGATGAAAAATTATTGGAACGTTTTGGACAAGACAAAAACGATAATATACGCTTAATTGATTATGAGGATTATTTGTCCTTGTTACCAGATCGACTTTCTGAAGAAGGACAATATAAAATTGCCGTTGTCAATGTTGAAGGTGCCATTATTGATGGTGAAAGTGATGAGCATGAAGTGGGAGGAGATACGATTGCACGCCTTTTACGCCAAGCGCACGATGATGACAATGTAAAAGCGGTGATTCTTCGAGTCAACAGTCCGGGTGGCAGTGCTTTTGCTTCTGAAATAATTCGTCAAGAAGTAGATAATTTACAAGCGCTCGGAAAACCAGTTGTTGTTTCTATGGGGGCGATGGCGGCCTCTGGAGGCTATTGGATTTCTAGTACCGCAGATTATATTATCGCAGATAAAAATACGATTACAGGCTCGATTGGTATTTTTGCGCTGTTCCCAACATTTGAAAAAACACTTAAGAAAGTGGGCATTTCGGCAGATGGCGTATCAACCTCAGCACTGAGTTCAAGCTCTCGTTTTAGTGGATTATCCAGTGAAATGTCAGATATTCTTCAACTGGAAATTGAAAGTGGATACGATAAATTCTTATCCGTTGTTAGCCGTGGTCGAGGCATGACAGTGGAAGAAGTCGATAAAATAGCACAGGGTAAAATTTGGTTAGGCGAAGAGGCGGTTAAACACAATCTTGTGGATGAACTCGGTCACTTTAATCTTGCCGTAGAGAAAGCTTCGGAGCTCGCTAATCAATTACTCGATGAAAAAGAGAAAGTCGATTATTTTGCCCTTCAATGGATGGTTGAAGACGAACAGAATTTCTTGAGTGATTTGTTGCCAACCCTTAAACGAAAAATACAAGCATGGGTAGGGAATACATTGTTAGAAAGTATTGCACTCCCAGTAGAATATCGTGAAGTGAGAAAACAGATTGGGTTATTAAATAAAATGAATGATCCAAAAGGGAAATATTTATATTGCCTCACTTGTAGCACAATAAACTAAGATTCGTTAGAATAATCGAGCCATTATTGTGCGGTTAATGGTTCGATTTTTTTTATAATTCATTGTGGGAGAATAATAAATGCATAAATTGCTAAAATTACTTTCTATTACCTTAATTGGCTTATCTGTGGCGACAGGAGTTCAAGCAAATGTACGTGCAGAAATGAATCAACTGAAAACAGTTGCCGCCACCTTAACTAACGCAAAAGATGTCGCTGAATTTCAAGAATCTGCGAAAATATTGCGTGAAATTGCGCAACAATCTAGTGAAAAAAGACCATCAAGTATTACAAATGATGCGGATTTTAAAGGTTATCAAGAGGGGATGAAAGAGTTTATCACTGCTCTTGATGAAGCGGATAAACTGGCTCAAGAGGGAAATTTAGACGCAGCTAAAACCGCCGCGAAAAAATTATTTGATATTCGTAACGTTTATCACAAAAAATATAAATAAACCCCGTTGTATTAAAATAGCCTGTTATATAACAGGCTATTTTTTATGCTAGAAAGTGAGATTAATTACTCTCTTCTGGATTGTCTGGCTTAATGGCGAGTAGGCTACAATTCAATTTATTAATCACATGTTCAGCGGTATTACCTAAAAAAGCGGCAGATAAGCCGGTTCGACCAATAGTACCTAAAACCACAAGTTCTGCTTCAAGTTCTTTGGCAACTTGTGGGATGACTTCTTCTGGAAAACCCTCGCGTACATGGGTGTGGTCTTCATCAATACTGAATTGCTGGCGTAAAGCTTTCATATTCAGCAAATATTGACCTCTGATATTTTTCTCATATTCACCGCTATTAAATTCTGGTAAGTCAATCGCCATATTAATTGGTGTTGGTGGATAAGCGGTGACTAAATGTACATTACCTCGTTCCAGTTTATCGGCTAAATCAATACCCAAAGACACTAATTGTTCATTAAAGACTTTATGATTTTTCTCTTCATCATCGGCAACATTGACAGCAATGAGAATCCGTCGTTGATGTTTCCAATTACCATCTCTCACCATTAATAATGGTTTTGGACATTTTCTGAGTAATTGCCAATCCATTGGCGTAAAAATTAAGGAGGTAATACTTTCTTCTTCTTTCGTATACTTGACGACAAGATCATATTCATGCTTTTCGACTTCGTGAATAATGGCTTCTGCTTCATTGCTATGCCATACCACTTTAGTTTCAAATTCGATATTTGGATCAGCATACTTTTCTAAGTAAGGTTGAATCGCTAAGGTTCTTTGCTCAATAACACCTTGGTGCATTTCTGCGCGCTCTTCAGAAGAAAGTAAAGCAGACATTTCATAGGAAAGATCATAGACGGATAAGAAAACAGTAATGCGGACTTTTTGATGGCTTTTTTGTTCTTTGACTAAACGCACTGCGCGTGCCAAAGCATACTGTTTTTCATTTTCTGGATTTAAAATGACAAGTATATTATTGAACTTCATAACAACCTCCATTGTTAATTAGGTTGTCTATAGGATAGAAAAGATTTATTGAAATAACAAGGTGCGTATGTAAAAAAGTAGAGGAGTGCAACAAAACGTTGCACTCAAATGTTAAATTCCCATTTTTATATTGGTTTTTGTTGTTCCGGACAACTCAATTAGCGCGACTATATCATTAATCGTGATGTACTTTCCTTGTACAGAAAGAATCCCCATTTTTTGTAAGCGACCTAAAAGACGGCTAATGGTTTCAACGGTCAAACCTAAATAGTTGCCAATATCGCCACGTGTCATGGTTAAACGGAATTCGCGAGCAGAAAAACCACGTGCAGAATAACGTCTAGAAAGGTTATAAATAAATGCCGCTAAGCGTTCTTCAGCATTCATTTTTGACAGTAATAAAATCATTTCTTGATCATTTTTAATCTCATTACTCATCAAACGCATAATTTGTTGGCGAAGCTTTGGCATTTTTCCGGATAAGTCATCTAAAATGTCAAATGGGATTTCGCACACCATAGAGGTTTCCAGTGCTTGAGCAAAACTTGGATGTTGCATATTCATGATTGCATCAAAGCCAACAAGATCGCCCGGTAACTGAAATGAAGTGATTTGTTCTTCTCCAGTTTCACTGATAGTATAGGTTTTAATCGTACCAGAGCGGATCGCATAGAGAGAATTTAATGGATCACCCGCTTTAAACAACACTTGCGACTTTTGTATTGGCTTTTTGCGTTCAATAATATTGTCAAGCTGATCAAGTTCCTGTTCATTAAGTGTGAAAGGAATACAAAGTTGACTAATACTACAGTCTTGACAGTGAATAGCGCACCCACCCGATTGCACTTTGCGCCCAATTTTAGTGTCCATAAATAAAACCTTAATTAATACAACAAAAATAATGTAAAATTGATCTATCTCAAATAATATCATTAAATGTTACACTTAAGAAGTGTTAAATATAAGCAAGAGAGAGAAAAATGGCGGCAGAAAAGTTAACGAAAAAGCGACTTATTCAAATCCTGATTATGCTCGGGATTTTGGTCTTTTTATTTTTTTATCGTACTTATACCCATGCCTAAAAGTGCGGTGTTTTTTCGGTCTATTTTGAATAAAAAAAAGGCACGTTTCAAAACGTGCCTTTGCAGTATGTTGTGATTATTTACTGTTAGCTAAATTTCCTAAATCTTTATCAATCAAGAATAAGCCTTTACCATCTTCACCGAGTAAATTCAGTTTATCTAAAATCCCACTAAATAGTTTCTCTTCTTCATGTTGCTCTGCGACATACCATTGTAAGAAGTTAAAAGCAGAATAATCTTTTTCTTCAAAGGTTTTCCCCACTAATTCATTGATTTTTGCTGTAATCAATTTTTCATGTTGATAAGTGATCTCTAACACCTCTTTTAATGACCCATACTGATGCGCAGGCGCGGCGATTTCACCAATAATAGCGAGTGCGCCAGTTTCATTTAAATAGGTAAATAATTTACGCATATGTTGCATTTCTTCAGCCGCATGTGCAGCGAGGAATTTGGCGGTACCGTCAAAGCCGTTTTGTTCGCACCACGCGCTCATTTGTAAATATAAATTAGAAGAATAGAACTCCAAATTCATTTGTTCGTTGAGTAAATTGATAACATTTTGTGATAACATCGTTCTTCTCCTAAATTATAGTGTGGCGAGATCACGATCGATAAAATAAAGCGAACGACCGTCTTCACCTAATAAGTTGAATTTGTCAATAATGCTATTAAACAGCATTTCTTCTTCATGTTGTTCCGCGACATACCATTGTAAAAAATTGAATGTTGAATAATCTTTATGCGCGAAAGTCACTTCAACCAATTCATTGATTTTAGCTGTGACAAATTTTTCATGTTCAAGTGTGATTTCAAAAATTTCTTTTAATGTTTTGTAATCATTTTTCGGGGCTTCAATTTTGCCAAGTAAAGGCATGCCACTGGTTTCACTGACGTAATTAAATAATTTTTGCATGTGTTCCATTTCTTCATCAGCATGGCGTAAAAGAAAGGCTGCCGCACCTTCGTAACCGTGATGTGCACACCATGCGCTCATTTGTAAATAGACATTTGATGAATAAAATTCCAGATTAATTTGTTCATTTAGCTTCTCAGCAATTGCTTGACTTAGCATAACTGACCCCTTTCCGTTGATATGTTAAAAAATAATGAATAATAGATTGTTATTTAATCTATTTGATGTGGGCATTGTATAGACGTTATTGAGAATTAGCAAGCAATTTTTAGTTGTTATTTGTTTTAACTAATTAATTTTAAAGAAAAATTTAACAAAAACCATTCTCATTTAGAGATTGTAACTGAAAGGGATTATCAATTGTTTTTTAGCAACCTATTAACCATTAAAATGAACCTATAAAATAACATTATTTTACCAAGTCGCTCTTTTAGTGATTGAATCTCTTGAAAATTTAATGTAAATTATTTATTACATTTAGTGTATATAAATGTTTACATTATTTAATATGTTCAAAAATAATGATGTACTAAGGAATAAAAAGTGAATAAAGATAACATACATAATGTCAATATTGTTGGTGAAAAGGTACTGATTACCCCAAAAGAATTGAAGGAAAAACTCCCTCTATCCCTTCCTCTTCGTAGCCAAATAGCGCAATCACGCCGTGATATTGCGAATATCATCCATAAAAAAGATCAGCGTTTATTGGTTGTGATTGGACCATGTTCTATTCATGATCCGATCGCGGCTTTAGAATACGCTTCACGTTTAAAACACTTAGCAGAAGAATTACAAGATCAATTGTATATTGTGATGCGAGTGTATTTTGAAAAACCAAGAACAACTGTCGGCTGGAAAGGATTGATTAATGATCCGAAATTGGATGGTTCATTTGATGTGGAACATGGCTTACATATTTCACGAGCATTACTGCTAGAGCTGGCTGAAATGGGACTCCCTTTGGCAACCGAAGCACTTGATCCCATTATACCGCAATATATTGCTGATCTATTTAGTTGGTCTGCGATTGGTGCGAGAACGACAGAATCACAAACGCACAGAGAGATGTCATCAGGTTTATCCATGGCAGTGGGATTTAAAAATGGTACGGATGGCAGTTTAGCCACCGCAATTAATGCAATGAAAGCAGCGTCAGTTGGACACAGTTTTATTGGGATTAATCAACAAGGTCAAGTCAATCTATTACATACAGCGGGCAACCCTAATGGGCATGTGATTTTGCGTGGCGGAAAATCACCAAATTATGAAGCTGAACATATCGCACTTTGTGAACAAGAATTGCAAAAAGCAGGTTTGACGCAAGCAATTATGATCGATTGTAACCATGGTAACTCGAATAAAGATTACCGTTTGCAGCCGAAAGTGGCAAAAAATGCCGTACAGCAAATTGTGAAGGGAAATCGCTCTATTATCGGGTTGATGTTAGAAAGTCATTTATACGCAGGTAATCAAAGTGCTGATCAGCCATTGAGTGAAATGCAATATGGGGTTTCGATTACGGATGCCTGTATTGATTGGCAGACGACAGAACAATTATTGCGTGAAATGACGAGCGCATTGCGCCAAAAATAAGGATGCAACGTGGATACGTTAAATAAGTTAAGAACACAGATTGATCAAGTTGATCGTCAGTTATTACAGCTTTTAGCACAGCGACTTGAGTTAGTGAAACAAGTCGGTGAAGTCAAGCATCAACAAGGTCTGCCGATTTATGTGCCAGAACGTGAAGCGGAGATGCTCAACGCCCGCCGTGCGGAAGCTGAAACGTTAGGGGTATCTGCTGATTTAATTGAGGATGTATTACGTCGTATCATGCGAGAATCTTATGCGCGGGAAAACCAATTTGGTTTTAAAACCGTGAATCCGGCGATCAAAAAAATCGTGATCGTAGGTGGGGGAGGGAAACTCGGTAGCTTGTTTGCACGTTATTTCACGTTGTCTGGTTACTATGTTGAGATTTTAGAGCAACAGGATTGGCAAAGTGCGGACAAGATTTTGAACGAAACAGATGCGATTGTTGTTTCGGTACCGATCGCCAAAACCGTCGAAACAATTAAACGTTTGAAGCCTTATTTGACAGATAATATGCTGTTGGTGGATTTAACTTCAGTTAAGCGTGCACCATTACAAGCGATGTTAGATGTGCACGCTGGTGCGGTATTAGGTTTACATCCAATGTTTGGTCCGGATATCGCCAGCATGGCAAAACAAGTGATTGTACGCTGTGATGGTCGTTTTGAATCACGTTATCAATGGCTGATCACCCAAATACAAATTTGGGGGGCAAAATTCTACCAAGTTGAGGCGACTGAACACGATCATAGTATGACGTATGTACAAGCGTTGCGACACTTTTCCACTTTTGCTAATGGCTTACATTTATCAAAACAACCGGTTCAATTAGCGAATTTATTGGCACTTTCTTCGCCAATTTATCGCTTAGAATTGGCGATGATTGGGCGTTTATTTGCGCAAGATGCAGAACTTTATGCCGATATTATTTTAGATAAGCCTGAAAATCTCGCGGTCATTGAGAGTTTAAAGCAAAGTTATGAAGAAAGTTTGGCATTTTTTACCCATGGCGACAAGCAAGCATTCATTGACAGCTTTGAACAAGTTAAACAATGGTTTGGTGAATATTCGGAGCAGTTTCTGAAAGAAAGTCGCCAGTTGCTCCAACAAGCAAATGATTATCGACAAATTTAATGTCATAAGCACAAGAAGACGGGGAAGCCCGTCTTTTTTATTGATTTACTAAGTAAATTTTTTGCCCAAGCGCGGCACTTTCATATACTTTTTCGATAAGTTTGAGTACTGTTGTGGCTTGTTTCGCGGTCACTAGAAGTGGGGCATTTTTAGTAAGAACTGCATAAATATTGTCATAGTACGCTTGATAATTACCAGAGATAGGCTCAAGTTTTTGACGTACAATAAGACCGTCTATTTCAGTATGTAAAATGCCCCAATCTTGTTCTGATTCTTTATTCCAATCTCCTTTTGGCTGTACACCCGCCATGAGTAGTGCTTCTTGATTATCTAATTTAGGTTTGATGTATGAGCCCAGTTTACCTTGTAAAATAATATGAGGTGCTGGTTCTCTGGCATATTTCGTTGATGACAACGTCACTTTTTTATGATCAGCATAATAAAAAGTAATACGAAAACTGTCATCGCTACCACTTTCTGGATTTTGTTTGGTGGCATCTGCGAAAAGTGCCTTGGGCATACCAAAGAGATCAAGAACTTCATCAATCAAATGTACTCCTAAATCATAAACCAATCCTGTTCCTAATTCGCCTGTTTCCTTCCATGTTTTTTTGTTTTTGCTTGGACTATAGCGTTCATAGCGAATTTCATATTCGACAATTTCACCCAGCGTGTTTTCTGCGATGAGTTTTTTCACCGTTAAGGCACCGCTATCCCAACGACGATTTTGATACACCGATAACATGACGTGATGTTTTTGTGCTAAAACGTCTAATTCCTCAGCTTGTTGCGCGGTGATAGCAAGTGGCTTTTCAACAATAACGTGTTTCCCTGCTAATATGGCTTTTTTAGCGAAGTCATAGTGGGTTTGGTTAGGTGTAGTGATAAGAACTAAATCAATATCCTCCTCTAATAACTGTGTAAAATCGCGAACAGTCGTGATATATGGATAAATTGATTTGGCTTTGTCACTTTGTCGCTCAAAGACTTTATGGATACAGAAACGGGGATCTTGATGTAAAAAAGGAGTATGGAAAGTTTTGGCTGACATACCAAAACCTGCAATACCAACATGAATGATCTTCGACATTATTTTAATTTCTCAAGTTTAGCAAATAAAATGGCATCTGGTTGAGCTTGGATTTTGCGCATTCTGATCATCAACAGCGTAGCGACAATAGTTAGGCTGACAACAAAGCCAATCCAAAAACCTTCTACCCCTAGAGCAGGCATCAACAGATCTGTACGAGCTAAGGTATAGCCCATTGGCATACCCACTACCCAATAACAAAAGAGTGTAATGTATAAGATAGCTTTTGTATCTTTATAGCCACGTAATGCACCACCGGCTACGACTTGAACGGTATCAGAGAATTGATAAAGGGCAGCAATTAAAAGGAGTGTGCCAGCCATCGCAATCACATCTCGATCTTTGACAAAAATTTCAGCAATCTCAACACGGAAGATGACCGTTAATGTCGCCGTGATGACAGCAATCAGTAAACCGACAATTAAGGCGGAGTAGGATACCTGTTTCGCCTTATCCGCAGCGCCTTCACCTAAACGCTGTCCCACTAGAATGGTTGCTGCCATACCTAATGACATAGGAAGCATAAACAAGAAGGAGCTGGTATTCAATGCAATTTGATGGCTTGCAACGATATCCGTACCTAATGGGGATAATAGCAAGGCGGTAAGGGCGAACAGTGCCACTTCGCAGAATAAGGCGACAGCAATCGGGAAACCTAAGTTGAGGAGTTTTTTTAAGGTAGTAAAATTAGGTTTTTCTAGGATTTTGGCAAAGACTTTAAGGTCACGTTGATTACGTGCATTTTTACAATAGGCGATCATCAAAATACACATAAACCAGTTCACAATGGCGGTCGCAATACCACATCCAACCGCACCAAAGGCGGGGATACCAAGTTTTCCATAAATAAAAATATAATTGAGTGGAATATTTAAACCTAAGCCTAAAAACGTGATCACCATAGCTGGTTTGGTTTTCGCAATACCATCATTTAAGCAACGAAAATTAATCATCAGTAAATAAGCGGGCAAGCCCCAAATCATTGCATGTAAATAGCCAATAGTGATCTCTTTGAGATGATCTTCCACTTGCATATAGTCAAAAACGAGGTTGCTATAATAAATGAGAATACCTAAAGGTAGGCAACTAAATAAAATAATCCAAATACCTTGTCGTACTTGATGGGCAATCTGATCGCGTTTGCCTGAGCCATTGAGATAGGAGATCGTCGGTGGGAGCGCTAGTAGAAGTCCGTGACCAAACAGCACTAAGGGGAACCAAATGGATGCGCCCACTGAAATCGCTGCCATATCTGCCGAACTGACGCGTCCAGACATGATGGTATCAACTAACCCCATTGAGTTTTGGGCAATTTGTGCCAGTAAGATCGGGAAGGCAATAAGCAATAATTTTTTTGCTTCCACTTTATAAGCACTAAAATCTATAAATTTCATAAAAATTCCGAGTTTGTTATAATAATAGAATATTGAGTTTTAAAGAGAGATGACTATGTTTACAGGTATTGTTCAAGGAACTGCAAAAATTGTTTCTATTCAAGACAAAGCTAATTTTAGAACACAGATCGTGAAAATGCCACAAGAAATGCTGAAAGGATTAGAAATTGGTGCTTCAGTTGCGAATAATGGCGTATGTTTGACGGTAACAGAGATTAATCAAGATTGTGTTAGTTTTGATTTAATGGCAGAAACATTACGTATTACAAATTTAGGCGAGTTACAGCCGGGTGATTTAGTGAATATTGAACGCGCGATGCAAATGGGCAGTGAAATTGGTGGGCATATTTTATCGGGGCATGTGTATTGTACGGCGAGTGTGAAGCAGATTTTCAGTTCAGAAAATAATCGCCAGATTTGGTTCGAATTACCGGATATGGCAACCATGAAATATATTTTACCTAAAGGCTTTATTGCGATTGATGGAATTAGTTTAACCATTGGTGAAGTGAAAGGACAAACATTTTGCGTTAATTTGATTCCTGAAACGTTGAATCGTACCTTGATTGGTACGCGTGAAGTGGGGGATAAAGTGAATATTGAGATTGATCCACAAACGCAAGCGATTGTGGATACAGTAGAGCGTTATTTGAGCACAAAGCAGCAATAATAAGACAAAATAAAAGTGCGGTGAAAATAATAAAGTGAATTTTCACCGCACTTTTTTATTGGCTTAATTTAAGTAATTAAAGACTTTGATGACTTTGTTAACACCTGACACATTGCGTGCAATATCCGCTGCGGCATCCGCTTGTGCTTGAGTGACATTACCCATTAAAAAAACTTCGGCATTTTCCGTAATCACTTTAATATCAGTAGATTTGACGCGAGAATCCACGAGCATTTTAGATTTAATTTCGGTGGTGGTTACCCCGTCTTTTGCAATTTGACCGAAGCTAATTTGTGGCTGGATACGAATTTGATTATATACTTCGTTTACACCTTCTACACCTTTCGCCAAGCTGGTAGCGACTTCAGCAACATTCGCGTTTGGGGCTTGACCAATTAATAAAACACGACCGCTATAAGAAATAATATTAATACGCGCTTCCGATTTGACTTGCGCATCTTTACGAATGGCAAAACGCACTTTTTCTTCTAAAGTTTCATCATCAACTTGTGTGCCAACAGTTCTTGGGTCAGTAGCAACTTTGGTTGCCACGGCTGCCGTGCCAGCAATGGTTGCAGCCACACAACCTTGCAGTAGGAGAGCAGTCGCTAAAATAAAAGTGTATTTTTTTAACATGTTGATTTGCATAAGGGATCTCCTTTTGTATTTGTCATGCGAGTTAGTGTTGTTGAAATCCTGATTCTTGTCAAGTTATGAATGTGAAAACAGGGAGTGATCGACCAGTTCACAAATTGCATTAGCAATAAAACAATGTCCTTCAATCACTCGGCTTTCTTTGATTGCGGGAATCGCGATTTCGAGATCGTGTTCGGTCAAAAAACCTTGAATATGATCATTTGAGGCACTCGTTAAGACAATTACAATAATGCCTTTGTTTACCGCACTGTTAATTGCATTAATGACAATTTCATCATTATGAGGCAAAGGAGAAAAAGCAATAAGAATATCCCCTTGTTGAGCCACTGCATTAAATTGGCGTTGAAATAAGGTTTCTGTATTATTATCAAGCGCCATTGCGGCGTTAATGGCGCTATCTAAACTGAGTAAAACAGAAGGGAAACTAGGTCTGGCTAACTCATAGCGATTTAATAAGTTTGCGACAAACAGTTGGGCATTAATATAAGAACGTCCGTTTCCGCAGGCAATAATTTTATTCCCTCTTAACAAACAATCCACAATCATTTGTGTGGCTTGCATGATGGTATCGGGTAATAAACTGGAGGCTGAAATCTGTGTTTGAATACTTTCAGTGTATAAGTCTTTGAGTTTATCTAACATAATTAATCAAGAAAATTTATAATCCATTCAAGGTCTTGTGTGGTTTTACCGAAAGCAATTAAGTCAAACCGGCAGTCAGTGTCTTCCAAGCTACGATTTTGCTGTGCAAGCCATAAGCTTGCTGCGTTCAGCCACTTTTTTTGTTTTTTCCAGTCAACACTTTCCACTGCTGAACCAAAAACCGCATTTTTTCGTTGTCGCACCTCAACAAAAACGAGCGTGTCTTGATCTCGCATAATCAGATCTAATTCGCCACAGGAAAAGGATTGATTGGCAGCTACAAATTGTAGCCCTTTTGATTCCCTTTTGATTCTAAAAAGAGGCGAGCTTGGTATTCAAATCTCGCCCCTTGTTGACGCTTTAATGAGAACATCTTAGTTCAAGGAGATAATGCCACCGCTTTGGTATTGGAACCAGATCATGTCACGCTCAATATTACAGTTTGCGCCCGCACTTAGTTTACCGGTCAAACCATCAATGTTATAACCTGGTACTTGGCGTAACTCATTAAAATGATTAATAAGCAACCACGCGTCAGCACCCATTGCATAGAGGCGCATCAGTGAAAAATCACCTTTGGTTAATTTTTCAATTTTCTTATATTGGTTAGATGTAACATCTTTAAAGAAAGGAATATCACTAAATTGTAAACCTTCCATTAATAAACGATATTCTGGCGCATTGTTAGCGGAATTACTGCGCGAACTGGCATAAAGTTTCGTTGTACGACCGCTGTTATCAATGGTTGTTTTAATTTCGGCTAATTGATCACTCATGGCAACAATATAGACGCCAGAGATATTTTGATCGTCTAAGGTATAAGTAATATCAGCCGGTAAGTTATAGAAACGAATATTAGCATCCGTTGCAGCTAATTGTTGCCAACGCACATTAAACGCAGAAGCTGTACGACGACCTAAATCATTTTGCGGTACAAAAACAGAAGGTGTTCTAATCCCATCTTTCCACATTTTGTTCGCTGCTGATTCGGCTTCGTCTTCAGGTGAAAGTCCGTAGTAACATAATTGCCCGATTGCGCGTTCATTTGAGGTAGAGTTTAGTGTTAACACATCTAAGCCTTGTACTAGCTGTGCGTTATTCAAGAGCATATCCACATTCTGTTTTAGCAATGGACCAACGACTGTTCGAATCCCCGCTTGTTTAACTTGATCGAAAATCACATCAACCGGGGTCGCAGCGGTGTCAAATACTTGAACTTGTGTCGCGCTATTGTCTTTTGCTGCATCAAAACCTGCTTTAATGGTATTTCCGATGACTTGAGCATTGCCGCTAAGCGGTAACAATAACGCGACTTGTGAAAATTGTGTTTGTTGGAAATTAAACAGACCTTGTAGTTCTGTTGGGAATAAGTAAGCCGCTGGGTGTGTCGGATAAGCGATTTTCCATTGCTGAATTGCTTGGCTTAATTGTGCAGGATTGCTTAAATTTTGGTTATAAGCACGAGTTAAGGCTAACCAGCCACCCAATGCAATGTTCCCTTCGGCTACAGTGTTATTAATCACACCACGGTTAGCATTACGAAGGAGCGACCAAGTGCGGTCGATATTGGCTTGTTTACGAGAAACATCTGATAAAAGCTGGTCGATTTGAATTCGAGCTTTTACCGCTTCAATCGCATCATAGCGATTTTCTGCGATACGTGCTGCTACATCATAATAACGTGCTAATTGTGAACGGCTTAATTGAGCGAGATTAATGTGTTTAAGCTGTGTATCTGCCACGGTATTTTGTTGTTTAACTGCGGCGATATGTGCTTCAATAATTGATTTATCTAATACTTGTTCGTCAGTTAATGTTGTTAATTCATTGAGTAATGCTTGAGCCTGAGGAATTTTGTTTTCTGTGACAAGTACACGTGCGGCAAGCAATTTATAAGTATGCTGTTCTTCGAGATTTTGTGCTTGATAGACTTTATTCATATAAAAGTCAGAATTCGCATTGGCATCACTCTGCAAGAGACTTGCTGAGCCACCACCTAAGAAAGTAGTACAGCCGGCAAGAAAAAGTGCCAACAAAAAAGGCATTAATCGATTTTTTAAATGGATGTGTTGTAATAGAATAGTCATGATTACTCCGTTTGTTAACAACAATAGAACGATCTTACTTATCTCATTAACTAAAAGCAAATAAAAAGAAGTATGAAATGAACAATTTAACAGGAATTTTATATATTGTCGCCACGCCGATTGGGAATTTACAAGATATTACACAAAGGGCTTTAGCGATTTTTGAACAGGTTGATCTAATTGCGGCGGAAGATACGCGTCATAGTGGTTTACTATTAAGCCATTATGGTATTAAGAAGCCTTTTTTTGCTTTACATGATCATAATGAACAGCAAAAAGCACACCTCTTAGTAGAGAAATTACAGCAGGGGCAACATATTGCGTTGATTTCTGATGCGGGGACACCACTGATTAGTGATCCCGGTTTTCATCTAGTACGTCAATGTCGCCAAGCTGGTATTAAAGTGGTGCCAATACCGGGCGCTTGTGCTGCGATTACCGCACTTTGCGCTTCAGGTATTGCATCCGATCGTTTTTGTTTTGAAGGATTTTTACCGGCGAAAAGCAAGGCACGTTGCGATAAATTGCAAAATCTCGCTGAAGAAGAGCGTACGCTGATTTTTTATGAATCAACCCATCGCATTTTGGATACCTTAGCGGATATCGAAAAAACGTTGGGAGCAGAACGCTATGTGGTATTGGCGCGGGAAATTACCAAAACCTGGGAAACGATCGTAGGGGACAATGTGGCAAATTTACGCCAATGGTTAGGAGAAGATCCGAATCGCCCTAAAGGGGAAATGGTGTTAATTATTGAAGGGAAAGTCAAACAGGAGACTGACGAGATAAATCCCCAAGCCCTCAAAGCACTTGAATTAATAAGCCAATCGCTTCCATTAAAAAAGGCGGCTGCCATTGTGGCGGAAATCTATGGGTATAAGAAAAATGCGCTGTATCAATATGGACTAGAGCATTTTAATTAAAGTTCTAGCTAAAAGCCCCATAGCAAGTAAATGCGCTGGGGCTTTTTAAAATCCTTTCAGTAGCACATTAATGGAAAGGCTTGTGCTTCTGCCGTAATCATCTGTCACCGAGATCGTATAATAGCCTGCTGACCTAGGTTGCCAAAAAAGGGGCTGCTGCGGCAAGGTTTCACCAATAAAACTATTATTGACAAACCAGTATAATTTTTTGACTTCACCCGCAGCAATAGCTGACAGAAGTAAAGGGCTTTTTGGGTTGTTATGTTCAATATAATAATGACGTTGTGCTAATGGCGAAACGATTTGCGGATTATTATGGTGTAGATTTTGTAAGGCTTGGTGTTGTTGTTCATAAGGGCAAGCCGTATTTATGATCGGCATTCTTTTCATGACGCCAGCTTGCGCAAAAATCTGTTGAAAATCACTTGACCACATTTCATAAATTTTTTGTTCCGTTTCGGCTTTATCATGTGTTGAACATGCCAACATGTCGCTATTTTTGAGTACCGTAAAAGGCTGATAAAGCTGGCTGATGGTAATCGGTGATTTTCCGGGAATAAACAGGGTGTTGATTTGTTGTTGGCAATAGGCATTCGGTAGATTTCCGTCCGCCTGACAAACGAGGACATGTTTTAAATTGAGTTGATTGATATTCTCAGTGACAATGTCACGCATTTGAGGCTCACTAGCAATCAGACTGTCTGCCAGTTGTAAGAACAAAGGGGCAGCCAAAGCACGCCCAATAAAATGCGGGTTATTTTTATTGTTAAAATTACCAAACCAAACCAAACCAAACCAAACCACAAGAGTATAGTGTCCAAAATAACCTGCCGTCCACGCATCACGTAGCCCATTTGACGTGCCGGTCTTCCAATAGAGCGGTAATGCAGTCTTAATCGATTTATTTTGCACATCGGTGCGAAAATTTTGCCGCAAAATATCATGAATCATGACCGCACTTTCTTGACTTAATAAGGTTTTAGGCGCAGGAAGACTATCTTGTTGATTGAATTTCAACGGTTGCCATCTCCCTTGATTGGCTAACATCGCATATAAACTGGCTAACTGTTGTAGATTTAATTCAGCACCGCCTAATACTAGAGATAAGCCATAATAGCTTTTACTTTTGGGTAGTTTGATATCTGCTTGTTGGAGAAAGTCGTAAAGATCGGGGTTAAGTTGTTTGGCAATATCAATAGCAGGAATATTGCGGCTTTGTAATAACGCCTGAGTAACACTGACGGGACCTAAAAAATTGCCTTCGTAATTTTCGGGCTGGTAATCACCAAAGGTCGTTGGCAAATCTTTTAAAACGGTTTTGCCGTGGGCTAAACCTTGATCAAACGCCAATGCGTAAATAAAAGGTTTTAACGTTGAACCATAAGAGCGGTTAGTCCCGAAATAGCTGGATTAAAATAGTTACCCGAACCGATCAAGGCTTTTACTGCCATATCGCGATTATCCACTAATAGTACTGCGACATTTTCTATTCCTTTAGTGTATTGTTGGGATAAATAGCGGCGTGTAATACGCTCAATTAATCGCTGTTGAGAGCTATTGAGCGTACTGACAATATGCGTTTGTTCAGGATATTGTTGTAGTAATTGATCAACAAAGTGCGGTGCAAAAAAGGGCAGTTTTTCGAGTGGTCGCAGTGGATAATTGAGTTGAAAATCTGTTTGCCATTGTTGATCAGCAGGGTATTGTGCTATCCAACGTTGGTAAAGTTGGTTACGTGCCTTGAATAAAGCAGAATTCAGCTGTTGATTATTTTGACGAATATAGCTGTTCGGATTCTTTGGTAAAATCGCTAAGGTAAGCGCTTCAGCCAAATTCATCTTATGATTGGCTTTATTAAAGTAGATTAAACTGGCGGTTCCCGCCCCTTCAATATTTCTGCCATAAGGGGCGAAATTCAAATAAGCCTCTAAAATCTCTTTTTTTGAGTAACGTATTTCCAGTTGGATTGCGCGTAAGATTTGTTCTGTTTTGCCTAATAGACTTCGACTGTCAATACTCCATAAGACGCGAGCCAGTTGCATAGTAATCGTTGATCCACCTTGTGGTGAGTTGCCTAAAATGTAGGTTTGCCAAGCCCCACGCAATAGCCCGTAAGGATTAACACCAAAATGCCAATAAAACCATTCATCTTCCTGAAAAAGCACCGCATCAACAAGTTTCGGGGAGATATCATGGAGAGGTGTCCATAGACGGTATTTCTCATCTTTGGCGGTGGTGAGGCGTAACAAATTTTGTTGCTCGTCATAAACTGCGCTGGAATAGGGGAAATGATCTTTTAATGGGGAGTAAGGTAAAAGGCGAACAATGGTCACCACGCAGGCAAGTAAAAGTGCGGTATAAAGCAGCGATAAAATACAGTTTTTACGTAAGCGAGCCATTCAGGTGACCTAAAAAACTCCCCTTAATAATATAAGGGGAATCAACAGTGTTAAGTTTGTTTAGAAGTTTGCATTACGCGGTGAACGTGGGAATGGGATCACATCACGAATATTTTGTACGCCAGTGACATACACGATTAAACGTTCAAAACCTAAACCAAAACCGGCGTGTGGTACGGTGCCATAACGGCGTAAATCGCGATACCACCAGTAATCTTCTGGGTTGAGTCCCATTTCGATCATTCGTTTATCCAGCACGTCTAAACGTTCTTCACGTTGTGAACCGCCGATAATTTCACCAATACCCGGCGCTAACACATCCATTGCTGCGACGGTTTTCCCGTCATCATTTAAGCGCATATAGAAAGCTTTGATGTTTTTCGGATAGTTTTTAACCACAACTGGCGATTTAAAGTGTTCTTCCGCTAAATAACGTTCATGTTCAGAGGATAAGTCGATCCCCCAAGAAACTGGGAATTCAAATTTCTTACCTGATTGTAATAACACCTCAATTGCATCAGTATAGTTAATTTGCGCGAAATCTGAATTGATAAAATTTTCCAAACGACTAATAACGTCGTTATCGACATGTTTTTCAAAGAATTTTAAGTCATCTTTGCGTTCTTCAAGTACTGCACGGAATACATACTTTAACATATCCTCGGCTAATTTCGCGTTATCGGCCAGAGTCGCAAAGGCAATTTCTGGTTCAACCATCCAGAATTCAGCTAAGTGGCGTGTTGTATTGGAGTTTTCTGCACGGAATGTTGGACCAAAAGTATAAATTTTACTTAAAGCACAGGCATAGGTTTCACCATTTAATTGCCCGGATACCGTTAAGAAAGATTCTTTTCCAAAGAAATCTTGTGAAAAATCGACCGCACCTTTGTCATCACGTGGCAGATTTTCTAAGTCGAGAGTGGACACACGGAACATTTCGCCTGCCCCTTCTGTATCTGATGCGGTAATTAATGGCGTCGCTACCCAATAGAAACCTTGTTCATGGAAAAAACGGTGGATGGCTTGTGCTAAGCAGTGACGAACACGTGCGACTGCGCCAATAATATTGGTACGAGGGCGTAAATGAGCCACTTCACGTAAATATTCAATTGAGTGACGTTTTGCCGCCATTGGATATGTTTCTGGGTCCTCAACCCAACCTGCAACCTCGACTTTCTCTGCTTGTAATTCAACAGCTTGACCTTCAGCAGGAGATTCTACAACAGTACCTGTTACAACAACAGAACAGCCTGTTGTTAAACGCAACACTTCTGTTTCGTAATTTTCAATATCATTATTGACAATTGCTTGGATAGGCTCAAAACAAGAACCATCATAAATGGCCAAAAAAGAAAGACCTGCTTTTGAGTCACGGCGAGTACGAATCCAGCCACGGACAGTGACGGTTTCACCAATGGCAATTTTGCCTTGTAAAACATCTACAATAGATGCGACTTTAGTCATATAAAACCTCAATTTTCAACAAATTTTTTGTGAAGAAATAAACCGACATAGTTTACCTCAACTTAGTCGAATTCACAAAATCTATTAAATTTTTTGTTTTTGTGAAATAGACCCCATAATTGAATTAAAGTGCTTGTTTTTATTAATGTAACTGGTTATAAGTACAAATCGACCATTTTCTATGTGAGTAGAATATGCTGCGTTAATACGCAATACGAACGAAAGAGTAGGCGTTGTGAATTGTTTGAAATAACAACGTGATGTTACATCATTGATATATTGAGTATTACAGTTATGCCAAAAATTAGAAAAGAGGATAAATTACCATTACGCTTGACACAGCTTGGTAAAATTTATCGTTTAGTTGAACAATTTGAAGAAATTTCTCGTATAGACTTATCAAAACTTTCACGTTTAGCACCAGCGACCATTACGGCATTGACACGCGAATTAATCAAAGAAAAATTGATTGTCGAGCGTGCCGTTCAAAATACAGAAAGTCGTGGGCGTCCTGCCATTGGATTATGTGTTTCACCTTTTTATTGGCAATCTTTATGTGCTACCTTGGTTGAAAACCGTTTTGAACTGATTCTAAGTGAATTAGATGGCGGGGAAATAAAAAGTAAAAGCTATCCTTTAACCACCTCCGATTTAGTGCACTTAGATCAGGTATTAGTCCAATATTTACAACAATTTCTTTTTGAAACCCAACATGAACTAAATCATTTAATTACTTTTTCCATTGCGGTTGGTGGCGAGCTTGATAGTAAAAATCGATTGATAAAGTTAGGCGATGTCAACCTTGATCTTGATTTAGAAAGCCTATTTAAACCGTATTTTAAAGTGCCTGTATTAGTGACGGAATATTTCCAAACTTGGTTAATGGCAGAGTCAACATTAGGAAGTGTGATTAATTGCGATAATGTGTTATTCCTACAGTTGGATGATGTGATTAATTTTAGTGTATTGTCTAAAGGCAAGCTCTTAACTCATCAGCATCAAGTCAGAAGTCATATCAATAAAATGATTGTACCGAAGATAAGCCCTTTACAAGACCTGATTAGCCCACATTTAGCTGATCTTGAACGCTATCAACTCCAACATCAAGTTACCCATAAAGCCATTTACTCTTTAATTACGCATTATTTCCCAGAAGCGGCCTTAGCACAAAGTGAAATTGAATTTTTATGTCAGAAAGCGAATGCGCAGAATCCACAAGCTCAACAAATTCTGCATTATGTTGCAGATAGTCTGGCATATATTTTAATGAATCTTGTCAATATTTTTGATTCTGAGAAAATCATGTTAAGTTCGAGCTTTTTAAGTGCAAAAGAAGTTTTTCTTCCTCGTGTGAATCAAACGCTCAAAGCAAATTTAGGCGCAGATTACCCTCATGTTGAAGTAATTACCGGACGCTATGAATGGAATACACCAGTAGTTGCAGCGGCGGCGATTAAACAAGGTATCTATGACGGTAGCTTGCTTGGGCATTTTATTAAGCACTAAGTTTTTTTATTCAGCACTGTTTTTGATTTATATCAAACAGTGCTTTTTTATTTTTCCTCTTGCGCTAAAAGGGAATAATTTCTGAGAAAAAGTTGTGTTATCTCAACATTTTTTTTGCGTGATTGCTTTAAGATCTCGCATTAAGAAATAACAAGGGGATAAACCATGAGCAGTTTTTTTCTGACAGGCACGGATACTAATGTAGGTAAAACAGTCGCAAGTCGAGCCATTATACAAGCTTTACAAAATCAAGGTATCCAAATTGTGGGCTATAAACCAGTTGCCTTTAGTCGAGAAGAATGTGTTTATACCGATATGGAAAATCAACAAGCCGCAGAAAGTGATTACGATTCACAAGATAATAGTGATGTGCTAACACTGATGAAATCAACTCACGAAAAAGTAAGTTATCAGGAAATCAATAGTTATACCTTTCGCCACAGCCTCCCCGTTTTTTCTGTTCAAGGTAAACATATTCGCATTGAAAAAATGGATGCAGATTTAGCTCGTTTAAATCAAAAGTATCAAGCTGTTTTAGTCGAAGGCAGCTATGGTTGGCTAACGCCCATTAATAAAACGTATTGCTTTGCAGATTGGGCAAAATCACATCAAATGCCCGTTGTATTGGTCGTGGGAATTAAAGAAGGGTGTCTTAACCATGCGTTATTAACGGTTGAATCTATACAACAGAAAGGGTTGCCATTATTAGGTTGGATTGCCAATCGAATTAATCCCTGTTTAGGACATTATGCCGAGATTATTGATTTGCTCAGTGAAAAAATTGATGCGCCGTTATTGGGGCAAATTCCGTATTTACATAAGCCGGAAGAACAAGACTTAGCACGTTATATTCATAATCTCGATCGCTTAACCTATATGGAAACTGTTTTAGCAGAGTAGTGTAACATTCAAGGCAAAAAAAAGCGTTTTATCTTTCACAAAACGCTTTTTTTGATCGGAAAATGAACTTATTCCATATTCATTTTGGCTTTTTTATTCTTTTTCCATTTCCATAATAGGAAAATCGCCAAAGCAAAAATTAAAATATAAATCACAAGTTGACCTTTGTGGATTTGTTCATGTAACCAATCTAAATTTTGCGCACCGAAAAAGCCCAAATAAACCCAAATGGGAACAGAAATAATGGCAGCAAAGAAATCAATCAGTAAAAAGCGCGTATAACTGACACGGCGAGTAATCCCCGATACCATATAAATCACCGCTCTAAGACCGGGTAAGAAACGTGCTGTAAACAATACACGGTTACCATATTTTTCAAACTTCTCTCTGACGAGCCTTAAACGTTTGACGGTGATTAATTTACGCATGAAACGAAAGCGTAAAATTTTGGCGCCATAAAAACGTCCTAGCCAATACATACAGGAGTCACCCGCCAATACGCCAAACATACTCACCCCTAGCATGACATGGACATTGACATCGTTTGGGTATAAACCCGCAATCACGCCACCAGACACTAAAGTAATATCTTCTGGAATCGGCAAACCGAATCCACAAAGAATCAGTACAAATAAGACGGCAAAATAACCATAATCAGAGAAAAATGAAATTAGGATATCCATTACAAGCACTCAATTTACAATAAAAAACGGTCTGCTATTCTAGCGCGTTTTTTGCATAAAGTCGCGAAAAAAGTCAGTGGTATTTTCTGTTTGATTTGTTGGGGCAAATCAAATATAATCTAGCGCCTCAAAGTAGCTTGCTTTGAGCTGATTTATGGAAAATCGCTGGGTCGCCTGCGATTTTTGTCTTTTACTATTAACTATGAGATAGCGAAAAATGTTTAAATTTAATGCTGAAGTTCGTCAATCGCAAGGTAAGGGTGCGAGCCGCCGCCTGCGTCATAATGGTCAAATTCCTGCAATCGTTTACGGTGGTAGCGAAGCGCCTGTTTCAATCGTCTTAAACCACGATGATTTAAATAACGCACAAGTTCATGATGCATTCTACACTGATGTTATTACATTAGTGATTGAAGGGAAAGAAGTTGCAGTGAAAGCACAAGCAATGCAACGTCACCCATTCAAACCAAAATTAGTTCACATCGATTTCAAAAGAGTGTAATCTAGGATTTAAAAGCCTTTAACCTCTTTTTATTTCCGAAAATACATTGGATTTTTCACTAAAAATAGTGAACAAAATCAATTTGCTATAAAATGGTTTCGGAAATGATTTGTGACACAAATGCTCATCTTTTTAGTTAAGATGAGCATTTTTATTTTATGGGTTTTATAGGCTTGTCTTTTCTGATATATATTTGCGTTGTTCTTGAAGAAGAGTGGCCAAGTTGTTTTCTTGCTAACTCATCATCAACTTTTAATGAAATATCTGTAGCTGTTTTAGCTCTTAAATCTCTCATTTGAACAACGGCAATCTCATCAGCTAATTCAGGATATTTTTCCATTGCAGCTTTACGTGTTTCTTTGAAGTAGTCTGTAAGCGATCTCCTTTCTAATTTACGACCCCATTTATTTACAAATAACCATTGTTTTTCTTCGGTAATTCTTCGCTTAATAATCTCACTTAACCTCCCTATAACTTCAAATCTGATTTTTTTCCCTGTTTTTTGTTGCGTGGATGTGTAATAACCCATCATAAATATGAGTGCTATGGATCTTCACAACATCAATGGGGCGTTGTCCAAGTAAATATGCAACATCAATAATATCCTTCATATCATCAGAAGCACACTCATATATTTTATCGAGAATGTAATCTTCAACATAAATATCTCTATATTGAACTTTATACTTTTTAACTCCCGTAGATGGGCTGATTAAATTTGTATATCCCCATTCTCTAGCTGTATTCCAGATATGATTATTCAAGCCCTCCGCAAAGGGCTTGGTAAAGATTCTTTTAAATTAAAGCTTTTGCTACTTTTCCCACTTCTTGCATAATTTCATTTCTATAAAATGAGAGCTTAAAAGCCAATAAAGATGTACAGGCTTATGCTTTGAATATTGCTTTCTGATGATGATTTAATTCGTCGTCACGGCTTAAACGTTAAAAAAGTGACAGCATTTGCTTGCACGTCACGCGGACAAGCGTTTAGAACAGGAAAATGGATCCTTGAAACTGAGCGATTAGAAACAAAAACAGTAACGTTTGCGGTTGGTGCCGAGGGTCTAATGCACATCCCAGGCGATGTTATTCACGTAGCTGACTGTGATTATGCCGACACAAATATCGGTGGTCGCGTGCTATCAGTTACAGGAAATAAAGTGACGCTAGATCGTGAAATTGAAATCAACGGAAACAGCCATCTTACGTACATTGACGGTGAAGCGAAGCATAAAGATATTCGTATTGTCAGCAAAAACGGCAAGGAGATCACATTAGAATCTGAGCCAGTGGGGTTGGCTGAATTCGGTATCTGGTCTTTGACTACGCAAGAAATTAACGTGCAATTATTTAGAGCGTTGACGATCAACGAAGAAAAACAAGGTCAAATCGTTGGCGCAAAAGCATTGATAACATCGTCAAGTCAAGCAATCTCTAGTCT
>ENA-UOTW01000050-UOTW01000050.1-synthetic-metagenome-genome-assembly--contig:-NODE-50-length-33542-cov-4.206498_pt1 | contig 33542 bp, 27 predicted proteins | sample MGYA00238141_ERZ746978 | MGnify/ENA primary metagenome ERZ746978 (study PRJEB28755, sample SAMN02352454) | synthetic metagenome | study: EMG produced TPA metagenomics assembly of the Artificial... | reverse complement strand
AGAGTACTTGGTTTGGGACCAAGGTGTCGCAGGTTCGAATCCTGTCTTCCCGACATTTTTATTTTGCCGGGGTGGCGGAATAGGCAGACGCAACAGACTTAAAATCTGTCGGGAGTAATCCCGTACCGGTTCAAGTCCGGTCTTCGGCACCATATAAGAACAGTGAGCACTTTTGCATAATTGCAAAAGTGCTTTTTCGTTTTTTGTGTAGTTTTTTAAGTGCGATAGTTTTGATTTATTGCTCTTTTCTAAAATGTTTTACAATCTTATGAACACTGATACAGAAGCTGAGAAAACGCATACTACTATGATATACTACATTTAGCAAATTACACCAATTTGGATGTAGCTTAGCTAATGGTAAAAACAGAGAAGCAAGTGAAGTAAAGTAGCACAGGTACAAACGGTAATGGCTATATAGTCTACTGCTCGTTTGTACCTATTTTTAGTTGCAAAGGAAAGGGAGGCATTCAAAAAATGAAACGTTTAGCAACTGTATTGATGGTAGGAGCGCTTGCTGTGGGATTAACAGCCTGTGGTGGACAACAATCACAACCTGCACCGGAAGAGAAGCCGGCGGCAGAGAAGGCAAGTGGAGATACAGCGACTGCATCAGCGGGAGAAGAAAAATTCAAACAAAGCAGTTGTGTTGGCTGTCACGGTGTGGACTTGAAGGGAGCAACCGGTCCTTCCCTAGAAACAATAGGTAGCAAATACAATAAAGATGAAATATTAGAGATCATTAAAAATGGAAAAGGCAGCATGCCAGCCAACATGTCTAAAGGCGAAGATGCAGAAACAATTGCAACTTGGCTAGCAGAAAAGAAATAGAACGAACGAATAGGGTGAGGTCCTTGGATCTCATCCTTTTTAGCCAAAATAATATTTGTAATCAATTAGAATTTTTATTATTATAAATGTATATTTATGCATAAAAATTAGGAGTGAGAGCGATGAAACGTATTGGGATTATTGGAGCCACTGGATACAGCGGTATTGAACTCATTCGTATCTTATTGCAGCATCCTGAGATATACATACAAAGTCTTTATTCTAGTTCGGCAGAAGGCAGATCATTGGCTGAATTCTTCCCTCATTTGCAGAGTGCAGATTTACCCATGCTACAGGGCATTCAGCCAGAGAAAATTGCGCAGGAGAATGATGTCGTGTTCTTAGCAACTCCGGCTGGGGTGAGTGCTGAAATAACGCCTGTTTTAATAAAGGGGGGAGTGAAGATTATCGATTTATCTGGTGATCTTAGGCTCCGATCTCCTGAGGCTTATCAGGAATGGTATAAGAAGTTACCAGCAACGAAGGAAGTATTGCAGCAGGCTGTCTATGGCTTGCCTGAATGGAACAAATCTAAAGTAAGAGAAGCTTCGGTGGTGGCTAATCCAGGCTGCTATCCAACTGCTACCCTGCTTTCCCTGTTACCGCTGCTTCAAACAGAGTGGATCAAGCCCGACAGTATCATTGTTGATGCTAAATCAGGAGTCTCGGGTGCTGGTCGTGGAGCGTCGCTTGGTGTTCATTACAGCGAATTAAATGATAGCTTTCACGCTTATAAAGTAGGGCAACATCAGCATACGCCAGAGATCGAGCAGGGAATTTTACAAATGACGAAGAAAGAGATAGCTATTCAGTTCACCCCTCATCTGGTGCCGATGACCAGAGGAATTTTGACCACTAGCTATATTCAAATAGATAAAAGTCAGGATGTAGGCTTTACCGTTGAAGGCTTACAAAAGCTGTATGAACATGCATATCAGAATGCTCCCTTTGTCCGTGTAAGGCCATTTGGGTCCTATCCACGCACAAAAGAGGTGCTTGGAACAAATTACTGTGATATCGCTCTTCATTTTGATGAAAGAACGGGTCGGATTATCATTTTATCCGTTATTGATAACATGGTTAAAGGTGCGGCGGGTCAGGCAATCCAAAATATGAATTTGTTGTTTGGATTTGAAGAGACGCTTGGGTTACCGAAACATGCTCTTTATCCGTAGTGTATGTGACGCTTTTACGCGAAGCGAGGTATTCTAGGTCAACTACTTATGAATAGGAGACTTGTAAAATGCTACATGAGGTTATGGTAATTAAATGCGGTGGAAGCATGCTGGAGCAATTGCCTGAATCTTTCTACAACAAACTTGCTTTCCTGCAAGCAGAAGGAAAATCTATTGTAATTGTACATGGAGGCGGACCGGCGATAAATCAAATGCTAGATCAATTGAAGATCGAGCCAATCTTTTCTAACGGATTGCGAGTAACGGATGAGGCTACCATGCAAGCCGTGGAAATGGTATTAAGCGGTCCAATGAATAAATTGATCGTTCGAAAGCTATTGCATGCAGGGGGAAAAGCATGGGGATTAAGCGGAGTAGATGGTTCCTTATTGCAAGCAGTAGAGAAAATGGATGGCTTAGGACTGGTAGGAAAGATTACAGCAGTGAATCCAGCACCTCTTCAATTGTTGCTTGCGAATGGCTATATTCCAGTCGTGTCACCTATTGCCGTATCAGAGGATGGTAACACACGATTTAACTGCAACGCAGATACAGCAGCAGGGGCGATTGCATCTGCCCTAGGCGCGAAACAAATGCTGATGCTAACAGATGTGCCAGGAATTTGGGAGGAGAATGAGCTAGGGGAAAAACAACTGCTGCCAAGCGTCACGATTGAAGACATCCAAATGATGATTCAGAACCAAATGATTACGGGGGGAATGATTCCGAAGGTTCAAGCAGCTTTAGACGCACTGGCCCAGGGAGTTCAGGAGGTTGTTATTTGTAAGGGAGCGGCAGAAACGCTTGATGGTTTGGTAAAAGGAAGAGCTGTAGGTACTTCCATTTCGGCCGGGATGCCGCGTGGAGAGGACTCACAAGCCTTCGTTGCAACAGAAATTGATTAGGGAAAAAGGAGAGAGATCGCTCATGACTGTTTATACAGAAAAAATGCATGTGATGAATACTTATGCGCGTTGGGATGTTACGATTGTCAAAGGGAGCGGTACCACGGTCTGGGATCATACAGGAAAAGCGTATTTAGACTGCACATCTGGTATCGGTGTGACATCGCTTGGGCATTGTCCTCCTGCCGTATCAGCAAAACTGCATCAGCAGTTAGATACCTTATGGCATAGCTCCAATGTAACGCAACATCCGCTGCAAGAGGAATTAGGAAAAAAACTGACTGAATTGTCTGGTTTAGATCAAGTGTTCTTTTGCAACAGCGGGGCGGAAGCGAATGAAGCGGCGATTAAACTAGCGCGGCGTTATGCCCAAAAAACGAAGAATGAGGATCGTTTCGAAATAATTACGTTTGAGCAGTCCTTCCATGGCAGAACCCTAGCTACGTTAACAGCTACAGGTCAGCAAAAGGTAAAAGAGGGCTTTAATCCTTTGCCGGCCGGATTTATCACTGTGCCATACGGAGATGTAGAAGCTGTGAAGAACGTGACGACAAACCAAACATGCGCCGTATTGCTAGAGCTTGTACAAGGAGAAGGCGGCGTTCATCCAGCCTCAATGGAGTTCGTGACCGAATTATATGCGTGGTGCAAATCAAATGATATTTTATTGATGATTGATGAAGTGCAGACAGGTATTGGTCGAACGGGTGAATGGTTTAGTTATCAGCACTATGGAATCGTACCCGATGTGATAACGCTGGCTAAAGGATTAGGCAGTGGCTTTCCGATAGGAGCAATGCTTGCGACGGAGGCGGTAGCCGCGGCCTTTTCTCCAGGCTCACATGGGACCACCTTTGGAGGGAATCAATTAGCTACAACAGCGGGAATGGCAACACTTTTGGAAATGGAGCAACAGAACGTATTATCGCATGTAAAAGCTATGAGCGAATACCTGCTTGATGCGTTAAAAGACATAGCCAAGCAATATCCCCATCAAATAAAAGGGGTACGCGGGCTCGGGTTGATGGTTGGTTTAGAAATGACTGGCGAGGTAAGCGGGTATCTAAAAGCGGCTCAGCAAAAAGGCGTATTATTGCTACAGGCAGGTCCAAATGTTATCCGATTATTGCCGGCGCTCATCATTCAAAAGTCAGAGATCGACCAATTAGTGCTAGTGCTAAAAGAGATTTTGCAGTCAGGAGAGAAGTAAGATAGCCGGATATCAGAAATAATCATGCAACGATTTTTGATTTTATTCAGAAAAATCGTTGCATTTTTTTTGGAGTGAATGTATGATTATACAAAAATAACGAATATATATTCATAAAGCAGAGTGTTGGGAACTTTTTGTCGATAGGAGCTGGTTGCGTTGGATAAGTATTTACACGGCAACAATACAGGGTTTCTTACGTTAGAGAGCGGAGAAGTATTTGCAGGTAAGCTGTATGGAGTACCACTTACCTCATACGGAGAGGTGGTTTTTCATACAGGAATGACTGGGTATCAGGAGGTGATGAGCGATCCTTCCTTTTATGGTCAGATCGTCACCTTCACCTATCCGTTGATTGGGAATTATGGTGTTAATGAAATCGACTATGAATCAACTCAGCCTGCTATTTCTGGTATGGTTGTTAGTCAGCTTTGTCAAAACCCTAGCCATTTTCGTTCCCGGATATCTTTAGATACGGCTGCAAAGCAGTTCGGCTTCCCTATTTTAGCTGGAGTAGACACACGGTCGATTACACAAAAGGTTCGGCAGGGTGGTCTGCTTTACGGTGTTCTAGCTGATCAGCCGATGACAGCAGAGGAGATTGCTTTGCATAGGCTTCGTCAGGAGGAGCGCATTTTTGTAGAGCATGTTTCCAGAACTCGCTCCATCACCTATCGAGGAGAAGGGGAGCATATTGTAGTCATTGATTTGGGTATGAAGCACTCTATTTTGCAAGCCCTGTTAAAGCTTGGCTGCAAGGTAACGGTTGTGCCTTATCAGACGCGTATGGAGGAAATTAGGGCTCTACAGCCAGATGGTATCGTCTTCTCCAATGGGCCTGGTAACCCTGAACAATTACGAAAATATTGTCGACAATGGCGTAAATTAGCCGAAGCATTTCCGACATTAGGGATTTGTTTGGGGCATCAAGTATTGTCGTTGATGTTTGGGGGACAGACAGAACGACTTCCCTTTGGGCATCGCGGAAGCAACCATCCTGTAAAAGAGCTGAGCACTGGTAAAGTATATATAACTTCGCAGAATCATAGCTATGTGGTGAAGGAGGGGGGATTAGATAAGCAAAACCTAATGGTCACCTATCGAAATGTAAATGATGGCAGTGTGGAAGGGCTACGACATATGTATCTGCCCATTATGAGCGTACAATTCCATCCAGAAGCACATCCGGGACCAGATGATACCTCACATATTATTGCGACCTTCTTGGAATCGGTACAAACGATAGGAGCGAAGCATTATGCCTAAACAACAACACATTCATAAAGTGCTGGTAATCGGTTCGGGTCCGATTGTGATTGGGCAGGCAGCGGAGTTTGATTATTCCGGGGCACAAGCTTGTCTTTCACTAAAGGAGGAAGGCGTAGAAGTTGTGCTAGTGAATAACAATCCAGCTACTATCATGACCGATGAGCAGATTGCAGATAAGGTGTATCTGGAACCATTAACTGTCACTTCTATCACAAAAATTATTCAAAAGGAACGACCGGATGGATTGCTACCAACACTAGGCGGACAGACAGGACTTAATTTGGCTGTGGAATTAGCTGAGGCAGGCGTATTAGAGCGCTTTGGAGTAGCTTTATTAGGGACTCCCTTGACTGCTATTCAGAACGGTGAGGATCGCGAGTTATTTAAACGAATGATGAATAACATTCATGAACCTGTTCCTGAGAGCATAACAGTGAGTACTATACAGGAAGCTCTACATTTTGCGAATCAGATTGGTTATCCCGTGATTGTTCGTCCAGCTTATACACTTGGAGGAGCAGGGGGAGGAATTGCTTCTGATCAACAGGCTCTTGAAAAAATCGCTGAACAAGGACTGGCAGCAAGTCCAATACAACAGGTGCTAGTGGAAAGAAGTGTGAAGGGCTGGAAGGAAATTGAGTATGAAGTCATGCGGGATGCAAATGATACCTGCATTATCGTTTGTAACATGGAAAATATAGACCCAGTTGGTGTTCATACGGGAGATAGTATCGTTGTAGCGCCTTCTCAAACCTTAACAGATCGTCAATATCAAATGCTACGCAGTGTTTCTACCAAAGTGATTCGAGCGTTAGGTGTAGTGGGTGGTTGTAATATTCAATTTGCCTTAGACCCACATTCAGATCGCTATTACCTCATTGAAGTAAATCCGAGGGTTAGTCGTTCCTCAGCCTTAGCTTCCAAAGCGACAGGCTATCCGATCGCAAGGATCGCTGCAAAATTAGCATTGGGCTATCACTTGGACGAGGTGCTCAACCCTATCACCGGTAATACCTATGCTAGCTTTGAACCAGCATTGGATTATGTAGTTGTCAAAATTCCACGTTGGCCCTTTGATAAATTCCCATTAGCTGACCGCAATCTAGGAACACAAATGAAAGCAACAGGCGAGGTAATGGCCATTGCTCGAACTTTTGAGGCTGCTTTGTTAAAGGCTCTCCGTTCTTTAGAAATTGGCTGTCATTATCTCTACCGAAAGGATATTGCGTCTCTATCTTTGGAGGAGTTGGAGAAACTATTAAAGATTGCCACGGACCTTCGTTTATTTGCTGTAGCAGAAGCGTTACGTCGGGGTATGAGTATACAAGAGCTTCACATGAAAACAGAAATTGACCCTTTCTATTTAGGTCATATTAAGTCCATTATCCAGTGGGAGAAAAGGTTGAAAGCATCATGCAAAGACACATTACGTATGGAGGAATTGAGAGCTTGTAAGGAAATTGGCATTACGGATCAGACGATTGCCTGGATGATGAAGCTTCCTGTAAGTGAAATTTGGAAAATGCGTCAGAAATGGGGTCTCATGCCGGTCTATAACATGGTCGATACGTGTGCGGGAGAGTTTGATGCAAAGACAGCTTATTATTACTCCACATGGCAAGGCAAGAATGAGGTGGTATCTTTATCAGCAAAAAAAATATTGGTGCTAGGCTCGGGGCCCATCCGTATTGGGCAGGGGATTGAATTTGATTATTGTTCTGTGCATGCAGCTAAGGCTTTGCAAAAACAGAAGCTGAAAGCCATCGTGATTAACAATAACCCAGAGACAGTGAGTACCGATTACGAGACGGCCGATCATCTTTATTTTGAGCCTTTGCATATTGAAGATGTGCTGCATGTAGCTAGGCAAGAAGGAGTGGCTGGGGTATTCGTCCAATTCGGTGGTCAGACTGCGATTAACCTGGCAGGTGCTATCCAAGAAGCGGGGCTGACCGTCTTGGGAACAGCCTTAGAGCAAATGAAACGGGTCGAGGATCGAGAACTGTTTTATCAGATGCTCCAAAAGCTAAATATTCCCCACATACCAGGGAAGGGAGTCTATTCCACAGAAGAGGCGATTCATGTTGCTACTAGCATTGGCTATCCTGTATTGCTGCGCCCCTCCTACGTTATTGGAGGCCAAGGAATGACGGTTGTGCATGATGAGGGCGAGCTACGTGCAGCGATGCAAGGCTGGATTGATGAACAGGTTGACACCAGTTGTTTTCCTTTGCTGATCGATCAATTTATATCGGGTATGGAAGTCGAGCTAGATGCGATAACGGATGGCTATGATGTATTAATTCCCGGAATTTTTGAACATGTTGAGAAAGCGGGAATACATTCAGGAGATAGTATTGCCTTGTTTCCTGCCCAGCATCTCACAGAACAACAGAAGCGGCTAATAGTCCACTATACCAAGAAAATCGCTAAGGAAATGCAAGCAATCGGGATTGTGAATCTCCAGTTCGTCCTACAGGATTCAAATGTTTATGTGTTAGAGGTAAATCCGCGTGCTTCTCGTACAGTGCCAATTACGAGTAAGGTGACCAATATCCCAATGGTGGAATTGGCTGTGCGAGTCTCTCTTGGAGAGCGTTTAGCAGATATGGGCTATGAGCTAGGACTTTCAGAAGACATTCATTTTTTTGTGGTAAAGGCTCCTGTATTTTCTTCCACGAAGCTAGTGGGTGTAGACCCTTTATTAGGACCTGAAATGAAATCTACAGGTGAGATTCTGGGACTTGGTCGAACTGTAAAAGAGGCATTCAGTAAAGCTTTTGCCTACAAACAAGGTGCGAATAAACGGCTAGCTAGTGGAGATGGTTTATTTCTTTCACTAAACGATGCTGACAAAGCAAGCGTATTACCCTACCTTCGGAAAGGAAAAGTATCGGGGGTACGTATCTATGCAACAGAAGGCACGGCGCAGTTTTTGAATAATCACGGCATTGAAATTACGCAAATATGTAAAGGATTACCTGACTATACATCGTTGGTTAAAGCGGGATTCATTCAAACGTCATTAATTACCGCTACAAAAGGAAATCAGGCAGAGCGTACAGGGTTTCAACTGCGTAGCTTATCTGTTCAGCATGGCATTACGTTGTTCACTGTTGTCGAGACATTTGCGGCCTATTTACAAATTTGTCAAGAAAAGGAGAGCGAAAGTAATGAAGCCTGTGAAGAACTTGGATCTCTATGCAGAAGTTCAACCCCCTCTTTATAGAGGAAAAAATACACTGCAAATTGACGAGTGGAGTAGGGAGGAGATGCTCGAACTACTGCATTATGCTAGTCAAATAAAGTCGATGCAAAAAAACGGCACGGTCTACCAGCCATTAGCTGGAAAAACATTAGCGATGATCTTCACGAAATCCTCCACGCGTACTCGTGTTTCTTTTGAAGTAGGGATGTATCAATTAGGGGGAAGCAGTTTATTTCTGACTGATAAAGACCTACAGCTAGGGCGCGGTGAAACAATTTCAGATACAGCGAAAATTTTATCTAGTTATGTAGATGGAATTATGATACGAACTCATGCTCACGAAAATGTCGTAGAGCTAGCAAAGCATGCTAGTGTACCGGTTATTAATGGGCTAACTGATTTGTATCATCCTTGCCAGGCTTTGGCTGATCTTTTAACGATACAGGAACACAAGGGCAGATTGCAGGGAATTAAGCTAGCCTTCATCGGAGACGGCAATAATGTGGCAAATTCGCTTGCTCTAGGTGCCTTGATTCTCGGATTAGATGTACGTATTGCCACACCTCCAGGATATGAGATGCAAAATGCTATTGCTGCAAAGGCAGTGGAATACGCTACTCAATATGGTGGAAAATTTATGATGACTCACGATGCAAATGAAGCTGTTGATCAAGCAGACGTGATTTATACCGATGTATGGACCAGCATGGGCTTTGAAGAAGAGAATGAGCAACGTTTGAAAGATTTCACCGCCTATCAGGTAAATGAAAAACTGGTATCCAGAGCCGATTCAGATTATATCTTTATGCATTGTCTCCCTGTGCACCGTGGTGAAGAGGTGACAGCAGAGATTATCGATGGACCTCATTCTGTGGTGTTTGAAGAAGCGGAGAATCGTCTCCATGCACAAAAAGCATTGTTGGCATCTGTAATGTAAATTCCGTCTTATATGGAATTAATGTTATTTTATAGTACAATATGAATAATTACCCAGAAAAAATACTACGAAATGGAGAGACAACGATGAAAAAAGATAAAATTGTATTAGCGTATTCTGGTGGTTTAGATACTTCTGTAGCAATTAAATGGTTACAAGATACCTATAACTACGATGTAATCGCGGTCGCCCTCGATGTGGGGGAAGGAAAGGATTTAGATTTTATCCAGAAAAAAGCGATGCAAGTGGGTGCATATAAATCCATCGTTATAGACGCGAAGGAAGCTTTCGCGAGTGAATATGTTTTGCCAGCTCTACAAGCCAATGCCATGTATGAGGGAAAATATCCATTGGTATCCGCTCTGTCTCGCTACTTGATTTCTAAAATTTTGATTGAGGTTGCGAATCAGGAGGGGGCAGTAGCTGTTGCTCATGGATGCACGGGTAAAGGAAACGATCAGGTGCGTTTTGACCTTTCTTTTACTGCTCTAAATCCAAATATTCAAATTGTTGCGCCAGTTCGTGAGTGGGGCTGGACACGTGATGAAGAGATTGAGTACGCGAAGAAAAATAATATTCCAATCCCGATTAATCTGGATAACCCATATTCAATCGACCAGAATCTTTGGGGAAGAAGCTGCGAGTGCGGTGTTCTCGAAGATCCGTGGGCTGCACCGCCTGAGGGAGCTTATGAGTTAACAGCCTCGATTGAAAATGCTCCAGATCAAGCGGAAGAGATAGAGATTAGCTTTACCAAAGGTGTTCCGACTGCTTTAAATGGGGAAGCAATGACGCTTGCTGAGCTCATTCTAGCTCTAAATAAGATAGCAGGCAAACACGGAGTTGGCCGGATTGACCATGTGGAAAATCGCTTAGTAGGGATTAAATCTCGTGAGGTATATGAGACACCGGCGGCTACTACACTCATTCTAGCGCATCGGGAGCTAGAGTTTTTGACACAGCCTCGTGAAGTCGCTCAATTTAAACCAATCGTGGAACAAAAAATGGCTCAGGTGATTTATGAGGGTCTCTGGTATTCCCCGATTCGTTCTGCTCTGCAAGCATTTATAGAAGAGACTCAGGCAAATGTAACAGGTACTGTTCGTGTTAAGTTTTATAAGGGTCAGGCCATTGTAGTCGGACGTAAATCAGATGCATCCTTGTACAGCCATGAGCTGGCTACCTATAATACCGGCGATCAATTTGATCATAAGGCGGCACTTGGCTTTATTAAATTGTGGGGCTTGCCTACAAAGGTGTATTCACAGGTGAATAACAATTCTGTACAAGAAAACCATGTCGAGCTTGAAAGCAACTCTGGTTCAGCGGCTTCTCCTTCTACAAGTAAAACAGAAAAGGAAGCGATCAAGCCATGAAACTTTGGGGAGGACGTTTTACTAAACCAACCAATCAACTCGTAGATGAATATACAGCCTCTATTTCGTTTGACCAAAGATTGTGGCGTCAGGATATTGTGGGTAGCTCGGCGCATGTCGCAATGCTCGGAAAATGTGGCATTCTCTCGATGGATGAGGTGCGTCAAATCATTGCTGGTTTGAAAAAGGTCAAAGAAAAAATTGAAAGCAAGCAGGTTCAATTTGAAGTCGCTCATGAAGATATTCATATGAACATTGAGAAGCTATTAATTGAAGAAATAGGACCTTTGGGCGGTAAACTTCACACAGGCAGAAGCAGAAATGATCAGGTAGCGCTAGATATGCATTTATATCTGCGTGAAAAACTGATGGAAATTATCGAATTAACCATGTACCTGCAGCAGGCTTTATTGGAGCAAGCCCAGAATCATTTGGAAACGGTTATGCCCGGGTATACGCATTTACAAAGGGCCCAGCCAGTGCTTTTTGGCTATCATTTGATGGCCTATGTATCTATGCTGCAACGTGATTTGGAACGGATGCAGGATTCGTTTAAAAGGGTAAATATCTTGCCTTTGGGAGCGGGGGCACTTGCTGGGACTACGTTTCCGATAGATCGGCAGTTCGTTGCCTCTATGCTTCAATTTGATGGGATCTATCAAAATAGCATGGATGCGGTAAGTGATCGAGATTTTATTGTTGAGTTTTTATCTCATGCTTCCTTATTAATGACCCATCTCTCTCGCTTGTGCGAAGAGCTAGTGATCTGGAGTAGTCAGGAATTTTCCTTCATTGAATTAGACGATGCATTTTGCACTGGTTCAAGCATCATGCCACAGAAAAAGAATCCGGATGTAGCAGAGCTTGTGCGTGGTAAGACAGGTCGTGTTTATGGAAATTTAATCGGAATGCTAACGGTGCTAAAAGGCTTGCCGCTGGCCTATAACAAAGACATGCAAGAGGATAAAGAGGGCATGTTCGATACTGTGGAGACGTTGCATGGAGCATTGGCTTTGTTAACGCCGATGATTTCTACTATGCAGGTGAAAACAGAGCAGATGCGAAAAGCGGTCACCCAGGATTTCTCTAATGCAACAGACCTGGCAGATTATCTAGTCACAAAACAAATTCCGTTTAGGAAGGCGCATGAAATCGTAGGAAATGCGGTTCTCTATTGCTTGGAACGGCACAAATATTTGCTTGACCTTTCCTTAGAGGAGTTCCGTGCGTTTTCCCCACTCATCGACCGAGATGTCTACCAAGCGCTAGATATTGATACGGTAGTGAATGCACGGAATGTGTTAGGGGGAACGGCTAAACAACAGGTTGAACAGCAGATTCAATTTTATCAGGAGAAAGGTAAAGAAAACAGGACTTGGGTAGCAACACATAGTCAGAAGGTTATGGTGGAGGCGCTGGTAGATATTAAGTCGCCTGTGGTATAGATAAAAATAGAGGGCAAACTTGCAAACGTTCGTAGGATCAGCTAATCGAAAGCTGATCCTTTTTGCTGTGAACGCTCTAGTTACAAAAAAATCTATGAGTGGGGAATTGCACGCAGATCAGCTCGTGCAATAATACGCTAGATACTGGATTTCTTTAAATAAGAACTTATGTAAAAAATAGTAAGAAAATAGTTGTCAATATAAAAAAGTGGGTATAAGATCACAATTTTTTGTTGTTTTTTTCCATTTTACCGACAAGAAATGCGATAATTAGGGGATAACAACACAGAAACTCAGTGGTATAATAGAAAAAGTGATCAGATGATAGTATTTTTTGTCTTTTTCTGATGCCTCAAGAACATAAGCGATAATAGGGTGTGATTTTTTTGATCGAGATGTATGATGTCTGGAAAACATATCCCAATGGCACCAATGCGCTAAAGGGGATTAATGTAAAAATTGATAAGGGTGAATTTGTTTATGTTGTAGGTCCAAGTGGTGCTGGTAAATCAACCTTTATTAAATTAATGTATCGGGAAGAAAGACCAACCAAGGGACAAATCTTTTTAAACGGATTTAATGTCAGTCGCATTAAAGAAAAACAAATACCAAATGTACGCCGCAGTATCGGAGTTGTTTTTCAGGATTTTAAACTATTGCCAACTTTAACGGTATTTGAAAATGTTGCATTTGCAATGGAAGTTATTGAGGCGAATAAGAAGATCATCAAGCCTCGTGTTTTAGATGTGCTTAATCTTGTTAAATTAAAGCATAAAGCAAAAATGCTGCCAGGAGAATTATCGGGTGGGGAGCAACAACGAGTCGCTTTGGCGCGGGCTATCGTTAACAATCCAAGTATCATTATTGCGGACGAGCCTACGGGTAACCTTGATCCCGAAACTTCTTGGGATATTATGCGCTTGTTTGAAGAGATCAATCAGCGTGGAACGACCGTTGTGATGGCAACACATAACCGTGAGATTGTTAATACGATTCGCCGTCGTGTCATCGCGATTGAAGCTGGTGAAATTGCCCGCGATGAACAGAGAGGGGAATACGGTTATGAAGATTAGTACATACGGACGCCATGTGCGGGAAGGTGTAAAAAATCTGGGACGGAATGGCTGGATGACTTTCGCTTCAGTTAGTGCCGTAACCATTACCTTATTGATCTTAGGTGTATTTTTACTACTCGCACTAAACGTTAATCACATGGCAAAATTGGTGGAAAATCAGGTTGAAATACGTGTTTTTATGGATGTTACCTCAGATAAGGCGGTAGCGGAGAGCTTACAAAAACAAGTGAAGGCATTGCCAGCTGTAGAGACCGTTACCTTTGTTCCGAAAGCCCAAGGGTTAAAGGATTTGCGGGAGCAGCTAGGTGAAAATGGGAAGCTTTTGGATGGCTTGGAGAAGGAAAATCCACTACCAGATGCATTGGTGGTGAAAACCAAAGAACCAAAAGATGTAGATTTTGTCGCTAAGCAGGTCAAAGAGATGGAACATATTGAAGATGTCGACTACGGAGCGGAAACGGTAAACAATTTGTTTACTGCGACCAATATTTTGCGTAATGTAGGCATTTTCTTCATTATTGGATTAGCTTTTACGGCGATGTTCCTTATTGCTAATACCATTAAACTAACCATTGTTGCACGCCGTCGTGAAATTGAAATTATGAAGCTAGTAGGAGCAACCAACTGGTTTATTCGTTGGCCTTTCTTTATTGAAGGTCTGTTTATGGGTGTATTGGGAGCGATTATTCCTATTACCATCCTTGCAGGAGGTTACTACTATTTATTGGAACAAATACACGCTAGTATGTACAGCTCTATGCTTCCGTTATTGCCAATGAATCCGTTTGCCTATCAGGTAGGACTGTTATTGGTAGGGATTGGTGCTTTTATTGGTATTTGGGGAAGTATGCTTTCCGTTCGCAAATTCTTGAAGGTGTAGATGATAGAGCAATTGATAGAATAAGGCTATGGGAGGGCACGTGAAAATGAAAAAGAATAACCTCATTCTTTCTGTTTTAGCGACCAGTATGCTGGCATGGGGACTAGCGCCTGCTCCTGCGGGGTATGCCAGCAAGAAATCTCTACAAACGATTAATCGAGAGCTAGAACAAATTCGGTCGCAGAAAAAGAAGCAACAGCAACAGGTAAGTAATATTAAGAATCAAATTAATACAGTGAGAAATGAGCAGAAAAATTTAGATCATGAACTATTTGCCATCGATCTAAAGCGAGAAGAAACACAGCAGAAGCTGGACAAGCTGGATAAAGACATTCACCTGACAGCTAAAAAGGCTGTGGTTGCACAGGAAGATTTAGATTCCGCTGTAGATCGAGTGGCTAAGCGTGATGAGCTATTAAAAACACGAGTCAAAGCAATGTATAAACGAGGTAAGGTATCCTATCTGGATGTGCTGATGGGCTCCTCTGATTTTGGCGATTTGTTGACACGCATGCACGGCATGAAGCTGATCGTGGAACAGGATAATCGGATTTTGGAGGAGAACAAAAAGGATAAACAAACCATTGAAAAACGGAAGAAAGACGTGGATAATTTACTTACTTCCTATAAAACAATGTTCTCAAAAAGTGAAGATTTAAAAGAAGAGCTCGATCGACAATATAATCGCAGTGTCGTTATAAAAGCCGAGCTTAAGAAGAAAGAAAACAATCTCATAGAAATCGAAGCAGAGGCACAAGAAGCCATGAGAGCAATGATTCAAGCAGAATCTGCTAAGCTATTGGAAAAGCGCAATTTAAGCAGTGTAAGTAATTACAAAGGTGGAAAATTGGGAGTTCCGCTTGACTCGTTCGTTCTTACTTCCTCATTTGGTTATCGGGCCGATCCATTCACAGGCAAAGCCGCAGGACACGATGGACTAGACATGGCAGCACCAAAGGGAACAACGATCAAAGCAGCCGAGGATGGTATCGTTATTTTTGCTTCAACGATGCGGGGATATGGTAATGCAGTTGTTATACAGCACAATAATGAAATCAGTACGTTATACGGGCATATTCGTGAAGGTGGGATTAAGGTTCGTGTTGGACAAGCTGTAAAACGTGGTGAAAAGATTGCAGAGGTAGGTTCCACTGGACGCTCAACTGGGAACCATCTGCATTTCACCGTGTATAAAAACAATCGACCGGTTGATCCCGCACCATACATCCGCTAGGATTGTCACAAATATTGTAGCTCCACTTTGCATACACTAGTTGCATAGCTTTTCCATGGCAGACAAAAAGGATGGTGTATAGTATGAAATGGAACGGACGCAAGGTGCTTGCCCTTGTGCTAGCCGGTATGTTGACCAGCAGTCTCCTAACTGTGATTGCTGTGAAAACAGTTCCGTTAAGCTCTGCAACAAATGCGGTAGTGGCTGGCGGGAGCAACGGTCTTTTCTCTCTTGGTGGTGGACAAGGTTCGCCCAAAGACTTTGCTAAGCTACAGGAAGTATATAAAATAATCAAATCGCGTTACGTGCATGAGGTAGCTGATGACAAGCTCATGGAGGGAGCCATCAACGGCATGATCTCTGCGTTGGATGATCCGTATTCAGACTATATGGATCCTGAGGCAGCAGCGGAATTTAATGCATCTCTTAATTCTTCATTTGAAGGAATTGGGGCAGAAGTAACAATGAAGAATGGTAAGCTTACCATCGTATCACCGATAAAAACCTCCCCGGCGGAAAAAGCGGGGCTTCGTCCAAACGATCAGGTGCTTAGCGTTAATGGTGAATCTTTGGAAGGCTTAGATTTGCATAAAGCGGTAGGGAAAATTCGTGGTCCTAAAGGAACGAAGGCTACTCTGAAAATTTTGCGTACGGGAAATCCCGAACCGATTACTGTTGTGATTGTTCGAGATGATATTCCAATTGAGACCGTCCATAGCTCCATCCTAGAGAGTAACGGTAAGAAAATCGGGAAATTAGAAATGACCTCCTTCGCTAGTGCTACGGCTGACGATTTTAATAGAGAATTAGCCGAACTAGAGAAAAAAGGCATTCAAGGATTAATCATTGATGTTCGTGGTAACCCAGGCGGCTATCTAAAAGCAACGACTAGTATCAGCGAGGTTTTGATCCCTAACAAGGCTAAAATTGTTGAAATCTCCTATGGAAATAATAATGAACAGGTAGAGACGTTTTATTCCAAAGCGGATAAGGGAAAACCGTATCCCATCACTGTTTTAATTGATGGAGGATCTGCTAGTGCCTCCGAAATTTTAGCAGGTGCCCTGTCCGAGAGTGCAGGTGCAAAATTGGTTGGCGAAAAAACGTTTGGTAAGGGTACCGTTCAGAACACGATGGAAATGAAGGATAAAAGCCAATTAAAGCTAACAATTGCTAAATGGTTAACACCTAAAGGAGAATGGATTCATAAAAAAGGAATCCAGCCTGATGAGGTTGTCACTCAGCCAGATTATTTTAAGGCAACACAGCTTCCGCATGATAAAGTATTATCACGCGATATGAATGGGATAGAAGTAAAGAACCTCCAATTAATTCTTGAAGGTCTGCAATTGAAGCCAGATCGTTTGGATGGCTATTATGATGCTTCTACTGAAGCCGCAGTGAAAAAATTCCAACAGGCTCACAAGCTTGAAGTGACGGGAAAAGTAGATCAAAAAACGGGTCTAGCGATGCAAAATGCTTTAATTAAAGTAATGAGAGATCCGAACAACGATCGCCAATTGCAACGTGCATTGGAGATCACTGCGCAGTCAAAGGCAAAATAATCCAAAGAAAAAAAGCAGGGAAACCTTTCTATTCTGTAGAAAGTAAGAACCACGAACAAAACGGTCGTGGTTCTTTTTTGTATAAGGATAATGGCTTGGACCTGATAGTAAAAGTGCAATAAGTTTTGCCGGCACTAGAGGTTTGGCAGATGCCAAGCTCTTTTATATTTTTAGAGGGGGAGAGAAAATTGAGTGTGCTCTGGAACCTGATAAGCAATTATTTGTACGCATTGGTACATTTTCTGTTAAATCCGCTCCTATATGCGTTTCTCATACTGATTTACCTGCATTATCGCAAACAAATGCTATGGGAGCGTCAATTGTTTTCTGTACGAATCCATTCGCCATTAGCACAAACACTGCGTTCTGTTGGTCTGGGGATAGTGGGCGGTTTGTTCGTTAGCCTTGTAGCTGGGTTATTAGGTATCTTTATTCAGGTATCTGACATGTGGATTGCTTGGGCGATTGCTTTATTACTTGCCTTTGTAAGATTTCGCTTTCTATGTTTGGCCTATGGAACGGCTATTTTTACCGGCTTACATGGGCTTGCCAAACTATTTCCCATAGCCGAAGAGGTATCTGGCATCGCTAAAGTATGGGGGTGGTTTGCTCATGCTAATCCAGCACCGCTACTAGCTTTAGTCGCTCTATTACATATTGTAGAAGCATGGTTTATTAGAAGTCATGGAGACAGACATGCATCTCCGTTATTTGTAGAAGGAAAACGCGGAAGAGTTGTAGGTGCTTACCAGCTTCATTCCTTTTGGTTAACACCTGTCATTGTACTAACCCCTGTTACAGAAGGGGCATTGCAGGTACCTGCACTATTTCAGGGATGGCCGTTGTTTTCTCCGGATTGGTCGATGGCTACGCTTGGGATGTTGCTTTTACCAGCAATTACGGGTTTTTCTGCTATTACGAAAACAAAAACACCACAGGAAAAAGCGAGCTCTTTATCCAAGCATTTATTTCTGTATTCATTCATTTTGCTTGGAATAAGCTATGTAGCAGTCATTGTTCCTTCTCTTGTGTATGTAGCTGCCCTCTTTGCCTTTTTTGGGCACGAATGGTTGGGGTGGCTAAGCGCACGCCAAGAGGAGAGATTGCCTCCCTACTACGTTCCTACTGGTAAAGGCCTGAAAGTGCTGGCTGTACTCCCAGGGACGCCAGCCGATGTAATGGGGATTAGGAGCGGCGAGGTAATTGTTAAGGTAAATGGATACCCGATCTCGGTAAAGGGAGATTTATATCCGGCGTTACAAGCTAACCCAGCTTTCTGTAAAATGGAAGTTTTGACACTGGATCATGAAATAAAATTTACGCAGAGTGCGATCTATGCGGGACAGCATCATCAGCTTGGTATTATTGTGGTACCAGACGAACGGACAACGCATTTTGTGTCTATGCAAGAAATTGGTTTCCTTGGAGTAAGGAAGCATAAACCGAAAGACGAGCACGAGCTGGGCATGTAGCAGGGAAAACCCTGCGTTACCCGTGGAAAAAGCATGGAAACAACAAAAAGATGACCTCAAGCTTGTATGAGGTCATCTTTTTCGTTTGAGAAGAACAGTTTTGGACTGTTCTTCTTATCATTTACGCAGAGGGTTTATCTGTGTTACCCTCAGACTTTTCCTTGTCATCAGGCGTTTGGGAATCTCCAGGTTTTCCTGATTCATCAGGTTTCTGGGAGTCGGGATTTTCACTTTCACCAGCACCCTCAGAACCATCGGTGCCGCCGCTCTCGCCCGTGCCTTCAGAACCACCGGTACCGCCGCTTTCGTCAGTACCTTCAGAACCGTCCGGCTCAGTAGGAGCTTCTTCCTCTTCTTCAGGCTTTACTACCTCAAGTCCAACGATATCTGTAGATTTAATCTTTTTACCGTCAGCTAGAACAAATTCTACCAAACCATTTTTCATGCTGACTGCCTGAATGATACCAGTTGACTCAGTTGAGGTTGGTTTGCCGTCCTCGCCTGTTCCTTGTTCTGTATACGTTACTTTATAACCAATCATATTGGCGTATTTTAGCGTTTGGTCAACACCAGTTTGAGACGTAAGAGATTCTAGGCCATGGATTTGCTGTTGGGAGATAATATCTTTACCTACGATAAACCAGATTCTGCCATCAACCATTTTTACTCCGTCAACGGTACCAGAAGCTGTTGTTACATAAATTTGACCGGAGTCATCCTTACGAGCCACTTCATAAGTAGCTTTTTTACCGATGATTTCCTCGTACTCTTTTACGTTTAACAGACTGCTATTTGACTCCTTCATAAGAAGCTCGATATTCGTCACTTTTTCTACCATGGTCATCATAGCGGTTTGCATCATAAATTGAGAGTTATCCATCGGTGACATCGGGTCTTGATTCTTTATTTGGGCAATCATTAGCTTCATAAAAGATTCGCTATCCAAGCCCGTTGAAAATTCTTTTGTATTAGCATAGCTATATTCTGCTTGTACGGAAGACTTTGTTTTCGGCGTTGTGTTTTGTGCTGTCGCTTTGGCTGCTGCTCTCGCTGCTCCCAGCGATTTTTGTATGCTGTTGGTCGGCATTCATTTTCCTCCCAAATGGGTAAAAATTATCAGACAGATAGACTTGCTATCTTTCTATATTATCGGTAAAATCACTTATATCGAATAGACAAACAAACGTTCGAGTTTTTGCTTACATTTTAAATGATTGTGCTATAATGAAGGATAGGATATAAAAAGGAGGATGAGGGGACCGTGGATCGTTTTGAGTTAGTTTCGGAGTATACGCCTTCGGGTGATCAGCCTATTGCAATTGCAGAGCTAGTGGAAGGAATAAAGGCGGGTAAACGCCATCAAACTCTGCTGGGTGCTACCGGAACAGGTAAAACCTTTACTGCTGCTCATATGATAGCTCAGGTGAACAAACCTACACTAGTCATGGCGCATAACAAGACCTTAGCTGCTCAGTTGGCAGCAGAATTTCGTGAATTTTTCCCGAATAACGCGGTAGAATACTTCGTTAGTTACTACGATTACTATCAACCGGAAGCCTACATTCCTCATTCGGATACTTATATTGAAAAGGATTCAAGCGTTAATGATGAGATTGATAAATTGCGTCACTCAGCAACTAGCGCGTTATTAGAGAGACGAGATGTCATCATTGTAGCATCCGTTTCCTGCATATACGGTTTGGGTTCCCCGATTGAATATAGAGAGATGGTGCTTTCCCTGCGTACGGGCATGGAAAAAAGCAGAGATGAGGTTTTGCATCGTCTCGTTGATATTCAATATGACCGCAATGATATTAACTTTACTCGTGGGACGTTTCGTGTTCGAGGAGACGTACTGGAAATATTCCCGGCGTCGCGCAGTGAACAGGCAATACGAGTAGAGTTTTTTGGTGATGAGATTGAGCGCATCACAGAGATTGATGTATTAACTGGGGAGATTCTGGGAAGTAGGGACCACGTAGCGATTTTTCCTGCGTCTCACTTCGTTACCCGTGAAGAAAAAATGAAGAAAGCTGTTGAAAATATTGAACAGGAGCTAGAACTAAGGCTGTTAGAATTGCAAGCAGCAGGCAAGTTATTGGAAGCGCAACGGCTAGAACAGCGTACGAGATACGATATAGAGATGATGCTGGAAATGGGCTTTTGCTCAGGAATTGAGAACTACTCCCGTCATTTGACTGGATTACCAGAGGGACATCCTCCATACACGCTGCTTGATTATTTTCCGGATGATTTTTTAATGGTGATAGACGAGTCTCACATGACCCTCCCACAAATTCGCGGGATGTACAATGGAGATAGAGCCCGCAAGGATGTACTGGTGGAGCATGGCTTCCGATTGCCGTCCGCCCGCGATAACCGTCCGCTTAGGTTTGAGGAGTTCGAAAAGAAAGTAAAGCAAGCTGTCTATATTTCAGCCACACCAGGAGTATATGAACTGGAGCATACGCCTAAAATGGCAGAGCAGGTCATTCGTCCAACAGGTTTAGTGGATCCAACAATCACCGTTCGTCCAATAAAAGGACAAATTGATGATTTAATCGGGGAAATTCAGGCAACCATTGCTAAAGACGAACGTGTTTTAGTAACGACTCTTACCAAGAAGATGTCAGAAGACCTAACCGATTATCTGAAGGAGATTGGCATTAAAGTACGTTATTTGCACTCTGATATTAAGACTATAGAGCGCATGCAGATTTTACGTGCCCTGCGTTTGGGCGAATTTGATGTTTTGGTCGGGATTAACTTGTTGCGGGAAGGGCTGGATTTACCGGAAGTATCTTTAGTTGCCATTTTAGACGCAGATAAAGAAGGCTTCCTGCGCAATGAGCGGTCATTAATCCAAACCATCGGACGTGCTGCGAGGAATGCAGAGGGTCGCGTAATTATGTACGCTGACAAAATGACTGATTCCATGTCGAAAGCCATACAAGAAACGGAACGGCGCCGTAGTATCCAGCTTGCTTACAATGAAAAGCACGGTATCACACCACAAACGATTCAAAAAGCCATTCGCGGAGTTATTGAAGCAACAAAAGTGGCGGAGGAGAAAGCTGATTATCTACCACACTTAGATGTAAAGAAGATGCCGAAAAAGGATCGCATAGTAGTCATCGAGCGAATGGAAGAGGAAATGAAGGAAGCCGCACGCAATCTCATGTTCGAGCGTGCAGCAGAGCTTCGTGATTTGCTATTGGAGTTGAAAGCTGACTTGTAGGGAGTGAAATACATGCCATTAGATCGAATCGTGGTGAAGGGTGCACGCGCTCATAATTTAAAAAACATAGATGTCGTCATCCCACGAGATAAATTTGTTGTTTTAACGGGACTATCCGGTTCAGGAAAATCGTCTCTTGCTTTTGATACGATCTATGCGGAAGGACAGCGTCGTTATGTAGAGTCGCTATCTGCCTATGCTCGTCAATTTCTTGGACAAATGGATAAGCCTGATGTAGATTCCATTGATGGTCTCTCTCCAGCTATTTCGATTGATCAGAAGACCACGAGTCGCAATCCACGTTCTACCGTAGGAACTGTGACGGAAATCTATGATTATTTGCGTCTGTTATATGCACGTATTGGAAGACCTGTTTGCCCAACTCATGGGATAGAAATTAGTTCCCAGACGATCGAACAAATGGTAGATCGTATTATGGAATTTCCGGAACGTACCCGTATGCAAATTCTGGCTCCACTAGTCCAGGGACGTAAAGGAGAACACGTCAAGCTGTTAGAAGATATTCGAAAACAAGGGTATGTTCGGGTTCGGGTTGATGGTGAAGTCCGGGATTTATCTGAGGAGATTCGTCTGGAAAAAAACAAAAAGCATAGCATTGAAGTTGTCATTGACCGGATTGTTGTCAAACCTGATTCTCAGACGCGCATTGCTGATTCCTTAGAAACAGCGTTGCGTTTAGCAGATGGTAAGGTAATTGTCGATGTGATTGATCAGGAAGAGCTGCTATTTAGCGAGAAGCATGCTTGTCCGCTCTGTGGATTCTCGATTGGCGAGTTAGAGCCGAGAATCTTCTCATTTAACAGCCCGTACGGAGCCTGCTCAGAGTGTGACGGATTGGGAGTGAGGATGGAGGTTGACCCGGACCTGGTTGTTCCAGATTCCGCTAAGACATTATCAGAGGGGGCTATAGCAGCCTGGGAGCCAAAGTCTTCTACCTACTACCCTCAACTATTAGAATCAGCTTGCCGCCATTTTAGCATTCCTACAGATGTGCCGGTGGAAGAGCTAGATGATGAGCAATTGCAAATCGTTTTATATGGCAGCAAAGGGGAAAAAATTCAATTCCGTTATGAGAATGAATTTGGTCAAGTACGTGAGGCTACAGTGGCATTTGAAGGTGTAATCCCGAATCTGCAAAGACGCCACCTAGAAACCAGCTCTGATTATATACGTGAACAAATTGAAGGCTTCATGGGGCAAAAAGCCTGCCCGGTTTGTAAAGGCCAGCGTTTGCGTCAAGAGAGCCTTGCTGTTTTGATCGGCAAACGTAATATTTCAGAGCTTACCAGTCTATCTATTGTGGATGCCCATCAATTTTTTGATCAGGTTGAATTAAGTGAGAAAGAGATAAAGATCGCTCATATGATTTTAAAGGAGATCAAAGCAAGATTGAATTTCCTTATTGATGTGGGGCTTGATTACCTAACATTAAGCCGAGCGGCAGGTACATTATCAGGTGGAGAAGCGCAACGCATTCGATTAGCTACACAGATTGGCTCTAGTCTAATGGGAGTCTTATATATTTTGGACGAGCCAAGCATTGGTCTACATCAGCGTGATAATGCTCGCTTGATTAAGACGCTGGAGCATATGACAAGCTTAGGAAATACACTGATTGTGGTAGAGCATGACGAGGATACGATGCTAGCCTGCGATTACATTATTGACATTGGTCCTGGAGCAGGGATTCACGGTGGACAGATAGTGGCGGAAGGAACTCCACAAGAAGTAATGGAAAATCCCAACTCTCTGACAGGAGCTTATTTAAGTGGGCGTAAATTCATCCCTGTACCTCTTGAAAGACGTAAGCCTGCTCAAAATGGTGAAGCCTGCGATAAATGGATAGTGATTGAAGGGGCAAAAGAAAACAACCTAAAAAATGTGAATGTCAAGATTCCATTAGGCGTATTCGTTGCTGTAACGGGTGTCTCTGGTTCTGGAAAAAGTACTCTCATTAACGAAATCCTACACAAGGCATTGGCGCGTGAATTAAATCGGGCAAAGGCTAAGCCTGGAGAATTTAAACGAATGAATGGCTTGGAGCATTTGGACAAGGTAGTTGATATTGATCAATCGCCAATTGGGCGTACACCTCGTTCCAACCCAGCTACGTATACGGGTGTGTTTGATGATATTCGTGACCTATTTGCCTCCACAAATGAAGCAAAAGTGCGTGGATACAAGAAAGGACGTTTTAGCTTTAACGTAAAAGGCGGGCGTTGTGAAGCTTGCACAGGAGACGGTATTATTAAGATTGAGATGCATTTTCTGCCGGACGTGTACGTACCCTGCGAGATTTGTAATGGAAAACGCTACAATCGTGAGACCTTAGAGGTTAAATATAAAGGCAAAAGCATTTCTGATATTTTAGAAACAACAGTGGAAGATGCAGTTGAGTTTTTCAAAAATGTACCGAAAATCCAAAGAAAAATTCAAACGCTGCTTGATGTTGGTTTAGGCTACATGAAGTTAGGACAACCGGCCACTACTTTATCAGGCGGAGAAGCCCAACGCGTGAAATTAGCTTCGGAATTACATCGCCGCAGTACGGGGCGCACCATATACATCCTAGATGAACCAACTACAGGATTGCATACCTATGACATTGACCGCTTGCTAAAAGTCTTGCAACGATTAGTAGAAAATGGCGATACGGTTTTGGTTATTGAACATAATCTGGATGTTATTAAGACAGCAGACCATATAATCGACCTTGGGCCAGAAGGCGGAACACGGGGAGGCAGTATTGTAGCTACGGGCACTCCAGAAGAGGTTGCCAAGGTTAAGGGATCGTATACAGGAGAGTTTTTGGGTCCTATCCTTGAGCGTGATCGCAAGCGTACTCAAGAACGGATTCAAGAGCTAGTTAATCAAACCTAAGGTAAAAGCTTTACAGTACAACACTAAAAAGGCATCCTAGTTAACCGGGGTGTCTTTTCTTTTACATAAGTATGATAGTTCCAAGCCAATTCATCTAGACGGTTGTTTGCACAAGATGGGTTCGTTACAATAGGGGTAAGAAATAACGGAAAACAGCGATCTCGGCTGGGAAAGTGGTGTTTGATACAAATGGTAAATGTCAGTCATCTTGTCGAACATTTTCAACTGAAAATAGTAAGTGGCGAACAGGGATTAAGTCGCCCGATCAGCGTTACTGATTTAAGTCGGCCTGGATTACAGCTAGCGGGATATAAATCCCATTATCCTGGAGAACGCATCCAAATTCTCGGAATGACTGAAATGGAATTTTTACATACATTGCCTAATGAAACCATAGTGGATAGACTCAGCTTTTTAATGAGTGAGGAGACACCTTGCTTATGTGTAGCGCGTAATTTGGAATTGCCACAAGAAGTGCTAGACGTATCTAACAGCAGAGGGGTGCCGGTCATTCAATCTCCTTTACCAACGACCAGCTTGGTTAGTAAGCTGACAAATTATCTGGAGGATCGTCTCGCGCCAACAGCTACGATTCATGGGGTTCTTACGGATGTATACGGAGTGGGTGTCTTTATCCTTGGTGCTAGTGGAATCGGGAAAAGTGAGACAGCACTGGAACTGGTAAAGCGTGGTCATCGTCTTGTAGCCGATGACGCTGTAGAAATTCGTCAAACCCAAGAAGGTCACTTAACAGGGATGGCCCCTGATTTAATTCAACATTTATTGGAAATCCGCGGAGTAGGTATTATCAATGTAATGACGATGTTTGGTGCAGGAGCTGTACGTAATACGAAAAACATTGATATGGTCGTGAAGCTAGAGCTGTGGGATCAGCATAAGCACTACGAGCGTTTAGGACTAGATGAAGAAAAAATGAAAGTAATGGATACTGATGTGCCAGTCATTACTGTCCCTGTTCGTCCAGGGCGAAATTTAGCCGTCATTATCGAGGTAGCTGCTATGAACTACCGCCTAAAACGCATGGGCTACAATGCTGCCGTACATTTCTCCAAGCGTTTGACAGATACAATTGAAGATCATGATTCATTTATCTAAGATGATGCGATCCCTATAGGGAGAGGTAAAGGAGCAAGCTGACGCATATGCGTAACACCAAACGATATCCCGTAGCGGGAGGAGTCAATCCGCTTTGGCATATGTATAAAACCGTGAGTTTTTGGAAGGTTTGTAGAAACTTTGTTGTTATCCAACTGGCGCGTTATTGTCCGTTTGTGTTTGTGAAGAATTGGATGTATCGTACCTTTCTGGGAATCAAGGTAGGCGATCAATCTGCTGTAGCATTGATGGTTATGATGGATATTATGTATCCTGAACTCATTACGATTGGACGAAATTGCGTAATTGGCTATAATACTACTATTTTAGCCCATGAATATTTAGTGGACGAGTATCGCCTTGGGGAAGTTATGATTGGCGATCGTGTTTTAATTGGGGCCAATACCACAATTTTGCCTGGAGTAGCCATTGGTGATAATGCCGTGGTTGCAGCAGGCAGTGTTGTTCACCGCGATGTACCAGCAGGAGCATTTGTGGGTGGAAATCCGCTACAAACCATTCGACAGTAAAGTAGAGCTAGAGGACCTTTGTCTCGTCAGGAGCCAAAGGTTTTTTTTGTGGGAAAATAAAGCTCCTGAAGGGGATAGTGCCAAAAAAATTTTGCTACTAGGTTAAGTAGGTAAACACATGATCCACGGACATGCTGTCGTAAAAAGGTGTTGACCTCTTCGATATTTAGTAGTATATTTTCTACTAATTCACTCGCTTTAGTTTATTAGCAGAGTAAAGCGTCTAGAGGAGTAGGAGGGAACGAGGATGGCTACACCCTTGGTTTTTGAAAAGCCTTTAGGCATGCGAGATATATTGCCTGAGGTATTACAAAAGCAACGTATAATTGAACGAATTTTGCGTCAATGCATATCGAGGTGGGGGTATGACGAAATTGCCACACCTGCGCTAGAGTACTTTGAAACGGTGGGGGTAGCAAGTGCGACTCTGACCGACCATATGTTCAAGCTGTTAGATAAACAGGGGCATACTGTCATTTTACGTCCCGAGGTAACAGCGCCTATAGCCCGTGTTGTCTCTTCCTTGTATAAGCACGTACCTTATCCTATCCGATTATTTTATCAAGCGAATGTATTTCGTGCGCAAGAGAAAGAAGCTGGCCGTCCTGCTGAATTTTATCAGACAGGAGTAGAGCTTATCGGGGATGCTAGTGTAGATGCGGATGCTGAAGTAATTGTTTTAGCGATTTCATGCTTGCAGGATGCTGGAGTATCTGCCTTTAAACTAACAATTGGTCATGTAGACGTGGTAACTGGCTTGTTAGAAGAAATCATAGGTGATCAGCAGGAGAGACAAAGCTTGGAGAAATGCCTTCAGCATAGAGATTATGTAGGGTATCGTCAACTCGTGAGTAGTCTATCTGTCACAGAGAAAGAAAAAGAGAGGCTGCTTTTCCTGCTTCAATTGCGTGGCGGTAAAGAGATCGTTAGGGAAGGCATGCAGCTCTTGCGAAATTCAAAAGCGGTGGAAGCTATGCAAACCATCTCAACATTGTGGGATGCGTTGGAGGCTTATGGTGTAGAGAAGCATATCCAATTAGACTTAACGCTCATTGGACGATTTGATTATTATACAGGCATTGTTTTTGAAGGATATGCAGCAGAACTGGGTTCGTCCTTGTTAAGCGGCGGCCGATATGATCGGTTGTTAGAGCAATTTGGTCGTCCAGCAGTAGCCACAGGTTTTGCACTCGAAGTTGATTGTTTATTACAGGTAGCAAATATAGAAGCCCCATTTTCTAAAAAACGATATGTCGTTTTATATAAGCAGGACCAACGAGCAGAAGCACTTCGCTATGCACAGAAAAAACGTGATCAACAAAATGTCGTTATTACAGCAAGATGGTCAGCAGAGGCAGAGCATGCTTTTAGAAATTGCAAACACAATCATATTGTTATCTGGGGAGGCGAGGGACCGTGAAGGAAACGGAATCATTGCAAAAGCTAACGATAGCGATGCCAAAGGGGCGCATATTTGAAGAGTCACTAGTCTTTTTACAAGAATCAGGCATCGTGGTTGGTGAAAATTTGAAAGATTCCCGCAAATTGATCATTCCTGTTCCGCATTTTCAGATGGAATTTATTTTGGCAAAGCCAACTGACGTACCGACTTATGTGGAGTATGGCGTAGCAGATGTTGGTGTGGTAGGCAAAGATGTTTTATTGGAAGAAAACAGGGATGTCTACGAATTACTTGATCTTGAAATTGGCAGATGTCGCATGGTGGTTGCTGGTTTGGCCGAGTATCAGCCAACTGTTCAGCCTAGAGTAGCTACCAAATATCCTACGATTGCATCGCGTTATTTTCGAGAACAAGGTCAGCAGGTCGAGATCATTAAGCTAAATGGTTCTGTCGAATTAGCTCCATTGATCGGGCTTGCAGAACGGATTGTTGATATTGTCTCCACAGGGCAGACGTTACGAGAGAATGGTCTGATAGAGATGGAACATATTTGCGATATAACTACAAGGCTTATTGCCAATCGCTCCAGTTATCGAATGAAAAGTAAGGCTGTAGAAAGCGTTGCCCAAAAATTTATACAGGCCATTCCAAAAGCAGGCGTACTCAGATGAATAGGAGGTACTAGACAGCATGCTAAGGATTACAAATGCACACAAGCTTAGTATTGCCCGCAGTATTGACCGTGGCACTACAGAACAGCAATGTGTTGTCCGGGAGATTTTAGCAGCGGTTAAAGAGAGTGGCGATAAAGCAGTTCGTGCCTTTACCCAAAAATATGATGAGGTAACCATCGAAAAGATTCGCGTAACAGAAGAAGAATTCCTAGCTGCCAAGGCTCACGTTCCTATTGAGGTACGGAGCGCTTTGCAAGAAGCGGCCGACAATATTCGTGCATACCATCAGCATCAGGCGCGTACATCCTGGTTTATGACAAGAGAGTCTGGAACTATGCTGGGCCAAATGATTCGGCCTCTACAAAGCGTGGGGCTTTATGTTCCAGGCGGCTCCGCTTCCTATCCCTCCTCTGTTCTCATGAATGCCATTCCAGCACAAGTCGCAGGGGTGGAAAAAATTGTGATGGTCACACCGCCAGATCGAGAAGGGAGGATTGCTCCAGCCGTTATAGTTGCTGCTGAAATTGCTGGTGTGACGGAGATTTATAAGGTAGGTGGAGCCCAAGCAATTGGCGCACTTACGTATGGAACGCAAACGATTCCTGCTGTAGATAAAATTGTTGGACCGGGCAATATCTATGTCGCGCTAGCCAAACGTGAGGTGTTTGGAATAGTCAGCATTGATATGATAGCAGGTCCTAGTGAAATCGTAGTGTTAGCAGATGAAACAGCTTCGCCCAGCTACATTGCTGCCGACCTCCTATCTCAAGCGGAACACGATCCGCTGGCGTCAGCTATCTTACTTACGACCTCACAAAAAGTAGCTGAGGAAGTAGCTTTTGAATTAGAAAGACAAATCATGAACCTGCCAAGAAAAAAGATTGCAGAAGCTTCTCTGCGCTCTCATGGAGCTATCTGTGTTGTGGCTAATTTGGAAGAAGGCTTTGCAGTGGTTAATCGTTTAGCCCCTGAGCATTTAGAGCTACTTGTAGAAGATGCCCACAGTCATTTAGGAAAAATTAAAAATGCTGGAGCTGTGTTTTTAGGCCCATACAGCTCTGAGCCTGTAGGCGATTATTTTGCCGGACCGAATCATGTTTTACCGACAAACGGAACAGCACGTTTTTCTTCTCCTTTGTCGGTTGACGATTTTATTAAAAAAATGAGTGTTATTTCATATAGTAAGGCCGATCTTGTTGAACATGGAGAAAAAATTATGAGACTGGCGGAAACTGAGGGGCTAACGGCTCATGCTAAAGCCATTCAAGTCAGACTGGCTAGTGTTAGCGATAAATCCTGATAAATATGATGACAGACTGTTGTCAGACTAGCTGAAAGGAAGAAAGCGATGGAACAGGCTATGAGTAGAACAGCGACTATAAAGCGTAAAACCAATGAGACAAACGTGGCTTTGCAGTTTACAGTGGACGGAAATGGAGAGAGCAAGCTGAATACAGGTGTCCCTTTTTTGTCGCATATGCTTGATTTATTTACACGCCATGGCCATTTTCAATTGCAAGTGGAAGCAGAAGGGGACATCGAGATCGACTATCATCATACGGTTGAGGATATCGGGATTTGTTTAGGTCAGGCCGTACGTGAGGCATTAGGTGATAAAACGGGGATTAATCGCTATGGGAATGCATTTGTCCCTATGGACGATGCGTTGGCCCAGGTGGTGATTGATATAAGTAATCGGCCCCATTTGGAATACCGAGCTACTTTTCCTTCATGTCAGGTTGGACAATTTCCTACCGAGCTGGTGCATGAATTCTTATGGAAATTTGCTTTAGAATCACGGATGAACGTTCATGTCATTTTGCATTATGGTCAAAATACCCATCATATGATTGAAGGAATATTTAAATCATTTGGACGCGCGCTTGATGAAGCTACCCAACTCGATCCACGAGTAAAAGGAGTCCCCTCTACGAAAGGAATGCTATAGAAATATGATTGGAATTATCGACTATGGGATGGGAAATTTGTTTAGTTTACGCAAAGCATTGGAACGTTTAGGGGCGGCACATGAGATTGTTAGTCAACCAGAGCAGTTAAATAGCTATAGCGGGTTATTGCTGCCGGGTGTGGGTGCCTTTGGCGATGCCATGAGATATATCCGAACAATCGGCTTAGATCAAGCGATCCGGGAATATGTACAGACAGATCGTCCGCTGTTGGGGATATGCTTAGGAATGCAGCTTTTGTTTAGCGAAAGTGAAGAGCATGGGATGCATAAGGGGTTGGATTTGCTCCCGGGGCGAGCTGTGCGCTTTCAGGGAGATTTTAAAATTCCTCATATGGGCTGGAATGAACTTACGCTAAGAAATCTAGAGCATCCTTTAGTAAAAGGAGTAGTAGATGGAGAGTATGCGTACTTTGTGCATTCTTATTATGTACAGGTACAAAACTTGGTTCATTTGCTTGCAACAACGGATTACGATCATGATGTAGCGGCGATTGTCTCGTCTGGAAAAGTTACCGGTATGCAGTTTCATCCAGAGAAAAGCGGGTCAACAGGCATGACCTTATTAGCTAATTTTGTGCAGCAATGCAAGGAGGGGCTGGCATGACATTCACTATCTATCCTGCTATTGATATACGTGGAGGGAAGTGCGTCCGCTTATATCAAGGGGATTTCAATCAAGAAACAGTATATGGGGAGTCACCTTATGATGTAGCACAAATGTGGTCGGAATCGGGAGCAGCTTGGTTGCATGTGGTGGATTTGGATGGAGCAAAAGAAGGAACCCCTGTACATTTTGAACTGATTGGTGAAATGGCTAAGTCGATATCTGTCCCCATTCAAGTCGGGGGTGGCATTCGTACTTTACACGATATCGAAGCATATATGGAGTGTGGGATCGCAAGAATTATCTTAGGGACAGCGGCTTTAGAGGATCGTAGCTTTACAATAGAGGCATTACGTCGTTACGGTTCGCGTATCGCCATTGGCTTGGATTGCCGAAATGGCTACGTTGCGACCAGAGGATGGCTATCCACAACCCAAGTGCAGGCAACAGAAATAGCTAAACATTTGGCAGAGCTCGGAGCCGAATTATTTATTTATACAGATATCGGGAGGGATGGAACACTTACAGGACCTAATATAGAAGAGATTGTTCACATAGGAATGGCTACTGGCAAAAAAGTCATTGCTTCAGGAGGAGTTGGCCATATGAATGACTTGCTTTCTTTAATCAATCAAATAGAGTGTGGCGTAGAGGGGGCTATTGTTGGCAAGGCACTTTACACGAAAGCTATTTCCCTTTCCGAAGCCTTAGATAAAGTAAGGGAGGCTACACAAATATGTTAACCAAGCGCATTATTCCTTGTTTGGATGTTAAAGAGGGCCGGGTAGTAAAAGGGGTTCAGTTTGTAGGCCTACGAGATGCAGGTGATCCGGTTGAACTCGCGAAAAAATACTGCCGGGAGGGTGCTGATGAGCTGGTGTTTCTGGATATATCAGCCTCTCATGAAGGACGAAAAATAATGATAGATGTTATAGAAAGGACTGCCGCCCATATAACGATTCCTTTTACAGTGGGAGGCGGTATTCATTCTATTGAAGATATGAAACGAATTTTGCGAGCTGGCGCAGACAAGATATCGCTTAATACAGCCGCAGTATTACATCCCCAGCTGATTCAAGAAGGAGCCGCTTTTTTTGGAAGTCAATGTATAGTCGTTGCGATTGATGCGAAGCAAACGGATTCTGGCAGGTGGGAAGTATTTACACATGGTGGTCGAAACGCTACGGGTTTAGATGTGCTGGAGTGGGCTAAGGAAGCGGAGAAGCTAGGCGCTGGTGAGCTTTTGCTTACCTCTATGGACGATGATGGTGAGAAGTCGGGTTTTGGACTCGAATTAACCAGTGTAGTCTCCACTTCGGTAGGAATTCCGGTGATTGCGTCTGGTGGTGCAGGACGTGTAGAACATTTTTTGGATGTACTGACAGTGGGAATGGCAGATGCAGCACTGGCAGCTTCTATCTTTCATTATGAGGAAACGTCTATTCCTGCAGTGAAGCATTTTTTAACAACTAAGGGGGTGCCTGTACGATATGAGAGAGAACCGAATCATAGAGCAGCTGAGATTTGATGATCAAGGTTTAGTGCCTGTGATTATTCAGCATGCTTTGACAAAAGAAGTTCTTACATTGGCATATATGAATAAGGAAGCGCTGGAAAAGACCTATGAAACAAACGAAACATGGCTCTGGAGTCGTTCCAGACAAGAATTATGGAATAAAGGGGCGAAATCAGGGAATCGCCAAAAGCTTATTTCTATTTCCGCAGACTGTGATGGAGATACTTTGTTGTTAAAGGTTTTGCCTGCTGGTCCGGCTTGTCATACCGGGAGCTATTCCTGTTTTTCACGAGAGACCGAAGTAGGTGAGATTGCTGAGGGCAGCAGTGAAAATAACCATTTCTTCATTCTTAAAGAGCTAGAAGCGTTAATTGCTACTCGTCAAAAGGAAATGCCTGTGGGAGCCTACACTACGTATCTTTTTGAAAAAGGAATAGATAAAATTTTGAAAAAAGTGGGGGAAGAAGCAGCAGAAGTTTTACTAGCAGCAAAAAATCGTAATCAAGATGAATTACGTTATGAAATGGCTGACCTGTTTTATCATCTTCTTGTGTTATTACGTGAGCAAAACCTACCGCTCGAACAGGTATTATTAGAATTACAGAATCGACAAAATAAAAATAGATAAGAAATTTATGTTGGAATGAAAAAGCGGTAAATATGATAAAAGAGTAGAGAAGCATATAATCTAGTGAAGAAAAATACGCTAGATTATATGTTTTTTACTAGGTTTTTTAAGAGATTTCATGTATAGTTAGATGTCTGCAATAGTAGATTCAACAATGTTTTACGAGAAAAAAAGATATTTTTTATAAAAACTATTGACTTTAAATATGTGAATATGATAGATTAATACATGTCGCCAGGGAACATTGCACTGGCAACAACAAACGAGGTCGAAAGGCTTCGAAATAAGTCGAAAAAAATGCTTGACTCGCTCTGATAGAGATGATATACTAGCAAATGTTCGACAAAATATGATCTTTGAAAACTGAACAGTAAAATGTTT
>ENA-UOTW01000049-UOTW01000049.1-synthetic-metagenome-genome-assembly--contig:-NODE-49-length-34615-cov-3.041377_pt1 | contig 34615 bp, 25 predicted proteins | sample MGYA00238141_ERZ746978 | MGnify/ENA primary metagenome ERZ746978 (study PRJEB28755, sample SAMN02352454) | synthetic metagenome | study: EMG produced TPA metagenomics assembly of the Artificial... | reverse complement strand
GCCGGGGCTTTTCTTACTGTCTACAAAACGGGGGCTTGACCAGCCAAACCATGTGCTTTTTTATCGCTACAAAATCATTTTTTATCGTATAGCCTACTGCTTGCTTATTTACTTCCCTTTAATACAAGCTCAATACTGTACCTACTCCTTCTTGTCGTGCTTTTCTATAAATTTCATAAGCGCACGAGATATCTTCTATAGCCATCCCCATCGGATTTAAAATAATAATCTCATCATCGGTTTCTCGGCCGGCTTTTTTATTGGTGATAATATCTCCTAGTTCTGCATGAAGCATTTCCTTTGAAAATTTACCTTCTAATACTAACTGATTAATAATTTTTTTATCAAGATTGGATTGATCCCAGTCATCGACCACCACTTTATCTGCCCGTAAATAAGCTTCCTTCTCTACGTCCATAATAGAAATGTTACTAACAAATGTTCCTTTCTTGATCCAGTCTGCTTTAATATACGGCTGGTCTGTGACGGTGCACGTGACGAGAACTTCTGCATTCTCTACTGCACTTTGAGCTGAGTGATGAATCTGAAATACAACATGACTAAAGCGCTGCTGCATCTCCTTGCCAAACATTTTAGCCTTTTGTAAATCTAAATCAAACAAGTGAACATTCTTAATCTGGTCAAACTGCTCTAATAAAGAATTTATTTGCATCTTAGCAATTAATCCACAACCTATAACGGATAAATGCTGGAAGTCTTTTTTAGCCAAGTATTCGGTGGCTACTACTGTTACTGCCGCCGTTCTCATAGCACTGATAACACTGCCTTCTAAAATAGCGATGGGGAAGTTTGTTTCAGGATCATTTAAAATAATCAAAGCGCTTGCTCTTTCCAAATTCTTTTTCGTAGGATTGGAAAATTTACTTCCGATCCACTTGATGCCCGAGATGGCAGGCTCCCCCAAGTAGGCCGGCATAGCTATGATTCTATCAGCGATATGCTCATCTTTTTTATTCGTTTTGAGATACGGTTTTAGAGGCTGACTGAAATTCTTTTCTGAATGTAGGCTAAGAGCTTGTTTTATAGCCTGTACGTATATTTGCGACTTATAGCCACCTACGTCGATAATATCTTGCTTGTTCAGATAAATTAATTCCGGCTTCGTTTCCACTAACATCATAACCACTCCTTTATCGCTGTCGCTTTAATTAATCGAAATAGATTTATAAATAGAGGTAGGCAGTGTAATGTCATGTTGACTCATCCATTCATCTGAAAAAATGGTGCTATAGTATCTATCTCCCCTATCAGGCAAAATGGCTAATACTCTTTGTCCTTCAGCTAAATCATCGAGTAAACGCAGGGCTGCACAAACGGCTGCCCCTGATGATCCTCCTACGAGTAATCCTTCCTGTAGTACCAATTGCCTTGTGATATAGAACGCATCTGCATCATTTACATAGCTTACATCATCATACAAGCTTTTATCTAAATTCCCTGGAACAATAGCATTGCCAATCCCCAGCAACCTTCGTGGGCCTGGTTGCCCGCCAAAGATAACCGATCCTACAGCGTCTACAGCTAAAATTTTCACAGAGGGGCTTAATTTTTTCATTTCTGCTGCCACTCCTGTAATTAATCCTGCTGTGCCAACCGGACAAACAATCCAATCCAGTGTATCCTGAAAATCACTGTGAATTTCACGGGCTAATGACTCCATATACGCTCTAGGATTCTCTGGATTGTTGTATTGATTGGGCCAATAAGCCCCCTCTATTGTTCTTTCTAATAATTGAGCCGTGGCCAACCGTGTTTTTAAATAGTTTCCATGCTCATCTGCCTTTTCTACCATATGAACCTGTGCCCCAAATGCTTTAATCAGGTTTAAATTAACCTTGCTAATTTTAGGGTCTACTACACATATCATTTTATAGCCCTTCATCTTCGCTACCATAGCTAATCCTATAGCCAGATTGCCTGATGAGGATTCAACAATTGTTCCATTGGGCTTTAGTTGCCCGTTTTTTTCAGCAAACTCAATTATGCGCTTGGCAACCCTATCTTTTGAGCTTCCACCGGGATTAAAGCCTTCTAATTTTACAAATAATTCACTATTTTCACTCTGAACTAAATGCTTAAGCTTCACCACTGGCGTATTACCTATTAATTCTAAAGCATTTTCATAAATCATGTTCTGGCCTCCCATGCTTTTTTAAATGACATTTGAGACTTTTTCATTGATAGAAATTGCTCTTGGGCTACCTTCTTTTTATCCTCATCAAAATTTTTACTTAAAAAATTTTCTCCCAAATTATTTTTATCGCTTTTAACCCCTACATATTGCAAATCAGGATTTTTAAATTCTGCCCCCGCCTGATTGACTAAAAGCTCAAAAGCTAATCGATAGGAGGTAGCTTTCACTTCCCAAATGGATTCATAACGAAATGGGTCCTTTATTCTTACCGCTCTGATAATTGGCCCTGTATCGATTCCGTTATCTACATAATGAATGGATGCTCCAGCGGCTCTTTGAAAGTCATTCTGGTTACCTTTCACAGCCATATTTTCGATGGCATACATTCCTCTCGCATACGGAAGAACTGCTGAATGAGCATTAATAATGTTTCCTTCTGTATACTCAATCCACCAGGGTTTTAAAATCTGATCCAAGAAAATATATACCGTAAGATCATATTCCTTGGTCAAACTGCTGATAAATGCTTCCATGTCAGGGTGATTCAAATTGGGTCCGCTATAATGGATATGCCCAACGACATCAGCAGGATAGGAGGGAATTCCATATAATGAAATCATACTTTTTTCTGCTTCACTGATGGTTCCGTATAGCGAAAGAAGTTCACTGTATTCATTCTCTGTAAGTTGCTTTTTACCAGAGAAGGTACGGTGGAATTGCACCTTTTGTTCACTGTTACCCTGATTATCTCTGATAACAATGCCCTTGAATGAAGTCGTATCTTTAAAGCTTTCATACCAATCTCTGATTAAATATACAGCGTGAAAACTTCCCTCTGTCAGTAACAGATGAGCTTTAGCCTTTTTCAGCTCCATCTAAAGTCTCCTCCTCTTTTTTACCTTTCCCAGCCTAAATTTCACACAAAAAAACCGGATCAGTATAAAGCCTAATAGAAGCTCTCCATAATGCCAGTAATTCAAGCCAATCCTCTTCTACGTAATCTTCTCGAATCAAAAAACTAAGCGGGATGTTCAAATTCAAAATTCGCCCGCAAGTAAGGGTAAATTTTGTTACACCTGCTGGTAAAAGAAGGCCTTCATCAACTATTTTTTTAATCTGATCAATATGAAAAGCAGGATATTGAAATACAATGCCTCGGTCAACAGGCAATTGCTCTGCTGTTATACGATCAAAGTTATATTTACTAGAATAAGAATTAACAATCTCCTTCCAAATCGTAATTCTCTTTTTTACATCCATGTAAAAATCTGCGGGAGTGTATACATAGTGTTTCTCATTCCTAACGAAAAGTGTCGCGATCGGCTCTACAGCATATTTTTCCTTCCGCCATAATAAATCGGGGTTCTGTAGCAATTCCTCGATAAGATTCTCAGCATCTACAAGATGATGAGCCCAGGCATCTATGGAAAGAAACTCTAAATCCACCACTTGTATCACAATTCGTTTGCAATTTAATCTCTGTAAAGATAATGTGCGATGAGCTCCATCCAGAATCAAATATTTGTCATGTTCAAGTTGCAAAGCAATAGGAGGATTTTTTACCTTTTGCTCATTTTTAATTCTGCTGCAAAGTTTTTTTAGCCTCTCTACTTCGTATTCTTCATGTAAAAATACTTGATTAATTGGTACTACTCGTAGCTCAGATAACACATTATTTCCTCCTTTACAGCTAAATGAGAATGATCAGTTACCTATTGATACGAAACATACCTATAAAAATTTTAAAATATTTATAATCTTTTTAACCCATTTCATTTTAACATCACTCATGATATATTTCATTATATATTTGCAGTTTATGGATATTTTGTAAAAAGGAGGTATCATCTTGAAAGTAGTAGCTGGGAATCGTATGAAAGGAATGATAATGGCAATTATAGGTGCTGGTTTATGGGGGGTATCAGGTACCGTAGCTCAACAGCTTTTCCAACAGCTAAACATTTCTACAGAATGGCTCGTTACCGTCCGACTATTGATTTCAGGTATTATCCTGCTGCTCCTTTCATCGTGCAGTCCCAATAGAGATCAAATATTTGGTATATGGAAGCATAAAAGCGAATCAATCAAAATACTTTTGTTCGGGATATTAGGCATGTTAGGAGTTCAGTACACCTATTTTGCCTCGATTAACGAGGGAAATGCGGCTGTAGCAACCTTATTACAGTACTTAGCGCCTATCTTTATCACTCTCTATCTTATTATAAAATGTAAAAATATTCCAACAAAAATTGATGCTGTTTCTATTTTTTTAGCCTTATTAGGAACCTTTTTATTGCTCACCAATGGATCAACCGATAATTTAACAGTGCCCATGTCGGCAATTATTTGGGGCGTTTTATCTGGCTTATCCTTGGCATTCTATACCCTTTATTCAAAGGGCTTATTGCAAAAATGGGCTTCTTCTATAGTAGTTGGCTGGGGTATGATTATCGGTGGAATTGGGTTAATCTTATTACACTTTATCTCCACGAAAGAAATGATAGTACTAACACGCATTGATAATTTAACATTAGAAGCTTTTTTATTAATAGGATTTGTTGTTATTTTTGGTACATTAATTGCTTTTTATCTCTATCTGGAGAGCATCAGATATATTACTCCAAAAGAAACCAGCTTACTAGGGTGTACAGAGCCGCTGGCAGCTATTATTACGTCGGTTTTATTTTTACAAGTTCCATTTGGATTCTTCCAATCTGTAGGGACCTTATCTGTTCTGATCATGGTTTTCCTGTTAAGCCAAAAACCCTCTTCTTCAGAAAAACCATCTACTATAATTGAAGGCTAAAAAACACTGCCCCTCTATGAAAATAGTTTAGATTGGACCCAAGGTTATACCCTGTTATTTACAAACATAAACAGCACATCTCCTCACAATACGTTAGGAATATGTGCTGTTTATGTTTGTAAGAATCCATTAAATGAATAGCGAATCACATTTTATTTAATCCTAGAAAAATCCATTCGAAAAGTGAACAATATTTACTTATTGCTCAGGATGTTTCTTTTTTTGTTCTTCCCTTCTCTGGTCACTTGTTATGATAAAAAAAGCTCCAACTACAAAAATCACACATCCAAGTAAAACCACATCCACAATAAATTCTGTGTAAAGCATCCTGTCATCCTTTCTTTTGTCACAAGCTACCGCTCTTCTTCTCTTGATTTATACGACTTGTTTAAACAGATTAGAACGAGAGTTATTCTTGATAAGAAGCATGGCTAGAGCACATTAAAACGAGTCGTAGCCATCAGAAACGGTTACAATAGAAAAAGAACATGATTTAGGAAATACAAGGAGGACACTCATGCGCTTACAGGGTAAACAAGTAGTATGTTATGTGGAAGATGAATTTGAAGACTTAGAACTATGGTATCCCGTTTATCGATTACGTGAAGAAGGGGCTACTGTTCACTTAGTAGGACCAGAAGCGAATAAAAAATATATAGGTAAATACGGTGTTCCTTGCACCTCTGATAAATCAATCTCCGAGGTGAAGGCATCAGACTACGATGCTGTACTCGTGCCAGGAGGCTGGGCACCAGATAAATTGCGTCGTTATCCAGAGATCATTTCCTTCATTCAGCAAATGGATCAGGCCAAAAAGCCAATAGGTCACATTTGCCATGCAGGATGGGTATTAATCTCAGCCAAAATTCTCAAGGGTGTAACAACTACTTCTACACCAGGGATTAAGGATGATATTGAAAATGCCGGGGCCATTTGGGTTGACGAAGAGGTAGTTGTGGATGGACACATCGTAGGGTCTCGTCGTCCGCCAGACCTACCTGCTTATGCCAAAGCGTTTGCTGATCTATTAGCAAAATAGCGGGTAGTCCTATCTATAACATCTACGAAAACGTATAAGCGGAAATAGGATATGATTCCTATCTCCGCTTTTTTTGAAGGGCTGTAGGTATGGGAAGCTTTCTCTCCAAGTGCCCACAAAAAAACCAGCAAGGAACGGGTCCTATGCTGGTTTTTTATTCGTCTAGTTTTTTTGCTAATTCCTACTTATTTCTCTAGCAATCTCATCTTCTGCAACAACGCTAAAATCTTACCCGACTTAGGCAAAAATTGAATATCATCTTTTGTAATTCCGCCAAATTTAATCAGTGAAATTCCATAGACAAGAACTCCTAATCCTACAGAAGCAAGAGATACGATCGTATATAACAAACGTCCCTTCCCAATTACAGTAGGTAATACCGCCATAAGTCCAAAGGCAACAACTGCCACAATGATTCCCATCATCAGCACAGCCAGCACCGATCGACCATATTTCTGCTTATCCTGCTGAGTCACCTGTGTTAATCTTCCAATAGCGCGCAGGTTTAAAACCGTTGAGACTAAATAAGCAAGCACCGTGCCGATCGCTGCCCCTGCAACGCCCAGAAGAGGCAATAGAATCAAGTTAGCTACAAATTTTACAAGTACCCCAATTAATAAGTACTTAGGTGGCAAATTCACCTTTCCCATCCCTTGCAGGATACCTGAAGACACGATACCAAGCGTCGAGAAAAGAATAGCAAAAGCATTGACGGCAAGTGCCAGCGTTCCATTTTCATCGCCAAAAAGCATAATATTAATTGGTTTTGCTAAGATAGCCAAGCCTATTGTAGCAGCCGCTCCTAAGAGAAAAGTCAGCCGAATTGCTGTTTGTGTGCGATAGTGGATAAGATCATCCTGTTTTCGAACAATGGCTTCACTGATTGATGGAACAATAGCAAGTGATAGAGACGTAGCAAAGAATGTTCCAAACTGCAATAATGGCTGAGAGCGATCAAAGGCACCTTTTAATAGGATAGCCGTCTCGTTATCCATTCCGGTGTACACCAGCATATTAATTATTGTAAAGCTATCGGCAAGCGGTATTAACGGTAATACCAGTGAAGCTAAACAGATTGGGATCGCATACATGATAATCCGTTTAAAAACCGCTCCGTCTGATAAGCTTTCCGCCTGGTCTCCTGCTTGAATTGGGAGAGCTAGTATGGCACGTTTTTGTTTTCGATAGAAATAGCCTAATACCAACAGAGCAATAATGGCGCCTGGGGTTGCTGCAAACACGGCAATTGTACCGGCCAAATAAGGATCATCATAGAGCTTCATCACAATATAAGCTCCCACAATGATAATAATGACGCGGAAGAATTGCTCTGTCACCTGAGATACGGCCGTTGGTAGCATGTTTTGGTGACCTTGGAAATACCCGCGTGTATTAGCTATTAGTGGCACCAATACCAATGAAACTGAAATAGCTCGAAGCGGATTGGTCAAATTAGGGTCGCCGATCAAATTCGCAATCATTGGCGCGGTGATAAAGGTTAGTAAAAAGAAAACAACCCCTAAAATCCCCAAAGTAAGTGATGAAATCCGAAAAATTTGTTGCACACTCTTGCTATCTCCTACTGCATAACGATCTGCAATCATTTTGGAGATGGCTAGAGGGAAGCCCGCTGTAGCCAAGGCAATTAGAGTGGTGTAGAGCGGATACACGGTACCGTACACATGCATACCGATATCCCCTGTAATATTTTGATAAGGAATTTTATAGGCAGCACCTAAAACCTTTGAAATTAACCCTGCAATCGCTAGAATCGCTGCTGCCTTTATAAAATGATTGGCTCCTTTGGCCGTATTGTTCATATGCTTTATCCTTTCTATCTAAATAGCAAGTCTATTGGGTATTATATCAAATTCTCAACAAGGAGCAGTAAAAAAGCGATGATTCTTATGGAACCATCGCTAACTTATCATAATTTAAAACAACATATGTGCTATACCAGCAATAATCGGTAATGTAATTAAGGTCCGTAATAGGAAAATCAGGAGAAGATCTTTGAGCGTAACAGGCAATCTGGAACCTAGTAATAGACCACCTACCTCAGACATATAGATCAGTTGAGTAACTGAAACGCAAGCAATCACAAATCTAGTCAGCTCACTAGAAATACCACTGGCAAGTACCGTTGGCAGGAACATATCGGCAAAACCAGCAACTAATGTCTGCGAAGCTACTTGCGCTTCAGGTATTTGCAATAACTCTAGCAACGGAGTAAATGGCAAGCCTAGCCATGCGAAAATAGGGGTTTGATCCGCAATAATCAGCGCAATGGTTCCGACAGCCATAATGATTGGTGTAACACCGAGCCACAAATCCAATACATTCTGTGAGCCTTCTCTTAAAAAAGCAAAGAAGCTGTTATTTTGTTCAGCTCGCGTTACTGCTAGTCTCAATCCCTTTCGCACTAACGATTGTTCTTGTTCCTCATCCTCTTTATGCGGTACTACATCTTCATGATACGTATCGGCTTTACGAGACAATGGCGGTATGCGAGGCATAATAATAGCCGCAATGAGTCCTGCAAAAGTAACGGTCAGATAAAACGGTACAAACATATGCGCAAGATTTACCTGAGATAACACAACAAAGCAAAACGTAATCGATACCGCCGAAAATGTTGTACTAATAACGGCAGCCTCACGTTTTGTATAAAATCCTTGCTCATATTGCTTGCTAGTCAGCAATACTCCGATTGTCCCATCCCCAAGCCAGGAAGTAATGCAATTGACAGAGGATCGTCCGGGTAGCTTGAATAAAGGTCGCATTACTTTTAAACATAACGTACCACAAAATTCTAATAGCCCAAAATTCATTAAGAGAGGCATGAATAGGCCAGCGAATAAAAACACGGTAACTAGTAACGGCAACAATTTGTATAAAAGCATACCACCAGTGCTTTCAGACCAAATCCATTCTGGGCCTATTTGAAATAATGTGCAAATAGCCAAAAGCATACCGACCACTCGCATCACGAGCCAAAATGGAGAAACTCGGCATAAGGTCGTCCAAAAAGAGGTTTTAGTAGTTAAAGCCGCTGGACGAAATAGCTTGGCCCACAGGCTCAAAAGCGCAGTCGTACTAATAAAAATGGTTACTAGCTGTGGTAAAATAAACGCAAATTGCTCCTGTAATAATTGGGACAATAATGCTATTGGAATCGTAACCTGTCCATCAATAGAAATCGGGGTAATAAATAATAACACCCCGATGATAGAAGGTAGTAAAAAGCGCATAAGCTGCTTACATGTAGTTATATGAACATAAGTCTCTTTTTTAACTGTCTGCATGGCTCTCCTCAAAAGTTTGTCATATTGCATACAAACAAATAATTATTCAACGATATACATCTTAATACATTCGCTCACGCTACTCAACCTATAAAAAATGTTAGGACTCTAAAAAAGTCAAAAATCTTTGTTGAAAAAGAGCTAATTCCTCATAAAATATCCCGTGTCCGCTCTGCTCAAATGGAAACAATTGCGATCCGTATATCCCTTGATGCATCACCAAAGCAAATTCATACGGGCATACCTGATCATGCTTTCCATGAAAAATTCCCGTTGGTACATGTATCTTGTCTAAGTCAGAACGTAAATCCTCATCTCGTAACGACATAGCTGTCATAGCTGTAGCATGGTTAGAAGCTGCCATACCCAGCCCCCAAAACCATAAACGAAGCTCGTCACTAACGGGCTGGTAGAAAAATATGTTTCCAAAATCTCGCATCATAGCCGGCCGATCCGTGTACGTTTTATAAATTAATTCGTCTACTTGCCGTTTGGTCATTCCATAGGGATAATTTTTTCGTTGTACAAAAGATGGCGCTGCTGCTGCTAACAAAGCCAGCTTTCCCACCTGATACCCTTTATGTCGAGCCATATAGCGAATGGAAATTGCTCCCCCCATCGAATGTCCAACCAATGTAACGTTTTCCAAACACAGCGCATCCATTATGACGCGAATATCATCTGCTAGTCGATCGTAACAGTATCCTTGCCAAGGCCGATCCGAATCGCCAAACCCACGCAAATCTATCCCTACACAACGGTATCCATAGTTTGGTAGCCAGGTGGTTTGATACTCATACATCTGATGATTAACTGGCCATCCATGAATAAATACCACTGTTTTGTCGCCCTCTGGATACAAATCCTCTGCGTAAATATGCACACCTTCTTCTACCTCTATGCAGGCCATACCGTTCCCTCCCTTTTGTTGTATCATTCATTTGTATGTCATGTTTAAAGCGTTAAGAAGAAGGACAGCTTTGTTCCCTCAAAAACTTTTCATTAGCTCGTCACATTCAAAAAACCTCGACCAGATATTCTCCGGTCGAGGTTTTTTGAATCTGTCGTTTCTAAAGAATGGAAATAATAGCTTAGTTGATACCAACCGCTTTGTAAGCATCTTTTACTGCTTGTACTTCAGCGGAATCAGCACCGTATAAATCTGTTGCTGCATTGATTGCTGCTTGACGCATTTGAGCAAAGTTAGAGGTTGACGTTAGATAAACCGTTAATGCACGATAGTAAATTTTTTCAGTTGCTTCGCGTCCTACTCCTTCAACCGTGACTCCATAATGAGTGCCACCTTCAGAAATCAGGTAGGCTGCTTTGTTATTGATACCGCTATTGGTATGAACGCCACCATTATCTTTAGTGCCTGTATATTTTTTGCTCATATGGTCAGGGTGATTATATTTAGCTGGGTCAGAGAGTGAGCGCAGTGCATCCCCAGGAATATCAGGAGTGTAAATATCTTCACCGATTTCCCAATCATCACGATCTACCATTGCACCAAAAATGTCCGAAATAGATTCATTCAATGCACCTGACTCATTTCTATAAATCAAGCCTGCTGTTCTTTCTGTTACAGCATGGGTTAATTCATGAGCAATTACGTCAAGGCCGCCCGATAAACTGATGAATTTTTTGCCGTCTCCATCGCCATACACCATCTCAGCGCCATCCCAGAAGGCATTGTTATAGTCCGTAGAATAATGAACGATAGAATTAAGCTTGGCGCCAGCATTATCAAAGCTATCACGATTAAATGTGTTTTTATAGTAGTCGTACACTTTGCCCGCATAAGCATGCGCATCAACTGCGGCTGGATCGTCGAATTTGTTATTTGTACTTGTTACTGGGTACATATAAGTGGTGCCATTACGCGCTGTATACGTTTCAACTCCTTTACCGCGAGTAGTGTCCTTCAAAGAATAGGTCCCGTTAGCATATGTGGTTGGGAATGTTTTCGTATCACCTAAAACCCCTTTACCTGTGCCTAATTCTTTTGGATCGGCTGAACCAGCATCATCTGCTTGTCCATCCAAGGATCGAACATCAACAGTTGAATCTACAGCTTCTCCTACTTTGATATTAGACTTATGCGCCTTTGTGACATGCTCCATAATGTTATATTTGTCTAAGACCTTTCCATTATGTGCATCGATTGCATAGAACCAACGGCCTGGTTCTGGTTCAAGGAAGGTAACCTCTGTTATATAGGCCAAAGAAACCTTATTCTCCTGAGGATAGATATATAAATCTGCCTCTGGGTCAACGCTAAATTCTGATACTTCCCCTACCTCCTTCTTCAAATCTTTTTTGATAGCTTTAATCGCATCATTTTCTTTTAATTTAGGCTTTGTTTTTACTTTTTTTAGAGACTCTGTAGGAACTACTTGTCCAAAGAAGGAGGTTACATCCCCGTCTTCATTTAGATGCACAGTCTGATCAGAGCCGTACACTGGAACCCCTTTATATACCTCACGTAGACGGTAATGAGTTGTGTCAGTGTCTGTATCCTCTATTTCGTTTAGCAATTCAAACTGATTCTCTACCTCGCCTTGTACTTTAAGTACATCACTCTTGTCGGATAAATATTTCCAAACAATCTCTTGCTTTTTGACTTTCTTAGGTGCTTTCCATGTCTCACTCATGTAAGAAGGAGTTTCCCAGTCGCTATTATACATAACATTACTTTTTGCGAATGCTGGAAGTCCGCCTCCCAATAAGCTTGACCCTAACAAAATAGTAGCAATAATACTAGATGAGACCTGATGTTTTTTCAAAATAATTCCTCCATTTCCAATAAGATTTTCAAGTACATCCTCATTTTTAAATATTTCGAAAATATTGTCAACTTATTTTTTTACATTTTTCATCATTTTTTTATTTTGTTCTTTATAAACAGACATAAATTAACAGTATAAATAATAATCTATAAATGTGATGAATAATTCGAAAATAGGCAAACCTAGTCACATTGGATAAAAATAACTATTACTAGATTTCATGAACATCAAAAAAAGCAACTCTCCAGTCTGATGACCGGAAAGTTGCCCCTTTTACTATCTTTTCACTTTACTATTTTACTTCAACGACGCGACCTTCAACTTTAGGTGCAATCACCTTGCGCTCTTTGAATGCATCCTCCATGATGCTGTAAAGAGTGAAGCCTGTATCAAATGCTGGTTTTTTCAGTGATGAGTACCCGTCGCCGCCAGTTGCAATGAAATCATTTGTTGCGATACGATATGTTTTCTTCAAATCGATCGGGTTACCTGCTACCTTAACTTCCACAAGGCGTTGACCCGCAGGTTTTGTCGGATTGTAGGAGAAGGACATGCCGCTGATGTGTGGGAAACGACCTGCACCTTTCTCTACTTCACTTACACCTACTTCCATTGCTTTAACGATCTCATCCCCCGTTGCCTCGATAATGACGAGTGTGTTCGGGAACGGTAGCAATGTGTACAAATCTTTCTTAGTGATATCACCCGCTGGTAATTGAGTACGGATTCCTCCACCGTTTGTAATGGCGATATCCGCTTCATGTCCTTTGATGGACTGTGTTTTTTCACGCATTACATCTGCAATTAAGTTACCGATGTTTGTTTCTTGTTTGCGAACCAATTCACGATCGCCATCAAGAGGTACTTCAGCTTTTGCAATTACCACTTTCATAGCGTTATCTACTTTATTTACTACGTCTTTTACCAGTTTCTCTACTTCTGGATCAGGTTTTACATTTTTATCATATTCAACTAAGCCACCGCTGAAGCCTACGAGCTTGTTCTTGTAGTAGAACAGATCAGCACGACCTAATGATTTACCGTATTCCCAGTCCTGAACGATGTAGGTGCCATTTACTTTTTCAGGTTGTCGTAATGGTGTATGAGAGTGGCCACCTACGATAAGGTCAATACCATCAACTGCTTTTGCTACTTCACGGTCGACATCAATACCTATATGGGAAACTACAACAACATGGTCTACTTCCTTCTTCAACTCAGGTACCATTTTCTTGGCAACTTCTACTGGTGATTTGAAGGTTAACCCCTTTACATTGTCAGGATGAGTCAAGATTGGCGTATCTTCAGCTACAAAGCCAAGGAAAGCAAATTTTTTGCCATTAATTTCCGTTTTGTATACCGGAACTAAAAGATTAGTGCCATCCTCTTTAACTACATTGGCATTAATGACTGGGTATTTCAATTGATCGCGCAATTTCAACAGTTGCTCATAGCCAAAGTCAAATTCATGGTTACCTGCTGCCATCGTATTATAATTTAAGTGATTAAGGATCGGAAGAACAGACTCACCTTTAAACTGGTTTACAAAGATTGTCCCTTGGAATGTATCACCAGCATCTAGCAATAAGAAGTTTTTGTTTTCTTCACGCCATTCCTTAATTAGGGTAGACATTTTGGCATACCCAAACTCTTTTCCGCTTTCATTCTCGTCGATGTGACCATGTACATCATTTGTATGAGCAATCGTTACATGAGTTGTAATGGCATCACCTATTGCTTGTAGGAAATCACCGCGAGTAAGCGTAGCTTTTTTGTCTACTTTCAAGTCATAGCCTAGTTTTTTAGCAATTGCGATCGCTTTGTCAGAAGAAACGTTTACTGCTGGTGTTTTTACTTCTGCTGCCGTTAATGCACCTTGTTTTTCCAACCATTGCAAAGCAGGAGTAGCCCAATGTGCTTTACCTTGCGCCGCTCCCAAGGTAACACCTTTTACTTTTGTCATGGTTACTGCTACTTCCGCCAATGTAATATTTCTGTCCAAAGACAAATCAGAGATAATCTTCTGTTCCTTCAACCAGTTTGCATGTGTAACTGGTTGAAGAGGTGCCGCAAAAGCGCTTGTTGCGAATAAAGAAGAAGCTAGTAAGCCTGTTAAGAGGGAATATCCAGTAATACTTTTTTTCATGTATTGAGTCTCCTCCCAAAAATAAATATAATGTCGTAGCTATTATACCAAGTTTTTTTGCTTTCCCCTATCTTTTTGTCGCAAAATTGGTAATGTAAACGGATATATTCAGAGTTTTTCCGTACGTTTATGTAAAGACTCAATCATATCTTCCATTTTTTCTTGAATCTGTCTTTTTATTCGTGCGAAGGGAATTCTCATTAAACGATTTTCTCCCCTATGCTTCCATAGTACAAATGTCTCCCCGCGATCCTCCTCTATGGCAAGCATTCTTACATCTATTTTTCGTAGGTCTTTCGCAACGGCCTTTTCCATCCCATAAGCTACTTCGCAAAGGAAGGAGAGCAAATGCCCATACGCCATCCCAAGTTTTAAAGAAGAATTGATTAGTAGCTCTGTATCTCGTTTTAAATACTTTCCTGCCTCTTTCCATATAACATAAGCAAAAATTTGTTCTTGAATTTCCATTTATTATCACCTATTATTAAATGAGATCATATGTTCTTATATTATGAAGGATAGAGGTATTTTCATGCAACAAAAAACCAATACGATTGAAATCCACAGGTCTCAATTGTACTGGTTATATATCCAATCTTTTGTTCTCTCTTATATCGGTTGGCGTATTGAAATTTAGTCCCGGCTATGGTTTGTTGCAATTATTCCTTTACCATAATCGTTTTCAACATAGCCCAGATTTTGGGGAGAATAACAGCATTTTCTGTTTCGTTAGGAGCAAATACCGTAAATCTGAACCATCTGCTATCTATTTTTGTAACGATAATTTCTTTATGATCGTTTTTCGTATCCACCCCGAGATGAAGGGCTGTTTTTTGCAAAAAAGGATCTGTTTCCTGCTCTTTTTTCAGATTCCGTACATTTCCTAAATCACTTAATTCAACTTCCATTAGCTTCTTTTGTGCAGCTAGATCTACCTTATCCGGCATTTGCTCAATCCGGACAGCATACCGGTCATTCTTCTCATAGAAGAGCATATCCTTCCCCGGCTCTTCGCCAGTGGCTGTAAAGTCAGGTAAATAATAAAGGAAATATCCTAAGTGACTTTCAAAAAGCTGCGCCTGCTCACTCACTTTTTTACCATCTATCGTGTAAGTCAATTCTCTGGTTTGAGCTGGCGGTTGGCCCTTGCTACTAACTGGATTGTTAGGTTGAGGTATCTGTTTCGTATGATCTTTGTTTTCTTCCAAGACAGTAGCTGTCGCTCCTGATTTGACTATTTGGCCTGATTTTTCAGAGTCAGGAGTAGCTTGAACACCATTCCCGCAACCTGCCAATAATATTGCAATGATAGGTAAGACGATTATTCGTTTGCGCAGTCGATCATTACATACCATATTACACTCCCCCTTGTTCGCAAATCATCATTCGCCTAATTGCTAAGCTAGGCAAAATGGTTTCGTTCCAATCAAAAGCTGTACTGCCTCTCTACTACTATATGAATTAAGGGGGTAGAGTATTCATAGTTTTATGAAAAAGCTGAGAGAATAGGGCTACATTTTCTTTACTAGCATAAAAGAAAAAGACCGAGCAAGTTGCCTATTGCCCAGTCTTTGTCCTGTTTTCAGCTATTTTAAAACTCAAGGAGGGTTATCTTTCATTCATTTTATTTAATAGCACCAGATTTTGACGTAGTAAGGCTTTCACTTTGTCAGAAGAAACAGGCTCTTGAAACAGATAGCCCTGATATTCATCACAGCGGTGCTTGCTTAAATAATCTAGTTCTTCCTGAGTTTCGACTCCCTTTGCCAATACCGTCCAATTGAGGTTTTGAGCTAGTGCAATCACAGATAAAACCACGGCCTGATTTTTATCCTCATACGGCAGCTCATAGATAAAGCGGCGATCAATATTAATTCGGTCAATTGGCAAATGAATCAACTGTTGCAAACTATGCAAATCACTGCCAAATTGCTCAAGGCATACTTGTACACCCAGCTCCTTTACCTGATGGACAAGCTCATATCCTCGCTTGTTATTTAACAGCATACTCTCAGTCAGCTCAAGCTCTAAATATTCTGCCTGTAATCCTGTTTCTTTTAAAATGGCAGCAATCATATCAATAAAGTCATGCTTCCAAATTTGACTATTCGCCAGATTAATCGAAATTCGTACGGGAGGATATCCCTGCTGTTGCCATTCCACTGTCTGTTTACAAGCAGTACGTAATACCCATTCACCAATAGGGATAATCAAGCCTGTCTGTTCTGCTAACGGTAGAAACTCATCAGGCACAATCAAGCCTTTCATCGGATGTTCCCACCGTATCAAAGCTTCCATCGCTACAATTCGTTGTGTCTCAATAGAAACCTTTGGCTGATAATATAACCGTAGCTCATGATTTTTCATCGCTCGTTGTAATTCGCTGGCTACATGTAATCGTTCAAAATCTATATCATTCATTATGGGAGAAAAAAGTTTATAATGGCTGCCATTTCGGCTTTTTGCGTGGAACATTGCAGTATCTGCTTGTTTCATAAGAGCTTGTAAATCTTGACCATCGTCTGGATAATGGGCAATCCCAATACTCGCTGTTACATGCACTTCATGACCTTTAATCAAACAAGGCTGTTCAATGGCTTGAATAATTTTATCTGAGATAAGGAAAAGTTCATCTTGCATAATACTAGGTAATAATAAAATAAATTCATCTCCGTCTAACCGCGATACTGTATCACACTCACGTACACAGGATTTTAGACGGTTCGCTACCGTAATCAACGCTAAATCACCAAATTGATGACCTAAAGAATGATTGATTCCTTGAAGGCTATTTATATCTAAAAACAGTATAGCTAGTTTCTCAAGTGGTTTTGGACTTCTCGCCGTTTGCAGCGCTTCTTGAAATTTAATTTCTAGCAAACGTCGATTAGGTAAGTCGGTGAGGATATCGTAATATGCCATATGGTAAAGCTGTTCCTCCACCTTTTTTTGATCAGTATAATCACGTATCATCAGAATGCCTCCTAGGACACGTTTTCTCCTGATCAACGGCAGGAATGTTATATTCACGTGTAAAAAACGATGGCTATTTTCAACTAAAGTAACATTAGCATTCAGGGTTTCACCTTGGAACAATCGATGTAAATACTTTCGTATAGCGGGTATTTCTTTTTGGCCTACATAGTCCATAAATGTTCTGCTTGAACATCCAGCTCCTGTAGAATCTTCACCGATCAAATTTCTCCAGGCAGGATTCACTTCTAAAATCTCTCTATTCGTGTTAAGAAGCAGGCAAGCATCACTATTTGTTTCCCAAAACATTTGGCTACGATTCGCTTTTTTCCAAATACTTCTTTTCTCGATGTCTAAATTCCCCTGTTTGCGTAACAGTACGACGGTCCCTACAATAAGCAGGGTTACCCCCATCCCGACAAAAAAAGAGAGGATGAGCGAATTCATCATTTCTGAAACGTCGTTCATTGCAACTTCTCCTTCTGTCGTAACCTTCATTTTTTCTCCATCCATCCTGCTTTCCACAATACCCCATCTTCTCTCAATATAAAAGGGTCGGAGTGACTATGATTTAAAAATGTTACTAGGCTTTTCCCCTTCTTTGTGACTAGTACCGTTCCCTCTGGTTTAAGCATAAAAAAGCCTGAAGCAATGCCTCAGGTTGTCAAGATCATTTGCTTTGCTAAGTCTCCCTTTTCCAAGCAATCTGTATCCAGCTTGGTAGGTAGCTTCCGTAATAGCCACTGGAAACTGTTACGCCTTTAAGAAGCTCATGTTCTTTTCCCGTACTGAGATCTTTTACAAATAACGAACCGTTAACATGAGTTTGCAAACGAACATATGCTACCTGACGACCTGTTGGTGCCAAAGAATAGGAACTGTCCGCTGTTGCTGATGAGCCAGCCGTAATAGCTTTAGCCTGATCTGCCTGATCTAGTTGCCAGATTCGTTGACCTGGTACTAAGGGAAGATTCTCCATTTGGGTTGGCCACGGTGCTTCCTGTCCACGTAAAAATAGAAGTGGAGCATCTGCTTTTGAGCCAAACGCGGGCAAGGAATCCACTTTATCCGTTTGACCTTTGCTATACACCTGTTTATTTAGCGTCTCCCATATTCCTAATTTTTTCTCATAGGTAGCCATACGATCGACCCCATTTATAAAGGCAAGCTTAGTACTATCTTTGGACCAGGTCAGCCACTCTGGATAAGCTAAACCCACACCTATTTGAAAGGTTTTTTGTGAGTGAATTTGTAACACTTTAATGGGGACTCCATCTGCTGATAACGCAGCAGAATTAGGTTTTTCAAAATAGGCAAGATAGGCACCGTTCGGCGACCACACTAATCCAGTAGCATCACGGGCATAGATTCCTTCAACAGTAGATGTCATTTGGCTGTATAGGGTTCGTGAAGTACCATCTAAGAAAACCTGATTAATATGTAGATTTTCAGTTATCGTTGGTGGAAAGGATACGGCAAGACTTTTTCCATCGGGATACCAGGAGTAATCCGAGCAACTATTCCTTCTTCCTTTGAATTTTCTCTTGTCTGATAAGCCAGCATATTTTCTGTAGGCGACCATTTAGGAGTACCTGTAATTTCTCTTTGATCTACCTGATATTTCTTGCTGCCATCTGCCTTCGAAATCCATAAATACCACGGACCTGAATAACTTTTTGGATCGGGACTTTGTAAATATGCAATCGACTCTTTATTAGCTGACCAATCGACAATCTGCACCTTGCCATTTGTCGCTATAGGGATCGGTTGGCTACCCTGCTTGGATGCATCCCACAACAAGACCGTATGTTCATTTTGCAAGGCTACATAAAAAGGAAAGGTTTGCGTAGACACTCTGGTAGGAATCTCTACATCAAATGTCCGTTGATCAGATATTTGCTTGTTTGAGGATTTTGTTGTTTCTTTGTTTGCAAATACGCTTGATTGAAATCCGCTTGCTTCTGCGGTAACTCCTCCTAGGCTAACACTTGCCAGTAGTAAGTAGCCTGCAAGCAACAAAACCCTTGTGCATGTTCCTCTTTTCTGCAAGCTGTTTTCTCCTTTCGTTATTATTTTTTTAAAAAATCATTCTTTCTCATTTGTACCATTATTTTACTTTACATTCATAATTTATTATCCTACATTTAAGTTCTGGATTTTTCAACCAACATTTTCCACATTTTTTCGGTTAGTCACTTTCCACTCACAAATAATCAAACAGATGCAGTCAATGATGAATGTACATCCCCCCTTTTTTGGAGATTATGGCGATTAAAAAGAGGGGCTGCACTGAGCTTTATTTTATATCGAAACGGTTGGCAAAATAATTCGGACTGTCGTTCCCTTACCTAGTTCGCTTTCAATCTGTATTTCTCCATTATGATTTTCAATAATTTTGTAGCTAACCATTAAGCCTAGTCCAGTTCCTTTTTCTTTGGTAGTAAAGAATGGCTCGCCAACTCTTGCTAGTTTATCCTGAGGAATTCCCTTTCCTTGATCTGTAATCTCTATAGCAATTTTTCCTGATGCCTTTCTACTAACATGCACGTCAACACTGCCACCAGTCGGCATGGACTCAATGGCGTTTTTTAACACGTTAATTAATACTTGCTTTAGCTGATTTTCCACACAATGAATCTTTGGTAAAGGCGTTGGAATTACCGGGATAATATCTACTTGGTTCATCAAGGCATGTGTTTCGATTAGCATTAATACATCATTGAGAATAATTCCAATATCCTCTGTCTGAAAGCTAAGGGCATGTGGTTTGGATAATAACAGCAATTCCGTAATAATCAATTCAATGCGATCAAACTCGCCCATCATAATCTGAAAATACTTCTCATTCCCCTGCCCATCTGCCATCATTAATTGTATGAAGCCCTTTAGCGCTGTTAATGGATTGCGAATTTCATGAGCAATTCCAGCAGCCAATTGGCCAACGGCAGATAGCATTTCGGATTTACGTAACAACTCTTCCGCTTTTTTCTGTTGGGTAATATCCTCACTAATTTTAAGGAAATGAATGATTTCCCCTTCTTCATTTTTAATGGGCAAGAATGCTGTTCGTTCCCAAAAGGCCTCATCATTCTTGCGTTTGCTTTGTAATTCACCATACCAATTTCTCCCCTTGGTTAGGGTCTGGATTATTTCTTCTTGAATGTTCTCCTCATAATCCTCATGATTTTCAATAAGATTAAGCTTTTGACCGATCACTTCTTCTCCTGTGTAGCCTGTCTTAGCGGTAAAAGATGGGTTAATATACTGAATTTCACCGTCAAGGCCTGTAATAATAATGCTATTGGGGATTTGATGAATCGCATAGGAGAGCTTCTGTAGCTCTTTGTTGGCCATTTTTAATTCCGTAATATCTACAAACGTAATGACTACACCCTTAATAACATTATCCTGTGTCCGATAGGGCAAAATCTCCATGCTATACCATTGACCATGTAAGCTTTGAATCTCTTTTTCCAACGGCATTACGCTATGTAAGACGTGCTCAGCATCTTCTACCAAATTGTTATACTTCAATTGATGTGTTATATGACTAATCGGACGATTGATATCCATGTCCATTAGATTAATAAGGGTGGTTACTGCTGGTGTAAATCGGCGTACGCACATATTTCTGTCTAAAAATATCGTCCCGATTTTCGTGCTAAGCAGAAAATTATCTATGTCATTATTTAAATCAAGCAGTTCTTGTATTTTGGCTTGATGTTCAGCGTTAACGGTAATTAATTCTTCGTTAATAGATTGGAGTTCTTCATTAGTGGATTGGAGTTCCTCATTTGCAGCAATTAATTCTTCATTGGTAGATTGTAGCTCTTCATTCGAGGTTTCTAGTTCTTCGATCGTTGCCTGTAGACTTTCCTGTGCATATTGTAGTTCTAGCTCCAGCTCGCGAATTCGTTGTGTGGTCGTACTTTGAGCATGAAAGCTCTGTTGCGCATCTTCCGGATATTTATCAGGTTTTGCTTCATCTTTAAAGGTAATCATCATATATTGCCCGTTATATTTATGGGGAGCAAAATTGGTAATGCTAAGTGTTATGAATTCAGAAAGGTCAGCCCCCTCTTTTACTTTTACATTGGTAAAGGTAATCTCTTTATTTTCCTTCCTGACTTTATGCATTGCTGAGCCAATTGCTACTGATAAGGATGGCGAAACTAGCTTAAAAATATTTAGTGTAATTTTGCCGCGTGGTAAGGTTAGATACTTATTAACAGGACCTGAAGTATGAACGATATCATAGTTTCGATCAACAATCACACATGCTGGCAAATATTCCTCTATGATCGTAGCATATATATCGTCTAGCTTATTCGTTCCCGAAATCATTTCTCTTTCCCCTATTTTCACCGGGCTGGACTGTAGAACTGGACGTCCGCTTTCTTTATCAATACGGATCGTATGATTGGGAGTGTTTTGATTCGATTTCCGAATGGTGAAAATATTCCATTTACGATTGAGAGGAACATATAGATTCGCTAGCTTTCCGATACTTTCACTTGGTCCTAAAAATAAATATCCCTTAGGATGCAAAGCAAAATGAAACAAGCTCAGTACCCTTTTTTGCACATCTGGTTGAAAATAAATCATCATGTTTCGGCATGTGATAAAATCCATATTGACAAAAGGTGGGTCTTTTATAATATTATGTGGGGCAAATACGATCATTCTCCGGATATTTTTAATGATGTGATAGGCATCACCCTGTTTCTCAAAATACCGATCTAACAAATCTTTCGAAATATCCTTCTCAATGGAGGCGGGGTAAACACCCTGAGCAGCGTAGTTTATTGCTTCTTTATCTAAATCGGTAGCAAAGATTCGAACATCAAGTGTAATTTCTTTTTTACATAAATATTCATCAAACAACATAGCAAGTGAATAGGCCTCTTCTCCCGTGGAGCATCCCGCTACCCAAATACGCACATGCTGCTCACCATTTGCTTGTTTATTTTCGATTATTTTGGGAATTACATTTGCTTTTACGATGTTAAACGCTTCTTGATCTCGAAAGAAATGGGTGACATTAATCAGCATATCTTTTTGTAAGGCTCCCTGCTCCTCTTGTGTTTCTTCTAAATACTGAAGGTACTCTTCTAAGGATTGCTTGTTATTTATTTTCATTCGTCGTTCAATACGCCGGGTGATACCATCACGTTTATAGCCAGTAAAGTCGACTCCGTTATCCCTTGTAAGCAGGGTGAGTATGTCTTTCACTCGATCCTTTGCAATATTTTTCTCCTCTTCTCTTTCACCAAGGACATAACGTTTTACATACTGTACTAGATACTCTCCTAATTGAAAAGGAGCACAGATAAAATCTACTATTCCCGTAGAGAGCGCGCTTCTTGGCATACCATCAAACTTGGCCGATTCGCCATCCTGTACCATAACCATTCCTCCATATTCATGGATAGCCTTTATTCCATTGGAACCATCTGTCCCGGTTCCCGAAAGAATGATGGCGATAGCACGTTGTTTTTTCTCAGTGGCCAAGGATTCCAAAAAGGCATCTATAGGTAAATGAATCCCGGACACTTCAGGATACGTAGTTAAAGAAAAATGACCATTGCTAAGTTGAATATAGTTCTTAGGCGGATTTAAATAGATGAAGTTGGGCTCGATTTTCATACCATCGGTCACTTGCTTTATCCTAAGGGATGTGTGTTTTTCCAACAATTCAGCCATAAAGCTTTTATAATGTGGTGATAAATGTTGGACAATAACAAATGCCATGTTTGAAGCCTCTGGTAAATGATCAAAGAATTCCTGTAACGCCTCTAGTCCCCCAGCAGATGCACCAATCCCTACTACTGCAAATTCTTCTGTATTCTGCTTGTTCGTTTCATTTCTTTGGATAGAATCTTCTTCTCGATTGGACATCTAAAATCACCTTTCCTTGCAAAAATACTGTGACAAGCGTTTTTCCTGCGACTATTACCTAATGAATAGATGAAGAAAAGCGCAGTCGAGCCTAAAAACGAGGGAGACACTTCCAAAGTTTTTTCATAAAAATTACCAAAATACACTACTACAAGTTTAGCAGAACATCTAAAAACATAATATATTGTTTTCAAATTATGACATGCGAAATACCCTTCCTATCTACGAGAAGGAAGGACCAATCGTTCAAAAATTAGCAATGAATTTTTGTATATGATCTATTGACTATACCCAAATATTACCATATACTACATAAACAAACACTAATTTACTGTATATTTGTAATGTTTGTTATATATTATCTAAGAAAGGGGAATTACTCACAAAAAAGTAGTCAAAAGTAACATTTTATCCTGCTATGTAAGAACTAAAAGCTGTCACTTTCTTTTATTGATCTATAACCTAAAATAGTTTGCAGGAAATCGTACACTGCTAGATAGGGATACCTACTTAGAGTGCTCTTCATTATGGAATTGATTCCTAATCTATCGAAAAATAAAAAGGAGGTCATTTCGTGCAATACCGCCAACTATTCGAAAAATATCAAGAGATTCGTTCTCTTACTCAAGATTATGAAGCATGGATGAATTCCTCGATTGGTGGAGACCTATGGATTGATGGCTTGCAAGTTTTTTTGACGATAGAGCCTGCTGATTTTGAGTCTGCCTATAAACAATTTGTTGAAAATTATACATACGATTCACATTCTTTTATGCGATGTTTAACTTCCCTACATCAATTCACTGTTGGTTGTGCTAAAGAAAGTGAATTTGAGTTATACAAAGCACTCGCTTTGGGGATGACCTGGCTCTCTTTCTATCCTCATTATCAGAGTGATTTTTTTAATCTTTCTGGTCGTATTACCAATCATTCGATTGCTTTGCTACTAAGCCCTACCTATCAGGCTATGTGGATTACCGGTTACAACGAAGGACTTACTCTGTACATTGCAGACAAAGCCAACTCCCATCTCTCTCTTTTCCGACCTGAGAATGATCTAATTTATCAGAATCATCAATATTTTCTCCAAATGAACTACGTCAATTTTCCTTATCAAAGTTATTTTCATGAAATGGCTCACATTCTGTTTTGTTATAACCTTTACGCGCACGTCTTAGCTAATGAAAATGAAAGAAATAACTATCTTTCCTACGTGGAAGAGGGGATTGTTACTCTTGAAAAAAAGGTACTTTCCGAATTAATTGCTGTAAGAGATAACCTACATGTGATTCATGATGGATTTAATGGTTCCAGCTCCCCCGAATTCAGAGAATATAACCTTAGTGTTATAAGTGGTGAAATTTCTTCGATATCCGCTAGCTCTCTAAAATGGTTCACAAAGGCTTACATGCAAGTAGGAACAGAAAATAATGACACACCAAATAACGCAAACTCTGCTAACCAACTACTGGTATCTAGTCATCCGCTTACAGAAGAAAAAACATTTTCTATGATACCTCCTTGCCTACCGCATATAGAAAATAACAAACAGCACTTTCGATGGACAATTCGAAATGGGGCATATGATCATATTCCAGCCTATCGAGAAGTCATTGAATTAATGGCACCAGATTTGAATGATTTTGCAAAAGTACAAGAAGCTCTGCATCCAAGCACATATACTGCCTCACAGATATCCAAAGACTTACCAGAGCCAGATTCAGACCAGCGGGAACAGAAAAAGCAATTATGGCGTTGGCGAGAAGCATATGCTCGTTTGGCTGAAATTCGCGGGTATATTGAAATGGAAGCCCCCCTCACAGATGCGATACCAGACATTCAACGTCGATTACTGATCGTGGCGAAACGAAATGCTCATTATTTGAATACGTATTCCACAAAGGATAAATTATCGAAAAACCACACAAGTGAAATCATGTCTGTAGAAAATATGCGTAAAGAAATTCGCATTATTCTGTGTGGATTACGCCATACAGCTACTCGGGAATTGCTGTTATCCATGTTCGACGAGCCATTTATGCATGTGCTAGAAACAAGCTGATATTTTTAGTAAAACGATAATTATTTATGTGAAAGGACTTTTTCTCTTCCTAGCGAAAAAGTCCTTTCACATGCTGTTGGCAAATCATGTACGTACTGTTCCTATTTTCTGTTTTTATCTAAAAGAGCGATCCCATCAGGCAAGACTTCCATTATGATTCCAATACCAGGGAGTGATCGCACTTGTAGGCGAGTTGAATTTTATATGCATCTAACAAAACTGATCGAATGGAGAGATGTATGATGGTTAAACAGCAAAGTAGGAAATACAGTATATTCATGTTTGTAGTAATCCTGACCATAACCATTCTTTTTCCTACACCTTCTATCTATAGTTCACCTGTAAAAGAACCTCTCTTGGGCCCAACAGACTCTAAAGAAGTAGAAGATTTTGCAGATCAGTTCTTTAATCAATCACATATTAAAAATCAGTTGGCGGGAGCTGTTTTTGTTATCGTCCGAGATGGCAGGATATTGCTGAATAAAGGGTACGGTTATTCTGATGTAGAAAAAAAAATAGCTGTCAATCCAAACCATACTATTTTCCCGCTAGCTTCTATTTCTAAAGTTTTTACATCTACAGGAATTATGCAGTTAGTCGAACAAGGAAAGCTCGATTTAGATGAGGATATCCAAACCTATCTTAAGGACATAACGCTAAACAATAAAACCACTGACAAACTAACAATGAAGCATCTATTAACCAACACAGCAGGCTTTGATTTTACAGATAAGCTGGAATCCATCCATCACCATAGTATCCCGCGGATCTCGTTGGATAAATACGTGAAAGAGAATATGCCTAGTATTGTCCGTAAACCCGGAGAAGCATTCCGCTACGATAACTTTGGCTTTAGTCTTCAAGGATACATTCTGGAGAAGTTGTCCGGTAAATCCTTCAACCAATACATGACTGAGAATATTTTTACCCCTTTGAAAATGGAAAATAGCAGCTTCTTACTTACACCGCAATTAAAAGCTAATTTAGCAACTGGATATACTTCTAGCAATCAACCATTTCCTGTTTTTTTATCCAATCCGATTGAACAGCCTGAAGGAGGAATGGTTTCAACTGGGCATGACATGGCCCAGTTTATGATGGCTCATCTCAATAAGGGTTCGTTTGACGGTAGAACAATCCTGAAACAGGGTACAGCTCAAAATATGCATACCATTCACTATTCCGTTCATCCCAAGGTTCCAAATATGGCATACGGCTTTGAAACATACTACCATTCCAGTCACAATAATCAATTTGTTATAGGCAAAGGTGGAGATATACCCGGGTTCCATTCTTGGATGTGGCTGTTGCCAGAGCATAAGGTTGGTGGGTTTATTATTTTCAATAAAGATAAGGAGTTTCGCGAGGAGTTATTTAAAGCCTTCATGAATCACTATTACCCTATACCTAAGAAAGAACAGACCTATATGACATCCTCCCCTCAACAATTGAAACGCTTTGAGGGTACCTATCGGGATTTGCGGATAAATCCTTGGATCACTAAAATTACAGTAACCTCACAGGGACAGCTACTAGCAGAAGATCCGATGGAAAAAAATATTCTTCGCCAGGTCGATCCATTGCTGTTCAAGGACGAAAAAGGCACCTTTTTAGCCTTTAAGGAATCCGCTGATGGTAGCATAGGCTATTTGCAATATCGTAATATGGTCAGTATGGCTCAAAAAATTTCTCCCTCTAAGCATTTTACCGATGTTCCTCAGTCACACCCATATGCCGCATATATCAATGGCGTTCAAGACCTTGGAGTGCTCCGGGGAGATTCGAATCATGCCTTCCGTCCTTTAGCACCCATTACAAGAGCCGAATTTGCAGGTGATTTAGTACGGCTTATTGGGGTTCGTGCCTCTACTAATCCCGTGTCATTTATAGACTCTAAAAAGAGTCCATACGTAAAAGAAATTCAAGCTCTTGTAGAAGCAGATGCCTTAAAAGGAACCTCTCCTACTAAATTTGAACCCAATCGTCCTATTACAAGGCAGGAAGCGGCCGTTATTGTATTTGAGGTGTCCAAATCATTACTGAATGCTCAGCCTGTTAAGGTTAACCTTAAAGGCGCCATTGATCCTTGGGCCACTCAAGCTGTTCAATATGTAGTGTTTCATGGTCTATACGGACCTGAGGTTATTTCCTCCAAAGGCTTGATTGACTATAAGGCTAAGGAACCTCTACTGCGCCAAGAAGCAGCTGCCTTCCTGTATAACTATGCACGGCATATTTTCAAAAAATAAGTAATCTCTATATGAGTATGGAATAAACATAAGGTTTGATTGTATTGATTGGTGTAAGGTTATCAAAAAAGGGCCGTTTCCTTGAAAGCAAAGAAACGGCCTTTTGGAAAAAGAACCAAGGAACCTACTTGTCCTCATTCATCCATTCCATTAAGGTTTTAGCAAATAACTCTGGTTCTTCAAACATAGGATTATGTCCACTATACTCAAAAATTACTTTCTTCACGTTCCTATATGTGTTATCAAGTGAGTCCCATAGTGAAACGGGAGAAACCAGATAATCATATCTTCCTAGACCAATGAATACTGGTTTTTTGAAATCCGCCAACGATTGGATTAAATTACGTTTTCCAAACTCTTCTCCCCACAGATGATCCATAATTGGCATATTGGTATATACATTCTCCCACATATAAGCTGCATCAAATGTATAATCGTAAAAACTTTGAGCCCCCATGCGAATGCACATATGGACAAATCGTCTTTCAGGATCTTTTTGGATGTCACTTTCTAAAAACGCGATATCTGCTTCAAACTGCCGCTTTCTCTTTAGGCTGGCCGTTTGATAAAAAAATGAGGTGCTTTGCTGCTGTCTTTCTTGACTATTTGTAGGTGCTGAATTAAGTAAGACAACTTTCCGAACAGCCTCTGGATATTTCTGGGCATATGCTAAGGCCATAAAGGCATGTCCTGAATGTCCCAGTATAATAAAATCCTGCAATTCGAGTGCCTGTCTTACCCTTTCTGTATCATCTAAAATTTTATCTAATTTATAATCTTCTGGTTCTAAAGCACGAGGTGGCTTTCCAAAGCCTCTATGGTCTAAAAAAATAAATTGAAATGTTTCAAATAAATTTTCTGAGAATAAACGAGGATAATATATGCTGCTCCCTACCACCAGTACTGGCTTTCCAAACCCTTTTATACAATAGTTTAATGTGAATCCATCACTGGTTATACTTTTAAATTGGTTCATCTGAATAGCTCCCTTTTTTTGTTAAGAAGAGCTAATAAAACTCAAGCTCTCCTTTCAATCACTCCCTTTCCTGCTTCTAATCCCCTTATATTTTCCATTGAACGCTCTAACAATTTACATCACCTCAATCAATGGTGTTGCTTCGATAGTAAAACATTTGGGATACGAAAACATAATATCCCTATCTAGGAAGTGTAGCATATTAAAATACCCAACAATAGGTATTTGGATAAGAGCGATTCTTCGCTTACATACAACTGTTGCACGCAAAAAAGCTCTCTCTGGATGTGTCCAGAAGAGAGCCGTATTGAATTACTTCCTTTCTGGTCTACTACATTTTTATTAGGTCATCGACATTTCTCTTATTAATCTGTGATACGTATAATGGAAAGGTGTGCTACGGTTGGAGAGAAAGGCAGGAATGGATTGTTAATCACGCCAAGATTATAAGTTGTTCCGCCAGCGCTTTGTCCCTCTCTTTTTATTGTAGGTTGATTGTATAGTCTAAAATGGGCGGAAATTGATTAGGGACCTGTAATTTCTTAAGCCCCAGGTTTCTGCTGTCGGTACTGCCTGTATCCCAGCACCACTCGAAAGCTCTCGAGGGGATTGGGGTAACAAATTCGCCCGACCACGTACGTCCAAGACCACTTGTATCCTCAGCGTAGTAAAAGAATTTTCTACCGTTGGCCCACCCGCTCCAAACCTGCACCGTGTTCCCCGGAGCCACCTTATACCAGCCCTTCTTTGACCACTTGTTGCTCCCCTCACAATTGGGAGCCGAGTAGGCATAAACAATCTGCAAGCCTACGTTAGTCCTGTTGCGGAAATGAAGCCCCATCGTCGATCACTCCTCGCCCGTTATTGTTAGGCTGTACGTCATACGCGGAGAGTAAGGGGAAGTTTGTTGTCCATGTTGTCCATGTTGTCCATATTGTCCATATTGACCAATTCACCCTGCCCCCAACTTCTTAAAAGAATAGAAACATGAAGATGGATTATCGCATGGAGAATGTCCGTTCATGCGTTATACAAAGTGTATTACTCCTGTTATCCATCATTTTTCCTGTTATTATATTTGATTATAGAAATTTTAGTTGATTGTCCATCTACAAATAGGGTGAAGTAAACCAGTATAATCGACACAGTACTCAGGTCTACTCCCATGGATTAATCAAGGACCTATAACTTACTTAATCAGCCCATGAATAGTAAAAAATGATTGCTAATCCCTTAATTAAACACTATCAGGTCAAATATCCTGAAATGGTACTTATGCCCATGTCAATTTCCATCCCCCTTCATACAGTGTAATAAACTAGGAGAAGGGGTTTTAAAATGACAAAAATACCTGTTGCAGGTTTTCTATTTCAATCAAATGACTCCTCCGCAGAACATTCGCATGGATTATATATCACTTCTTGGAATGGTATGCCTGTACACCGACATCCGTTTTCGGGAACTACTTCATTTAATGATGGTCATGATCATCAATACGTTGGGGTAACTGAACCAGCCCCGACAGGTGTTCCCCACGTTCATCGCTATTATACGATTACTTCATTTAATGATGGTCATTCTCATATAATTGAAGGCACAACCGGCCCTGCAATCGAACTGCAGCGTGGAGGACATATTCATTACTTTGAAGGGTATACAACAGTAAACGGAAGACACCCTCACACCCATCATTACAAAGGAGCAACAGAAAATGAAATTCCTTAAACAGGAAAACATGTTTGGCGAAACATCACATTGAATATCATCTGGGAACAAACAAAAAAGCTCACATGATTTGTGAGCTAAAATACATAACTTCAACTTTTTATCTTGACTAACAATCGGATACAGGGCTGTTTCTTTTTTGTTTACTCCGTTTGGTTGCCCCTTCTAATACCACTTCAAATGCATCTAAAATTTCAAGAAAATGTGATGCCTCTCTAAAAACATGATCGGCAAGAAGAGGAGGGATAATGCTCTTAATACGACAAGCTTCGATTAGATCGCGAGCAGTTTTTTTGAAATCACGGAGTTGACGGACAGACACTCTATTCTGATCAACAAACTGCGATAGTAACGGAACAGTTTGAGATTGGGGACTCATGGAATCTAAATCAATGGCTTGGTATAGAAGTTGATCGAAGTCATGACTAAAATCATTTGCTTGTTCAACCAATTTCCTTTCAGAAGGATCAAGTAAGTGATTAATAAATTTAGCATGATCAGCCATAATCCTAAGAAAGAAGACATTTTCATTAATAATAGCATCTGGCAAAGGATCTAGGGTTCCAGTGTTTAGTTGTTCCAAACGTTTCGCAAAATAAGCAGCTTCCCGGCTAACATGATCCACTAATAACGGAAAATTATTACCTCCAATTTGGCAGGAAATGATCAAACCTAATACCCTTCTTTTGAAAGCCCAAATTTGATTAACACAGGGAAGAATTTGAGCATTGAACTGACCGATATATTGAGGGTCGGTATCTTCTGGTAAGGCAAGGGCCTTGGCTTCTATTTCCTCAAATATATGGTAAAAATAATCAGCTTCATTGATTAATTGGGTATCGTCACAATTAAAACCTAGCTTCAAAAAAAGCGAATGTTCCTTCATTATCCTAGACCAAAAACGAACTTCCTCAAGTGATCTAATTACAAATGCATCCGCCATCCAATGCGTCCTCCCCAACATATGTATTTCTATAAGTTTATGCAAGAAGCATGTCTCAAATGTCTGTTGCTCACATTCATTATTGGATAGTCGATTAAATTACTTACTGCCACACTGTAAAATTTACTTTACATCTGCTTATTTATTACGTTTTACTGAACACCTTTATTATAAATTAGTAGTGTTTAAATATTTAAAGCATAATTTTATTAGAAATAGGCCTGTCAGTTACTTAGACAGGCCTATTTATCATCCTCTAACATCCCAGAGTGACTATAACCTTTACCTTTCAAGCTTTTAGAATTTACTTTTTCCAATTACTCTAAAGACATTAAACTAGTGAACATGAACCTTGTATGTTCTAACTTGAGTACCATTTGTATTGCTCTCTCACCAAAGTTGACGAAAAAAACCAAAATACCGTGGACAAATTCAGAATATTTTTATAATATAAAATTGTAAATTAAATACATATCAAGGAGTGAATTGGTAATGAAAAAATTAGTTGGCATTGCTTCAGTACTTGCTTTACTAGTATCGGCTAACCCCGCAAACGCAATGGAAATTCAAGCTGAAAATGCCGCTGTAGCAGTAGCTTCTATTATTAGTGACAGCCGAACTTTAGAACCAGAGGAGAAATATGAGACATCTACTTTTAGAGCCTCCAGTAATACCTTGACTCTTACCGTAGATCAGTCATCCGACGGTTCTACCACTCATATTAAATATACCCTCTGGGATGATACCGGAAATCAGGTTGGTAAGGTATTTAATGTGAAAAAAAATGGAACTGCCTCAACTACATGGGATGTAAAAAAGGGAAAAAAATATACTTTAGAGATGCTCAATCGTAGTACACATAATGGTATTTTCATAGAAGCCACGACTGACTTTTCTATAGAATAGGTAAAGAGAGAAAAGAGACCTTCCTCTATAATGGAAAAGTCTCTTTTTTTGTCCCAAATGATAGTGATATGCTCTAGCAAAAGGAATGCTTATTTGCAAAATTTATTTCATTTTCGCAACAACTAAGTTAATTTAATCGTCAATTTACCAAATTTATCCACGAGGTTACATCAAGCAATGTAAACAGTGATTATATATCACAAAAAATCCCCTTCTGGTGGATTATCTCTGCTCCCTTAACTATAAGGATATACAGCATAATTAACCACAGGGGATTTTATTAATAATTTTATTCTTTCTAGTAGGCCTCTATTTCTTTTTTACCAAAAAACTGTTTCAGAGCTTTGTAAACCTCACCTTTTTCCCGAATAATCGAGTACATGAATTTCGGGTCTTTAATATGACGATATGCGGACATGAGAGTACTGTGACGATTATACTGATTTACCTCACCATATCCAAACATATTCGATCTTTCCATTAATTCCTTTACCAATTTTACGCAGCGTTCATTATCTGAGGTGAGGTTATCCCCATCTGAAAAGTGAAACGGATAAATGTTATATTGGCTTACAGGATATCGTTCATCAATAATTTCCAAGGCTTTCCGATAGGCCGACGAGCAGATAGTTCCACCGCTTTCTCCTTTAGAAAAGAACGCATCCTCTGTCACTTCTTTTGCTTCCGTATGATGTGCAATAAAAGCAATCTCCACCTTTTCATACTTGGTTCGCAAAAAGCGAAGCATCCAAAAGAAAAAGCTACGAGCTACATATTTTTCGAAAACTCCCATAGAACCGCTCGTATCCATCATCGCTATAATTACAGCATTGGAATGAGGCTTCACAATTTCTTCCCAGGTTTTAAAGCGCAAATCTTCCATCGAAATTCCTAGTTCTAGATCAGTATACCCAGCTAATGCATTCCGACGAATGGCAGACAGTAAGGTACGTTTTTTATCAATATTCCCCATCAAACCTTTTTTCCGAACATCGTTAAATTGAATATCTTCTATGGTAATTTTCTGTTCAGCTTTTGTTTGAAGGTTGGGTAACTCTAACTCAGAAAACAGCATCTCCTGCAATTCTTCAACTGTAATCTCAGCTTCATAATAATCATCACCAGGTTGATCCCCGGCTCCTTGCCCCTGACCAGCACTAGCATCAGCCGAGTCACCGTCTTTAGCTATAACATCTCCTACCTTGGAGTCACCCCTACCTTGGCCTGTATGCTGTCCTTTATTAAAATTGTAACGAAAGCGATACTCATCCAGCGATCTGATTGGTATTTTAATAATGTCTCGACCATTCGACATTATGATATTTTCTTCGCTTACTAAATCAGACAGGTTTCTCTTGATCGCCTCCTTTACCTTTTCCTGATGTCTGCTCTGGTCCTGATGACCTTTTCTATGCAGAGACCAGTCTTCTTTGGAGACGATAAACGAGGAATCGTTCATCAAGCTCCCCCCTATCGATTCAGCAAACTACCTACGTAACGCAGCAGTTCATTTGCTGAAATTGGCGTATATCCGTGTTCTTCTACTAAACGACGTGTTACCTCATTGATTTTTTTCAATTGGTGCTCATCTGGCGTTTTTGTGGAGGTTGTTATTTTGACCACATCTTTTAAATCTGCAAATAATTTTTTCTCAATTGCTTCACGTAGACGATCATGTGTGTTGTAGTCAAACCGCTTTCCTTTACGCGCAAAAGCTGATATCCGAATAAGAATCTCTTCACGAAATGCACGCTTGGCATTTTCAGAAATACCGATTTGCTCTTCAATAGATCTCATGAGGCGCTCATCCGCTTCCAATTCCTCACCTGTTACTGGATCACGCAATCGGTTAGAATTGCAATACGCCTCAACATTATCCAAGTAATTATCCATCATCGTTTTCGCTGATTCCTCATAGCTGTATACAAATGCCTTCTGGACTTCTTTTTTTGCAATTTCATCATACTCTTTACGCGCAATTGAGATGAAATTTAAATAACGCTCTCGCTGTTCCTTACTGATGGAAGCATGCTGATCGAGTCCTTCTTTTAACGCCCGCAAAATATCCAAAGCATTTATAGATTCCGTATCACGGCGTATGAGTGCACTGGAGATCCTATTAATGACATAACGAGGATCAATCCCAAACATTCCTTCATCTGTATACTCATTCCGTAAATCCTCGATATCTGATCCTTTGAAACCCTCAACGGATTCTCCATTGTACAAACGCAATTTTTTTAAAAGATCGGCACCTTGTTTTTTGGACTCTTTTAAACGAGTTAAAATGGAAAAAATGGCCGCTGTATATAACGCATGTGGGGCAATATGAACATGACCTAAATCAGATTGTTTAATTAATTTATCATAAATTTTCTCTTCTTCTTTCACGCGAAGATTATACGGTACTGGCATAACAATCATTCGAGACTGTAATGCTTCATTCTTTTTATTTCCGATAAAGGATTTGTATTCCGTTTCGTTTGTGTGAGCAATTATCAGCTCATCAATTATAACTTCATATACCTAAAAGGGGAGGGGGATAGTTACCGCATTTCTGATAAGAAATAAAAAAGAAGAGGCTCCTATGATCTTACCCCTGTCAAGTAGACAACTTTAAACAAGCCCCATCTAGGCAGCCTG
>ENA-UOTW01000048-UOTW01000048.1-synthetic-metagenome-genome-assembly--contig:-NODE-48-length-35010-cov-2.513374_pt1 | contig 35010 bp, 35 predicted proteins | sample MGYA00238141_ERZ746978 | MGnify/ENA primary metagenome ERZ746978 (study PRJEB28755, sample SAMN02352454) | synthetic metagenome | study: EMG produced TPA metagenomics assembly of the Artificial... | reverse complement strand
GGAGGAGTCGTTTATAAGCCAAAAGCGCTTGAGACAGTAGAAATGGCATTTCATGATTTAGTAATTGAATGGTTTAAGGTATCACCAAATGCTTTAGCGGTTAATCGGTCGATTCTGGAGGTGGATATTCGCAATAAGTACAGTGTGACTGTGATTGCTATTCTGAAAAAGAATTTGAAAAAAGTTCTGAATCCGGGACCTGAGGCGATTATAGAAGCTGGAGATACGTTAGTCCTAAGTGGGGAAAGAACTCATTTAAAGGCGGCGATTCGTGAATTATTATCGAACGAGGGGGACTAAAATATAGATGGATCATTTGGTATTTGAGGTCGGAACGGCACTTTTGTTGGTAGCGATTGCAGCATTGCTGGCGGGAAGATTAAAATTCTCGATTATTCCATTTTTAATTGTTTTGGGAATGATAGTAGGGCCACATGCTCCTACGATTGGGATTTTTGATTTTACCTTTATTGAATCCCAGGCGATCATTGATTTTATGGGTAGGATTGGCGTTTTGTTTTTACTGTTTTATCTTGGGCTGGAATTCTCAGTCGGTAAGCTCATCAAATCAGGGAAATCTATAGCCGTTAGTGGAACCATATATGTAGCTCTTAACTTTGTATTGGGGCTTCTCTATGGTTTTATAACAGGATTCCCAATGCTAGAAACATTAATTATTGCTGGTTTTGTGTCAGTGTCTTCCAGTGCGATTGTAGCCAAAGTCTTAGTAGATTTGCGGCGAACGGGAAACTCAGAGACAGAACTTATCCTCGGAATAATTCTCTTTGACGATATTTTCCTCGCGGTATTCCTTTCTATTATGTCAGGATTGTTGCTAGGTGGGGCAACATCGATTGGAGGAAGCATTCTATCTGTCCTCATTTCAATCGGATATATGCTATTGTTTTTTGTAATTGCACGTAAGGGAACCCCTATCTTAAATAAACTACTTAATATTGCTTCAGATGAAATTTTTATCATTGTGGTGTTTGCAGCTTTATTCTTTGTTGCTGGTTTTTCTGAAACCATTCACGTAGCAGAAGCAATCGGCGCCTTATTATTCGGCTTAGCATTATCAGAGACAGAGCACAGCAAACGCATTGAAAAACTCGTTATTCCATTCCGTGATTTTTTTGGAGCCATATTTTTCTTTAGCTTTGGGCTCAGTATTGATCCATTAACACTAGGCGGTGCCATTTGGCTTGCGTTAGGTGTTGTTATTTTAACTGTAGTGAGTAATTACGTTGCCGGTATGATTGCAGGTAGACGCTCTGGACTGTCTCATAAGGCATCTAGTAATATCGGACTTACGATAATGGCTCGCGGTGAGTTTACTATTATTGTAGCGAATCTTGGTATTGCAGGCGGGTTAATGCCTATTTTAAAACCGTTTTCTGCCTTATACGTGTTGATTCTTGCTATACTGGGACCTTTACTCACCAAAGAATCTAAGTATGTGTATCAGTTTATGAACAAGATTTTTGGCTGGAGTCAAAAAACAGCAAAAAAGGCAGAGAAGAAGATTGAAAACTCATAACGAGAAGAGAATACAGGCTTCGGCTTAAAGTATAGAGAAGGCTAAATAATAGGGCTTAGTTCAGTACATATTGGACTAAGTTCTTTTTTTTATTGGTTTTCCACAGAATTTCCACGTTTATTTGATAGAATGATAATAACAAAGAGTAAAACAAATACAAAAACAGAAATCGGAGACTAATATGTATATGGATTCGAGAATCGTCAAATCGTTGTTTATACTACAGTTGCTCTCATCATTTCTAGTATTTGCTGGGCATTATACCGCATTAGTGCTCAACTATACTGATCCATTCTGGGTTATTGCTTTAAATCAAATCAGCCGTTATGGAACTGTATTTTTAGCAATTATTACTGGATTTTTTACTGCAAGATCCCTAGAACGATTAAAGGGGAGTGGCTGGAGCTTTTTTTCGGGAAAAATTACTTATATTTTTATCCCGTTCCTTTTATTTGGTGTTTTGTATCACTATTTATTAACGGAACAGCTCCCTTCACAAGGAACTGATTTTCTAAATATCATACTTGGTAAAACAGACGGACAGCTTTATTTTATCTTCATGCTGTGCCAATATTATGTATTCGCTTACATTTTTAGGAATATTATTAACAAAAAGAATATTCTTGTGCTGATCTGGGTTTTTATGATATTTCAATATGTGTATATTAATTACCTACACCAGCCTTGGCTTGGACTGAGTACACGGCATGCTTTCCCGACCTGGATTTTCACGTTTTATTTAGGACATATCATATATTGGTACAGGGAAGAAATCATTCTCTTCATGAAGAATAATCAGCCTATTCTGGTAGGCTTTGCTGGAATCTCCTTATTTAGTGCCATATTGTTTGTTCTATCTGAAACAACCTACGTGGCTGTTCATATGCGGTTTGTATTAGCGACACTTGTTACGTTGCTTACTGGCTTACTTTTTCTATTCGATTGGGCAGAGTATATTCCTTTGACCTTTCGTAAAGGTCTGACCTTCTTCATATACCTAACACACTCGGCTGTTACGATTATAGTAAATAAGACACTGATAGGTTATCTAGGTGATATTGCTTGGATTTTTGAAAGCACGTGGTATACGCTAGTTTATTTAGTCATTATTTATTGCATCACCTTTGGAATTTCCATGCTTTTGTCTAAAATGATGAACCTGATGGAGACACATAAACGGCGGAAGATTAGACAAATAGAAGGCTCGATGTGAAAAAATGGTTGATGCATGTGTTCAGGATGCATCAACCATTTTTTATTTTCCGACGTTTGGTTCTGATATTCAACCAGTAATTCATCGTCTCTTTTTTGTTTCATTCGTAACGTTTATAATAGATAAGTGATTTTTGTTTCCCTTCTTCTTAGCAGATTTGTATCTACGTGCATTCTGCTTGTGATAGGCGGGGTATCATCTAAGACAAATACATGGAGGTTTTCATGAATAAAAAAGAAGTGGCAGCTTGTCTGTCCGCGTTCTTGCTCCTATTATTGCTGGGCTGTCAGTCTGTGGAACAGCAAGCCCAACAAGCCTACTCTGAACCCAAACAGCTAGAATCGATGAATAAAACAGACATACAAAACATTTGTACTGATGAGCAAGATTGCATAGAGCTAGGCAATAGACTGGTTAAGGAAATCAGTGTAAACATACCCGAGCTACTTTCGATGGAAGAGTATGAGAAGGATAAAAACGCTGAGTCGAAAGCCAACGAGAAAGGCTTATCCATCGACGCACAAAGACAAAATGCTATTGAAACACAAGTGCTGATGAAATACAAGATTAATGCACAAGATGAATTAGTAGAGCCGTATCAGCAAAAGCTGGATACCCAAAAATGGAGGAGCAACTCTTTTGCAACTGATCTAAAGCGTGAGGAGCTTGAAAAATGGCAAAAAGATACTCGGCTGCATCATGAGATGTGGAACTTCTATAAGGCGTTAATTCCTAAGGAGCAACGGAAACAGCTTACAGAATTCACGGTGATGACAGATGGGAAACAGCATGTCCTTGCGAATCTAATTCAATCAGAGGATGGTTCTAATAAATGGAGATTGGAGATGGATGCGCTAGATTTCCATAAAGCCGATCCACAGCTAGTTAAAGAACTGATCCATGAGACTGCCCACCTGATCTCGCTAGGAGAGGATCAGATGCAAAGTTACATAGAACATGATAAACCAAAAGCGCGGGCGAGTCAGAGTCAGCCAAAAAATAACGTAAAGTGTGACAGCCTACATGTGAAAGAAGGCTGTACGAAAAAGGATTCCTATCTAAATAAATTTTATCAGCAATTCTGGTCGATGTATGAAAAAGAATGGGAACAGACAAATGTAGAGACCGATGCAGCAGCTAAACGGGTCTTCTACGATACCTATCATCAGGAATTTGTATCCGAATATGCCATAACCAACGTGGTAGAGGACTGGGCAGAGACCTTTACCATGTTTACACTACATGATTTTAGCCAAAATGAAACGACATCAGAGAGCCAGCAGAAGTTCGCGAAAATGAAATCGTTGTATGCATATTCTGAATTAGTTAAGGTGAGAACAGAAATTTTATATCAAGTGTATAAGCTGCTACCAGAGCTAAAGCAAAAGCAGAATTAAAGGACTAGCTTATACAAAATGAACCAAAAGCCAGAGGTCCCCAGTAACGGATATCTGGCTTTTGGTCTGTCATTTTTGTCATTACGGTATGATGGGGATAGAGCCGCTATATGTATGTTCTTCTTCAAAGCGGCGAAATACATTCATTTGATAGGAGGCTTTTTCGGAACAGGGAAGCTCGCCACGAAAGCTCTCGACACTGCCATAAGCCTTGATAAATACCTCCTGGGTAATATCGTCTGCCAGTGCATGGTTTTTGACAATCATACAAACCAGATGGAAGACGCTTTCCCCATATTGGTGAATTAAATCTTGAATCGCATTTGTAAACAATTTGTTAAGACAGAATATTGCTAGTGGTTTCTAGTGAATTTATAATAAATGAAATGTTTCGTGTTTATGTACATATACGGCTAGAGAAACAAACTTTGAAAAGGGAGCGGCGTTATCAAATGAAAATTCCTCAAGCGTTTTTCAAGGATTTTCCAGCGTATGAAGACGTATTTTATGACGAGATAGAACAACACCGCAAGCATTTCCTGCCTATTTGTTCGATTCATTTACAGTGTGTGTTTCCAGAACGATCGGGATTTGGAAAAAGCGGTGATTTGTTTTGAATATACATAGAACCTATCTTTTAGCAGTCAAAGTAGAGTGAATGTACCCTACGTAATATGTACTAGCTCGTGCTGAAATGAAAGGCTGTCGGCGGGGGACTATCGGCAGCCTTTTCGTGCTTCAGGACATTCCGTTAGCGCAACATGTATTACCCCAAAATCCTGCTGAATTATAACTAGTGAATCGTGATCAATTTTTAACTGCAATTCATAGGAATGGAATCTATCAGGGATAATCCTTTAAGCATAATAAAATACCATTAATCAATCCATTATTTTTTATTGTTATTTACAGAAATATACAGAAGGGTTAAAATTAATAAAAAATGCTACGTTCTATTCATATAGGAAGGGGATTCATATGGTCGACAGTAAAACTACCCAAACAATCGGGGAGCTGATAAGAGCAAAAAGAACAGAGCTAGGCATCAGTTTATCAGAGGTATCCAGAGTGACTGGGGTTAGTAAGGGGGTTATTTCCAAAATAGAAAGTGGTGAGACGAAGCGTCCAGAGTTACGAACCTTAAAACCAATCGCAGATGTTTTAGAAATCCCTTGTGAGGAGATCATTGAATGTTGTATTGAAATGGAACAACGAGTGAGTGTGCTGGATGTATTTTTATCAGAATCCATTGAAATTTCCAACCTTTCCTTACTCACAAAAGTGGCGAATAAACTTCTTGAGTCTCCTCAGGAGGATACATATACACTATTAGAACATTTATACCAGCTTGCGAATAAGAACATGAATACAGACATTCGGTTAACCCTCTATAATATCATTATTACCTATGCCAGAGGCCATGGAGTACCCATGTATATTGCAAAAGGATTATATCAAAAATACTTAATTGAGAGAGAAGATTTGAAACGTTTGGAAGAATCGTTTAGAGTAGGAGAAGAATCATTATATTATGTGGATTTTTTATCTGATGAAGAGAAAATAACTTTTTATTTTAGAATGACATTGCATGCTCATAACACGAAGAAATTTGCCGAGTGCATCGAGTTATGTAAGTTGGGCCTGAAAGAAGGAACCCCGGGAACAGAATTAAAGGCGAGAGCCCACTTAGCTATGATTAACTCTCTGTTATTTTTAGAAAATTATGATGAAGTAGAGCATCATTTGGATGTTTTCGAGCAATACCCGTATCATTTTGTCCCGGATGCTACGAAAATTACTCGTGCTATTGTGAAAGCAAAAACGAAGCAATTTGATGTAGCGATTCCCATGTTAAAGGATTGTCTAGCTGAGGTTAGCAAGGACCTTAAAATACATGTGGCGAATGAATTATTTGATGTATATTTTCAAACGAGCGACATGAATTCTATTGCAGAATTGCTGACCAAAGAAGAGGAATGTATGCTTCATCATCCTCAAACTCCCTATCAGCATATTTCAATCGGAACATTCTACCAATTCAAAGGGAATTTTATGATGGAAAGCGGATTTCCTGAGCAAGGAAAAGAAAGCTATTTGTTGAGTTTAGGTACATTTAAAAAAGTGAATGCCTATCAGGAATTAACAGAGTGTATGAAACATATTTTTGAATATTTTGCAAAAAATTTAATGTCAGTAGATATTGAATATGTAAAAAGATTAAATGAAGTGTATAATGGGGCTGTAAGAAAAAAATGGTAACTAGAGGAGGAAAATGGAGTGAAAAAGACGGTTGTTGCAACGGTATTATCCTTAACTTTATTAGTCGCGATGAATGTGGTTCCTTTATACAAAACAACGGACTCAAACATAACTGCTTTTAAAGTTATTCCAACTGTAGTTGATCCTGGTCATTAATATTATGAATTTTCGATAAGAGCGCTATCGTAATGAGGCGCTCTTTTTTTTGGCCAAAAAATCATGTCATCACGCAGTATTTCTCGTCCTCTCGAAAGTAAGGTCTTTGCCTGCGGAGATGGTATAATGCGTAGAAGAGAAAAGAAGCGGGTGAAAATATGGAAGAGATTCGGGTTCTTATTGTCGATGATGAAAAAGAAATTAGAGATTTACTACGCAAATATTTGGAAAGAGAGTTATATCAGGTTGATGTGGCAGTAAATGGAGAAGAAGCTCTTCAGATGTTTGAAAAAAAGAAATATAACCTCCTGATCTTAGATGTAATGATGCCAAAGATTGATGGGATCGAAGTATGCAGAAGGCTTCGAAATAAAACGAACATTCCGATTCTAATGCTCACTGCTAAGGATCATGAGATTGATAAAATTTTGGGTCTGAGTATGGGGGCAGATGATTATATTACCAAGCCCTTTAGTATAAATGAAGTGGTGGCTAGAGTTAAGGCTATTATGAGAAGATTTCTAATACTAGGTAGCGATGATCGTTCTCAGGAAAACACATTACTAACGTTTAAAGGCATTACAATTGATCTTAAAAAATATACCGTACATTTAGCTGGAGAAATGATAAGCTTAACAGCCAAGGAATTTGAACTACTGAAATTTTTTGCTTCTCATCCTGAACAGGTTTTTACGAAGACACAGCTCTTTCGTCAGGTTTGGAATAGTGAATACGTAGAAGATGACAATACGGTTATGGTACATATTCGAAAGCTGAGAATGAAAATAGAAGCGAATCCATCCGAACCAAAGTATATTCAGACCGTTTGGGGAATTGGCTATAAGTTTGTAGGTGAAAAAAATGAGATATGACAAAATAACCTTCCTTCTTCTCCTTCAGCTCATCATCATGACATGCTTCCTATTTATAGATGTAAAGGGACTCACTGAAGGCTTCCTGAGAGGAGGGTTATTTACTGTTTTATTTGTAATAACAGGACTTCTTATTGTCATAAGGCTCGAATTCCTGACGAAAGTAAAGAGGATGATTGAGGAGCTAAGACGTGCGACTCATGGAAATTTCCAGACAAGATTATTGGCTAATGAGGATTACTTATTTAATGAAATGATCTTTTGCATGAACGAATTAATTGACCAGCTAGAAAAAGTTCAAGTTCAGGCGATAAAATCAAAAGCAGCCAGAAGAAGTCTTTTATCTAGTATTTCGCATGATATTCGTACTCCTCTTACTTCTATGATTGGATATGTTGATGCTCTAAAGGATAATGTGGCTACTTCAGACAAGGAGAGACGAGAATATCTGGAGATCATTTCAAAGAAATCGAGCGGTTTGAAACATGTAATTGATGAAATGTTCCATATGGCGAAATTAGATGCGGATGAAATCCCTTTACAGCTAGAATTGCTCGACTTTGCTGAAATGGTTAGGGAATCATTAATTGAATTTTTGCCTGAGCTAAAAACATATCAGATGGAGCTGAAGGTCTGCATTCCTGAAGAGAAATGCCTGATCGTGGCTGATCGTCTGAGTCTGTTCCGAATTATGAATAACATGATCAAAAATGCTGTGCAGTATGGGAAAAAGGGGAAAGTGCTAGGCATTGAATTGACTGAGAACGACAAAGAGTACCAGTTGTCTATATGGGACAAGGGTCCGGGGATTTCTAGGGAAGACGTACCTCATGTATTTGATAGGATGTATCGTACAGATCGCGCGAGAAACTCATTACATGGGGGTAGTGGACTAGGTTTGGCTATAGCTAAGAGCCTTGTAGAAAAACATTCAGGAAAGATATGGGTCGAGAGTGAGCCGGAAATAAAAACGACCTTTGGCTTTTCTATTTCCAAGCAAAAGCAGCATGGAATGGAATTTAAGAATTAATTAAGAACGAATTAAGAGGCAATTAAATTCGTCTGCTTATCATGAAACTATGAATGCTAGTGATAATCGTTTAATAGCAGGGGGACAACATGAGTGTAATCATTAAAACCACGGATGTAACAAAGGCATATGGTACGCAGATCGTTGTAAATAACCTTGAGATGAATGTAGGGCAGGGACAGATTTATGGTTTTCTCGGTCAGAATGGTGCAGGAAAGACGACTACCATTCGTATGCTGTTAGGCTTAATAAAACCCACTCGGGGGACGATTGAAATATTCGGGGAGAATTTACTGAAAAAAAAGAAAGAGATTTTAAGAAGAATAGGTTCTATTGTGGAGTCCTCAGGATTCTATGAAAACTTAACAGCTAGAGAAAATCTGTTTATTAATGCAAAGCTCATGGGTGTTCATAAGAAAAATGCAATAGAGGAAGCCTTAGAGATCGTTGGACTTCAACATGAGACGAAAAAGCTGGTCGGTAAATATTCATTGGGAATGAAGCAACGTTTAGGGATTGCTAGAGCCATTCTGCATCATCCTGAGCTGTTACTATTAGACGAACCAACCAATGGTTTAGACCCGATTGGCATTAAAGAGATACGAAGACTGATTAAATCTCTAGCCCAAGAAAGAAATATAACGATTTTGATTTCTAGTCATATTTTATCAGAAGTAGAACAACTGGCAGATCAGATCGGAATTATTCATGAGGGGAGACTGCTTGAGGAAATCTCCTTTGAAGAGCTTAGAGTTAGAAATCGGAAATACCTTGAGTTCCAGGTATCTAACGATAATAAAGCAGCTATGCTGATGGAGGACCAGCTTCAAATATCTGATTACCGGGTGCACGAAGACGGAATTATCAGGGTGTATTCACACTTTGGCCAACAGGGGAAGATGAACAGATTGTTTGTAGAGAATGGAATTGAAGTAAGTAAGATAACGATGAGCGAAGATAAGCTAGAGGATTACTTCACGAAGTTAATTGGAGGTGGGACTATTGGGTAATTTGCTTTATGTTGAACTTCTAAAGCTTAAGAGAGCGAAAATGTTTTTTGTCAGCATGATAGGAGCGGCTTCAGCTCCGATTATGGTATTTATCGGATTTTTAAATATGAAAATGAAAAATCCTCATGCATCTGTTGAATTTCAAGAAGCCTTTTACAATACGAATTTGTATACACTTTTACTCATAGGAACACTTCTGTATGGAGTGATTACTGCTTACCTTTTTAATCGGGAGTATGTGGAAGATACATTAAAAAACCTGCTAACCATCCCCGTATCGAGAACTAGCTTTATTCTAAGCAAATTAGTTTTACTGTTGATTTGGATTTTACTATTAACAATAATGACTTGGGGACTGACTTTGATTTTAGGATGTATTGGACAGTTTGAAGGTTTAAGTACCGCTTTATTAATACAATCCTTTTCCCAATATATCATGGGTGGATTTCTACTGTTTCTGTTGTCAACGCCAACTATGCTTGTAACCTTTCTGTTTAAAAATTATGTTCCTACCATTATATTTACTGCCGTTATCACGATGGCAAACGTCGCACTTGCAAATTCAGAATATCGGGTATTGTTTCCTTATTCAGCGGTACATGCAGTGGCTATTAATCGGTTTGTTGCTGAATATGCTCCCGTATACTCCTATTTATCTATTTTGCTTACATCGATTCTTGGATTCATTATAACCACGGTGTATGTTAACAAGGTGGATGTTCATTGATTATCGTCTCTCTTGTTGTGCTATTATTGCTATTTTATATAGGGGGAATGTCAAAAATGAGCGTTTCTGAGTTAAACATTGATGTTTTTCGAGCCATTAATGATGTAGGGAAACAGTATGCTGTTTTAAATCCGGGTGTGGTTTTTATTGCAGAATATATGGTGTATTTTTTAGGATTGGGTTTACTCGTCTATTGGTTTACTCGCAATCACAGAAATCGAATGATGGTCATTCAAGCGATGATTACCTTCATCATTGCCGAAATACTTGGAAAATTAGCGGGACTGTTCTATTCGCATTACCAGCCATTTGCGGTACTTCAGGATGTCAATCAGCTCGTTGAACATGCGATCGATAATTCGTTTCCAAGTGATCATTCGATTTTGTTCTTTTCCATCTGTGCTTCTTTTTGGCTTATGCGTAAAAAAGAAGGCTGGCTATGGCTTGTCCTCGCTGTATTTGTAGGACTCTCTCGTGTTTGGGTAGGTGTTCATTATCCAGTTGATGTCATAACAGGGGCATTATTAGGCATCGTCTCGGCCTTGTTTGTGTATTGGGCTGTACCAAGGCTTGCTTTTATACAACGGCTACTTGCACTTTATGAAAAGATAGAACAACAATTCTTACCGGCCAAAAACAAATCCAAGAATTTTTAAGCAAAAACCGCGGAGCTAATCCTGCGGTTTTTTTATGGGAATGGAGACAGTTTACTGAAAATTATGTCGCTTTGTCGAATAATGGCACAATTTGTCATACGTTTCAACATTTTCAATTGATATATTCTTGGCGGAACATTCTTTAGAATAAAAAGATAAAATAGAAAATATCTTATTTATCACAGGAAGTATTGTGTAGCATGTATGTAGAAATTAACGGAATGCGAAACTCACAAGACAGAATGGAGGATTTCAAGATGGCACTCGTATGGGCAGATGAACCTACAGATGGGAATAAAACTTCCCAGAAATCAAAAGAGCATGAAAAAAGAGAGGTCCCTTCCGCCGACCAAAGCCAAGGAACATCTCTTCGTTTTAAACAAAAAACGCTCTCTTATCTTAGTGTAAGGGACAGACAAGCTCCAAAGCAACAGAGTAGCACGGAATTTCCTAAAAAAGGTAAAGATGTTGTGGGAAGTATGTGGGCATATTTTTAAACAAATAAAGAGCATGAGGTAAGTCTACATCTAAATGCTACATGGTGATCCTAGTTGCTACAAGGCAAGACAAGCCTGAAAAGATAAAACACGAAAATTCATACAATGGATGTATGTGATAAAACCGGTACAGGTCAGGTTGTTGTCCGAAAGCAACGGTAACAATTTAATAGGGAGTAGTGGCCGCCTAGCATTGCCTGGACAAAACGGACATCTATTAAAAACCATTGTGCCAGTTCCCGCAAATTTGTTCATTGTTTCCTAATCAATCTTTATTTACAAAACCATCACGAATGATCCCTCTTCATTGGGGTCATTTTTTTATGGAAGGATGATTCGATTGTCTTCCAATCATCCTGTTGCTGTCATTAGAGAATATATCTTTCAGATTCAAAGGGGTTTTTTGGTGGTAAATCAAATAAATGGAATCGGAAATCCGGAAAACTAGAAAATGCTTTATTACATAATCAGGAAGGCAGCTTTTGGATGGTTACACATTACAGGCTAATAATGTTAAAATAGAAGGCATGTTTCATTCAGCAGCTTTCTTTATAGAAGTTGCAGTCCAAAGAAAGGTGATGAGGAAGATGAAAAAAATGAAGGGGCCCCTGCTTGTCCTACTAGCATGTGCTATGCTTACAGCTTGCTCCAATAACTCAGGAGAAAAAGCTCAACCTACTAAAGTAAACCCAGAAGGGGCACCAGCACCGGCACCAGCGGAAACAAAAGCTAATAATGATTTTAAAGGGGAGCCAATAAAGGACAGTAAAGGCTTACCTGAACCTAGTCAAATTAACGTATATAAATACGGTAACAAAAAGACTTTAAAATCTACGGATGCGGATTTCAAAAAAATTGTTGAATTGACGAACAAACGTGTAGGTATCGTGGGAGAAATCGTTCCTACCCAGGAAACAGAGCTAAGCATTGAGAAAGCAACCAAATTAGGTCTAGCGATTGAATATGTATATGATAAGCCAGTAGAGCATGAAATTGTGGCCAAAGAAAAACAAGGCGACAAGAAAGTAAATACTACGGTTAAGGTTACTTCTAAGAGCGATATCTTTGTCTTCTCTGGAAACGATAGTGACAGAATGTACTATAGCGAAGATGGTAAAACCTATACCGACAAACCTATTCGTCTAACGGAGACAACAGAATTAACCAAACTAATTTCTAAATAATAGATACGTTTTGACGAATAAAACAACTTGCAAGAACCCGTTTACATGATAAATGGGTTCTTTTTTTGCTATGCAATTATGCTAAACACGTTTCGATGTATGAAAATATAGAAGGTAACACACACAATAGGTGATAAATGGATTCTCTACATGCTACAATGAAACTGTTGCTGTTACATACAGCACTTTTAAAAAGCTGAGGAGGGGAACAGCAGTGATAAAACATCTCGCAGATTGTACAGTACTCCAAAATGGAGTGAAAATGCCTTGGATTGGTCTTGGTGTATGGAGAGTAGATGATGGAGCTCAGGTTGTTCACGCAGTGAAAACAGCAATTCAGCACGGATATAGAAGTATTGATACTGCTATGATCTACAAGAATGAAGAAGGGGTTGGCCAAGCAATTGCTGAAGCTGGAGTTCCCCGTGAAGAATTATTTATAACTACTAAGGTATGGAATAGCGATCAGGGCTACGATACGACGCTAGCTGCTTTTGATGAAAGCTTGAAAAAGCTTGGCCTGGACTATCTTGACTTGTATTTAATCCATTGGCCGGGTACAGACAAATATGCAGATACATGGAAGGCATTGGAGAAGCTATACAAGGATGGAAAGGTACGGGCAATAGGTGTCTGCAATTTCCACAAGCATCATTTGGAAGAATTGATGAAAACGGCAGAAGTGAAGCCGATGGTCAACCAGATCGAATTGCATCCGCTCCTGAGCCAGAAGGAACTGCTTACATATTGCAAACAGAACAACATTCAGGTCGAAGCTTGGAGCCCATTGATGCAAGGAAATTTAGATCATCCTGTTTTGGCTAAATTGGCACAAAAATACGAAAAAACACCAGCTCAGATCGTGCTTCGCTGGCATTTGCAAAATGGTGTTGTTATTATTCCAAAGTCGGTTAAAGAGCATCGTATTATGGAGAATGCAGCTTTGTTTGACTTTGCATTGTCAGATGAAGATATGGGCAGAATCAATGATCTGAATCAAAATCAACGTTTTGGTCCCAACCCAGATGAATTCTTTTTAGTCTGATGGAATTAATATCAAGTAAGTAAAAAACGCCTCTTATGATGAGCATGTCTCATCAAAAAGAGGCGTTTTTTTTGTATGCGTCTAATGAAAACTAGATTGTAAAAACGCAGCGGATATTATTGTAAGTTCAAGACCGTAACTTTATCACGTGTCATGGATTGCAGGCTTTTTGGGACACCCTGTACACCTACACCAGAACCTTTTACTCCAATGAATGGGAAGTGGTCTGGACCGCGTTCTGTACGTCCATTAATTTGCACCGAGCCTGTTTCTAGCTTTTTCGCCAGATGGAATGCTTTGTTAATATCATTCGTAAAGACACTTGCTTGAAGTCCAAACTCGGATTTGTTTGCAATCTCAATCGCTTCTTCTGCGTCTTTAATTCGGATGATTGGCAGAACAGGACCGAATGGCTCTTCCCAGGCTACACGCATATCAAGCGTTACGTCTGCTAGCAGGGTTGGATGAATCAAATTGCCCTCACGCTTGTTGCCAGTCAAAACTTTAGCACCTTTTTCGATCGCGTCGTCAATGAGACCTTGAATGTAATCAGCAGATTTCGTGTCGATTACAGGCACGACAGTTGCTTTGTCTTCCGGAGAACCGATCGATAGCTTTGCTACTTCTGATGCTAGCATATCCGTTAGCTGATCAGCTACTTCATCCTGAACTAGCACGCGTTTGATGGCGGTGCAGCGTTGACCGGAATAAGAGAAGGCACCCGAGATAATTTGACCCGTTGCTAATTTTAAATCAGCGTCTGGAAGCACGATAGCAGGATCTTTACCGCCAAGCTCCATCACAAGTGGTACCATTTTTGCTTTGCTTGCGATGTGATAACCAGTAGCTGTTCCGCCTGTAAAGGTAATCATGTTGATTCCTTTATGCTCAACCAAATAATCACCAATCACAGAGCCGCGTCCGGTTACTACGTTTACAATGTTTTTCGGAATTCCTGCTTTGTGTAGGGCTTCAATCATTTTGATACCACTCAAAGCTCCTTGTGTTGCAGGCTTGAAGATTACTGCATTACCCATCATCAATGCTGGTGCAATTTTAGCTGAAGACAGGTTAACCGGGTAGTTGAATGGCGAAATAGCCAAAACGACACCAAGTGGAACACGTTCAACAATAGCGATTTTTTGTTTTGAACCACCAGGAAAGTTTTCACCACTCATGCTTTCGTTGTACATATGAATAGCTTCTTCAATGTTGTAGCGAATGAGATCCGCAGAGCGTTCCACTTCCTTCTGGGCATCAGCAAAGGTTTTACCCACCTCTTGCATCATGATATCAGCAATTTCGTCCTTCATAGCCAAAAGCTCGTCAATCCATCTATAGAGATAGGTAGCACGTTCACGAATGCTTAATTCAGCCCAAGCTTTTTGTGCTTCAGCCGCTAACTTGATGGCTTCGTCTACTTCTTCGCGAGTGATAGCTTGTACCTCGCCAACGACTCCGTCTTTATACGGGGAATATATTTTAACAGTTTCGTTAGAGGAGCTGTTTCTCCACTCACCGTTGATATAGTAAGGTAATTGCATATGTGCAGGTGCTGCTTTTGTAGTCATAGTCTGTACCCTCCATGATGTATTGAATATTTTGGTACGTTGATACCAAAAATGTGTTAATGTACAAATTGAACCACTTTAGTAACGCGGTCAATTGTCTGTTAATGAATTGACACGTTCATTATATTTGACATAAGATTAATTTGTCAAAAACTAAATTGTGTACAATTGAATTGGAAGTGTAAAAAGAGGGGAGACAAATCATGAATAACAAGAAAATGCTAGCGCTAGATCAACAGCTATGTTTTTCGATTTATGCCTGTTCTCGTGAGATTTGTCGGTTGTATCGCCCGCATTTAGAAGAAATGGGACTTACCTATCCACAATATTTAGTGCTTTTAATTTTATGGGACGAGCATTCCTGTACGGTGAAGCAGCTAGGGCAGCTCCTTTATTTGGATTCAGGTACGTTGACACCGATGCTAAAAAGACTGGAAGCTATGGAGCTAGTGAAAAGGGAGCGCTCTACCACTGATGAGCGAACCGTCAATATTACAATTACAGAGAAGGGGAAACAGCTTCAAAGCAGAGCGAATGGGATTAAAAATGCCCTAGTGGAAAGTACGGCGATCTCTATGGAGGAATTTGGACCGTTACTAGAGCAGATGCAAGCGATGCTAGAACGTATCCATGAATTAAATAAAAACAAAACCTACTGCTGTATTGAGGCTGACAAAGAGTAAGCGGCAGGAAAACAAGATTGCCAAAAAAGCTAGATGACCTTTAAAAAGATGTAAGCGGTCTAAAAGTAACCCGTGAATAAATAAAAGAATCCCGATTTACATGTATATTTGTTTTTTTGTTACCTATGGACATACACAAAAACCGCTCAAACGACTGCTGAGCGGTTTTTCTTTGTAGCTTTTCCTATATATTCCATTGATGCAATTCCAGACGGCGTACACCTTCTACTACATAAGGATCAGATTCAGCTATTTGTGTAGCCTCCTCTAACGTATCAGCAATATAGATTACCATTCCGCCTGAACCATCGGCAAAAGGCCCTTTCGCGAAGATTTTGCCTTCTGCTTTTAGCTTTTCGAGATATTCAAGATGATGAGGGCGAAATTCTTGATTTTTCTCTGGATTTTTCATATGTAAAATTGCAGCGAAGTGAGCCATTTTGAAATCTCCTTTAGCTAACAGGTTTTCTTTTTATTGTATCAAAATTCAGCAGGGTTTGCGATGTTAATGGCTTCATTTTTATATTTACAAAGAAAGCTTTGAAACAGGTTTGATGCATCAAAAAAGGTAGCAAAACCATGTAAAATATTGTAAAATTAAGGCTAGGTTAGTAGATTTATGTTGGAGGAAAAGAGAGCTGGGGGGGATGAACAGTGTTTCGTTCCGAACTGGAATGGACGCGTGAGGAATTACGCGATACGATCCGCAAGCATATGAAACAAAAAAGATTGACGCAAGCGGAAACAGCCCAGCTGATTTCCATTGAAAGAAGCGGATTTACCAAGGCCATTAATGGTAACCATTCGTTTACGCTGGAGAGCTTAGATAAATTGACCGTAGTGTTTGAATTGGAAGAAGGGGCTTTTTATCATCTGTTTTTTGGAGAGTGCATCGAACAGCGGCTCAAAAGTGTCCATTTGGTATTTATTAAGGACAAATACGAAAAGTTTCTAAGGCGTTGCCTAGAGGTTGGGAAGTATGATATAGCGTTTCAGCTATTGGAAATGCTGTTGGAGCAGGATAATAAAAAGCTCGATGTGATTTATACGATTGCGGATTCTATTTTTGAACAAGCAGAGTTAAAATATCCTGGAGTTCCCACTTATAAGGAATCAGAGTATCAGCAAGCTCTTTTTCTCTATAATTATTATGTAAACAATGAGGCTGACTATCATTCGGAGCAATTAGCCATTTGCTATTTTCGAATCTTTTATATTATGCGCTTTGATGTAAAAGAATCTTATGAAAAATTAGTAATGCTACTATCTGTCATTAATCGATTGCCGCTACAGGAAAAAATCAAAGCCTATGATCGAGTAATGATGTATTTTTATATTGCTAGCGATTGGGAAAAGGTATTGCATTATGCCGATATCTTAGAGAAGCTGGCAAAAGGTCAGAATATTGACATTTATAATCACTGTCTGATGATTAAAAGCTTTGCCCTAAAGGAAACAGAGGACTATCAGGAGGCTATGCGTCTAACCGATCTGTATTCTAAGTATAAACCGTTTCAGAATGTCGGATACGGGAATCGTATGATGATCGAAATTACCTCAGGTGATTTGGACAACCTTCTGACCTATGTAAGCTGGCTATCTCAGCAGGATCAGCGAGAATCAGGTCTGTCGATTGTCATCAGGAAGCTATTAGATGCTAATCGAGCACTGTTAGCCCGTCATATTTTTGAGATGTTTGCCAAGCGTTTAGCCCCTGAGGAAAATATATTAATTAACAAATATCGTTTTAATCTTTTTCAGGTTGCCTCTCAAATGTATTTCGAACTAGCTTTGTATAAAGAGGGAATCGATCAATTGTTAAAAGCAATAAATAAAGCACTCTCTCTTCAGAAGCAACAAGAACTAGGGGAGTTGCTTTATATGTTTGAAACACATAGAATTCATGCAACTCAAGAACAACAGCGTCTCTATTGGAATTTGTTAAAAGAATGGAAGGAGGGTGAATTCGCATGAAAAAAGTGTTAATCGTTATTGGATTAGTAATGGCGTTTACAGCCCCAACAGCGGCACTAGCAGACAATGGCGCTAAACCGATTGATTACAGCAGCGGTACAGGACTTGGAAACAACGATAAAGAGAAAGATAACAACTGTACTGAGAATAGCACTGAAAAAGATAATCATGGCACAGATCAGGGTAGAATTTGTGATAACGGAGCTAGACCAAAATAGAAAAATGGAAAGTAGGTGTTGCTGTCGCTCATGACATTGGGTGGCAGCTCTTTTTCTTCTATTTTAAGAAAAAGTGATAAAAAAATGGAAAACACCTGTAACTTATCACGTTACTTTATCATTATATAAAATTTTAAATTGCTGGAGAAAGGTTTGTGAGATAAGGTGAGCGGAATATTGAAGCATGCCCCTCCCATCAAAGACATGGTCATCACATTGCAACAACAACTGGTTGTTCTAGTTCAAGAGAAAGGTAGTTTTTCTCATCCAACGGTTGTGGCTTTAAGCAAGGAACTGGATGAATACGTGCTCCAACTACAAAGTCAACGCTTTCAGCAGTATAAGAAGAGTAGACAAATGGAAGAGAGAGAGCACTGTTGATCCTGTCCATGAAAAAATCAAAGCTGACATATCGTATATTTTTGCTGATAATTCCACATTCCTAACTAAGAACCCAGATGATGGGATTGTTTTAAAGACCATTACTGATTCTTAGAGAGGATGTTTTTGTTTATGCTATATAAAGCTTCCTGGGGTTTGATATTTACTGCTACTGCGTTCCTTTTTAGCACAAGCTCTGCTGATGCAACACAAGAAATGCTACCATCTAGTACGATTTATTTTGTAGCTGCCCCTGTCCCCCTTCCTACTGAGATCATGCATCGAAATCACTTCATAGATAACTCTGCGCTGCAATCCCTATTACACCTATCTAGAGAGCAATTGCTTACTGAATTAAACAAAGGAAAAAGTTTGGCTGACATAGCTAATAGTCGCGGTGTCGATAAAGCAAAGGTGATCCAACTACTTAAAATGCAACACATGGCCAAGCTCGATGAAGCAGTAAAGAATGGCCGCATGACGAAGGAACGTGCTGAGAAAGTAAAAGAACATGCTACGAAAAGAGCGACTCGCCTTGTAGAAGGTACCTTTCGTGATGAAAAGAGAAAGCATATCAGGAGAGGAAAGCTAGCACCGTGGGAGAATCAGGAGCTTCTTACGTTGCTAAAAATGGATAGGGAGCAATTGAAATTAACTTGGATAAGCGGAAAATCTCTAAATGAGATTGCCCAAAGCCAAGGAGTTTCTACGCAGGCAGTGGCAGCTCTTTTACAAAAAGCATATATGGAGCGTATTGAGAAAGCTGTAGAGGATGGACATCTTTCTCAGGAAAAGGCAGATGAAATAAAGCTCAAGGTTAGCGGCAAGATCGAAAAGATATTGAATAAAAAATGGAAAGATAAGAATGGACTTCAGCATGAGGGAACAAAGTAACATCAAAAAGAGAGGACAATTGTCTCCTCTCTTTTTCTGCTTTATAGACAAGGCTAATGATAAGTAGAGTAGGATTTGGTTATAAGAGATGCACAGCGACAGTTGCGACATAGCGGGGGATAAGGATGCATTTTTCTTGCTGCTAGGGAGTCTAATAAGTGGTATCTACGACAATGAAGGCAGGGCTTTACACCTTTGGTAACCGTTTGTTCCCCCCAGGCTAACACTTGTGATGAAAAGGGGAGAAAATGTAATGATTGATAATGAAAAGCAGGCCCTGACGGATCGATCCAACGAACGATTTGTCCGTTTTCCCACAATGATAAATAGGAGTGGTCCTCGTAAGGCTCGATAGTAATTTGGTAGCGATTTCCCTGCCAGATTTGTGGATGGGTCTTCACAAGCGGATCATCCCAGACAAATTGAAAATGTGCCATGGCGGAGTGCTCCTTTTTCATCGTTTTGCTTTTCAGTATGGTCAAAATATTAGCCGATCATAACAGCTTATTGCCTTCACCTTATTTAATTTCGCTTACCTTAAAAACCTGATACACTAATTGGAGTGAGGCAGATACAGGAAGGAAGATCAGTTATGAGATCAAGGACCTTTACCTTTACGGATAAACAGGGCTTTACTCTTTTCGTTTATCATTGGTCTCCTGACAATCAGGAAGAAGTGAAGGGAGTCGTGCAAATTGCTCATGGCATGACAGAAACAGCCCAACGATATGAACGTTTTGCTAGATTTTTAACAGATGCAGGCTATATGGTGTATGCAAATGATCATCGCGGACATGGTAAAACAGCAGGTAGTATCGAGAAATTGGGCTATGTGGGACACGATGGATTTGTATGGATGGTCAATAATATGGCTCAGCTTAGTCAGATCATTCATGATGAACAACCGAATCAGCCCTTGTTTTTGTTTGCTCATAGTATGGGTTCATTCTTAGGTCAAAAATATATGTATGAATTTTCACAGTTGATAGACGGAATTATTTTATCAGGCAGTAATGGCAGTCGCGGAGTAGAATTACTTGTGGGATTAGGGGTTACCCATCTCATTACAGCTATGCGTGGGGATCAATACCGCAGTAGATGGATCGATTCCTTAGCCTTTGGTAGCTTTAATCGTCATATTCAGTCACCGCGTACACAGTTTGATTGGCTGAGCAGAGATCCGATTGAAGTGGATAAATTTATTGACGATCCTTACTGTGGCGGGGTATCGACTACCAGCTTTTATCGGGACTTTTTTAAAATGCTACGCGAGATTCAACAAAAGCCATATCTGCAACAAATACCGAAAGACCTGCCTGTCTTTATTATTGCAGGTGATCAGGACCCAGTAGGAATGCGAGGCAAAGGAGTTCGCAAGCTTGTAGAAAGGTATGAGGAGCTACAATTACAGCAAATGTCTTATAAATTATATCAAGAAGGTAGACATGAGCTGTTAAATGACATAAATCGAAAGGAAGTCATGCAGGATTGCTTAGAATGGCTCAATAAACAGGTGGAGCGTACTCGTGGTTAAACAGTTACTAGGTTATTCCTTTTTGGTTATACACAAATCCCCTCGATTGTCTTTTGCCATATTAGCAAAGCATTCGAGGGGAAATTTTTTAGATTTATTTTACTACGGATGCGCGTGTAGGCACTAGCTCTTTTGCTTGCTTACGTTGATACATGTTGTTACATACTAAGGCTATAATGATTAGCATTGTGCCACCTACATCATAAATAGTCATGTTATAGCCTTGCATAACGGAAATGATAAATGTGGTAACAGGTACAAAGTTGATAAATAAGGTTCCGTTAATTGGTGATAACAGCTTAATTCCAGCGTTCCAACTAATCAAAGCAACCACACCAGCAACAATAATCATAAAAGCAAATTCATTGCTAGCAGCTAGGATTGAGCTCATTGTAGGCACATGTATAAAATGTAATCCGGTTAGAGATAGAACCACTACTACCGAAGTGAAGGTGCCCAGAACGCAGCTTAATGTGGAATAGCGTAAAACGGACCAGGTAGTAAAGTGATTGCCTCCAATTGTGTAGATTACCCATCCTAGCACTCCGATGAAGATAAGGAGGACAGCGAAAATACTGCTTCCACCAACTAAAAAGGCTTTTACATCTCCTTTTGTAATTACCATAAATACCCCTACTAAAGCTACTGCGATGCAACCGATCGTAAACGGTTTTGGTTTATTTGATTTATAAATCCATAGAACCAACACAGACAGCATTGGCATCAATGCTTCCATGACGGAGGCCAGAATGACCCCTGAGGTCCCTAATTGATTTTGTCCCCAAAATACTAATAGATTGTAGCCGGTGAAAGCCATTGTCCCAAAAAACCACAAGGACCATCCACGACCTTCCAAACGTAAGGCTTTTAAACCCTCTTTCCAGACTAATAAACCAAGTAAAATGAGGGAAACAACAGAATAGCGAATAACAGAGAAATAAAATGGATCAATAAATTCAAATGCACTTTCTGCAACTGGAAACATAGCCCCCCAAGCTACACTTGCTACTAAGCAAAGGAAGGCTCCCCTCATGATGTTGTCTGTCTTCATTTTCTCTCTCTACCTTTCTCTCTCTAAAAAATCTTACGTTGAACATCATATGTCGAAAACACTATCATGTAAAATGATTGAAATTGATATTAGCTATCACTATAATTGATATCAAATGTAAGGTGTAGAAAGAGGAAGAGAGAATGGAAATAAGCGATCTGCGTATTTTTCAAATAGTAGCCGAGGAAGGTAGTGTGAGCCAGGCCGCCAAACGCTTAAATTATGTTCAATCAAACGTTACGGCTCGGATTCAGCAGCTAGAAAAGGAACTAGGAACATCGCTGTTTCATCGACACCGTCGAGGCGTGACGATAAATGAAGACGGGCGTAAGCTGCTAGGCTATACCCAAAAAATGCTGGCGTTAATGGAAGAAATGCAGCAGTCCTTTCAAACCAGCGAGGACCCATCTGGACCATTGCTGATTGGCTCGGTTGAAACCGTTTCGGCGCTGCCTATCATCTTGTCGTCTTATCACAAAAAGTTCCCGCGGGTCGATTTATCTTTAGTGTCAGGAGTTACACAGCATCTAGTAAGTGATGTACTACAATATCAGTTAGACGGGGCTTTTGTAAGTGGACCTATACAGCATCCAGATATTGTACAGGAGCATGTCATGGAGGAAGAGCTTGTGTTAGTGGCTGGAAAAGGCATTCTTACATTAGAGGAATGTAAAAGCAGGCCGCTCCTCGTATTCCGATCAGGCTGCGGGTATCGGGCGAGATTGACTCAGTGGTTATCAACACAAGGGATCACGCCTACCAAAATAATGGAATTTGGCACGTTGGAAACGATCTTAGCAGTAGTAGAGTCAGGGCTTGGCGTTTCACTTGTACCAAAATCAACGGTGTTGCGATTACATTCGGAAGGAAACATCCGTCATTTTACATTACCTGAGGGATATAATCAGGTAACAACAGTATTCATCCGCAGAAAAGACTCCTTTCTGACAAATACCATGCGCTGTTTTTTACAGCAAATTGATCAGTTTCATGAACAACATCGGGCATAAATCTCCCAAATCTCCCTGCATAAAAAAAAATAACGTATGGCGAACGTTATTTGTGAGAAGAAATGCAAAATTTTATTTTGACAGAATTGCAACCTATGGCAAATTATATAAGGAAATCAGATAAAAACAATAAAAAAACGTAATAATTAAGAATAGCTTTATGTTATTAAGGTTATTTTAAGGTTTAAACCACAATTTGATATTTCTAGTAGAAATTTGATTTTTTCCATATATAAACGGATGCATGTTCATTCATCTAGCTAATAAATCTATGCTTTCGACTAGGCCTATTTTCGTTGGTAAGAAGCACAGTTGAAAGATAACTGGGTAGAAATAAATTTAGGCCTTTGACTCAGCATATCTGTCTGTATCGAAGCTCATACCTTTTGCATTGTATGTTAGTGGGGATATTGTTTAAGCTTTGGAAGTGTCTAGGAGATTATTATTTTCTCGACCGTTCCCCAAAACTACAAGTAGAGGTGATCAAGTTATGTCATCATGTCACAGACGAAGAAGACGCAGACGCAGATGTGTCAGTAACAGAGATGTTCGTAGAGCGAGAAGAAATATCCGTCGCGCAAAACGTTTCCTAAGACGCGCTCTTCGCGACTTGAGAAGAAGACGTAGAAGACACAGAAGACATCATAGACACCATAGACATCACCGTAAACACCATAGACATCACCGTAGACATCATAGACACCACAGAAGAAGACGTCGTTGTAAAATTGTCTGCTAGAAGGTTGTGAGAGGCGCTCATGAATGGGCGCTTCTTTTTTCCATACATGCTGGAAAAGGAAGGACATGATAAAATAGAAATCATACATAAACCCTTATATGAGGTAGAACATAAAGGAATGTAAGAGTCAGCGGGGTGTTAACTATACATGGGGCCCATCAGCCAAATTTATCTCGGTTTATCTGTCATTAACATTTTCCTAGCGATGGCACTCATCTTTTTGGAGCGACGCAATGCTACGGCTACCTGGGCTTGGATTTTGGTTCTATTTTTTATTCCTGGTTTAGGCTTTTTCATATACGTGATTTTGGGGCGCAATTTAAGTGGGCGTAAATTGTATCGGATCAATCAGCGAGAAAATAAAACCCTTAATGATATGGTCAGATGGCAAAAACAGAAGCTTCAGCAGGATAAGCTTGTTTATCAGGATGCCTCGGTGGAGACTTATCGTGATTTCGTCTATATGAATGTGACTACCAATAAGACGTTACTTACCCAAGACAATGAAGTAGAGATATACACAAGCGGGAAGGAAAAGTTTGAAGCCTTATTTGCCAGCTTGGAGCAGGCGACAGATCACATTCATTTGCAGTACTATATCTTTCGTCAGGATGCGCTAGGAGGTCGATTAGTTGATCTCCTTGTAAAAAAAGCAAAACAAGGAGTAAAAGTCCGAGTATTATATGATGATATTGGCTCGCTTGGCATCAAAAAGAATTTTTTTGATGAATTAAAGCAGGCAGGGGGCGAAGTGGCGGTCTTTTTCTCTTCCCCTATCCCTTATCTTAATTTCCGTTTGAATTATCGTAATCACCGAAAAATCGCCGTTGTGGATGGTAAAATTGGCTTTGTTGGTGGTTTTAATGTAGGGAATGAGTATCTTGGCCTAGATCAAGTGCTAGGCGATTGGCGCGACACGCACCTTCGAATAGAGGGATTGGCAGTCTCGTCGTTACAAATCACTTTTTTGCTTGACTGGAATCTGGCATCAGGTCAAAACATTCTTTACACAGAGGAGCATTTTCCGAGATGGAGGGGGTCTGGACAGGTTGCCCTACAAGTAGTCACAAGTGGCCCTACTTCCAGATATCAGCGTATTCAATACAATTATTTAAAAATGATTCATTCTGCGAAAAAAAGTCTATACCTGCAAACACCGTATTTTGTACCAGATGAAAGCTTATTAAACGATTTGAAGATCGCTGTACTTTCGGGTATTGATGTAAGGATCATGATTCCGAAACGTTCAGATAATCGATTGGTTCAGTGGGCATCTTCTTCATACATAGGTGAGTTATTAGGGGCAGGAGCGCGTTGTTATCTTTATGAAAAGGGATTTTTGCATGCAAAAACAATGATGGTGGACGGCAGTTTAGCAACTGTCGGTACAGCTAACTTAGATATTCGCAGTCTCAAGCTAAACTTTGAAGTGAACGCAATTATTTATGACAGTCAAACCTCAAGAAAACTGGAGGAAATCTTTTTACAGGATATTTCTCATTGCACGGAGCTGACGCTAGAAGAATACAACAACCGTCCACGTCTACTCCGTTTTCAGGAGTCGATTGCACGGTTATTATCTCCTATTTTATAGGCTAATGTATGGACGTGTCACCTGATTAAAGGGGACACGACCTTTGCGTAAAATTGGAAAAAATAATCTGAAATTGATAAAATATAGGCATAGGAGGTGATGTTAATGGGGCGTTTCAGAATTACAGGTATGCTTGTAATGATGATGTTTTTGCTCGTTCAAGGCTGTTCAACCCCTAGTTCGACTTCCACAATGGAGCAGCAGGCCTTGGAAATCGCTATGAATTTTAAGAAGGCACAGTATGAGGTTGGGGATTTCAAGACTGAAAAAGATGTACAAAAGATGAATGTGACTGAGCTTGCAGCAATGAACGATGCGGTCAAACCCTATCTAACTGAAAAAGCCTTTGAATCGCATGTAAAGAACCGTGAACAATTGCTTAGCTATGAGGTGGCCAGAGGGAGGCAAGCTAACATCAAGCTCAAGAAGCTGACTATGGAGAAAGCCGCCGAGGAAATGGACAAAATAACCTACCATTATAACATGGAGCTGGAATTAGCTTATGCTGACGGTAAGCAGAATAAAGTCATAACAACGAATGGACAGATGGATTTGGTAAAAGAGGGCGAGCAATGGAAGATAGCTCGGGATTATGATGCAAATCCGCTGATTGAGGAATACAATGCAATTCATAATCCATGATGGTAAGAGGAAAATACAAAGATGCTTGAAATGACTCAAGGAAGTTATTTCAAGCATCTTTTTTTGTATCGAAAGCGATGTTTACATTTAGGTTGTTTGGTTGGGTGTATGTGTTACATTTGCCGCTATGCCTTTCGCTCGCCTTTTGGGAGGAACCCCGCCCAAAAGATGTATCCAAGAAAAGCGGGACAAGAGGTAGGTAATTAGCAAAGTAACTATGACCGTAATCAAATACTGATTTACAATCCCAAGGTTCCCTTTCCACATAAACTCAAGCTTATTTGTCACAGCTAATGAGGATAAATAGGAGAGCAACAAGGGATGCAACAGAAAGATCAAAAATGATTGCTCTGAAATCCAATTAAAGATAGAGTGAAGCGGATTTTTTTTCTGATAAAACAAACGTCCCATATGATAAAAAAGGAAAAAGCAAATGAAGCAGTACAAAATGATGCTAGGCTTAATAGATAGGGTATAGGTACGCGACCATATTGTATCCATCACAACCAGGCCAAATGTAAGGGCCCAAGCCAGAAGCAGCCATAAGGTTTTTCCTTTGAGCCAGTTTTCCCATTGTTCTCTGCATTGGGCTAAAAACATGCCGGCCGTGAAAAAGAAAATCCAGACTGGGATAGGAATGCTATAGGACCACCATAATTTTGGCAGGAGAAACCCAACCTTATCATGCTGCGAGAGGTAAATCAGCGATTGCATGCCTACTGTCAGGATAAAGCTAACGAAGAGCATACTGTTAGGTGAGCGATAATACCAAGAGCGCAGCCATGGATACAACAAATAAAATTGAAAGACAATTAACATGAAGTACAGATGGACATAGCCTTTTCCTTGCCATAATGATTTGAATAAATAATCGATCCACATGAAATAATTCTGATTATGAAGCAACCCACTTTGGGTATACAGCGCATAGATGATTGTCCATAAGAGGTAAGGAATAATCAGTCTTTTCATACGCTTTTTCATGGATGGTCGTTGGTGAAGCACAAGCTTGCGATCCTGATAAAAAAGAAAGAATCCCGATAAAAGCATGAACATGGGGACAGCAAAGCGTGATAATTGATTCCAAATAAAAGCGAAATCAGTTCGAGTAACAAAATGCGATGTCACATGGATGGCAATAACGCCCAGCACGCACAAGACTCGAATAAAATCGTATTCTCTTAAACGATTCTCCACAATAGTTTTCCTCTTTCATAAATGTCATACTTTTCTATTTTACATAACTTCCCTATTACAATTCAATATCTACCTAATGGAAATAGAAGCTGGAAAAGACGGATTAATTCCTAGATGTAAAAGGAAAGGAAGGATAACTTTTTTCTGTGTGATGTTTTTCACAATATTTCTTAGCAATACAACTTAAAATGACGAAAGATAGAAAGATAAAAAACAGTATTGACTAACACAATTTCTAAACCGGCATTAGATCAGGTAAGACAAGGTAATGATATAGGGATGTTACATAGGGATAATGGGAGGGTGTAAAAATTGAATGCACAAACAAGGCTGACAAAGATGAATGAGTTAGGCTTATACGAAATTCGTTTGGAATCAATCGGGGGACTAGGGGCAAATTTAGCTGGTAAAATGCTCGCAGAAGCTGGCGTTATTCATCTGGGGCTCAATGGCTCCAACTTTTCTTCCTACGGGTCAGAGAAAAAAGGGTCCCCCGTAAAAGCTTTCGTCCGTTTTGCCAATCCTGAAACAAAATTACGTGCCACTTCCCCTATCGATGAGCCGCATGTAGTGGGTGTATTTCATGAAGCAATGCTATCAACACAGAATTGTACGGCTGGCCTAGGATCAGACGGTATTCTGATCGTGAATACGACGAAAACGCCTGAAGAAATCAAAGAACGAACAGGGCTACTCGCGGGAACCATTCTATGTGTAGACGCTTTAGGGATTTCTCTGCGTGAAAAAACACGTATTAATACAGCGATGATGGGCGCCTTATGCCGAGTTGTAGATTTTCTACGTCCAGAGGCTGTCAGACAGATTATTCGTGAAACATTCGAAACCAAGTATCCTAAGCTAGTTGAGTCTAATCTACGCACATTTGATACAGGGTATGCGGAAGGGACCCTCACAACATTCGTGGCAACAAATATGGAAGAAGGAAAATCCTCTATTCAAAGAAGCAAGGGGACGGTGCTTGGCTATCTAACACAGCCGATCGGGGGCGTGATTACAAATCCAGGTAACTCGGTGTTAAAGGATCTGAGTACCTCTCGTCAAGGCTATCTACCGCATTTTAACGAAGAGACATGTATTCACTGTGCAGCCTGTGAAATGCACTGTCCCGATTTCTGTTTTGTATGGGAAGAGGGCGAAGATAAACGCGGTCGTGCCCAGCAGTTTTTACGTGGTATCGATTATCAATATTGTAAGGGCTGTATGAAGTGCGTGGAGGTTTGTCCAACTGGATCGCTTACTCGTGAACGAGAAGAAGAACAATATGCACGTGAGCATGCCGTTAAACATTCATTTGCAATGGTAAGAGCGTAAAGGGAGGAGCTAGGGACATGAGTGTAAATACAACAACGTCACCAGAACAAAAACCCACAGCCTGTGTAGCGGAGACTGTTGATTTCAGGTCGGGTAATGAAATGGCAGCGAAAGCAGCAGCTCAGATCAATTATCATGTAATGGGGTATTTTCCGATTACTCCGTCAACAGAAATTGCTGAATATCTAGATGAGATGAAAGCAAATGGAGAGCATGATATCGTCATGATACCAGCAGATGGTGAGCATGGATCGGCTGGGATTTGCTATGGAGCTTCTACGGCAGGCGGACGCGTATTCAATGCCACTTCAGCAAATGGATTATTGTATATGCTGGAGCAGTTGCCCGTTCAATCCGGTACCCGTTTCCCGATGGTCTTAAATCTAGTAACACGAGCAGTGTCAGGGCCATTGGATATACGGGGAGATCACTCTGATTTATACTATGCACTTAATACAGGCTGGCCGATTCTCTTAGCCAAGGACCCCCAAGCCGTTTATGATATGAATCTATTTGCTCTACGTGTAGCCGAGCATCAAGATGTTCGTTTACCCGTAATTGTAGCCTCGGACGGCTTTTTTACCTCACACCAGAAGCGGCGCGTGCAGTATTTTACAAATCGAGACGATGTTTCCCAGTTTGTCGGGGAAAATACGGTCTATGTTGACTCCACTGATGTGAAAAACCCGACTACCATCGGTCCATATATGAACGATCCTGATTATATCAATAACAAATACCAGCAGTCACAAGCCATGTACGAGGCGGAGCAGGTGTTCCTTGATGTGGCTAAGGAGTTTGAGGAGCTAACGGGCAGACGCTATGACTTGCTGGATGAATATAGAATGGAAGATGCAGAGGTAGCTTTGTTTTTGCTAAACTCCGCGTCTGATACCGCCCGCGATGTAGTAGATAGCTTACGGGAAAAAGGAATCAAAGCAGGTGTGGTATCTCCAAATATCATCCGTCCTTTTCCGAAAAAAGCTGTGCAGGAAGCATTGCGTCATGTAAAAGTGGTGCTAGTAGGGGAGCGGGCGGATTCCTATGGAGCACATGGCGGGAATATAAGTCATGAAATTAAAGCCGCTATGCTGGATGCTAAGGCTGATACGACTATCCTAACGCGGATTTATGGCTTGAGAGGTAAAGACTTTTATGCTTCAGATGCAGAAGCGTTCTTTACACTATGCTTACAAAAATTACAGGGAGAAAAAGTAGCTTCTTTTGACTACCATGGCATTACTCCTGGAGATGAACAAGCTCGTCCAACACGCGTGCTTGAACCATTGACGAAAGAGCAAACCAGTGGCTTTATTACAGTTACTCAAGATGAAGAGAGCGGTGACTTGAAAGTAAAAGTACCACCAATGCGCATGCTGACCAAAAAAGCGAAGCGTATCGCCCCAGGACACGGTGCCTGCCCAGGCTGTGGAATTTTTTCTGGATTAGAAATGTTCTTTAAAGGAATTGAGGGTGACATTGTCGTTCTCTTCCATACAGGCTGTGCGATGGTTGTAACGACAGGTTATCCATATTCTGCTCATAAGGTTAATTATATTCATAACCTATTCCAAAATGGTTCTGCCACACTCTCAGGTGTCGTGGAGATGTTCTGGGAACGCATACGCCGAGGGGAAATTGAGGTAGATCAGAGCAACGTAACCTTCATCATGATTTCTGGTGACGGTGGTATGGACATTGGAATGGGACCTGCAATTGGTACAGCATTACGCAATCATAAGCTAATCATCTTAGAATATGATAACGAAGGCTACATGAATACAGGATCGCAAATGTCGTACTCCACGCCAATGGGACATATGACATCTACCTCCAATCTTGGAGAAGGGCGACAAGGGAAAGCGTTCCACCATAAAGATACGGTACAAATCATGGCGGCAACCAACATTCCTTATGTTTTTACAGGAACAGAGGCTTTTCCACAGGATTTAATTAAAAAGGCGGCAAAAGCACAATGGTATGCACAGCATGTCGGTACGGTTTACGGCAAAATCTTAATTAGCTGTCCTCTCAACTGGAAAGCTCCAGAGGATAAGGGGAAATCTATCGTGGAAACGGCCGTTACTACCTGCTTCTTCCCGCTATATGAAGTAGAGAAGGGTATAACTACGATCACGTTTAATCCCGAAGAGAAAAACAAACGTGTACCAGTGACAGAATGGCTTCAATTGTTAGGGAAAACGAGACACCTGCTGCGCCCTGAGAATGAATCCTTACTCAAGGAATTTGAAACGGAGATCGAACGTCGCTGGAATATGCTGAAAGCGAAGCACGAGAGTCCTTTTTTATAAAAACCAAATTGAATTGTTTTGGAAAAAACCCATCTCTGGTTGTAGTTGAGATGGGTTTTTATACGTTTTTTTGAGAATAGAAAGATAATATAGTAGCTATTTCTTGTTCTAAATTTACATGTGTTCATTCATTTCTAATATGTACTTCGTAAGGTTTTTACAGATATTTTTTATAACCAGCAACCACTACTTCTGTAAGGTATATCCCTTTGATGTTCTCATTAATAAAATCATCATAGTCAGTTAGATCTGTAATGGGTTTCACAATATCCCTTTGGCTTTATCAGAGTTGATTAGAAGAGACACAGAAATAATCCAAAAGCACGAGGAGAATTATTTGTTTGAAAAAAATATCCAAATCATTAAAGAAAAAACAAGGCAAACTCTAAAAATATCAGGTAGCCTTGTTCTTATTCTTGCCGTTTGCTATTGCTGCTGTAATCTTTTTTCAGTAACTAATTGCTAGACACATGATCTATGGAATGATTTCCTTTTAACATCCCAATCGAAATTAAACGTTTCCGCAGAATAATACCTACGTAAGCAGCCAGCACTGCTTTAATAATCCCGCCAGCGATGAAGGGAGTAACCCCTGCGGCCATTGCACCAGCCCAGCTTAGATTCAGGACTAGCTTCAGTTGGACTACACCGAAGAGGAAGGTGACTACCATCCCAAGTAGGTTCGCAATCAATGCCATAGGGAAGGTATATTTTGTTTTTTCCAAAAGGTAGCCCATTATAAAGGCAGTAGCAATAAAGCCAAAGATAAAGCCTCCGGTAGGGCCGATCAATACTTGTGGACCACCAGAGAAGCCTGCAAACACTGGTACGCCAATTGCTCCTAGCAAGGCATAGAGTACCATAGATACAGTACCATAGCGACTTCCAAGTACTGTTGCCACTAAGCCTACAGCTAGAGTTTGGCCAGTAATGGGTACGGTTGGCAAAGGAATTGTAATCTGTGCAAATACTGCAGTAATCGCAGTAAAAATAGCAATGACCATATAAGTTCGTAAGTTTTCGTTGCGATGTTGCATGAAGCACCTCGATTCTTAATGTAAACAAATAGTATATCTGAGTTTACTAAAATTGTATCAAAAGAATATTTCGCTGTAAATAATGGGATGCGATAAAAGGAAGAGTTTGAAAATTTGAGGAAGCCAGAATGTAAGATGTCTAGCTTGGCATGGTAGGGTAGAAAATATGGTACACTTGAAAGATAATGAGGGTTTATGATCATGAAAAACTAGCTTTTTTCTAACGACAGGAGTGGGACGATGGCAGACCAAAAACGGTTGTTACTAGATGTAGATACCGGCATTGATGACGCACTTGCTATTTTATATGCGTTGCAATCGAAAGAGGCTCGTGTGGAAGGAATTATTACTGGGGCAGGACAGGTTAGCTTGGACCAAGCCACTTATAATACCTTACAGGTAATCGAAGCCGGACAAGCAGGATACGAGGTGCCTGTGATAAAAGGAGCCGGTAAGCCATTAATTCGTAAAGAGATTGTCTATGAGCAAAATGACGGTACGAATGGGCTGGGGCATGCTAATTTACCTGAGCCCAAGCAAACGGCCTTGGAAATGTCAGCTAGTGATTTTATTCTTTCGAAAGCGAAAGAATGCGAAAATGAGCTAATTATTGTCACGATGGGGCGCCTCACAAATCTAGCAAATGCGGTTGCCAAGGACCCTTCTCTTGGAAAAAGAATAAAGCAGGTGATCATTGCAGGTGGTGCAATTCGTGTAGCTGGGAATGTAACAGCGGCCGCAGAATTCAATTTCTGGGGAGATCCCGAAGCTGCCTTATTTGTGTTAGAAGCCGATTTGCCTATTACGATCATTGGCTTAGATATAACTCAGCCAACACTGATTACAGCTAGGCACCTAGATCAATTACTCCACAAAAAAACAGAACACACAGAACGCGTACTTTCCTTGATAGAAGAGATGGTACGTTTTCCATTTGAGAAATGTGAGGCTGCCGAGCAGTGCCAGCCCTCAATTGCGATGCAAGGCCCGTTAGCGGTTGGTGTGGCACTAGATAGTACCTTAATTCGTACCGAAGAGACTTTTGTTCAAGTGGAATGTAAGGGGGAGGTTTCACGCGGAGCCCTTATCGCCGATTTACGACAAACAGCGAGCGTTGGACGAAAAGTGCTTACGGGTGTAGAGGCAGACAGTGAGCGTTTCATACAGCATTGGATTACTACCTTAACGATGGATGCGAGCGGGAGGAATTAATCGATGAAATACGTTATTTTAGACGTTGATACAGGAATTGATGACGCGCTTGCGCTTGCGTATGCGATACAATCGCCTGCTTTACACGTTCTAGGCCTAACCACTAGCTTTGGAAATCACGTTGTGGATATCACGACAGAAAATACGCTAAAAGTGCTTGAGATTCTAGGAGCGACAGATATCCCTGTGGCAAAAGGAGCAGGGAAACCATTGCTACGTTCTCCTTTAAAGGCGAATGCTACGCATATACATGGAGAGGACGGTATAGGGAATACCTATTTACCCCAGCCAAAAGTTACGGCAATCGACCAGCATGCTTCTGACTTTATCATTGAGCAAGTTCGTAAATACCCGAAGCAAGTAACGCTTATTACTGTTGCTAGCCAAACCAATTTGGCCTTGGCAATTATGAAGGACCCTGAGATTGTTTCACTCGTAAAGAGAGTTGTCATTATGGGGGGAGCAGTTACAGTTCCCGGAAATGTAACCCCGGTAGCGGAAGCAAATATTTATACGGACCCAGAGGCGGCAGAGCTTGTGTTTCAATCAGGTATACCGATTACCTTAGTCGGGCTGGATGTTACTATGCAAACCCTGCTGACGAAGGAACATACACAAATGTGGAGAGAGTCGGGCACGCCAGTAGGCAAATTCTTAGCATCTTGTAGCGAATTCTATATGGATGCCTATGCTAAAATTAACCCCTACCTCGGAGGATGCGCTTTACACGATCCACTAGCAGTAGGGGTGGTTATTGATCCGTCCTTTGTTCAAGCATCGCCAATGTACGTACAGGTGGACACGGAAGGCTCGGCCTCTATCGGCAGAACCATCGGTGACAGACGAAATCCTCCAAAGCAATCGCCAAATATGGATGTATGCTTACAAGTAGATGTTAATCGCTTTGTTTCCCATTTCCTCCAGCAGGTGATAACGAAAAACAACATCTAGGAAGATAGGTCTGGAGGAAGGGTGCAAATCAAATCTTATTTAATCAGCAGTAGGAGCAGGCAGTAGGATCTGCTCCTACTGCTGTTACTCTGCTGGCGGTTGCGGTGTAAATGGAATGAGCCAGTACGAGCTGCCATCTGCCTTGCGATCCATATAGCCATATTCAATTAGATAGCGGCGTAAGATGGCGTAATCTTCGTAGACGGTTGTAAGTATGGCGTTTACCTCTTTTTCAGTATAGAGTGTATTGCGCTTAAAACGACCTACGATATGATGCAAAATTGCTGCTTTGCGCTTTTCTTTAAGTGGAAATTCCTTTATCCTTCCATCCAATCCATTAGGAAAGTACGTCCGTAAGATTTCTTGATATTCTTCTTCCGTCATAGCAAAACGCTCGTCTTGAAATCGAACAGTAGGTGGAACAGCTAGAAAAGGGCTTTTCGGTTCACGGATTTTTTTCTTGGGTGATGCGGTTTCGACTGAAGAAGCAGAGTCGGTGTTTGATTTTGGGAGAGACTGGTTCGCTTCTCCTAGCAATTCCATGATGGCGAGAAAAATCTTGGCCTGCTTTTCCTTCTCTCTTAACATAAAACGATGGTTACGGATAGTGGAATTGCTTCGGCCTGTGCTATTTTGGACAATTTGGGCATCGGTTTGTCCTTCATAAAACTGGGCAAGGAGCTGACGCTGTACGTCGGTTAAACCAGTCACCTTTTTATCCAGTGATAGAAGAAAGTGAAACATCGAGGTATGAGCGTCATGAATATGGTGCTTCATGGCTTTTTTTGCTTCATACCAATTGTCATCAATTGGATAAATAATGCCTTCTTCATAGGTCTGACCACAAACTAGACATGTAAAGCTCTCTTGTTTTTCATTGTAAACATAGCCATTTTTTATTTCTTCCATAGATGATTTCCAAAACAAGTCAGCTAAAATATCCATAGATGAAAACCCCAATCGTTTATTTATTTATAGACATATTAATATCTTGTTTGATTTTAGTCAAGATTAACGTATAAAAACCCACAAAGGCCGTTTGAAGTGCACCCCTTAAAGTAGACATTGGAAAAAGCCCTGAGGTTATCCGATGAA
>ENA-UOTW01000047-UOTW01000047.1-synthetic-metagenome-genome-assembly--contig:-NODE-47-length-35447-cov-36.659358_pt1 | contig 35447 bp, 39 predicted proteins | sample MGYA00238141_ERZ746978 | MGnify/ENA primary metagenome ERZ746978 (study PRJEB28755, sample SAMN02352454) | synthetic metagenome | study: EMG produced TPA metagenomics assembly of the Artificial... | reverse complement strand
CAACGATATGATCGATTTGTGCTGCAATAGCGGAGAGTGTTTTCTTGCTTTGAACGGTTGCGATAAGTTCGATCGCTTCAATAAAGCTCAGCTGGTTCTGCTCGCAATCCACATTGAGTTTGTTGCTAAGAATGTTTGGCGACTTCTCTAACGTATAAGCAAGAGAAGTGATACCACCCGAGCTGTTCTTACAATCTCGGTGTAACAATCTCTGTATCTCTTTGCTATTCATGAAAAATAATTCCTTTTCTTGAAGATTGTTTTTTAGTTAGTTGGTAAGTTAATCCTGAAATTCAGGGAATAACTCGCTTTTAGGGAGACCAGTGACCTCTTTCCATTTGTCGGCTGAAACGTCTTGAGTAGAAATTTTTCCCCCAGCTCTTTTCATTCGATAAATAAATTGAGATGTCTTCCCTACTGCCTGAGCTAATTTGGCTTGAGAGCCAACAGCCTGAATTGCCTTTTCAATAGGTGTCATAAATACCTCAATATTTAGTTGATTGAATCTGGCATTAATAATAAATCATAAATTTATATACGTAAATATTGAGTTTATTGCAAAAGTAAATATTTTATTTACACTTCAATAATGGAGGATTATATGGATAACAGAGATAAACTTGTCGTTGAGCGATTACAGCAAATATTAGATGAGTCTGGAGTAAGTAAGGCGGAGTTAGCCAGAGTATCAAACAAAACTCCCCAAGCTGTAAATAATTGGTTTAAAAATGGGAAGATAGGTATTGATTCAGCTAGATTGATTTGCGAAAAATACGGCTATTCAGTGAATTGGTTATTAGGTAGCGAAGACATTCTTGATAAAAATGAGGTTGCAGTAATAGAAGATAAAGATTACAGCGATTCGCATATTGAGATTGATTTATATGATGTAAAACTATCCGCTGGCACTGGAAAGGGATGCATTGTGGAATGGATACCAAGAAAATCTGATGAGCCTTTATTATTTAGAAAAGCTTGGTTTAAACAAAAAAATTTAACACCAGAAAGCTGTAAAGCGATGTTTGTTCGTGGGCATAGTATGTATCCAGTTTTAAAAGATTGGGACACTGTGATTGTGAATATTCACGATACAGATATTGTTGATGGTGAGATCTACGCTTTAACGTATAAAAACAATTTCTATATCAAACAAGTTGTACGCAATGGCGACAAAATCACACTGCTTAGTTTTAATCCTGAATATAAGCCTATTGAAGTAGGTGAAGAGCAATTGGGCGAGTTAAAAATTATTGGTCGTCAAGTCTGGCGCGGCGGTTGATAGCAAAGTCTTCTGGTGGTCTGTGGTCTGTGCTTTGTGATTGAAAAGGTTAATGTTCTAGAACTCAGGATATTAAAATTTAAAGAACAAGAGAAAATATAATGAACATATTGATTACTGAAGGACATGCTTGAGCTGTATTTGTAACAGAAGAAAAGATTTAGGTACTATAACTTAAATAATATATTTTTATAAAAGATATTGCATAAAATTGCCCTTAAACAAAAAATGATCGGTTCATCATAAGGAAAAAAAACAAGCGGGTCAAAATGTGAAAAGCAAAAATCACGAATGACTCACAAATTGAGTGCACTCTTGTCATTTTGTCTTTCGCAAGGAAAATGTTATATTGCCGAACTTTTAAACATCAACGAAAAATCATTATGTCTGCATTCTCTGAAATTTCACCACAACAAGCTTGGCAACTGGTGCAACAACACGCTGCTGCTTTGTTAGATATCCGCAATGAAACACACTTTGCTCTCGCTCATCCAGCCCAAGCATTTCACTTGAGTCATCAATCCTATGGCGAATTTGAGATGCAATATGAAGATGATCATCCCGTCATTGTCATTTGCTATCATGGCGTCAGTAGCCGTGGTGCAGCAATGTATTTGATCGAACAGGGTTACACCCAAGTGTACAGTGTAACCGGCGGGTTTGAGGCTTGGGAACGAGATGGGTTACCAATTGAACGCATAGATTAATGAAACCCACCTGCCACATAGTACAGCATCCCATAAAACGCCACCGCACTAAGCCCTAACAGCCCGCGTGCAAAAGGTGGTTTGTGTTGATTAAGACGATACGCAAGCCGTGCGATTAACGCTAAGCCAAAAGGATATGCCCATAAAAAAACGGACATCAACGTGGTTTCCGTTTCACTCAGGCGAGGATTTTTCAACAAATTCGGTGAAATGGTTAAGGCTAACGGCCACAGTAAAATTGGCAAACAAAATAGTGCAATCCCCCAACTAAACCCACTAAATCCTTTTGGCTTATTTTCTCTTTCCATTCTTTACTCCATCTCGTTACAATAATGACATCTCAATACAGCTATGGAATATAACAAATGCGATATTTATTTGGTAGTGTCCCCACATTGGCTTTTCGTTTTCGAGATTATATTCGTGCACAATTTAACGTGGAAGTGGAACTGCGCGAGATACAAGACGAAAACGGTCAACAAATTCAACTTTTTTTACCTCAACATGCACCGCACTTCGAGGCTATCCTTGCAGAAGTACCGCTTTTTCTCGCAGACCCTTTTCATACCAAATATGAACAGGCAAGTTGGCAACGTGGAGATACGCAGTCAACCACAACCTCACTAAAAGGAATGTTGCAGCAATCTGGACTCACCCTCAGTGCATTACGTAGCCGATCGCGTACAGGTCCTTTCACCCTTTTTATTACTACGCTCTGCCTTGTGATCTATATTTTCCAGCTGACAGGCTATCAAGACAGTATTCTCACCTTGATGCATTATCCTGAGAATACACAGCAAGATACACAATTTTGGCGTTATTTATCACATACTTTCGTGCATCTTTCTCCCCTGCATATTCTGTTTAATTTGTTATGGTGGTGGTTGTTTGGTCATACAATTGAACACCATTTTGGTACAGGAAAATTATTTCAGCTCTTCTTAATCGCGGGTTTACTTAGTGGTTTTGCGCAAAATATTGCCTCCGGACCTTACTTTTTTGGCTTATCTGGCGTGGTGTATGCCGTCTTAGGCTATGTGTTAATTTATGATAAGTGGGGGAAAAACGCGGACTTCACTCTCCCTAGCGGGTTTTCCTTAATGCTGATTGTCGGGATTGTCAGTGGATTTATCAGCCCATTCTTTGGGGTTGAAATGGGTAATACAGCCCACATTACTGGCTTAATTGTCGGCTTACTGCTCGGACATGAAACAATCTATTCGCCACCAAAAAATTCTTGATCTCGTTACACAAAAAGGCTACGTCAGTACAGAAGAGCTGGTTAGCCTCTTAGATGTCAGTCCCCCGACTATTCGTCGTGATTTAAATGAGCTGGCTGAGAAAAATTTAATTCGTCGTCATCATGGTGGTGCTGCCTCGCCCTCTACGGCAGAAAACAGTGATTATGAAGATCGGAAAAACTTCTTCTTGAAAGGGAAAAACTGCATTGCTCAGCGAGTTGTCAGCTTAATTCCAAACGGTGCTTCCTTGTTTATTGATATTGGTACCACACCAGAAGCGGTAGCGAAGGCACTCTTAAATCATCAAAAATTACGCATTGTGACCAATAACATTAATGCCGCTTATATCCTAATGCAAAATGAAACCTTTGATATTATTTTGGCGAGTGGTTCATTACGTCAAGACGGGGGGATTATTGGTGAGGCAACCGTTGCCTTTATTTCACAATTCCGTTTAGATTTTGGTATTTTAGGTATCAGTGGTATTGACTTAGATGGCTCACTGTTAGACTACGACTACCATGAAGTACAGGTCAAACGCGCCATTATCGAAAGTTCTCGCCAAACCTTATTAGTGACGGATCACTCAAAATTCTCACGACGTGCCATGGTGCGTTTAGGCTCTATTGCGGACATTGAGCAGGTCTTTACGGATCAAATGCCACCTGAGCCGATCTTAGAAATCTTAAAAGCAAACCACGTCAAATTACATATTTGCCAATAAAAAAAGGGGGACAATGTCCCCCAAAAAGCGCTCTGCATGAGCGCATAGTTCCTATTTGTTCGCATCTAATGCCATAGCTAATAAACTGATTGGATGTAAGCAAGTCACATTGGTTGACATGTCAATTTGCCATTTACAGGTTTCACACTCCGAAACAATATAATCAAAGCCACCTTGATTAATCAGATCGAATAACGGATTACCAATGGCTTGTGCGACATCATAATTTTCTGATTTAAAGCCGTAGGTTCCTGCAATACCACAACATTGTGACGGTAACATAACAATCTCAATCCCCGAAATCTGTTTCAACACCGCCAACGTATACCGTGCCCAGCCGGCTTTTTCCACATGGCACGCGGTATGATACGCAATCCGAAGCGGTAACATTTTGAACGGGAATTGGCGTCCTTGTTGAATAAGCTGATAAAGATAACGGGTCACAATATGAACATGCGGTCGCACTTTTTGGTTATCCATTCCTAAAATATGATGATATTCATCACGTAGGTTCATGGTACAGCTTGAGGATGTGCCTACGACCTCTAAACCCCGTTCATCAATGGTTTTACCAAGGTATTTAAGGTTAAACTCCGCTTGTTTTTTGGCACGTTGCGGGAAACCATTAACCGATAAAGGTAAACCACAGCATTTCTCTTTTTCCAACAACATCACACCAATATCTAACGCATTAAATACCTGAATTAATTCTTTGCCTAATTGTGGGTTGTTATAATTCACATAACAGCCGTGATAATACGCAATTTTGTCTTTATAAAGCTGCTGTTGTTCAGCGGCTTTTTTCAAATACCAGCCTCGGAATGAACCAAAGGAATATTTTGGTAATGTACGATGTTTACTGACATTTAAGGTTTTTTCTAACAAAAAGCGCGTGGCTTTTAAGCCGGTAATGGTGTTGACAATCGGTGCAAATGGGGTGTTCATTTTGCCCATGATATCGGTATGGCTTAATACTGCATCACGCAACTTATGCATTAAAGGCTTATTTTGCCGTTCAAGATTGTTATTTCTGGCACGTACAATTAAATCACCAATTTTTACATCGGACGGACAGGCAACTTCACAGCGTTTACAATTCGTACAATATTTGAGTGCTTCATCATAGAGTTCTGCACTTTTGAGCCGCAAACGTTCGCCATCCGGTCCCGCTTGTTTCGGTCCCGGGTAAACGGGATTTTGACGCGAAACCGGACAAACTGCCGTGCATGCCGTACATTTAATACAACTCTCAAAGCTCTCATCTATATGATGATGTACGAGCGGAGCCGACATATCTTGTCTGGCGTTATCAATCAAGCGTTGAAGATTCATTTCTCACCTCCAATCTGTTCTGCCGCCACAAGTGCCGTGACTATCGCAACACCAGAACCACAACCGAGCTCAATCCCATTGAATCCGCCCACAATATTGCCAATGGCATATAAATTTTCAAAAAATTGACCGCTCTTTCTTGCGCGGCAATGCTCATCAATGACAACGCCGGTCTGCTGGTAAGGCTGAGGGGCAGAAAAACGCGAATGCGTCCAAGTCATTCGATCTTGTAAGTTGAAACGATCGTTTTCCACTAAATCTAACGCAAAAATAGGTTCACGAATCTTCTCAAATTCCGCCACAAGACCTTTACTGAAGAAACTGCCACTGGCTAATACAACGTCTTTCGCCTGAATAGGGATCTCTTGGTGTAACTGAGTATAAACCTGTGTCACACGCTGATGATGTACATCCGCTGCGATCACCTTATCCCCGTTCATCATCAAACCGCCTAACTGTTTAAAATGCTGAGTTAATTGCTTATGCTGACGCATTCCTAATAAAGAAGGTGGTAGGGTTGGGAGCTCAAAAAGTTCAAGCTGCGTAGCCTGTTTAAGTGCGCTAAAAAATTCTTGCGTTTCTAACCCAAAACACGCGGGCAAAAACACCGCAGATGCACCATTGACCGCTTCACGAATTTCGCGCACTAAATCACTAAATGCTAATTTATGCTCCAGTAACTGCGCGATATTGACGCTGCGAAACTCCCGTGATTGATGACGAAGATGATCTAATTCTGGAATATTTAAATAACCCGTTGTCACCTCACAATGAGCAAACTGAGCATGTTGCACTAAATTTTCTGCTAACAATTGTGGTTGAAAATCGTGATATCTCTCAATCCCAAGTACTGCAATCTTACGATGTGGAAACATCTCTTCATTTGTCACAATCGGTACACTGTTGGGCGATAACCAGGTTGGACGTAGCCCACCCAATGGCGTCACCCGAAAGTGATTTTTATCACAGGTGCCCACAAGTCCTAAATTTAAGGTTTGAGCGAGTTGTTCAAACTGACGTGCTTTTTCAATCACTTTATCCTTACCCACTAAGGCATAAGGATGCTGTGCCGCTTGTTGATAAAGTGCTGTATAGTTTTGCTCAAAATGTTGGATTTGACGCCCACTTGGTAACTGCCCCAATAAATCGAGCGATCCAGAGGAAAAATCAATCGCGGCCTGACCATTGTTAATGATCACGCACTGTTTGCCTTGTGTTTGTAACGCGATGCCACATGTTAAACCTGCAAGACCACCGCCAATAATTACGACATCAAAATTCATTGTCATCCGTCCCTTGCTGTGCTTGTTGTTCAAGCGGTTTTACATCATTTAAACCGAGTAAGCTGTAATAAACCCATGAGGTAAAATCCGCTTCTCGCATGGCTTCGCCCCATGCAATTGGTTCAATACCACGCCAACGCTCTTCCATAAAAGAGGCAAGCTGTGTGGTTGATTGACGTGGTGTCGCTACCCCAAAACGAGCCATTAAGCCAGCTGCACGACAAGCACATAACTCCGCCTGACAAGTCCCCATGCCCACACGTGTACGGCGGCGTAAATCGACTAAATTATTGACACTCAGTTCATCAACCGCATAACGCACTTCCCCAGCGGTCACTGCCTCACATTCGCACACTAAAGAGCGGTCAAGACGTTCTGAGTGTAATAATCGCCTACTTTGGTATATCGCGATTGCTAACGTATTCGTGTATTTAATCCGCTACGGTGTCTTAAAATGGTCGCCAGTGTACCTTGGCGAAGTGAAACACTTCAACATCAAAGGGACTGCTTGGGCGTACACTATTTATGAATTAGCCGCGGTTCCGGGGACTTTATTATGTGGTTGGGTCTCTGATAAAGTGTTCAAAGGTAAACGTGGTTTAACCGGTTTCATTTTCATGATTTTAACCACTGCCGCCGTCGTAGCATTATGGTTAAACCCAGCAACACCAGAAGCTGAATTAGCTAAATATGCAGGTCATGCATGGTATGAAAACCCATATCAGTTAATGGACTTCATTCTCATGACAACCATTGGTTTCTTAATCTACGGTCCTGTGATGCTTATCGGTTTACATGCGCTTGAGCTTGCGCCGAAAAAAGCGGCAGGGACATCTGCCGGTTTCACCGGTTTATTTGGTTACTTAGGTGGTACTGTATCTGCATCAGCCGTAGTGGGTTGGGCTGCCGAATATTATGGCTGGGACGGTGGTTTCTACGTCATGATCGTAGGTGGGGTACTCGCTATCTTATTAATGTTCATCACTATGATTGAAGAAAGTAAACATAAAGCCCGTTTAGAAGATCATTACGGCAAATAAAAAATGAATAAAAAGGAAGAATCACTATTCTTCCTTTTTTCTTTCTCATCGCATTGCAATGAAATCATTTTACACTTCATTCTGTTTAACACAGCAGTACTGGTGACACAACAGGATGCCTATTCACTCATTCAAAAGGATGCTTCTATGAAACTAAAAACCCTTGTGGCAATATTAGCCCTATCGACCTTAACTGCCTGTTCAAGTTCAAGCATGATGAAAAATGATGATAAATTGATTATTGCACACCGTGGTGCAAGTGGTTACTTACCCGAACATACTCTAGAATCCAAAGCCCTCGCTTTTGGTCAACAAGCTGATTATTTAGAACAAGATCTCGCAATGACGAAAGACAACCGCCTGATTGTAATTCATGATCATTTCTTAGACGGCTTAACTGATGTAGCAAAAAAATTCCCAAATCGAGCGAGAAAAGATGGACGCTATTATGTTGTAGATTTCACCTTAAAAGAAATCCAAAGTTTAGAGATGACAGAAAACTTCAAAGTTGAAAACGGCAAACAAGTACAAGTTTACCCAAACCGTTTCCCCCTTTGGCAATCCCATTTCCGTATTCACACCTTTGAAGATGAAATTGAATTTATTCAAGGTTTAGAAAAATCCACTGGCAAAAAAATTGGTATCTATCCTGAAATCAAAGCCCCTTGGTTACACCATAAAGAAGGAAAAGACATCGCGGCAGAAACCTTAAAAGTGCTGAAAAAATATGGCTATGACACAAAAGACGCGCGGGTTTATTTACAAACCTTCGACTTTAATGAGCTAAAACGGATTAAAACTGAATTGTTGCCAAAAATGGGCATGGACATCAAGTTAGTTCAGTTAGTCGCATACACTGATTGGCATGAAACCGAAGAGAAAAATGCACAAGGTAAATGGGTCAACTATGATTATGACTGGATGTTCAAACCGGGTGCGATGGCGGAAGTCGCCAAATATGCCGATGGTGTAGGACCGGGCTGGTATATGCTCATCGACAACGAAAAATCGAAAGTGGGCAATATCGTTTATACTCCATTAGTCAAAGAGCTCGCCAACTACAAGCTAGAATTACATCCTTATACCGTCCGTAAAGATGCGTTACCTGCCTTCTTCACTGATGTGGATCAAATGTACGATGCCCTGTTAAATAAAGCTGGTGCAACAGGCGTCTTCACAGACTTCCCAGATACAGGTGTTGAGTTCTTAAAAAGAAACAAATAATCAAAGAATACGTTGTCTTGATTAAACAAGGAGGTACAAAGAGCGGTCAATTTTCACAATGTTGTTTATTGTCGGAAATGACCGCTTTTCACATGATAAAAACGTTAACCAATCTCATACATTCACATTTATTTTCTACTACAATCCTATTAGTATCAACATGGATAAATCATTAAAAGCCGCCTGTATTGGCGAATTCTTAGGTACCGCATTACTTATCTTCTTTGGTGTAGGTTGTGTCGCGGCATTAAAAGTCGCGGGAGCAAACTTTGGACAGTGGGAAATCAGTATCATGTGGGGGTTAGGGGTCGCAATTGCGGTTTACGCTTCCGCCGGTCTTTCTGGTGCACATCTCAATCCCGCCGTCACGATCGCGTTATGGCAGTTTGCCTGTTTTGACGGTAAAAAAGTCGTTCCTTACATCTTAGCACAACTTGCAGGCGCCTTCTTTTCCGCTGCTTTAGTGTACTTTTTATACCATAACCTTTTCATTGATGTTGAAATCGCCCAGCAGATGGTACGTGGTACGCCGGAGAGTCTTTCACTCGCCAGCACCTTCTCAACCTACCCCCATCCAAGTATTAGCATATTACACGCCTTTATCGTGGAATTTGTGATTACGGCTGTACTCATGGCATTAATTCTAGCCCTTACGGATGATGGTAATGGGTTACCAAGAGGCCCCCTCGCGCCATTATTAATTGGCTTTCTCATTGCTATCCTTGGCGGTGCGATGGGACCTTTAACTGGCTTTGCCATGAACCCCGCGCGCGATTTGGGACCCAAAGTCTTTGCTTCACTTGCCGGCTGGGGAGAAATCGCCCTGACAGGGGGAAGAGAAATACCTTATATTTTCATCCCGGTTATCGCCCCAATCCTGGGTGGGCTTTTTGGTGGTTGGATTTATACTAAATTCGTCGGCAAAAACTTACCTTGTCATTGCGAATAATTCACGTTCATTTAAACAGAGGAAAAACATGATGACGGATAAAAAATATATCATTGCTCTAGATCAAGGTACAACAAGTTCAAGAGCGGTTCTTCTTGATCACGATGCGAATATTGTTGAAATTGCCCAACGTGAATTTACGCAAATTTATCCACAGGCTGGCTGGGTTGAACATAATCCCATGGAGATTTGGGCAACACAAAGTTCCACCTTAAATGAAGTGGTCGCGAAAGCCGGTATCACTGCTGATCAAATCGCGGCAATTGGGATCACTAATCAGCGTGAAACCACGATTGTATGGGAAAAAGAAACCGGTAAGCCAATTTACAATGCGATTGTGTGGCAATGCCGGCGGACGACTGAGATAACCGATAAACTGAAAGCAGATGGTCACGAAGACTATATACGTCAAACGACAGGCTTAGTGGTAGATCCTTACTTCTCTGGAACCAAAATTAAATGGATTTTGGATAACGTGGAAGGGGCACGGGAACAAGCAGAACGTGGCGAATTACTCTTTGGTACGGTGGATACTTGGCTAGTATGGAAATTAACTCAAGGGCGTGCACATGTCACTGATTACACTAACGCCTCGCGGACGATGTTATTTAATATTCATACTCTGCAATGGGACGATAACATGCTGGCGATTTTAGGTATCCCACGTGCTATGTTGCCTGAGGTGCGTAATTCTTCTGAAATATATGGTCAAACCAATATCGGTGGCAAAGGTGGCGTACGTATTCCTGTAGCCGGTATAGCAGGGGATCAACAAGCGGCCTTATATGGTCATCTTTGTGTTAATGCGGGACAAGCGAAAAACACTTATGGTACTGGTTGTTTCATGTTAATGCATACGGGCGACAAAGCCGTACAATCACAAAATGGCTTATTAACCACCATTGCCTGTAATGCCAAAGGTGAGCCTGCATATGCTCTCGAAGGCTCTATCTTCATGGGCGGGGCATCCATTCAATGGCTACGCGATGAGCTCAAAATTGTGCATGATAGCTATGACTCAGAATATTTTGCCACCCGAGTACCTGATTGTAATGGTGTCTATGTGGTACCTGCCTTTACCGGATTAGGTGCCCCTTATTGGGATCCCTATGCACGCGGTGCCATTTTTGGGCTCTCACGTGGTGCAAATCGCAACCACATTGTGCGCGCTACTTTAGAATCCATTGCATACCAAACTCGCGATGTGCTAGAGGCGATGCAATCTGACTCAGGACAAACACTGCAAGCGCTTCGCGTGGACGGTGGAGCAACGGAAAATAATTTCTTAATGCAGTTCCAAGCGGATATCCTCGCTACCAAAGTAGAAAGACCAAAAGTGAAAGAAGTCACGGCATTAGGCGCCGCCTATCTTGCGGGTCTTGCGACGGGTTTCTGGAAAGATCTCAGTGAATTGCGTGATAAAGCCAGCATCGAGAAAACTTTTGTTCCCGATGGAGATGAAGCCAAACGCACTCGCCGTTATAAAGGCTGGAAAAAAGCAGTCAAACGTGCGCTCGAATGGGAAAAAGAGGAAGAGTAGTACGCCTTAATCGTGAAAAAGTGCGGTCGATATTTTAACAAAATTGACCGCACTTTGTTTATATGGGGTATTAATCCACCAACTCAAACGCAATCACCCAAAAGCAATCCTCTTGTGGATAAATTTCCTTAATCACCTGACGAAGCTCGGGAAGCGTCATATTTTCCTGTTGCGCGTGTTCCTCTGATAACGCCTCGAAATGAATCGGGGTCACCGATAACACCTTGATATTGGCAAAAAAGCGATCCGTTTCATTGGTATAAACTGCCAAGATTTGATTTGGCTGAAAAGACGATTCAGATTTATCACGAATGGTGATGGTTTTACGACCCGCCAGAATATCCTGTTCAAAGCGGGTGAAGAAGGTGATTTTGTTCATTTTTTTATCTCATTATTAACAGCATAATTAAATTTTACCACCTACCCCTTTAAATTTCTCAATAAAGAAGAAGAGAAAATCGGACGACCTATTCCAGATAGTTATCTGGCTGAGGCCGTGATTGTGATGTGTGATGCCCTTGCCATTATCCCTGCTAATCCCAATGTAGATGGTGAAAAAATCACCGCCTCGGCGCCTTTTATGAATGTCATCAATGAGCATGTCCGCGCCAAAGGCGTGACTCGCCGTGCGATAACAGTAGAGCAAATTGAAGCGCATTTCAAAACCACATTAAATCAACGAAAATAAACAAAAAAGGACGTGCCAATCCACGTCCTTTCCTGTTCCCACGTTTACTTACTCCAGTAGTCCTTCGAGTTCCTCTTGTAACGCGAGCCAATCCATCTCAAGCGTTTCTAAGTGTTTTTTATTGCTCACTTGCTCATTTAAAAGTGCGGTCAATTTTTCTTTATTTTCCGCCAAATACAAATCCGATTCGACCAGTTGCGCTTCGATTTGCCCTAAGTGGCTCGATACGGTTTCCATTTTTTGTTCAAGTTGCTGCAATTTTTTGCGTAACGGGGCAGTTTGTTGTCGCAATTCTGCCTCACGGCGTTTTTGTTCTTTGCGATTCGCACTGCTATTGGCATTATCAACCAGTGCATTGGTATCCGCTTTTTCTTCCGTATTGCGATTAACATCAGTTAACCATTTCTGGTAATCCTCTAAATCGCCACTGAAAGGCTCAACCTTTTTATCATGTACCAGATAAAATTCTTCCACTGTATTACGTAATAAATGGCGATCATGCGATACCACGACCAACGACCCTTGATAATCTACTAAGGCTTCCGTCAGCGCTTGGCGCATATCTAAATCTAAGTGGTTAGTCGGCTCATCGAGTAACAATAAGTTTGGACGCTGCCACACAATCAAGGCTAACACTAAACGGGCTTTCTCCCCACCAGAAAAGGACTTCACCGCCTCATTCACCTTATCGCCTTTGAACGCAAAACCGCCCAAATAATCCCGTAACTGCTGTTCTGTATGTTGCGGTGCTAGCTTTTGTAAATGCCAAAGTGGGCTTTCATCGAGACGTAACGTTTCTAATTGATGTTGAGCAAAATAGCCAAGCTGGACACCTTTCGCCAACTGAACCTGACCCGAAAGCGGTGTTAATTCACCTGCCAATAATTTAATCAGTGTCGATTTCCCCGCGCCATTTTTCCCTAATAGTCCAATCCGAGATCCCGGTACCAAGTTCAATTTGATTTTTTCTAAAATTTCGACCGCACTTTGTCCCTCTGCGCTCGGATAGCCTGCGCTTACTTGCTGCATAGCTAACAACGGATTCGGTAAAGACAAGGGTTCACGAAAGGTAAAATGAAACGGATTATCCACATAAGCTGGGGCGATTAATTCCATCCGTTCCAAGGCTTTCACCCGACTTTGCGCCTGTTTAGCTTTGGAAGCTTTTGCCTTGAAACGATCAATATATTTTTGTAAATGTGCGACTTTTTGTTGCTGTTGACGATAAAGTGCATTCTGCTGTGCCAGTTTCGTGGCACGTTGAACTTCAAAGGAAGAATAATCACCGGTATATTCATTCAACTTCTGATGTTCAATATGGATAATTTTATTGACGATAGGATCCAGAAAATCACGATCGTGTGAAATTAACACTAAGGTGCCTTTGTATTGTACCAGCCAACGCTCTAACCACATGACCGTATCTAAATCTAAGTGGTTAGTCGGCTCATCCAATAATAATAAATCAGAAGGACAGAGTAATGCTTGTGCTAAATTTAAGCGCATACGCCAACCACCTGAAAAGGCTTTGACTGGCTGCTGTAATTCGCTTTGACTAAAGCCCAAACCGTGCAATAGTGCGGCAGCGCGTGCTTGAATTGTCCATGCATCAATCGCATCTAATTGCGCATGCAGATGAGCAATTTTATGTCCATCGCCTTGTTCATTGGCTAATACTAACTCACGTTGTAAGCGGCAATATTCCCGATCACCTTCGATCACATAATCGATTGCCGAGGTCATTAAGGCAGGCGTTTCTTGATTGACCCAAGATAACGTCCAATTGGAAGGAAAACTGACGTCACCGCCTTCTGCGCTAATCTCTTTTTTTAATAACGCCAATAAAGATGACTTGCCACACCCATTTTTTCCGACTAAGCCCACTTTTTGTCCGGGGTTAATTGCAACCGATGTATTTTCGAGCAACACGGATTGCCCGCGCTTTAATGTTAAATTTGTAAAAAAAAGCATGCGTTCTCGTATGTCTTGTTCAACTTTTATTATAGAATGAGCTATTCTCTACTTTTTTATCGGAGTTGCCAATGTTTGATTCGTTAATCGTGCAATTTGTTGTATTGTGGGCAGTAATCGACCCAATTGGATCCGTACCGGTTTATTTGACCAAAACCGTAGGGCTATCGCTAGAAGATAGACGTAAAATTGCCTTAAAAGCGGTAGTGATCGCAACGGGGATCTTAATGTTCTTTTTGATTCTAGGTCAGGGGCTATTAGAAGCGATGCAAATTCCGCTCACAGCGTTCCAAATTGCCGGGGGCTTAGTGTTACTGTTATTCGCCTTAACCATGATTTTTGGTGAAGGTAAGCCAGAACATGAAATGCGTATGACATCCAGTTTAAGTGAGCTGGCGGTTTATCCTCTTGCGGTGCCGTCTATTGCTTCACCGGGTGCGATGATGGCAATCGTATTATTGACCGATAATCATCGGTTCAGTTTTTTCGATCAAGTTATCACCACTGTGATTATGCTTTCCATTTTATTTATCACTTACCTGCTTTTCTTGATGGCAAACCGTATTCAACGTTTAATTGGTAACACTGGCGCTGCCGTAATAAGCCGGGTCATGGGGTTAATCCTTGCCGCCGTAGCGATCAATAATATGTTAGTGGGAATTCGTGACTTTTTTACGCAAGTGGTGTAATCACAACAACGGCGAACATACGGTGAATTCATACCGATTTCCCCCTGCATTCCAACAACAAAAAGGCGATAGATAATCGCCTTTTTGTTTATGTACTCGCGTTACTGCAATGAAGGTCGACGGAAATTCAGCCATATCATGACCGCCACCACTGCGATACCAATCAAATCTGTCATTAGCTCTGGAATAATTAACATAAAGGAACCAATAGCTAATATTACACGTTGCCAAATTGGCATTGCCTGTTTGAAATATCCCTCTGTGGCAGCTGATAAACCTAATACACCAATTGTCGAAGAAATCAACACTCTGATAATGTCAACGATATGAGGGAGTGGGAACGTTTTTGCTGTCACCGCGACATTGCTCACATCAATCATCAGCATATTCGGGTTATACACAAACATAAACGGCACAATAAAACCCGCCAATGCCAAACGTAGCGATTGCCAGCCTGTTTTCATCGGATCGCCCTGTGCAATCCCCGCCCCCGCAAACGCAGCTAAGGCGACTGGAGGCGTAATATTGGCAAAAATACCAAAATAAAACACAAACATATGTGCCACTAACACAGGGACATTAAACGTGGCAAGTGCGGGCGCAGCCATAGTCGCCGTGATGATATACGCAGGAATAGACGGCAAGCCCATGCCTAAAATCATAGACGCAATCATGGTTAAAAATAAGGTGAATAATAACGAGCCTGCCCCCAAAGTTACAATAGACGAGGTAATGACTGTGCCAAAACTGGTTAAATTCACCACGCCAATCACAATCCCGACGACCGCACAAGCCGCCATGACCGACAGTGATTGTTTCGCCCCATCTTCCAACGCAGCAATAATTTCCTTTATTCCCATACGTGTTTCTTTACGCAACTGGCTAATTAATACCGTAATCCCAATGGTATAAACCGCCGCATAACCAATCGGCACTGATTCAATCAAAAACCACACCAATGCAACAATCGGCAATAACATATGCCCACGCGCTTTCATAATCGCTTTAAACTGTGGTAATTGATCTTTTGACAACCCTTTCAAGTTTTGTTTACCCGCACGGAAATGCACTTGCGCAATCACTCCGAGATAATACAACACGGCAGGAAAAAGTGCGGCAAGAGCAATCGTGCCGTAACTCACGCCTGTTGTTTCCGCCATAATAAACGCACTCGCGCCCATAATTGGTGGCAGAATTTGTCCACCTACCGAAGCACTTGCTTCTACCGCCCCGGCAAAATTGCGGTGATAGCCGATTTTTTTCATTAAAGGGATCGTAAACGCGCCCGTGCTGACCACATTTGCCACTGCCGCCCCATTAATACTGCCCATAAAATCACTTGAAATCACCGCCACTTTCGCCGGTCCCCCTTGTTTATCGCCGGCAATGGCTAGCGCGATGTCATTAAATAACTGCCCCATACCCGATTTAGCGAGAAAGGCACCAAACAAAATAAACAAGAAAATGAACGTCACCGAGGCGCCGATTGCTGAGGAATATAACCCTTCGGTTTTGAGATAAAGTTGACCAAAAATATCCCCCACATCATAAGGGCGGGTCAGTAAGCGGTCAGGAATAAAGTCCATTGAACTCACAAAAGGATACGCGAGGAAAAGCAAAGCAAAAAGTACGAGAATCAGTCCGGTTATCCGTTTCGGTCACAACGGGCAAACCAATTTTCGTTAATTTATAAAAGAAATCTTTAGCTACTAACGCAGAATTCCCAATGCCCATCAACTGAATACGTTTCGCCTGCATGAGCTGCTCAACCACACGCGCAACATAAGGAATCGCGTTCAAACTTAAACTTTCCTTCAATGCCTGTTGTTTTTCTACAAACAGTTTTTCTGCAATTTCACTTAAATCGTCTTTATCGGTAATACTGTCGTGTAAATGGACACGCGGTTCTGACTGTGTCTCTTGACGAATCAATGCCTCACTAATCGCCAGTTTGAAATCACTAAATTTATCCGCACCTAACTTCTGGCTAAACTTAATGATCGCAGATTGGCTCACGGCAATTTGATTTGCTAACGCTTTTGATGAAGAAGATTTTACTTCGTGTGGATGTTTTAAAATAAAGTCTGCAATTCGCTGTTCATTCGGGGAAAGCGAAGGATAAGTATGTTTCAGCTTAATTAAAAATCCCATAGGGCAGCTCCCGTATAAGAATAAAAAGTGAGCAAGCTCACAGAATGAATAAATAATCTCCATTATTGAGGTATTTTGGAATAAAATAATCCAAAGTAAAGTCATTGGAGGAATTTTTTATGCCAAATGCCATACATGCGCTCGTCACCGAAAGTCGGAATCCATTTAGTACACATATCGACCAGCTTTCAACTTTAGACATGTTAGCAGTTATTAATCAGGAAGACCAAAAAGTTCCTTTTGCTATCGAAAAAGTTTTACCAGAAATCGCCCAAGCGGTCGATGCCATTGCTGAAACGTTCATGAAAAATGGGCGGTTAATCTATTTAGGCGCGGGCACATCAGGACGCTTAGGCATTTTAGATGCGAGTGAATGCCCACCAACGTTTGGTACCCCCCATGAACAAGTTGTGGGACTCATCGCAGGTGGACAACAAGCCATTTTAAAAGCGGTTGAAAATGCCGAAGATGACCGTAGCGCCGGTGAGCAAGATCTACGTAACTTAGCGCTGAATGAAAAAGATGTGGTTGTTGGTATTGCCGCCAGTGGTCGCACCCCCTATGTCCTTGCTGGCATCGAATATGCAAATCACGTTGGCTGTGTCACTGTAGGCATTAGCTGTAATCCGGATTCCGCTTTAGCCGCGCTTGCTAACATTGCGATCACACCTATTGTTGGTCCTGAAGTGATTACGGGTTCTTCACGAATGAAAGCAGGTACCGCACAAAAATTGATTCTCAATATGCTCACGACAGGGGCGATGATTAAAACAGGCAAAGTTTTTGGTAATTTAATGGTCGATGTAGTGGCAACCAACGAGAAATTAGTCGAGCGCCAAAAAAACATTGTCATGGAAGTGACGCAATGTGATCGCCAACAAGCGGAACAAGCCTTATTACAATCAAACGGACAATGTAAAGTGGCGATTGTCATGCTATTGCTGAATATGTCGGCAGAAGAAGCAAAAAACTGTTTGGCGCAAGCCAATGGTTTTATTCACCAAGCATTAACTTTGGTTAAATAAAGGAGAACGTTATGGCAACAATTGATAATGCGATGATCCACTCGCTCATCCAGCACCTAGGTGGAAAAAGCAACATCCAAAGTGTCACTAATTGTATGACACGTTTGCGTGTCACCTTGCACGATTCGTCCGTTGTTGATAAAGACGAGTTAACAAAAATCCAAGGTGTGCTAGGTGTTGTCGAAGCGGATGAGCAACTCCAACTGATTCTTGGTCCGGGTAAAGCGACAAAAGCCTCGGAAATGATGAAAGCCAGCTTAGGGGATAACATGAGTTCGCCTTCTCTCCAAGAGATTGCACGCACCCAAAAACAACAAATTAAGTCTGCTCAAACTAGCAGTATCCATCAATTCTTTGCGAAGTTTGCCACTATTTTTACCCCGCTCATTCCGGGTTTTATTGGCGCAGGCTTACTCCTAGGCTTAGCAACTGTATTGCAACAAGCCTTTGTGGCTGGGGTAGAAAATCCAAATGCGTTTTTAGTGGATTTGATTGCGTACATGAAAGTGTTCAGTAAAGGCTTATTTAGCTTTTTAAGTATTCTGATTGGTTATAATGCAGCGAAAGCCTTTGGGGGTTCGGGTGTCAACGGCGCAATCCTTTCCTCTTTATTTATCTTGGGCTATAACCCAGAAGCGACCAAAGGGATTTATTCTGGATTAAGCAACTTCTTTGGCTTAACTATTGACCCACGCGGTAACATCATCGGGGTTTTAATCGCAGCAATTGTTGGGGCAAAAGTCGAACGTTGGGTCAGAAAATTCATTCCTGATAGCTTAGATATGGCATTAACTTCCACGGTTACGCTATTAATTATGGGCTGTTTTACCTTCTTATTTATCATGCCAATTGGGGTGTATCTCTTTAATGGAATGTCTTGGTTATTCTCTAACTTAAATGGCAATCCATTGGGTACCGCCGTTCTAGCAGGCTTATTCCTTATCTCCGTTATGCTCGGTATTCACCAAGGTTTTGTCCCGGTCTATTTTGCCTTAGTGGAAACACAAGGCTTTAACGCGCTCTTCCCAGTGCTTGCTATGGCAGGCGCAGGACAAGTGGGTGCCGCGTTAGCGCTTTACTTCAAAGCAAACAAAGGTGCCGTCTTGCGTGATCAAATCAAAGGGGCAATTATTCCGGGCTTTTTAGGTATCGGCGAACCGCTGATTTACGGGGTAACCTTACCGCGAGTAAAACCGTTTATTACAGCCTGTATCGGTGGTGCTGCGGGCGGCTTTACTATTGGGTTAATCGCCTACTTAGGTTTCCCAATGGGGTTAAATACAGTCTTTGGTCCATCTGGATTACTCGCGATCCCATTAATGACCTCGCCGAATGGTGTATTGCCGGCTATCGCTACCTATTTATTAGGTACCGTTGTCGCTTACGCAACAGGCTTTATCACAACCTATTTCTTTGCGACGAAAGATGTCGATTTAAGCTAAACATTTTTGCTAAGCCGTACTTTTTCTCATAGGAACATTATGGATATCTAAATTTGGGTGGCGCAGTCCACCCTTTTTTTTATCGCTTTACTTTCCTTTCAGTATAAGAAAGAAAAAAGTGCGGTGGAAATTTTCGGTATTATGTAGCAGTTGCACAAAGTCCGAAAATTGACTAATTTATTACCGCATAAATTTGAATGCCTTTCCGAATGAAAATTGTGAAAGGCATTTCTTTTAACTAAAATTCTAACTTCAACCTCGCAATTTTCACATTAAATTTCCATTTTTTTAAACTCAAGGCATAGCTATTCCGCTCAACCTTCATTCAGGTAAGCTATTTCTTTATATATAATTCTATCTAAGTCTATTAACGCCTATTGGCAACGAAAAATTATTCATCAAGAAGTGATTTGGCAGTAGATATATGGCATACAACCTAGATAAGAAGCTCAAAGAATTTGAGTTTGAACGTAAACAGGTATTACATCATCTAGCCTTACTTGATGCAAACATTGCCACATTAAAACGTGCTATTGAGCTTACTCAACAGGAAACTGATGTAGCTCTTTATAATACGGACAACTTTGTGTACCGTTCCAAGTATAAGCTCTTTAAAGGGAAAATTCGTAAATACATCGTACAAATGATGCGAGAAGCACCTAACAAAGCCTTTACAATTGCCGAACTCACGCAGCGGATTTTCGATATTGAACAAAATCCTGATACACCGTCCGAAAAACATCTTGATTCTGTTCGTAAACAACTGAATGAGTTTTATAAAAGAGAATGGGTTAATAGGACTCAAATCAGCCGAAATGAGGTTTACTGGCAATGGAAACAAAAATAGCGGTATTTCTACCGCTATTTACTATCCTTGCTCAAGTGTTCTCAATCGCCAATGTTGTGAGTTATCTATTAAGCATTTTTCCACTAACGATTTATACTTTAAATAGTTTAATGTACAAGCAATCGTTTGTGATTGTTTATACGGTATGACTTCTTCAATCTCTTGCCCATCTAAATTCATCGCTAGATATGTAATCTCCTTCACACTTAACCATTTTGAAGGCTCTTGTTTTAGTACCTGAGCAATCAACTGTTGAGGCGAAGTTTGAAAACGAAGATTTCTAAATTTGGGGTTTGACGGTAAAGGCGGTTCTTCCCGACCTTTTGCGTGATTTAATGCCACACGATAGTCTGAAATCTTCCGATCAAGATCTTTTAATTCTTTATGGAGTTGCTTGATTTGCGCTGCAATTTCTTTCTTTTCGGTTTCAATTTCTTCAATCGCTTCTTCAAGCGCATTTTCCAAAGTTGATTTTTGTTTTGTCATTGACTATTCTTACCTTTTGTACATAAAAGATAAGAAAATGTAGCAGAAACAACAAATTAAATCTTTGTGCAACTGCTACATAATACCGGAAATTTTGCAAAAAACCACCGCACTTTTGGTTCAAGAGGGAAACAAATAACGATAATTAAAGAATATTATCAAACTGCTCCATCACCCATTTTGGCCACACACTGGATTGGACTTCACCAATGTGTTTTTTCTGTAATAGCAACATCACTAAGCGTGAGCGCCCAATCCCACCACCGATAGATAACGGTAAACGACCATTGACTAAATCTTGGTGCCAATCAAATTTTAAACGGTCTTCATTGTTGGTTAAAGCAAGCTGTTTACGTAATGCGGTTTCATCCACACGGATCCCCATGGAAGATAATTCAAAAGCACGTTCTAAAATTGGGTTCCAAACCAAAATATCCCCGTTTAATCCTTTGTATTCACCTTCTGATGGCGTTGTCCAGTCATCATAATCAGGTGCACGCACATCATGTGGTTTCCCATCAGATAATTTGCCACCAATCCCGATTAAGAACACCGCGCCATATTCTTTACAAATCGCATTTTCACGCTCTTTATCATTCATGTTCGGAAAACGTTGTACTAATTCTTCACTGTGTACAAACTGAATATCCTTTGGCAAAAAGGTGGCTAAACCGAATTTTTTACTTACCGCTTCTTCCGTTTCTAAAATCGCGGCATAAATAGCACGGACAGTTTCTTTCAAATAATAAAGGTTACGTTGCTCTGCTGAAATCACTTTTTCCCAGTCCCATTGATCTACATACACAGAATGGGTTTGATCTAAAGAATCTTCATCTGGACGAAGTGCCGTCATATGCACAAATAACCCTTCACCTTGTGCAAAATTAAAGCGCGCAAGTGTATGACGTTTCCATTTGGCTAAAGAGTGAACAACCTCAAAGGTGGCATCTGTGATCTGTTTCACATTTACTTGCACCGCTTTCTCTGCACCTGAAAGATTATCTTGAATACCATTACCAACTTGGCTTAGGATAGGACCTTGAACTTCAACAATACCCAAATGTTCTGCTAATTTTTCTGTGAACGTGTTCTTCGCAAAACTAATTTCTTGTTGTTGTAAAATAAATGATTTCTTCATTTTCGATACCTTAAAATATATACTACATCAAATTCACTGAATATTATTTAATACAAAAGCCCTATAACTCAATACTTTTTTTGAAATAAGCGATATACTTTGAATTTTATACAATATAACGTATTTATTTTTGAAAAAATTCTAAAAAAGGTCAGCTATGCACAATATTGATAATCTTGATCAGCAAATATTGCGGGTTTTAACTAAAGATGCACGCACGCCTTATGCTGAAATGGCAAAAAATTTCGGTGTGAGCCCAGGAACTATCCATGTACGCGTGGAAAAAATGCGCCAAGCAGGCATCATAGAAGGCACAAAAGTGCGTATAAATGAACGTAAACTGGGCTACGATGTATGCTGTTTTATCGGGATCATTTTAAAAAGTGCAAAAGATTACGATAAAGTAATCAAAAAACTGGAGGGCTTTGATGAAGTTGTTGAGGCTTACTATACCACGGGAAATTACTCGATTTTTATTAAAGTGATGACCCACACAATCGCAGAGTTACATTCTGTATTAGCCTCAAAAATTCAGTTAATTGATGAAATTCAATCGACTGAGACCTTAATCTCAATGCAAAATCCAATTTTGCGTGATATTAAACCCTAGCATAATAAAATAAGGAGATATTATGTCAGAAGTATTCCATCTAGGTTTAACCAAAGCGATGTTAGAAGGCGCCACTTTAGCGATTACCCCAGGCGCCCCAGAACGTGTCGAAAAAATTGCCAAGCTTTTAGACCGTCCAAAATTTTTAGCATCGACCCGTGAATTCACCTCTTGGCTCGGTTATATCGGAGATAAAGCTGTTGTCGTCTGTTCCACAGGGATCGGTGGACCTTCAGTTTCTATCGCCGTTGAAGAACTAGCACAATTAGGTGTTCGCACCTTCTTACGCATTGGCACAACCGGCGCAATTCAACCACACATCAATGTTGGCGATATTCTTGTCACCACAGGCGCAGTACGCTTAGACGGCGCAAGTTTACACTTTGCCCCAATGGAATACCCTGCGGTTGCTAATTTTGAATGTACTAATGCGCTTTACAAAGCTGCTACAGAATTAGCCAACCAAAAAGTATATGTGGGTATTACTGCTGCATCAGATACATTCTACCCAGGTCAAGAACGTTATGATACGTACAGTGGTAAAGTCTATCGCCACTTCCAAGGTTCATTAAAACAATGGCAAGATCTTAATGTCATGAACTTTGAAATGGAATCTGCCACCTTATTTACGATGTGTTCTGCGTTAGGTTTACGCGCTGGTATGGTAGCGGGTGCCATTGTTAACCGTACACAGCAAGAGATCCCAAATGAAGCCGCAGTGAAAGATATTGAAAAAAATGCAGTTGAAATTGTCGTCAAAGCCGCGGCGTATCTACTTTAATTTTTCATTCCCTTTACATAAAACGCTTAGCCATCATCTAAGCGTTTTTTATTTCAAGAAATTGTCGATTTTCAGTGATTTTATCGCCACTCTTTGCTTTTTTTAGACTTTTTCTGCTCATTTCGTAGTCTTCTCTAGATAAATTCTGTACAATAAAGAATTACTCGAATTTATTCCTTTTTTGAGATCTTTTTTATGACATCTTCTTTACCCAATATTGGTTTTATTAGTCTCGGTTGCCCTAAAAATTTAGTAGATTCTGAACGTATTCTGACGGAGTTACGTTCAGATGGTTACAATATTATTCCAAGTTATGAAAATGCGGATCTTGTCATTGTCAACACTTGTGGTTTTATTGACAGCGCAGTACAAGAATCCCTCGAGGCGATTGGCGAAGCGCTGGAAGAAAATGGCAAAGTGATTGTGACGGGTTGCTTAGGTGCCAAAGAAGATCGTATTCGCGAAGTCCACCCGAAAGTGTTAGAAGTAACAGGTCCACATAGTTACGAAGCTGTCATGCAGCAAGTGCATAAATATGTGCCTAAGCCTGCCTATAATCCGTATGTCAATCTTGTACCCAAACAGGGTGTAAAACTGACACCAAAACATTATGCTTATTTAAAAATCTCAGAAGGCTGTGATCATCGTTGTACCTTCTGCATTATTCCTTCCATGCGTGGTGACTTAGACAGTCGTTCCATTACACAAGTATTAGATGAAGCAAAACGCCTTGTTGAAGCGGGAGTAAAAGAAATCTTGGTCGTTTCACAAGATACTTCTGCCTATGCGTTAGATCGTAGCAAAGAAGAACAAAATAAAACGGTATTCTGGAATGGCATGCCAATTAAAAATAACTTAATTAGCCTCTGTGAGCAACTGGGTAAACTCGGTGTGTGGGTACGCTTACATTATGTTTACCCTTACCCACATGTTGATCAATTAATTCCATTAATGGCGGAAGGCAAAATCCTGCCTTATTTAGATATTCCCTTACAACATGCTAGCCCTAAAATCTTAAAAGCCATGAAAAGACCCGGTTCAATTGAGCGAACCCTAGAACGGATCAAAAAATGGCGTGAAATCTGTCCTGATCTCACATTACGCTCAACCTTTATTGTCGGATTTCCGGGTGAAAGCGAAGAAGATTTTCAACTTCTTTTAGATTTCTTAAAAGAAGCCCAACTTGATCGCGTTGGCTGTTTCAAATTCAGCCCAGTAGAAGGGGCTATTGCAACAGGAATGCCCGATCAAGTCCCAGAAGAAGTGAAAGAAGCACGTTTTCACCGCTTTATGCAGTTACAACAAGAAATCTCTGCAGCGCGCCTACAACAAAAAGTAGGTAAGGTCTTCACTGTGCTCGTGGACGAAGTAGATGAAGAAGGCATCATTGCACGTTCCATGGCAGATGCACCAGAAATAGATGGTGTGGTTTACATTGATAATCCAAATCGAGCGGCTGTTAAAGCGGGACAATTTATTGAAGTCAAGATCACACGGGCTGACGCCTACGATCTTTACGCGTCGCTAATAAACTAGTTATTTCTTTTAATAACTTTACATTATAAGCATAGTGTTCACTTCGCCATCGTCGTAGAATTAGCAACCAATTTTTTGACGTCCTTGTTTCATAGCAATATCCAAAAATGAGGATAAAAAACACGAGAACTGTCGCGTTTGTGACGTTCCACTTTGAAATAAATAAGGAAAAATGAATGAACAAAATCTATCGTACACTATGGAATGCAGCGACTCAAAGTTGGGTTGTGGTTTCAGAATTGGCAAAAGCGGGTGGCAAAAGCGCATCAGGTAAATCAGCGTAAGTGGCTTTAGTTTTACATTAATCGCGGCGTCGGTTGTATTAGGTAGTGGACAAGTAAATGCTGCTGAGGTGACAGGTAATACTGGTGTGTCAGGAGACGATAAGTACTGCTTTTACAATGCCTCAAGCCAAAGTGTCATTTGTGGCGATGCAACAACAAAAACAACTGACAAGACAGATAACAAACCAGCAAAATCTGTTGTGATTGGGTTTGGCGCAACAAATGATGGTGAAACCAACGTTGCTATAGGTGCCAAATCTCAAAGCAGTAAAGCCGCTTCTATTGCTATTGGCGATAATGCAAAAGCACTGGATAACCAAGCTATTGCTATCGGTCAAAATGCAACTGCAAATAGCGATTGGGATATTTCAATTGGGCGTCAGGCTGGATTTAATCAAACTAAGATATCAGGTGAAGGAAGAAATATTGCGATCGGTGATGGAACACTAAGAAGTGGTAAAGGGGTTAATAATAATATTGCACTAGGTACTAGTGCAGGTGAGCGATTAGCTGGCACTCATAATGTAATCATGGGTACTTATGCAGACGCAGATGAAGCAGTACAGTCGGCTAAAACAGCTGACCCAAGCTTGGACCCAACAAAATTTAATATAAAAAGTATTTTGCATATCAATTGGAAGATATTTTTAAAACCAAAAAGCAAAATGCAAGAGGTAGCACAATCAAAACAATCACAAAGCAGGAATTTTCGGAATTCCAAATTCCAATCCCCCCACTTCCAATACAAAAAGAAATTGTAAAAATACTTGACAAATTCACAGAGCTGGAAGCTGAATTATCCCTGCGTGAAAAACAATATACATTCTATCGTGATCACTTATTAACTTTTGGTGATGATGTGGAATGGAGGCGTTTGGGGGAGGTAACTTTATTAACAAATAATGTTAAATGGAAAAATAATAACCGAAATTATCGTTATATAGATCTAACATCTGTGAGTAGAGAAAATAATCATATTATAGACACAATAGAAATTACTGCTCTCAATGCACCTAGTAGAGCACAAAAGGTAGTTAAAACAAACGATGTTATTTTTGCAACAACTCGTCCAACCCAGCTACGCTTAGCATTCATTAATGATGAGTTTAATGGTGAAATTGTTAGCACTGGTTATTGTGTTTTACGCGCTTCTAATGCAGTTCTACCAAGATGGATTTATTATAATCTTGAAACAGTTTTATTTAAAAATTTTCTTGAAGAAAACCAGAGTGGTTCTGCCTATCCATCTATTTCAGATTCAAAAGTTAAAGAATTTAAAATTCCTATTCCTGCGACACATATACAGGAAAAAATAGTTTCAAAATTAGAAAAATTTGAAACTATTACGAACTCTATTAAATATGGACTACCTAAAGCAGTCGAACTATACAAAAAACAATATGAATATTATAGAAATAGATTATTAAATTTTTCTCAGGGGTAAATAATATGGATAAAAGTTTAGAAGATATTGCTAAAGAATTATATGAGAAAGCAAATAAAGTTCAGGTAATTTATGCATTCAATAGTACAGGTAAAACAAGACTATCTCAAAAGTTTATTGATCTCGTATCACCTAAAGGAGCTGCAATACAAAAATTGACAAAAAAAGAGAAGAATATAAAAAAATAAAAGAAGAAACAAAAGAAAGATTTCCAGGGCAACCAAATAATAGAAAGAATATAGAGAGCTGGTTAATAACACTTAATGATAAGAAAAAAGCTCATTGGAATAGACTTGATAATAAAAGAAAAGAAACTCTAAAAGAAATATTTTGTTGTAAGAAGGAAATACGTAATCCATTACCTACAAGACAAAACATACTTTATTATAATGCTTTTACAGAAGATATTTTTTACTGGAATAATGGTGTCCAGGATGAACCTGATCCTATCTTAAAAATACAAAAAAACAAATTTATTAGTCGTATATTATATTATTTGGGAGATAAAAATAGAATCGAATAAATATTTAAAACAAATACAAATAGAGAAATAAACTTTAAATTCAGCAAGCTGAATTTTAATAAAAAAGAATTGGAGGTGCCAATTGCCAATGAGGTTATCTTTTCTCGTGAAAAAGGGGATAACACATCAGAGAGTAAAATAAAAATATCTAAAGGTGAGGAGCGCTATTTTATTTTAACTACACATAATCCTTTATTCTATAATGTATTATTTAATGAGCTAAGTCGAAGTGATAATAAATCAGAGATTTACCCACAGGCTACCGCCTAAAGGCTTTCACAGCGTTAACAACACTCAAAACTTACCGCCCACAAGCCCCACAACGCTAATTAATAATAAATTTTTATTTTTGCTTTTTTTCAAAGGCTCGCAAAGCTCGCCTAGTAAAATGAAGTCGCCTTCGGCTCCGCTAGTTTTTATATACCATGTGGGGTAGTGACAATATTTGCATAAGGAAAAAGAAAAAATTTGGTGGGAAAAAATTGGTTGAAGCCCCTGTTTGTGGGGCTTTGGCATTTTTAGGGGTGGAGTTTATGCAAAAATGGAAAATGGTGGGGATTGGGGGAAAATGGTCGAAAATTGGGTTTTATTTTGCATAAAAAATTAATACAACATTTACTCACACAAACTTGGCAAGGCAATGTCAAAGAGCTTATCCATGTGGCAGAGTTATATGCGATTGGCTTACTGGCAGAACAAACGCCAATGAGCAATCCCCTTGCCCTTAAAACAGAGCATATCAAACCGCTTGATGAACAGATCAATGAATATGAAAAACAAATCATTGAAGATGCGTTAATTTTTTATCAAGGGCGAATTAATGATGTGGCGACTTATCTGAATATTCCACGTAAAAAACTCTATTTGCGTATGAAAAAACACCATATCGATAAAAAGCACTATAAATGTTAGGCAAAAAACTAAGAAAATAGGATGTGATGCCTGCGCTCAACGTGGGCTATTCTTTGTTCGCGTCCTGCATAAATATAAATCCTGATTCTTATCACAATCTATTTTACATCTCGCCAAAATCACTTTATCCTTTTTAGCTCCCATAGCTTGTATCAAAAATAACGATGATGAAAAAAAATACACTCTTTCTTGGCTTAGTTTTTATTGGCATCTTAACTTTTCTAGTGAATCTTTTGGCGAAAACGCCTTTCGCTCTCAATGCCAACCTCAGTGCACTGACGATTGCGATTCTGTTAGGTATTTTATTCGGCAACACTTTTTACCCCAAAATTTCTCAATACACCGCGCAAGGTGTGATTTTTGCCAAAGGCACCTTATTACGCTTAGGTATTATTTTGTATGGCTTTCGCCTCACGCTACAAGACATCAGTAACGTTGGCATAAATGCTATTGCGACGGATACCATTATGCTGATTAGCACTTTCTTGCTCACCTTGTGGCTAGGGATTCGTTATTTAAAAATGGATAAACAAATTGTGTATTTAACTGCCGGTGGTTGTAGCATTTGCGGTGCTGCCGCGATTATGTCCATGCAACCGGTCACCAAAGCTGAATCCCATCAGGTGTCGATTGCGGTAGCCGTCATTGTGATTTTTGGCACCCTTTCCATGTTCTTGTACCCGTTAATGTACCCTTATCTCACTACTTGGCTAAGTGAACATCAATTTGGCATTTATATTGGTTCGAGTGTGCATGAAGTGGCGCAAGTGTACGCGGCGGGTGGCAATATTAGTCCTGCGGTGGCAGATACCGCCGTGATTTCCAAAATGATCCGGGTGATGATGCTCGCCCCATTCTTACTATTGGTGTCTTGGTTACTGGCGAAGCAAAGTGACAATCCACAAAGTAGCAAAATCACCATTCCCTGGTTTGCCTTTTTATTTATTTTCATGGCGGTGATCAATTCCTTTGCTCTCATCCCCGCCCATATCGTCGCTTGGATTGTGGAAATTGGCGGCTTATTACTGATCGCCGCGATGACCGCTCTAGGCTTAACCACACATATCAGCGCCATTAAACAGGCTGGCATCAAATCACTGATTTTAGGCGCACTCGTACTATGCTGGTTGGTCATCGGTGGATTTTTCGTGAATGTGGGCATTAGCCAACTACTCTAGCCAGCCGAAAAATCAGAAAAGTGCGGTCAATTTCAAAAACGTTTTCGCTTTGAGAGATTGACCGCTTTTGTATTAGATAAGGTGATATCATCAATTCCGATCACGCTCGAGTCCACACGAGTGCGGTTTGTTTTTCTCAAGAAGTTAATTTTCCAGCCAATTGCGTAATAGCTGTTCGCCATGTTCCGTCATAAAGGATTCTGGGTGAAATTGCACCCCGTAAATGGGTAGGTAGTTATGCTGAAATGCCATCACTACTTCTTCGGCACAATGCGAGGTAATAGTGAGCGCAGCGGGGAAATTGTGCTCACGAATTGCCCAAGAATGGTATAGCCCAATTTGAAACTCGGTGGGTAGTCCTCGAAATAGGACAGAAGGTGAGCACACTTGCAGGCGTTGGCTACGTCCATGACGTACCTTGTCTAAATTGTATAATTCGCCGCCAAAAAATTCACACAGCGTTTGATGACCCAAGCATACCCCTAAAATGGATTTTGATTGGTGATAGCGTTCCAACATCGCAAACAATTGCGGATAGGCGCGTGGCACATCAGGACCAGGGGAAATCAGAATATGACTGTAATTAGCGACCTCGTCCACATCTAATTCTTGCACGTTGACCACGTCAAAAGGCACCGCTAATCGGCGGATCATATCCACTAAATTGTAGGTAAAAGAATCTTGATTATTGATGATAAGAAGTCGTTTCATATCTGCGCCATATTCTGTGGAGAAAGAGGCAAAGTATAAAGGAAAATGCGGATTTTTGTTTCATTTTCCGTTAAACTTTCCCTAATTTTTTTCAAATGTAGATAACTTATGTCCTTCCATGCTTTTATTCAACAGGCGAATCAATTTGGTGAACAACGTCAGCCGTTTTTCTTTTTGATTGATTTTGAACAACAGCAACCGATTATTTGTCCATTAGCTCAGGCGGCAGAATTAGGGTTATTTTTTGCGATACGAGGGCAGCAGAATGTCAATTGGCAGACTGAAATGCCTCACAAGCCTTTTGAACTGCACAAATTTCCTATGTCAAAAGCAGCTTATCAGCGTGGCTTTGACTTAGTGCAAAAAGAGCTACAAAAAGGCAATTCTTATTTGTTGAATCTCACCTATCCGACCGAAATTAACATGAATTGGCATCTGGAACAGGTTTTTCAACAAACGACAGCCCCCTATAAATTGTACTATCGGGATCGCTTTGTGTGCTTTTCGCCTGAATGCTTTGTCAATATTCATCACAATCAAATTTATACTTACCCGATGAAAGGTACCATTGATGCTACGTTACCTGAGGCGGAAAAACGCTTGTTAGATTCTGACAAAGAGCGGCAAGAACATTACACTATTGTGGATTTAATGCGCAACGATTTGGCAACAGTCGCCGAGAATGTGGAAGTGACGCGCTTTCGTTACGTGGAAAAGATTCAGACACAAAAAGGGGCAATCTTGCAGACAAGTTCAGAAATTCGTGGCGATCTTGCGGAAAATTGGCAAGCACGCATTGGTACGATGTTAGCCACCTTGTTGCCTGCAGGCTCGATTAGTGGGGCACCGAAAGAAAAAACCGTGCAAATTATTCACGCCGCAGAACAGCTGCCTCGGGGTTATTACACAGGCATTTTTGGTCTGTTCGATGGTGAGTCGTTACAAAGTGCGGTGGCAATTCGTTTTATTGAGCAAGTGGACGAGAAATTGATTTTCCGCAGCGGTGGCGGGATTACGATCTTAAGCGAGCTAGAAGACGAGTACCAAGAATTGATCCAAAAAGTGTATGTACCAGTAGGATAAGCGATGACATTTCCTTTATTTGAGACGATCGCTATTGTGAACGGTGAAATTCAGCACCTTGCCCTGCATCAACAACGTTATGCGGCAAGTTTGGCGACCTTTTACGGCGAGAAAGGAGCGAAAGTACAGGAACTTGCGAAAATTATTCAGATTCCGACCGCACTTGAACACACTCAACATGCGCCGATAATCCGTTGTCGGATTGATTACAATCAGCAAGACTGTGACGTGCATTATTTTCCCTATCAACGCAAAATTTACCGCACTTTTCAGCCTGTCATTTGCGATGAAATTAACTATGATCTGAAATATGCTGATCGGGCATTATTAAATCAGTTATTTGCTCAGCGTGGGGATTGTGATGAGATTATGATTATCAAACACGACAAGGTGACGGATTGCAGTATTGGTAATCTGGTGTTTCGCCAAGGTGAGCAATGGTTCACGCCAGATAGCCCGTTATTTTACGGCACACAACGAGCCTGGTTATTACAACAAGGGAAAATTCAAGCCCGTTCCATCTTATTGCAAGAGATCGCACAATTTGAAGAAATTCGGTTAATTAATGCACTAAATCCGCTGTAAATTTTCCTTGAACAGCGTAAAATAAAACAACTTTTTCAGTCAGATAAAAGGAGATAAACGACATGACGAAAGTAATTCATACTGACAATGCACCAGCCGCCATTGGTCCTTATGTACAAGCGGTAGATTTAGGTAATATGCTGTTAACCTCTGGGCAAATTCCAGTGAATCCAAAAACCGGTGAAGTGCCAGCGGATATCGTAGCACAAGCACGTCAATCGTTAGAAAACGTGAAAGCGATTGTGGAACAAGCGGGATTACAAGTCGCAAATATCGTGAAAACCACGGTGTTTGTGAAAGATTTAAATGACTTTGCAGCGGTCAATGCGGAGTATGAACGTTTCTTTAAAGAGAACAATCACCCTAGCTTCCCTGCTCGTTCATGTGTGGAAGTGGCACGTTTGCCGAAAGATGTGGGGATTGAAATCGAGACAATCGCTGTAAAAGCCTAATGAATAGCTTGCATTTATCTTAGTCGTAGCAAAACAATCTCTTTTCACTTGCTCTCTTCAAAGCAAGTTGATAAGTGATTTTTATTGGGCGTTTTTCTATTGATAGCCAAAAACGCCTTTTACTGATAGAGAATAAACTATGCAAAATCAAGTCATCGAGATTCTACAATACCGTTTAAAACCACAATCAGGACAAACGTTTCACCAAATTATGTGTGAGATCAGTGTTCCACTCCATAAACAACATGGGATTGATGTCATTGCGTATGGAAATTCATTACATGATATTGACAGCTATTATTTAATCCGTGCATTTGAGACAGAAACTAAATTGCAACAGCAGCTCGATGCTTTTTATGCCAGTGATGATTGGCGTGATGGACCAAGAGAAAGTATCATTCGCCTGATTGAAAGCAGTTTAAAATCGGTGATCATGCTCCCGACACAGGCAATCCATGCACTACGCAACCATTATCCTCAATAAAATCAACAACCGCACCCAATCAGTGCGGTCATTTTTTCTTACTTTTTCAGTGCTAAGGGAAAAACAACGATAGCGGACGTTGTTTAATCAATTTCCAAACACATTGCGCGATATCACACCAGCTCTCAATTTCTGTTTCTAAAGAACGCAGCGCAACCCATAACGCGATAAAGAAACTGACAATCAAATTCACAATACCAATCAATAACACGAACACTAAACCTTGTAAGAACATCTGCCAAGTAAACGCGCCACTGATCGCCATATAGCCCAAATTCGCAGAAGAAAACGCCACATGGCGAATATCCAACGGTAAATCAAGCAAGTACCCGACTAACCCCGTTAAACCAAGCAATAAACCAAAACACAGATTTCCCATAATCGAACCGTAATTATCATGCCAGTATTCTGCAAATTTGTAGCGCATATTACGGGTCAACAGACGGCGTAAAATAGGGTGATTGCGTAGTCGCATTTTTAAGTTCAAATAATTACTACGATTATCAAAATAACCAGAAATAATCCCAGAAAAGAATAACCAGAAACCCGCAATGGCGGCAAACCATAAGGACCCTTTCATCGGATCAAGAGATTTTTGTTGGTAGGCAATCTCCGCCTCACTCAATAAAGGTGTACCAACATAATGTTGATAGCCTAGCGCAAGCAAACAAGCCACAGAAATCGCTAAAGTGACATTACCCAAGACTGCCACTGTTTGCGAGCGAAACACATCGATCAGCAGTTGAGCTAATTGCAGATTAACGGATTTGCCTTGTCCATTATCCACCGTTTCTGCAAAACGTGCTGCAGTCATTGCGGGCTGTTTGGTCGCCACAGTACAATGCAACATAAAAATCAAGGTAAAACCAATACCGTAATTCAGCCCTTCAGCAATACCTCGCCAGACAGGATCTTCAATCAGATCACCTAAATACAGTTTAAATAACGCCATTAAGGCAATTAAAATGCCCCCACCAGCCGCCGAAAAAAACATCGCACGGTATTCTTTTGCATCGCGCGTAATATAATGTTCGCCATGATCACTTTTATTTTGCGTAATACTGCGTGCGAGCATTTTGACACTTTGTTTCCATAAATCCACTGCACTGTGAGTTTGTGCCGATGCCACGGCTAATTCGCCGGTAAACATCAAAATACGTCGTGGCGGAAGCTGATCCTGTTGAAAGAGATCCATCAGTGTAGCTAAACGATCGAGCGTTTGATCTAAACGGGTTAATAAATGGGCAACACCGAGGGTGGATCCTGCACTTGAACCACGCTTATGTAAGCGATCGATTTGCTCACGACATTGTGTAAACATCACTTGTAAATGTGCATCATCATAATGACAGTGTTGACGACGTGCGCTGACCCAGTGTGATACTTCGCGTTGTAATGCGACGAAAGGCGAATCGGCATCCAATAACGAAGGATCTAAGCGCATCAATTCAGGCTCTAATTCTTCCGCCGCAATCCAAATGGCAAGCATTTCAATGGCGAACAAGCCCTCATAACGCAAATGGTTATGCACATTTTCCCGATCACGATCCGTACAGTGCTGTTGTAATACGTCCAATAACCTCACCCAGTCTTGAATGGCGACTGCTTGTAACCAGTCGGCATCCTTTTCTTCACAAAAGAGGACAAAGAAAATATCACGTAAATCGTTTAAATCTTTGAAAGAGGGGTTTAATCGTTCATATAAACGTTTTTGAATTTCGCGTCCAAAGCCTTCTCTGCCTAAAATCCCACAACTAATAAACAGGGGATATAAACGAAGTTGGCAAATCCATTGACACAAAAGACTGGCGGTTTTCTGCGCCAATACCTTGTCATCATAAAATAGTTGTGTGATGTAATGAAAACGTTGTGCTACCTCTTTTTTACCTCCAGCACGCATCCACTGACAAGCGGCATTTAACAAAGTAAAGGCATTTTGTTGCTCAATCTGTGTGGTCAAAAAAGGGAGAATATTACTTTCGTCTAAAGGGTATTTTTCGATCATATATAGAATATAACAGTAAACAATGTGATTTTTGTTTGAGCATAATAAGGGAATCATTAAAAAAAAACAAAGTTGTAGATGTCTATTATGTATAAAAAGTGCCAGTTTATTGCATGTAAATTAAACACACCTGTTACTGACGCTTCGCGACTTTAATTGAAAAAAATCGCATTCATTACGCAATAAAAAAACAAATCATTCTGTAATTATTGAGTTTTCAATTGATGATAAGGGATTCTTCAGAATCTCACATAACGGTGATTCTCTTGAAAATTGGTTCTTCTCTAAAGAGAAAACAGTCGAAGGTGACGATTGTTTGAATATAGAGTGCCCAGATGAAGTCGTAATTTGTCGATTTAAGAAAGAATAGAAAATAATAACGACTGGGTAAGCAAGAGGATACGCTAAGGAATTTTAAATTCCCGAGTATGTGGGTTCGAGTCCCACCCTAGTCGCCTTTAATAAAGCATATTTAACCAGACTATTAATAATGTGAAATTGATTTCTGAAGTACAAAGTACCGACTGAATGACAAATTAACTGAATTAATGAATCGAGTGAGTGTGCTTTATTAATGGATTAAAGCGTAACCAGCAATATTGCGAAGCGGCGAATGAAGGGCATGAGTTCTTACAGTTAGCCGAGCCGATTAAAGTCGGTCATCACAGCGAAAAACGCCACAGAGCTTTAATTGAGCGAAATAATAAGAGAATGGATAAAGCAGTGGAAGAAGCTAATAAAGCTGAAAGCTATGATGACAGAATTGAATACTGGCAAAGAATGGCTGACAAGATTGATTTATCTATGCCAGAAAGCCTTGAGTTCTTTCAAGTCAAATTAGAAGAGGCGAAAGCCAAACATCAGGACTTAAAAAATAACCCCGAAAAACGAGAACACCCATGTTCTTTGACTTACGCTAAAAAAGCAGTAAATGACTTAGAGAAGAAAGTCAAGTTAGCGCAGGTATTATGGGGATAAATAATAGCCACCGCATAGGTGGCTTTTTATTGAGGAAAACGAAATGAAATTTAATTTATGGAATATTACAGGCGCATTCATTCTTGCGCTTATTCTTGGTATTGGTTGTCATCCAGTATCAGCAA
>ENA-UOTW01000046-UOTW01000046.1-synthetic-metagenome-genome-assembly--contig:-NODE-46-length-38178-cov-2.423209_pt1 | contig 38178 bp, 29 predicted proteins | sample MGYA00238141_ERZ746978 | MGnify/ENA primary metagenome ERZ746978 (study PRJEB28755, sample SAMN02352454) | synthetic metagenome | study: EMG produced TPA metagenomics assembly of the Artificial... | reverse complement strand
CAGCAGACCATAGTGCCATATGAAGAGGAAAAAGCATGCTCACAGCTTACGAGTAAGAGTGAACATGCTTTTTCATATAGAGATTATTTCATTTTTCGTACCAATAGAAACGATACCTAGACTAGATTTGTCTTTGTAAATCAGCAAGCCGCACTTCTTCGGCTATTGCTTTCTTTTCTTCCTCTGATAGCACAAGGCTTACCAATGGAAAAATATAATGATCTTCTTTCTCAATATGCTTTTTCAATAGGTAAGCTAAGAAGTTCATTTTTTGCAGTAACAATTCACTGCATTCCTTTGCTTGCTCTTGCTCAAACAGCTCCTTCGCTTCGTTATAATGTTTACGAATGATCACATGGTCCTGTACTAATTTTGCGATAGGGCCTACTTCTGTTTCAGCGATATGGTTCTGTAGCTTGCCTAAAATGAATGTTTCCTCATATAAAAAGTGATGCTCTAGCTCCTCTTTTATCTCTTGTAGAGCGAGGCGATATACTTCTAAATCGTAACCTTCTCGTACCTTATCCATCAGATTTTCCAGCATGGCATGCTCAGCAACAAAAGAGTGTAGATGTGGATCGATGATCGAGGTCAGCTTGTTGTATTTATCCTGATCTGATTTAGTCCAATCTGTCATGTCCAACTGTGGTTTGTATATAGGAGTAGTCATAAGCGTATCAACTCATCTTTCGTTCTGATTTCCTACAATAGTAAATCTATCGAAACAAATGGACGAAAGGTGTGATTCAGATCACGTATTTTTCAAAAAATTCGAGAAGATAACGTCGCTGAGTGGTAAATCATGTAGAAATAGTGCCGGAACTAGACTATTTGATCTTACGTAAGTAGCCTGTTTTTACACAAATAACGCTGTTTTTTTATTATTTGCAGAAAATTTGTTACAATAGAAATGTTTACAGGTTCGGATTTGTAAGTGAGCAAGATTTTAATCGATGGAAAGAGGGCTGAATCGAATGAATAACGAGTACATAGTAGGGTGGGGAACGCTCGCTCTCATTAATGCTGGGCTTGCACAAGGGAAAAATCGATCGGGACTTATCTGGTTTCTCTTGTCCTTGCTAGGAGGGCCGATTGCTACGTTCATTCTAGTTGTTTTACCAAAGGAATAAGGCATGCATCATTTTCTGAAAAGCAAAGGAGACAGCTAACATGGAAATCAAAATGGCATCAAAAGAGGATATGACATTTTTATATGAAAAGACACCCCAGGCACTACAGGAAGGAACCCTGGGCTATATTAACGTGGATTTCGAAAGCATTGAGGAACCCATTCACAAATTGCTGGAGAAAGGGGCTTGGTATCTGGTAGGCAAGCAGAACGAGCAAATCGTTGGCTGGGTACTAGCGGGTAGCATCACCGAGCAGTTTACGAATAAAGAGCTCGGTTATATTTTCGAGCTATATGTCATGCCCGAGTGGCGTGGAAAGGGATATGCGAAACCACTAATGGAAGGGGCTATTCAGAGGCTAAAAGAACAGGGATATGCTGAAATCAGACTAAATGTTTATGTAGCTAATCGAGCAAAGGCGCTATATGAAAAGCTTGGGTTTCAGGAACGCAATGTGATTATGAGCTTGAAGTAAACAGCAAAAAGTATCAAATTTTTTTATTTCCTCCTCGCTATAATGACAATACATCACATGTTACATATGAGGAGGAAATGTTATGCAAACCAGACAAGGCTACTTCACGTATCTAGAAGGTACAAATAAAGAGGTTGGTGAGCAGCAAGCTGAGATGCTACGCCATATCCCGTACTTGTATCAGGTTTATTTTGTAGAGGAGACAGATGCAATTTCAGATCAGCGCCTTTGGAGTCAGCAGCAGATGCTTCAGCAGTATTCCCCGGGTATTTGGGAGGAGCTTGAAGCCTTTTGTAGCCAAGCGAAGATGCCGATGAATCGTTTGCGCTATCTACATGAAAGCTGTATTGTGTCGGGATGCAGTCACTCTGTCGTACTTCCTAATAAGATGCGGGATGGGCATCTGTATGTTTTGCGAAATTACGAATTTACCCCTGACCTAGACGACATGACACTATGCTCAACTCGCGTACAGGGAACGTATGCACATACGGGCTTTAGCGGCTTATCATTTGGACGACATGAGGGTATGAACGATCAGGGACTCTGCATCACAATGTCATCCTGCGGTCTGCCAGTAGGAATTCATCCAGGCTTGCGTTCTCCAAAGGGAGAGGGTCTGCAATTCTGGACGGCGATTCGAGCCATATTGGAGCATTGTCGCAATGTAGACGAAGCGTTACAGCGATTGCGTGAAATGCCCATCGTATCAAACGTGAACCTGTTAGTAGCAGATCCCAGTGAAGACGCGGCTTTAGTCGAAATGATGGATGGTGAAATCGCGAGTACGAAAATAGGAAAGAAGAGCGACACTTCTTACCTGATTGCTACCAACCATGTGTTATTTTCAGAATTGGAGCATCTATCTACACACCGCATGCATAACTCGCTCATTCGTCAACAGCTAGTAGAGAGTGTACTTCAAGGCGATGAGCGATTAGAGAAAGCAGATTTGCTCGCTTTAATGAACCGGGAATATCCACAGGGCTTAAGCACGCATTACTATCAGGAGTATTTTGGAACGCTGCGCTCCATGCTCTTTGACGTAACAGCAAAAACGATAGAGGTCTGCTATGGCTCCCCGCTTCACAACGGCTGGCATACGTTGTCTGAGGTGGGAAAGCTTGCTTTTTCAGACATTGAGGTAGCTCTTCCGCAAGGGATTGTTCCCGCTCAATTTTGGTAGAAAAAATAATGTGATTGAGAGGAGAACGAGGCTTGGCATCCTATGGCAAAGAAATTGAAACGGCCATTGACTACATAGAACAGCATCTCGATAAATCTTTACAGGCAGATGAGGTGGCCCTCCTAGTAAACTTCTCGTACTATCACTTTCATCGAATTTTTTACGAATGCACGGGTGAGACAATCGGTGATTATATTCGGAAGAGAAGACTTACAGAAGCGGCCATCCGCCTTTTACAAACAGAGCGATCTATTTTCGAAATTTCACTAGACTACCAGTTTGATTCTCAGGCTTCATTTAGTCGTTCCTTTAAGAAGCAGTTTGGCATGTCACCGTATTTTTTTCGCAAACAAAGGCGACAGCCGATTTCCCTACAAAAAATGCCACTTGTCGATAAGCGCTTAAAGCATCGCTTGCAACAGATCAGTCTACAGCCCAGCTTTGAACGAATTGAGACAGAGCGTTTCGTTATTGGTGTGAAAGATAGTAATAATCTGCATCAAAATCAGTTTACACAAATATGGCAACGCTATTTCCTAAGAGAAAGGGAGATAGGGGAAAAGCAAATGATTTGCAATCCTGATATAAGATACGGAATTTGCACGGCTGAGATGCCCCTTTCCCTCCAGCAGTTGACAGAGCTAACTGCCTTTTATGGAATAGCAGCTATAGAGGTAAAGGAGATTGTAGAGGTTCCAAAAGGGATGGTTGCTCACACGATTCAGCCTGGAGAGTATGCTGTTTTTCGTCATCAAGGGACCGGCAGTGAGCTTAGAACCACCTACGACTATATCTGGGGGACATGGTTTGCTAGTGTTGACTATGAGCTTGATGCACGAGACAATTTTGAGGTATATGGGACGGAATTTACTCATATAGCAGACAAAGACTCTATCATTTTGATTTATATTCCGATTAAAAAAAGATAAAGTCCCCTATGACAAAAGAAGAAAACAATCCAATGATGGAAATCGCAGGCAGTTGCTTGCGATTTTTTTGTTGGGAAAATACTAGGGCTGGCAGAATGATGGAGCGTTTTACTAGTTTTACGCAAAATGAAAGTCATTGCATTTTAGTAAAAATCAAGCATAATTCACCTGTTTCATCCATAATTTGTTAGTAATCATGACGAATCATCAGTTGATGAGTCAGCATTATTTTCGATAACAGGCAAGTTACCTCGTAAGTATCAGAATAAACAGTCTGTTTGATCAGCATGTTTAAATCTGAACAGACTTGCAAGCTAATTTTGATCAGGAAAAATATCTGAACCTTTTGGACAATGAAAGAGGAGGTTTAACATAGCAGGTGGTGAAAGGAGCAGATCGCATGCTAAAAATCAAAAAATGGGTAGTGGATAAAAGCGAAAGCTGGATAAAGCTAATTCTAATGGGAGTGGTACTAATCTCGCTTGTAGGTTGTTCTTCTCAAGCAGGGACAGATGCTTCGGCTCCAACAAGGGGGGCGGTGACAAAGCAGGGCTCCCAACAGCAGCTAGTAATTTACACGGGACGGGATAAGAACGTTGTAGACTACGTTATTCCGAAATTTGAAGCTACTCATCCTGATGTAAAAGTGGATGTTTTAACAATTGGGGCACAGGAAATCCTGGAGCGAATTCGAGGAGAAAAGAGCAATCCTCAGGCCGATTTTTGGTGGGGAGGCACACAATCGAGCTTACGGACTGCCGCTTTGGAAGGATTGCTGGAGAGCTACAAACCTTCCTTTGGTGATCAGATTCCAGCCATATATAAAGACGCACAAGATCGCTGGTATGGGGAAATGCTACTGCCTGAGGTCATTATGTACAATCCACAGATGCTCCCAAAAGCAGAAGCGCCAAAGGACTGGGACGATCTACTTGATCCGAAATATAAGGATAAAATTATTATTCGTGGCGTTTTAAAATCAGGTACAATGCGCACAATCTATTCGGCTATGATGTATCGACAGGGGGCAGCAGCTCCGGAAAAGGGTTATGAATGGCTGGCGAAATTAGACGCCAATACAAAGGAATATGCACAAGACCCTACCAGCTTATATATAAAGCTAGCCCGACAAGAGGCAGCCATTTCTTTATGGAATTTACAGGATATCCTGATTCAAAAGGAAGCCAAAAAGCAACCGTTTGACTATATTTATCCTGCCAGCGGCGCCCCCATTCTAGTAGATGGCGTGGCGATTGTAAAGGGTACGAAAAACATAGCCCCGGCTAAGAAATTCTATGACTTCTTATTTGATGAAAAACTCCGAATTGAACTGGCGGAGAAGTTCTATCAAATTCCCGCCCTCTCCACTAGTAGCAAAGAAAATCTACCGAACTGGCTACAAGCTATTGAGATAAAACCATTGGAGATGAATTGGCAGGTTCTAGCAGATAAAGAAAAAGAGTGGATGCAATATTGGGATGAAAATATAAAAGGAAAGGGCTACAAATCGTTACTAGAAGTAATACAGAAATGAGTGACGACCTTTTGTTCTGCATGTTGTATGACATGAGAGGAGGAACAGAGTTGACTGGGGTCACGTTAGAGCATGTAACGAAATCTTTTGGTAGCTCAAGAGGGGTCGAAAACGTTCACATTGAGATTAAACAGGGGGAATTTTTCACATTCCTTGGACCAAGCGGATGCGGGAAAACTACTATTTTACGCATGATCGCGGGTTTTTACTATCCCACCAAGGGGCGTATTTTATTTATGAATGCTGATATGACATACGTTCCGCCACACAAACGAAATACAGGTATGGTGTTTCAAAATTATGCTCTTTTCCCTCATATGACAGTGTTTGAAAATATAGCCTTTGGTTTGCAGGTACGCAAGCTTACTAAAGCGCAGATCAAAGAAAAAGTAGAGCAGACACAGAGACTTCTACGTTTGGACGGATTTGGAAATAGGCGAATGGATCAATTATCTGGGGGACAACAACAGCGTGTGGCTCTGGCAAGAGCTTTAGTTATAGAACCCTCCATTCTCTTATTAGACGAACCATTGTCCAACCTGGATGCGAAGTTGCGAGAAGAGACACGTATCGAGATAAAACGGCTGCAATTGGAACTGGGTATTACCACCATCTATGTGACCCATGATCAGGCTGAAGCAATGTCGATGTCCGATCGCATCATGGTGATGCAAAATGGAGAAGTGCAACAGATCGGTATACCAGAAGATATTTATAATCGACCGTCTACTCCGTTTGTGGCTTCTTTTATCGGAGAAACAAATGTATGGGAGGGCGAGGTTGTCCAGATAAATGGAGAGGAAGCTACTGTGCAAGTTGAGTCTGATTTACTTGTAATAGGGTATCGTGATTATGCATCAAATAGCGAGGGGATCAAAGTGGGTGCCAAGGTCTCTCTCTGTATTCGTCCAGAAGCTGTACAGATTGTAAATGATCAGCAAAGAGCTCGGGAGATCAATGCTGAACAACGACATGTCTACGAACCGAACCAATGGCATGGTCAAATCAGCCTCTCTGAATTTACTGGGGCTAGTGTGACATATGTTTGTAAAGTCGGTGATAAACAAACGTTGAGAGTCTTGTCTATCCATGCGGGCAATCCAATCAAACAGCGCAAAGAAATGGTTACATTAGTTATTCCGAAAGCCAATGTTTATTTTATTTCTAAAAGAGATCCTGACTAATGGATTCGTGCCGTTTTACAGGCACCACGAGCAAGCGGTTTAGCTTTTCACCTAGTTTTCTTGACGGATAGGGGAGGTACTAGATGGATACTCGACCGAAAGCATCGCAAACTGAGCATGTACCCCAAATCACTACACATCGCCACCTTAAGCTTTTGAACTCCAACTCTTTTGTCTACGTGCTAGTTTCTCCTTTATTTCTTATCCTGCTTGCCTATGTTATTTATCCGTTATGGCAGACCTTTCTGCAAAGTATGAGAATAGATAAACAGTTTACACTTGCTAATTATGCTCATTTTTTTAGCTTGGAGCATACGGCAAATCTGGAAGCTCTTTGGACCAGCTTATACATCTCAGTGCTTAGTGTGATTACATGTGGAATCGTTGGAGTAAGTCTAGCATTTCTATTAGAACGCTATGATTTTCCAGGGCGTAAAATTCTGTCTGTACTAGCCATGGTTCCGATGGCACTCCCCCCTTTGATTGGGGTGCTTTCCTTTACTTTTTTATATGGAGAAAGCGGAATTATTCCCCGAGGCTTACAAGCATTCTTTCAGCTTCAGCAGGTACCTTTTTCATTAAAAGGAATTTGGGGCGTACTGATTGTTCATACTTTTACGATGTACACGTATTTTTATATGACCATCACGGCTGCATTGAAAGGATTAGATCCTTCTCTTGAAGAAGCAGCAGCCAATCTTGGCGCCACTCGATTCGTCGTCTGGAAGCGTGTCATTTTGCCTATGCTAACGCCAGCCATTGTAGCGTCATCCTTGCTTGTATTTATGATTGCGATGGCCTCCTATACGGCTCCGCTTATCTTTGGAATTGATCGCACTATGACGATGCAAATCTATTTATCTCGCACCAACGGCAATCTGGAGATGGCAGCAACACAATCTACGATATTATCGATCGTCTCCATCTTGTTTTTGTTATTGATGCGCTGGTATCAAGGTGTGCGTAATTATCAGAATCAGAGCAAAGGGATTAGCGTACGTCGTACAGAGGTCAAAAGTAAGGCAGGTCGGTATACAGCAATGATGGTCTCTACGATTGGTGTTGTTATTCTTCTGCTGCCGATCCTTGTGCTTGTGCTCTTATCCTTCTCAGTAGATGCTAGCTGGACAGTACAGATATTGCCGCCAGCTTATACGTTTTCTCATTATCTTGACTTGTTTACAGATAGTAAGACATGGAGGCCGATTTTTACAAGTTTTGAGATGAGTTTTTTTGCTACCCTTGGCAATGTGATCTTTGGAGTAGCGGCAGCTTATGCTATGATTCGTCTGAAATTCAGAGGGAAAGCTTTACTAGATATCCTGATTATGCTGCCATGGGCATTGCCTGGCACCGTTGTGGGTGTTAACCTATTGGCTGCTTTTAGCCAGCCGCATCTATTTGGTTTTAATCAGGTTTTGGTGGGAACGATCTGGATTTTACCCTTGGCTTATTTTGTACGTCACCTACCGTTAGTCTTTCGATCTACTTCAGCTACATTGATGCAGACTGATCATTCAGTAGAGGAAGCGGCACGTAATCTAGGAGCTTCCTGGTGGTATAGCTTTCGACGTGTCGTATTTCCTATGGCGTTACGTGGTATTTTAGCAGGGACGTTACTTGCCTTTGTGCAAGGAATCGGGGAATTTGTGGCTTCTATCCTGCTGTTTACGACCAACAGCACGCCAATTTCTGTAGAGATATATAAGCGCATGTATTCTTTTGAATTTGGTACAGCTTGTGCATATGGTGTTTTGCAGATCGTTTTAATTATCATCGTTTTGTTTCTTACTACTAAATGGACGAAGGATCAAGCTGGCTCAGCAGTTTAGGGCTAAGGAGACGGATGAGAAGCAATAATAGCCAATAGGAGGCCGTTTTGAAGAATGGAAATCCACATAGGCTTTCATGAAAAAGCATCCTTAGCGTGTTTCTTTTCCGTAAACATGACCTCATATAAGGGGGAAATCCAGTGAGAAATAGAATGCTATCTCATCGAATGTTCGTTACATGCTGTGCAGGACTCACCAGCCTAGCTGTGATTACCTCATTCGTAATGCTGTCTGCTGTACAGACCGTCCATGCTGATCGGGGGATTGTTGACTTATGGAAAGCAATTCTGCCGGTAACTACAGTGGCTAGTGCAATGAATACGGGCGCACATCCAGATGACGAGCACAGTGCTACGCTTGCCTATCTTAGTTTAGGCAGAGGAATAGAGACAACCAGCCTTATCGCTAATCGTGGAGAAGGTGGGCAAAATGAGATTGGCGACGAGCTTGGTCATTCGTTAGGAATCATTCGTACGCGGGAATTACAAGAGGCATCCAAAATTAGCAACGTAAATCTAATCAATCTCAGTGAACAAATCAATGATCCTATTTATGACTTTGGCTTCTCGAAAAGTCCTGATGAAACCTTAGAAAAATGGGGTGAACAACACACCTATGAACGCTTGATTCGCCATATCCGTCAGGTACGTCCAGACATCGTGATTCCTGCCTTTCTCAATGAAGAGTCTACTCACGGTCATCATCGGGCGATGAATGTGATTACAGTGAGAGCGTTTGAAGATGCCGCCAACCCATCTGTATTTCCTGAACAAATAAAAGCAGGATTATCACCCTGGCAGGTGAAAAAGCTATATGTACCAGCAAATGCTAAGGATTATACGGTTCGAATTCCAATAGGGGATTACGATCAACGATACGGAGCTTCTTACAAGCAGTTGGGAGAAGAATCACGTTTCATGCACAAAAGCCAGGGCATGGGTCGACACTATGACGAAGGGCCGGACTTTGTGTACTACAAGCTAGCAAAATCAGTTGGGCCCATCAAGCAAAAGGAAGCAGACCTGTTTGAGGGAATCTCCTTTACCTTTGAGGAGTGGGCAAAAGAGCTGGCTCGGCAGAAGCAAGCAGGTCGTTTATCTCAAAAAATTCACCAACTACAAAACGATGCAGCACAGATTCTCCATGCCTATCCAGATTTTTTACAGGTAGCGAAGAGCATTCATCGTATGAAAAAGAATGTAACAGACACGATCAGGGAGGCTAAGTCCGCTGATCTAACTGCAGAAAGCAGGGTGGATGTGCTTCACCGATTACAGATAAAAGAGCATCAATTAGATAAAGCGAGTGCAAAGGCCTTGTCACTCGTGGGTAAAGTAACATCCTCTGGCAATGAGCTGATCCCCGGGCAAACAGCCAAAGTAACAGTCACAGCATATAATGGCAGCCAGGTCGCTATTAAAAATGTAAGGATAACGCTGAGGACACCAGATGGATGGAAGGTAAAACCCACAGGACCTACAACGTTTGGGCAGGTCGGCTACAATCAGAGAGTATCAGTGACATATGACGTACATATCCCAAAAGATACGGACAAATTCCATCCGTACCGCTTACCCATCCTCTCTAGCGATATCACCTACAATGCTTTTGGAGAGGACGCGACATTACATGCTGTACCGCAAGCTACAGTGGGGATTTTGCCACCATTTTCCCTATCGCTTAATCCGAATGCTACCGTGTTAAACACCCTACAGCAAAACCAAGAGATTCCCATTCAAGTTACGGTAAAAAACTATACACCAGGTGCTAGCGAGCCAACGATTTCGCTTATGTTGCCAGCTGGTTGGACTGTTAAGCCAGCTTCAAGTAAACTCAGCTTTGCTCAGAAAGGGGAAACGAGAAGCATTTCGTTTCGCGTAACCCCGTCCCCAAAAGTAAAAAACGGTACCTACGAGATTACAGCAAAAGCTAGTGCAACAGGATTAGGGAGTCATGAAAATGTGCAGGTCATTACATATCCACACATTGGAACCACCTATTACATCCATCCTGCTACCCTTGCCATTCAAGCTTTTGATCTAAGGATAGAAAAAAATAGAAAGGTAGGATATATTTCTAGTGGCTTTGATCAAATCGACCACTATCTGCGGCAAGTAGGGATAAACGTGGTTAATTTGGATGCAAAGGCAGTAGAATCAGGTGATTTACAGCAATATGACACAATTGTGCTGGGGATACGTGCGTACGGATTCCGGCCAGAGCTGATCCCAAGTAATAAACGTCTACTCCAATACGTTGAAAATGGCGGTAATCTAATCGTTCAGTACCATAAACCGGAGGATAAATGGACACCTGATCTGGCTCCTTATCCCATTACCATTGGGCAACCGCTGATAAAGTGGCGTGTTACTGATGAAAATTCCAAGGTGACCATGTTACAACCCGCGCACCCTTTATTTACAACTCCCAACAAAATAACTGCACAGGACTGGAAGGACTGGGTTCAGGATCGTTCTGCCTACAATCCGTCTGCTTGGGGGAAGGAGTACACAGAGCTGATAAGCCATGGTGATCCTAATGAGAAGGAGTTCACAGGTACCTATTTAACTGCCAAATATGGCAAAGGATCCTACACGTACAGCTCCTTGGTCTGGTATCGACAAATACCCAATTTAGTACCAGGAGCCATTCGCATGTTTGTTAATATGATCAGTTTGAAGCAATAAGGCAGTCTATTTAGCTACATCCGTGAAGGGTCTCCATCTTACAGGGACCCTCTGCACGGATGTATGGAAGGCAAGGTCCATAAAAATAGACAAGGAGGCATCCCGCATGAAATTTCAAGCTCGACAAGCGAGAATGTACAATCAGGAAGGAACAAGCTTCCCAGGGAAAACCTATGCCAAGGTGGTTTTGGAGCCAGCTTATGAAGAGGCAAAGGCCCACCTATTAGCTCCCATGCTGGCTATCAATAAGGCCCACCTAATCATGTTAAAAGAGCAGGGATTGCTTTCTAAGGAGGAAGCAAGACAAATCGCAGATGCATTACAGAAGCTAGATATAGACGCTTTGCGAAAGTCTGGTTACACAGGTGAATATGGGGACTTATTTTTTCAGGTAGAAAATCAATTGCTAGAGCAAGCAGGTGACATTGCCGGCAATTTACACTTGGCTCGTAGCCGCAATGATATGGGTATTTGCATGTATCGAATGGTGCTAAGGGAGAAGCTACTTGCGACTTATTCAACGGGAGTGCTTCTGCATGAATATTTACTGCAAGTAGCCGAAGAGCACATCGATACTATCATGCTTGGTTACACACATACTCAACAGGCACAACCCACCACCCTTGCTCACTATGTAATGGCGATGGCAGATTCTCTGGAACGCGATCTGCGCCGAATACGCTCTGCTTATGACAATTGTAATAAAAGTCCAATGGGCGCGGCGGCACTGACCACCTCGGGCTTTACGATCAGTCGTGCTCACATGCAAGAATTATTAGGCTTTGATGAAATGGTGGAAAATTCCTACGATGCCATTAGCGGTGCAGATTATCTTGGCGAGGCGATGCTGGCAGTTCAATTAGCTGCGATTAATCTTGGGCGATCGGTGCAGGATTTTCTGCTGTGGTGCACGCAAGAATGTAACGCTGTGAGAGTGGCCGATCCCTATGTGCAAGTCAGCTCTATTATGCCGCAAAAGCGCAATCCCGTTTCCTTGGAGCATATGCGTTCCTTATTATCCAGCTGCGTAGGCACGACTAATACAGTGCTTTCGATGATGCATAACACACCGTTTGGTGATATTGTGGATACAGAAGATGACATGCAGCCGTATGTATGGAAAAGCTTGTCCATTTTAGATAACATGTATCATTTACTAATTGCTGTCATTACAACGATGCAAATCAATAAAGAGGTGCTCTCGGCACGTGTTAAGGGAAGCTTTGCCACAGTGACAGAATTAGCGGATACATTAGTACGTACAGATAAGCTATCTTTTACAACCTCGCATCGTATTGTCAGCGATGTGGTACAACAGGCGATCAAGCAGAAAATAACAGCCGATCAAATAACACTTCACATGGTAAATGAGGCAGCCCAACATGTGATTCATAGAGAAGTGGTACTTACTGAGGCAGAGCTTGCTGAAGCGCTTGATCCTGTACATTTTGTCACCATCCGTTCTTTACCGGGTGGCCCTAGCCCCAGAGAAATGATGCGCATGATTGAAACGCGAAAATCAACACAGGAGCTGATGCACAACTGGTGGCAGACAGCAGCATTGCGTTGTCAATCCGCCTTGTCACAATTGGATGAAATCTTGTCAACATGGAGTGATAACACATGAACCAATGGCATATTCCTCTTCTTGCGGTAGATGGAGGAGGCACAAAAAGCTTGGCGATGTTCGTGAATTACAACCAGCAGGTACTGGGAACAGGAATGGCTGGATCATGTAACTATCATGGAAAAGGTGTGGAGTCAGCTACATATGAGTTGAAATTGGCGATTCAAAGAGCAATCAATGAAGCCATGCCTACACAGGTACAGAATCATTCTCAAATAAATGCTCCACTACAAGTAGACTGCGCTGTTTTTGGCATAGCTGGTCTAGATACTTCCTATGATCGAGCTATCATAGTAAAGCTAGTGAACCAAGTGCTATTTGATTTGAACATTCAAATAAAGAAGCTAATTGTTGAAAACGATTGTGTTGCTGCCCTTCTAGGTGCCACACGTGGTAAGCCTGGCATATTGGCCATTGCCGGCACGGGGTCCATTGTTTGTGGGATAGGTAAGGATGGAAAGAGAAGCAGAGTTGGCGGCTGGGGACATCTAGTAGGTGATGAAGGTAGTGGTTATTGGATCGGCAAACAAGCGTTAACGGCTATATTTCAAGCATCAGATGGACGCTCGGATGCTACATTGCTTGCAGAGGAAGTCCTTACCTATTTGCAAATAGAAGATGTAGAACAGCTTTTTCACTGGGTCTATAATGAAAAAACGTATTCAGTGGACAGAGTAGGTGAACTATCCCGCCTTGTAAGTAGAGCAGCGCACAAAGGAGATCAAACAGCACACCGGATTTTAGAAAGAGCTGCAGATGAATTGTTTGCAGGTATAAAAACAGTCATGGATCAGCTTGACTTACAAGAGTTAGCTTGTCAGGTTATTTTACAAGGAGGCGTGCTGAAGCATGAGCCACTCGTAAGACAAAGGCTTATTCAATCAATTAGTGAATATGCTCCGCAAGCAATCGTGGACGAGAATGAGCAAGAACCCATTCAAGGAGTAATTGCTATGGGGCTTGTTGCCATGAGTAGTTCTTAAGCCTCTACTGTCAACCTAATAAATTCAGGGCACAAAGGGAGGGAGTAGCATGAGGAAAGCAAGCGAGAATGCTCAAGTAAGGCGTCTGCTGTTTCTTTTTCCACATCCCGATGATGAATCGTTTGCCTGCGCAGGAACCATGGCAAAATACAGCGAATTAGGACAGCTAATTTATTTGGTGACAGCTACTTCAGGAGATAAAGGAAAGTGCGGACCCTATTCGATCACCTGTCAAAAGCAGCTGGCTGTCTTGCGTGAGCGCGAATTAAGCAGTGCCCTCAGCGTCTTGGGAGTAGCCGAATTGCTGTTATATCGCTTTCCAGACGGCGGGCTGGCCCAGATGGACCAAAGCGTGCTCACCGAACGCGTACTTCAGACGCTCCTGTCTATTAACCCTCAGATCATCATCACCTTTCCACCAGATGGCGTTACAGGTCATCCCGATCATATTGCGCTTTCTCATGCGGTAGAAACAGCGGTGAAACGTTATGAAGAACAACTACCCCAACAGGAATATCCTGATTTGTATTATGTCTCCATTCCCCATTATTACGATCATTGTAAGGAGCGTCCTCCACAAGCAACGTTCCCTATAACAGCAAAAGTTGATATTTCAAACTATAAGGCTCACAAGGGGAAGGCATTGCAGGCCTACAAGAGCCAGGAATATTCAGTTAATAAAGCATTCCCTGGAGTGCTACAGGGTGATTTTTCCGTAATAAACCCTTATGAATATTACACACGGGTTCGTTCAAGGGGACGAAATGAGTTTCAAGATGAGCATGGTCGCAAGCTACAGGATGCGAATATCCCGACTTTTTGCTTTTTAGAAGGGTTGGAGTAAGCCGGCACTGCTACTATTGTAATCGGGGATGACATCTAAAAAGTCTGCTTGTATGCTTCTTTTGTTGGTATTTTTGTTTTGAGAAAGTTACCTCTTTTCTGAATAAACCTTGTCACCCTCTTCTAGCTCATGTAAGGTAATACAATGGAAACAAAAACTCCCCATACCGTAGACAGATAAAGGAAGTGAGACAGCATGAAACGTACACTGGTAATGAGCGATATTCATGGAGAATTGGATAAAATGGAACAATTATTAGCAAAAGCGAATTACCATGCAGACAAGGATCAGCTCATCTTGTTAGGCGATTACGTAGATCGTGGCCCCAATTCCAAGGGAGTTATCGCGAAAGTAAAGGAACTGACTCAGGCAGGAGCTATTGCCTTAAAAGGAAATCATGAGGATATGATGATCAAGGCCTTAACTATTGCCAATAAATTTTGGATGGGCAGGTGGATGCGTAACAATGCGCCTACAACATTGCGCCTCTATGGATTGGAATTGCCTTTAACAGAAGAAGAAGCCTTTCAACAGGTGATCAGACCAGAACCAGGCTCAAATGAACCACCTAAAATATTACCTAAGAAGGATGCGCCGGGGATTAAGCTGGAATTACCCGCCCAGCTCCTAGAGGACATTCGATTTTTAGAACAATTACCGCTCTATTATGAGACAGAGGAATACATCTTCATTCATGCAGGGGTGCATCCAGACAAATCTTTGGACGAAATGGACGAGCAGGAAATGCTCTGGATACGTGAAGAATTTCATAATGGATATGCGGGAGAAAAGACAGTCATTTTTGGACATACATCTACAAACTATTTACATGCAGATGGCAGTACAGATGTTTATTTTGGTAAAAATAAAATTATCGGCATTGACGGAGGCTGTGTTTACGGAGGTAAATTACACTGTCTGGAGTTACCAAGTCGAAAGGTTTATACAATTTAATCGCTCTGTGACAATAGAGAGGCTGTTTTCCTAAGCGGGAGAGCAGCCTTTTTTTGATGAAAAACCCTCGAACTATCAGCTTCCGCAAGCCATTTAGGGAAGAAGTTTAATCCAAGTAGACAGCTAATCCTCATACTCTAGCCTCTTCTTTTAGACTTAGCTTCTGGAAAGGAAAAAATTTGAAAATGACGAATATGTATCCAGAGAACGTAATAGAAGTAGGTTTCCTATTACAGTGGAGGTGTCGAGTAATTGGAGGAACGAAAGCAAGACCTACTTGAGTGGCAAAAAGAGAATCGCAAAAAGCTAAATGAGCATTTCCCGAGCTTGTTTCATCAAGGAATTCTGGTAAGGAGTGAATGGTTAAAGCTGTTTGGCGAGGATACCTTACACGATGATAGATACGGGTTGTTTTGGCCGAGTAAGAGGACTGCAATACAGGAGGCATCATTGAAACCAGCGTTCCCCACTCCCACACTTAATGTAGCATGTTCTAAAAATGCCAGTGAAACAGAAAATCTGTATATAGAAGGGGACAATTTAGATGGATTGCGACTTCTATGTAGCACACATACAGGTAAAATACAATGCATCTACATAGACCCACCTTATAATACCGGTAAAAACTTCATTTATAAAGATAACTACCACAGTAAAATGAAGAGCAAAATCCTGCATAAACACTCTTCTGCATTTGATCAGCAATGGCGAGAAAACATGCATAACGATTGGCTTACGATGATGTATCCCCGCTTGGCAATTGCACGACAGCTACTGACAGAGGATGGCGTTATCCTCATTAGTATTGATTCAAAGGAATTTGCAAATCTGCGCCTTATCTGTGATGAGCTTTATGGTGAGCAAAATTATGTAGGTGAGTTTATTTGGAGCGGAGGCAGAAAAAATGACGCCAAGTTTATATCGATCTCGCATGAATTTATTTTGGTATATGGAAAAAATGTAAGCTATCTGCAACAACACCGAAAAGTTTGGCGTGAGAAAAAAACAGGCCTGGCGGAAATTTACAAGCAAGGTAAGCATCTTGCCAAAAAATATAACGGACAATATCGTGAGGCGAGTCGGGAATTAAAAAAATGGTTTCGCACATTGCCAGAGAACCACGCCTCTAAGCAGCACAGCCATTATGCCGCAATTGATGAAAAAGGAGTTTACTTTCCAGGAGACATCTCTTGGCCGGGCGGTGGGGGACCTGTCTATGATGTCTTGCATCCCGTTACTAAGAAGCCTGTTAAGGTTCCGGCGAGAGGCTGGGCTTATACCGAACAACGCATGAAAGAATTCCTACAGGCAGATTTGATCCATTTTGGTATAGATGAAACAACGATCCCCTGTATAAAACGATATCTCCATGACACAGAGCATCAGGTTCCATACAGCGTGTTTTATCATGATGGCAGAAGGGCGATGAAACGCTTGCGAAAGCTCATGGATGGTCAACTTTTTCCCTTTCCAAAGGACGAACGCTTAATGAAAAAGGTGCTGGAGATTGTCACGCAAAAAGAATCCATTGTTTTAGATTTTTTTGCAGGGTCTTCTACTACCGCCCATGCTGTTATGCAGCTTAATGCAGAAGATGGGGGAAAACGTAAATTTATCATGATTCAGCTACCAGAAGCCATACCAGCTACTTCTACAGCTTATCATCAAGGCTACCGAACCATTTGTGAGCTAGGCCAGGAACGAATCAGACGAGCGGGAGAACAGATTTTCCAGGAAACAGGAAGCCAGCAGACTGATTATGGATTTCGGGTCATTACGCTTAGCGATGCTGATAAAGATACAGCAGTCGATTAAGGGACTCTTGCTTGCCCTGTGGATGGTAATCGCCATAGCAGATGAGACTGTGCAAATAACTTTGTTCTGCTTGCAAAAACTTACCTAACTGCTGATAATATTGACCTAGTAAACGATAAAAATGACCGTAGCTTCTTTTTTCAAGATAAGTTTCGGGTTGGATGCTCCAAAGATCTTTATCCTCAAGTAAAGAGGAAATATTCGAAATGTGGCCATAATCTAAGTATATCTCCATGAGCTGATTGACCACTGCGAGAATGGTTTTACGGCTAGCATGCGTTAGACATTTTTTAAACTGCCGAATAGCGGTTGCTTTATTACCTATTCGATACTCAAGCAATGCTCTCATTAGTCTGTAATGCTCAGAAGAGGAAGTGCGGGAGATTTGACTATAGCAAATAAAAGCCTCTTTTGCTCCCTGGAAATCCTCCAATGCATACGATGAATAAAATAAGGTGCGGTAAGCCTCAATCGTGTCAGTAGGCTTGCGTTGAGCAATCTGCAATAGCTCCTTACTATACAAGATGGATTCGTCGTAGCGGCCTAATAGATAGGCATGCATGCTAATGTGCTGGTATAGCTGGATTTGTTGCTCAGCAGGCAGGAGATCAGCATAAAATAAAACGTTTTTTCCTAGGTAAAAGGCGGATTCGAAGTCCGCTTCTTTTTGTTGTGCCATTACATATAATTGGAGAAAAAGTTGAGCCAAATGCTGTAGCAAGCCGTGGTCTCTCGCATACTGAGCCATGAGATCGTACAGCGTTTGTTTTAACACACTGTCTTTTACTAGTTGAGTTTGTTCATATAACCTATTGAGCAGGCGGTCGGTCTCTTCCTGAGGAGACTTTAAATAACTAAGTGCAACTTTGCGCACGAGCTGTATATTGCCAATGAGGAGGGCATCCTCCAACAGCTCCTCAACTATTTCAAGCCGTGGTTCCACCAATAAATACGCTTCGATAATTTCTGCATAGGGGATGTGCAGGTGTTCGACGAGGGGTTTTAATGTTTTTAATTCTGGACGCTTCGTATCAGCATTTTCAATTTTGGAGATGACGCCCTTACTAATCCCAGTCATGTAGGCAAGCTGTGTGATTGAAAGGTTGGCTTGCTGCCGATAATTGCGAATGATTTCGCCGATAGTGACGTAATGCATACTATCTTGAAATAAAGTGCTCATGAGTTGACCCCTTCTTTCCTCACAGATTTTTACCAAAAAGTAGCCCAAATAAGGTATACAATCCTTAAATTTGTTTATAACAAGGCTATGAAGTAGTTAGAGGAGGTATGAAAACGTTGCGTGGATTCTGGATAAAGCTAATTCTGACTCCTTTTTTATTCCTGTTACTAGATAATGTGTATGGTGGCATTTATTATCCTTATTGGTGGGAACCTGTAGTAGCAGGTGTAGTGGTAGCACTCCTTGGTCAGTTAATGGAAGTAATGTTTTTGCAGCCAGGTACATTATGGTTAACGACTTTTCTTGATATGCTCATGTGTTTGGTTGTCGTCTTCTTTACTAAATTTATCTTTAGTGGAACAAAAATGGGGATGGATGGTATTTTCTTTTTCGCTGTTTTTTTCGGTCTAACCGAGTATTTCTTGCATCTGTGGCTTATACGCAGTGGCCGCGTGGAGAAAGTATGAGTTAAAAACCGAGGCGCGTAGTACTCGGTAGCGATCTTGTGCTAGCCAGCCAAGATCGCTTTTTTTCATTGTGAAAGAGGATAGGAATATACGTTCTATTAGGTGATAAAAGAAAGGCCTGACAAACATCAGGCAATAACAAGGTATGGCTACGAACCAAAGGCCACTAATAAAGTTCCAACGGCAATTAGTCCAATGCCGATACCGCCAATGAGGCTAACGCGTTCGCCAAGAAATACAAAAGCTAAACCAACAGCCAGCACGACACTTAATTTATCAATGGGCCCAACCTGAGCGACCTTTCCATATTTTAAGGCCACAAAGTAAAATAACCATGATAATGCTCCAGCTACACCGCTTAGCACGATGAAGGAAAGAGCCTTTTTGTTGGCAATAACTTCGCCAAAGGCACTCCATTTTCCTTCAAAAAGAACCACACCAAGTAAAAATAAAGCCATAATAACAGCTCGAATAGCAGTTGCCGTATTTGCATCCACTTGACTTAACCCAATTTTTCCGAAAATAGATACCAATGCTGCCATCAGGGCAGATAATAATGCAAAAAGCAACCAAGCCTGCATGGAAAGAACCACCTTTGTATGTAAGAAATGTGTATTACTTATAGATAGCACTTAGGTTGTTTGACGTTCAAAGGTCTGAAGCATGTGCTCTAAAAGGTAAATAAATTCTGCTTTTTTACAATAATAGCATTGATCGAGCCAAAATGGATGAAGATTATGCCAAACTGTTGGCTCCGCTACATGACGAAAGCGTCCAAATAGCTGACGCGGGTAGGATGCATGCGTAAATGATATTTCATATTGATCATTTGCATAACGGGTTTGTTCTTTGGTTGATTCACGTACGAATCCGCGAGCTGCCAAAGGTGGATCTGCAATCTCGATCAAGAGATCACGGGATGAAAATAACTCCAGATTTCCATCGATTTGCTGGAAGAAAGCGGGACCATATTCCAAAAATAAATGGAGTACCTCATATAAACATTCCGACAGCTCTTGTTCATCTGCATAGCTTTTCCATTGGGCTACGCCGTGTGTGCGACCCCATTTCTCTTCAGACCAGGTCCATAGATCAATACTGCCGTAACTCTCATGCTGCAATGAAGCAGTGAACCTTCGTTGCCTTTTATGAAACGATAAGAGCAAGCCGGTATTCGTGATAGCAGGAGTTGTACAATAAAAAGCAAACTGTTCGAGGGCTCTGCTACCTGTTTTTGCAACTGCTTCAGTTGGGGGAAAGACGGCTTCAGACAGAATAAAACCAGCTTTAAGCAATTGCTCCTGCAAGCAAGCCCTGACCATTTTATTTACTCGAACAGGTGAACGCCGGCACTTATTTACAAGGATGCGATGCTGTTGCAGAAATTGAGCTGTTTGGCTAGATAAGAATGCGTAGGAACAGCCTTCCACACCAGTTATATCGAAGGCTTGAAGAAAGAGTGTCCTAGCTTTTTCATGTGTGTTCTGGTCTTGTTCATGTAATAGCATGTAGTTCAGAAACCTCTCAAAGCTTGTCGAGCATGCCACCCAATCAGACAAAGCCGATAAGGTACCTTCCAAATGCCTCTCAGGAGTGAAATCATTATAAGGAACGAACAAAGAAACCAAAGCTTCACCGTTCACATAGCTGGAAAATCCCCAAGCGTGATCGGGCAAATGAACCACATAGATACTGAGTTGCCCCGTAATTTCCGAGATGTAAGCAGCGAATTCATCACTTCCCTCTTCTTCCTCAGCTAGCATGACTGCGGTCCAATTTTGGTTGATTGGATAAAGAAAGGATTTGATGTTATGTTGCTTTACAATCGTTTGCACATGATCTTTATCTATCTGATAAAGCAATGTGGCATAAGTAGTGTAACCCATGCCGTCATTCCCTCCTGTCTTTTTACACAAGTTCTCTATCGGAAATCGTACCATATGAAATCATGTGGTTTCCAGCTAACAATTCCTTTTAGAGAATGGGTTCATTAAGCGCATTTGCTTGTTTTTTAATTTCGGATTGCGTTACACTACAAAATGAAAGAACATCCATGAATCATGGAAATGAGACATTGCTCAATTATGATGCGGTAAGAGGGAAAGGAGATTGTCATGACAAGATATCAAGTAGCGGAACGAAAAGTAGACGATTACATAACATATGTCCTAACTGATGCAGAATATCCAGCGGAAGCTCATCTAGTGCCAGGGCTTGGAAATAATTTATTTCGTTTTTCAGTGAATAATCATGAGGTATTTGTATCACCTGAAAAAATTTCCATGATCAGGGATGCTTCTGCCCGTTTTGGAAATCCGATTTTGTTTCCGCCCAATAAAATTAGACATGGAAGCTTTTCCTTTAACGGAAAGAAATATCAACTCGGATTAAACAAAGGGGAGCATCATTCTCACGGAGAATTACGTGTACGCGCTTGGAACGTGATAGCTCGCGGTGCAAAAGCTGATCGTGGTGCGTTCGTCGAATCCGAGTTTGATTTTGCCGATCACCCTGATTTATTGGAGGCATTTCAGGCACGTCTGGTGTTTCGCTTTACCTATGTTTTACAAGATGGCGTTCTACGTCTGGAGGGGGAAGTGAAGAACGAGAGCGAAGTGGCGGCTCCGTTTATGTTAGGATTCCATCCTTATTTCCATGTGAAGCAGGGGCACGAACAGCAAACAATCATGCAGGTTTCTTCAAAACTAGAGTGGCCCGTAAATAAGGAAGGGTTCGTAGATGGTTCACCGACCTCAACTGATTTGTGTCAGCAATTAACCAAGGGGCTAGCCTATCCTGATATGCCAAAAGGACGAGATCATGCTTTTGTTACAGTAGAGGATGGAACCACCAGTTGCGAACTGATTGATGAGCAAGAAAGTCATAAAATTGTTTATGAATTTGGAGATCAATTCCCATTCATGCTAGTCTTCCAACCTAGCTGGAATAACAGTGTGTCTCTTGAGCCATACACGGCTGTCACAGATGCTTTTAATTTAGATGTAGCAGCAGAGCAGACAGGGGCTCGTGGTCTGGAGCCGGGGGAGCAATTTGTCTTTACACATACTTTCCGTGTAGAAAAGCTGTAAGCCGAAAATAACGATAGCGCAGTATTCCTTGCTTTTATAGCAGACGGGAAGTAACAACAAAAAGGGGGAATAAACATGCCTCAATTATTATTGCGTGGGATTTCCACCGAACAGGCATGCAACATGAGCGAGTCTTTGCTTTGCGAGCTAGCAGAGATTTGTGACTGTGGAACAGATAATTTTATCATGGAGTGCATACCAACGATCTCTATCTTTGAAGGGAAGCAAGTAGAGACCTATCCTTTTATCCACGTGTATTGGTTTGAGCGAGGAGCAGAGGTAAGGGATCGTTTTGCGGAATGTGTGTCCAGACACGTTTTGGCGCAGGGTATACCGGAAGTAGAGATAGCTTTTAGTGTGTTTGAGACGAATAGCTATTATGTCAATGGAAAAAGATGCTTTGATTAAGCACTATAGTCAAAAGCCTGTGGAATATGATATTCCCCAGGCTTTTTGATTTGTAGAGCAATCGTTATGTAACGAACTATTTCTGTAGTATTCGCATCAAAAATCCATTCTGCTCACCTATATTCATAAGATCAGCTCCGAAATATCCAATGACCATAGCAAGCCCCGTCCATGCAACAAGACTAATACCAATCCACAACAACATTTGTTGTCGGGTTGCCCCAAAAGACATTCCCATTATCGCAGTAAGATGACTTCCGACTAGAGCAGGGCCTAAAATGCTTAGCCCAGGCAATCCATACTTTTTAAAGAGCTGCCTTGCACGCTGCTGACGTTTGCTTGGTTCCTTGTCACCGCGTTTTTTCTGTAACCATATTTGTACTTTTTCCATTAGTAAAATAAGTAGAAAAACAGTAATGGCATTACCCACTAGCGCTACCAAGGAAACGAAAATGGGATTCAGCCCAGCAAAAATTCCAATTGGAATCATTGCTATAACCTCAAACATGGGAGTAGCGGCAAACAGGAAAATGATCAAATAAGGCCAAAGTAGATTCATAGTTGAGAGTTCCTCCTGAGTTTGTTCATCATCTGATGTTTCGTGCTTTGTCTGATCTTACCATCAATACCGATAAGGCTTCATTTTTGCTTTACATAAAACACGACAACAGCCAAATTCTGCTGAGACCGTCTTAGACGACACGATGACCCCAAGTCTTTTTTTAATGTTCAGAAAGTCGCTTCTGTTTGAAATCTTATGTTTAAAGTAAATAATCTATCGCATGATGTCAACGATCAGTTACAGATTGGTTATGTTTTCTTGTCATAAGAAGTCAGATATCCACTTAAAAGGAAAACGGGATTTGATACGCATGAGACGTACTACATGTTACGATGAATGCTTTCATGCTGGTGAGGTATATGTAGGCAGCAAAGGATTGCTTTCTATGGTTGGATGCTATTATTGGAATAAATATGGAAGATAAAAGTTTTTCTCTGTCAAAAATAAAGCTAAAAACCTTAATATTTACAACGTTCTTACCGATATAAAGAAATGGGTATGTTTTTCTTTGAGGAGAAACACACAGTAAAATTAGAGGAGGGGAACGAATGACCAGAAGGATATTGCATGCACTGTTGGCCTTAGTCATGATGCTGACCGTGATCCCGTTTTATCCGATGGGCGCAGGTGCAGCTGGTAGCGGGAATAACTTTATATTTGAAAATCTCCCTGAGATTGTTAATGACAAATATCTATCTCTTGAGGGATCTTTAAATCAGGTTTCTTCCATAGGCATTAGTTATACGGTAACACCGAAAAACGGAAAAGAAGGTCCACAGAAGACAACGGGAGTTATCGTTTCAGATGACGGAAGACGGATTCGTGTTGCAAACATTGAATTGTTCCCAGGTGAAAATACAATTACGTTTCGCGGGAAGAATGGTGCTTCCGAGATAACTTCTTCGTTTAAAGTGAACTATATTGATACGCCGCTTTTGTATAACCTACAGTTCAAATCAGGTGCACAAAAGCTACCTTTGAATGAACAAAGTGCAACAGTTGTAACACAGCGTTTTACAAGTGGTAATGGCATTTTTACAATTGAGGGGAACGCTCCTAACGTTACAAAGGTAATCGTGGAAAGCGACGGAGAGTCACGTTCAGCATTTGTAAATGAATCAGCAGATAACTACTTTATTATCAGTCAGTTGAATTTGAAAAAAGGAAAGAACGTCCTTACATTCAAATTGACCAATAAAGATCAGGTTATTGAATCCAAACGAGAAGTTATTTACTTTGACGGAACGGCTACTTTTTTTGATACAAAGGTATCCGTAAATGGCTCAGCAACTGAGTATGATTTAAAAGATTTTCCAATGCTCTTGTCTAAAGGTACACCAAATGCTGCTGACTTTACCTTCTCAGGTGATTTGATGATCCCTGTGGACAGTAATTTTACCCCAGCTGCAAGTACAGTAGAAATCATGAAGGTTCGCTTCTTTGAAGGTAGCCTATCTGGTACTGCAAAGGCGAATATCACGTTCAAGCATGCAGAGTTAACCAAGCAGCCAGACGGTGCTGAGTATCATCATTACCGCTATAGCTTTAAAGGTGATAAGTTACTTGATGGAAATCCACCTGATGATCCAGGAGCACCAAAGCCAGGAGCACCAGCAGTATTCCCATTTGAGATTGGGAAACGCTATACGGTGGCGATGGATGGATTTAATCCAGTGCAGTCAACTAAAGAAGCTTCTAGCGTATACGATACAAACAGCGATTTTGGCTACACCATCAAGGATGACAGCAAGTTCCAAATTACAGGTGCAGAGTATATCCAATCGGACAAAATACCGGCTGGAAATGAAGAAGGCAATAAATTTGATGCGAATACTACCATTAATAAATTGCCATTCTCTATCGCTCTGCTAACGAAAAATACAGGTACTGTAAACAAAATCACCGTTCATGCGATTGGACAAGGCGGTGGCAAGATTCCTGTTACCGTTAGTCCTGCTACTGGAACCGTTCGCGGTGAACGTCTCTGGTTCACCATTAGGGAACTTCCAGTTAATGGAACGCAAAAGCTAGAGTTTGAGGTTGAGAGCTCAAATGGTAAAGATGAATATTCTCTACAAATTACATCAGCTTCTGGACCAGTTCAAGAATTTGCCAAGATCAAAGACGGTCAGGTTTTTGATTATGATCCAACGATTACTGACTACGAGAAAAAGCTTGTTACTAGCATGGGAGAATTTGAGGGTACTGTTAGCAATGTGGAGCTTGAGGCAGCTAGCTATACAAACGGTACGATCAAGCTGACTTTGAATAACAGCGATATTCCATTAGAGCCAAAAGGTGACAACTATCACTTTAAAATGAAACCCGGTACAAAGGTTAATTTTATTGAAGGTCAAAACACCTTGGTTTTCAGATACAAAAAAGGTAACGTTCTGTACGAAAAAACGTACAAAATTTCGTTACTATCCAACAACTACCCTGAAGTTCCAAAAGGCGGCACAGAAGGAATTTATCCTTATGCAACAGAGAAGCCTTCTAAGGACAACCGCTTTACTGGAAAAGACGGAGTGTATACAACCAAAGAAAAGAAAATGAATGTCTTTGGTACCTTTGATTTTATTGATCTGCCAGATTCAACTTCCGCTATCGAAGGAAGACTTAACGATATGAAGAATGATATTGAGGCTGGTAATGAGCCGAAATATGTACTTGAAATCAAGTCTTCTGATGATAAGTATGATAAAAAATGGATTTTAGGTAAAAACAAATTGTTAATTGATGGAAAAGACACTTGGGGAAGCCAAGAGGTCGACAATTTGGAAGTGAAGTATCTGAAGGACAAAAAATACTTTACCTTCATTCTTTCCGACATTGAATTACCTAAAGATGGTTCAAAACTAGTTTATACCTTTACCGTTTACAATAACGGGGTAAACGGCTCTTCCAAATCAACTTCTCGTTTGGAAGTTCGTGCGCCAGGCTTAATGTACGACATTGTTCGTCCTATTTTGCCGCGTCAAGCTACCTTGAATCAAAACTTTGTTGAAGTAATCATTGATGCACCAGGTGCGGACAGCATTACATTCGGCAAAAATAATGTTGCGACAAAAGTAGACTACGACGGCGATATGGACGGGAAAATTGATTACCCGAACGCCTTTAGAGCGGTCATTACAGATCTAAAACCTAACAAGGCGAACAAAATTAGCTTTACGGTGAAGAGTGCTAATGGCGATGTCGTAAATGATTCGTTCGAGGTATTCTATGCACTAAGTACTATCCCAGGCGCGCAACATATGGCACCAATGACTGCGAAAACGAATATTTTCGAAAAGCAGTTAAACCTGACATTCCCGAAAGATACGTATCTGGTTCGCTACGATTATAACGTACCAGAGAATTTGAGAGGTCAAGTTTTCAAGGCCCATAACATCCTATACGGAATTGCTAACAAAGAGGATGGCGTTGTTGACCGTTTTGATTATCTACAAGAAAGACCGAAAAACTTTGATGATGTGATTAAGGACTTGGGTCGTGATTTCGAGCATTCCTTTGATACACATTTTGTAAAAGCATCGAATGTATTCTGGATGGATGCAGGTTTAGCTGATGATCCAGGTACAAAGGAAGACTATGATCCGTATCCATATGGTATGCTGCCAATCATGCCACGTGCGTTAACAGATAGTCTGAAGCTGTATAACTTTAACGATGTTCCTGTGAATCGCGTGCTTGTACCAAACAAACGCGGTACGCTAGAGCTTGCATACGATGCGAATGTTGTTTCGGATGCAGCTAATCATCTAACCGTAATGAGATATGACCCGAACAAGTTCTTCTGGGAAAATCTTGGCGGTAAGGTGAATGTGAGCAAGAAAACGATCACTGTTCCATTTGACAAGTTTGGCTATTATGTAGTAGCTAAGCTAAACGATTCCTTTGTAGATGTTGTGACTCATCAATATGCACGCAACCAAGTAGAAGCAATGTTTGCTAAAGGAGTTATTAAAGCGGATAACGAAGTGGAATTTAAGCCAGATACAGAAACGACACGTGGTGAATTTACAGCGATGATCGTGCGTGCCTTGCAGCTTCCATTAGTAGAAAAGCCGCCAAGTCAATCGTTTGTGGATGTACCGTTTGATTACAATGGTACTCAGAAGTACGACTACCGTCACATTGAAACAGCAGCGCGTTTGGGAATCGTTCGCGGTAAAGAACCAAAGATTTTCGAACCAAATAGTAAAATTACTCGTGAAGAGGTTGCCGTTATTTTAGCGCGTGCGTTGAAATTAAAAACGGAAACCAATGCAGCAAAAACAACTGCAAACTTAACAAAATTGTTCAAGGATGCACCATTGGTTGATCGATATGCAGCTCCTGCTGTAGTGGAAATCGCCAAGAAAAAACTGATCATCGGTTCTCCAGTAGATCCGAATGACCCGAAACAAGGCTATATCTTTGAGCCAAAAGCTAACATGCTTCGCGGTGATGCAGCGATCTTAATGGCTCGTGTCATGGCAATGCAAAAACTGATTCCAGCTGTTGCTGAAGTCAAGTAGGAACTGGATGAAATAAAAGCGAAAACCTTCCTGGCCATTCTGGTTACAAGGAAGGTTTTCTGCTAATCACAGGGGAGGACGTTGTATGAAAGGATTGAAGTTAGTCGCCTTATCTGCCGCATTGCTTGCGATTGGAGGCACAACCGTTTTCGCGGCAACTCAAGTAGTGAGTCCATATGGGCAAGAGGGAAACTACCAAAAGGTAGCCTTGACGGTAGATCGTTCCCCCATTAACGAGCGTGGAATTGTAATAGACGGCAAGGTATATATTCCGGTTGAACCGTTGCAAAATTTGCGTAAATTAGCTTACATGAAGGATGATGCCTCTTTTGTCACACATCTGTTCTTTGGGGGAACAGGGGGTTCCTCGGCTCTTACTCAGGAAGCCCAACGCGTAATGGGGAATAAAGATGTTCTAAACACCTTAATGCAAAGCATTCCCTACGAATCAAAGAGTTATCATTCAGGCATGATGCTTCAGGATATACAGAACATTGCCTCGCTAGCATCCCAGATGAAAAAGACAACGGATACGTTAAATAAAGCGATCTACAGTAAATTAAATCAAAACGTCACTCCTAATGTGGGAATGCTAAAGCAGACGTACACGTATGCTACAGTTCCGATCGAAATTATGAGAGATCGGATGGAGGCTTTATCTGATGAAATTGGTGATAAAGTAAGCAAAAGTGACAGACGTAGAATGGATGACGTTATTGAACTGCTCAATGATGCAGTAAAATATAAACAAAAATCATTACGCACTTTTGAGGATTGGCTAGAAAGTTCTGATGAAGATGATTTAGAAGACATCCGTGATTATGAAAAGGATGCCAATAAATATATTGATGAAGCCATTAAGTATCTAAATGGGTTTGATGCGAAAAAGCCAGGCCAAAAATATACGAAAAACCTGCGAGATAGCGTACTGGAATGGATTCGAAAATCAAATAAATAAGCAACAAAGGCGCTTCTTTTAACGAGTAGCGCCTTTGTTATTATCACGTATGAAACTCATTTGCATGACCTCTTCTATATCCCCGACCTGAAGTACGAACTGTCTAATCTCCTGATGATCAACCCCATGCCGTTCAGCCTGTTCCTTCAAGGCTCTGAGATTAATCCCGAACTTTCCGGGCTTCTTAGGATGAACCATTAATTCTCCTAACGTGACTGTAAGCCCTAATAAGTCTGGATCGAAGTCTTCTGCATCCTTTCTTTGAAAAGGGGCTGTGATCGGTATATAAGCTCGCTCCTTGTTCCAATCAAGCTCGGTTTCCCGAAAGGTAATGACATACCAGAGGGGGGCTAACCGATTTTCCAAGTAGTCGTAATATACGTTGATTTTCATGATGTACCAATCATCCTTTCCCGGGAAAAGCTTCACATTTTTCCGCGTATACGTCTATCTTATGAGAGAAATCGCTTCTTTTATAAAGCTTAGAAGATAATACCCTTGCGTAGTGAACCACCCTGTTAACTAAAATGCATTTATCTGATGGGTTCAGTCGATGTTGAGTGAAAACGAACTGGTTTACTGGTGAGCTATATGAGAGCGTGATTTCATACTACACGATTTGTACATGCTGTAGATCAACTGCGATTAAAATGAACTATTTTTGCCTTAAAGGAGTAAGGAAGACAGGCATATCTGCTAAAACAAATCAGTGATCATTTATCACGTAAGGCACGGATTCCATTCCCCTTTAACTATATCACCCGGCTGTTAAAGAGCGTAGTGCATTCCTTTTCTGTGTTCATCATCGAACAGATTTCATTTACACCCAATAAAGAATTTCCGAAAAAACAGGCAAACTCTATAACAAAGAGGCAGTCTATATTCTTAAGAGTAATAGTTAGGCAGTCTTATCCTAAACTAATTGTAAAATTTATAAAAAATAAATTAGAATATTTTTACAATTATCTAATATAAGCTTTGTCTAAAATTCACATCAGTATTTTATACTAACAGTGAGAATGATCATAAAAGTTGCATTTCTTGAAAAAATCCTACTAAATGATCATGTAAAAAATGAAACTCTACCATATAGTGAAAATGCCAGAATACTTTTTCCTATTTTTCTGAAATAGGGAATATACTGGCAGGGCTCATTTTCGTTCTTTTTCAAAAAATTACGTAAAAAGGAGTGACTGAATTGTCGCAGCGAAAAAGGTATCTAAAATGGTTGAATGTCTTCATGATTCTCTGTATGGTATGTTCATTTAGCCTACCTGTAGTTGTACAAGCGGCAGAAACATCGGAAGTTCAAGAAGCATTAACGCCACAAGAAACATCAGCACCACAAGACGTGACTCAGCGTGTAAAACAAAAGAAGCTAAAAGTGCAGGACGTATCTGCGGTCAATGGGGAGGTAACCATTACGTTATCTGACATTCCAGAGGATACACCAGAACCAGAGGATTTTCAGCTTTCAGTCAAAGGGGGTCTATTAGAAGGATGGTCTTCACTAGAAGCAACTGATTTCGCTTGGGATGAATCAAGTAAAACCGCTCGTATCCAATTTGAACCAATCAAAGGTGGAGAGCTGGATAAACGGGTAACTGTACGCGTGGATGCGTACGGCTCGAAAAAAACAGCAAAATCTTTTCTGGTACAGGCTACTTCTAGCAAAGTGTTTGCTGTAAAGATAGAAAACCTAGCAGACGATAATATCCTAGAAATCGATTCTGCTTTAGATGGAAGCCTAACTTTGAAAGCGGTTGCATACGATATCCGCGGAAGAGAGGTGGAAGGTAAAGCCGTAAATTGGAGTTCTTCAGATAGACGAGTCGCTTCAGTGAATGAGGAGGGTGTTGTTACAGCTAAAGCAATTGGGCTAGCCATTATCCAAGCGGAAGTGGATCATCGGATAGCACTGTTCCCAGTCCTTGTAAAGAAGCCTGGCCCATCACTAAGCTTGTCTGCTAGTAGCTTACATGAATCGGATGCTAATGATGGGGGGATTTCTGACTCACTTCTAGTGGAACTTCATCATGCCAAGTTTTTGCCTCTGTTTTTGAAATCAAGCGTACAAGTCAAAGGATTACCAGAGGGACTCAGCTACACAGCTAAGCTGGAGAGCGAGGATCGACTTAGAATCACTTTCTTGGGAAAAGCAGTGAAACATGAAGCGAAAGACAGCGTTGATCATGTGTACGTAATCGTGAAGCATGATATGGTATTTGGCGCTCTTTCTCACTTAGTTTCACCAAAATTTTCCATAAATTTCAAAGATTCCAAAAACACGAAAGCACCTGTGTATTTGGATGCGAAGTTAGATGAAGACAATAAGCGAATTACCTTACGTTTTGATGACGAAATTACCTTGGCGGTTTCTGAAGAAGCACTACGCGACGCGATCCAAACAGCTAGGAACGGCAGTGACTTCATTTCTCTTACGGAAGGCGATCTTGTTTCCATTAAAGGACAGTCACTAATCGTTACATTGGCTCAAGGGCTGCGTGGAAACGATAATAAGATACGTTTACAAGCCAATACGATTCAAAATACAGCCGGTAACCTGTTAACAGAGACAGTTGTTTCGGAGTCATTAGCGGCTAGTATTGCTTCCATTGCAGACTTGAAACAACGAGTAAATGAAGTCGTAACGCTTCAAGGGATCGTCACGGCGGATAACGCCTCGCTTGGCGGTGGAAAGCTGTCTACGTATATACAGGATGAGACAGCAGGGATTAATTTGTTTGCAAGTAAATGGACCAGTTATCCAGATCTAAAAGAGGGAGATTTGGTTCAAGTAACAGGGAAGATTGTTGTTTATAAAAATTTGACAGAAATCATTCCGGAAACATCAGAAGATATCGTCGTGGTAAGTACGGGGAATCAGGTGCCTGAGGCAAAATCCTTGACAGTAGCTCAATTAAACCAAGCGGCACTAGCAGAAAAATATGAAGGAATGCTAATCTCCTCGCAGGCATTCTTACTATCTGTTCCAAACAGTGAATCAGGCGGTGGCTATAACCTACGGATGATTGATGAGCATTTCCAAGGCATGACAGTCCGTGTTATGAAAGAGAGCATTGACGTAGCACAGCTTACGGCAGGTAAGTGGTATCAGGTAGAGGGTGTTTTAGCACAATATAATGATCTGTATCAAATACTTCCGCGTAAACAAACGGATTTGCTCCTGTTACAGGATCAACTGCCAACACCTCAGCCAAAAGAAGCTTACCCTTCCATTGTGAAGGATGTGGTGGATGGAGATACGATTCATTTATCTCAGCCAGTTCTTGGGGTAGATACGGTTCGATTTGTCAATATGGATACGGCGGAAACCTATCATATAAAAGATCCTAATTTTGACTATACCCAGGTATACAACGGTACGGACAATAGCAGTAAAGATAAAAACCAAAAAGCTCATGGCGAACGTGCCAAACAGCATCTAAAAAAATTAATAGCTCCAGGAGATTCGATTACGATTAAACCAGCTTCCACACCTATTGATGCATACGGTCGCCTTTTAGCAGAAGTAATTCTTCCAGATGGCCGTAACGTTAATTTGGAAATGGTGAAAGACGGATATGCCAGCATGTATATCATCTGGCCAGTCAAGGATGAGACATTTAAGCAATACGCGAAAGCCGTCAAGGAAGCGAAGCAAGCAGGAATTGGAATTTGGAATGCCCAAGACCCATTGAGTGAATTGCCGTTTGAATTCCGGGCTCGTGAACAGAAAAAGGTACTAAGCCGTCCTGTTGGGGATGCTGGTACAAAATTCTATGTACAGCCTCTCGAATTTCAAAAGGTTGCTGTAGAAAATCGTGTGTTCTTTAACAGCACACAAGAGGCTGAGCAAGCTGGTTATACGTTAGCGCCTACTGAAGAAAAGCATGGCTTGTCAACCATACGGCAATTGCCAGACAAAACCCCGATCGTAACAGCTACAGGGGTAGTAAGTACAGTCTCAGACAGTCGGAATAGCTTTTATATTCAAGATGACAAAGCAGGTATTCTGGTATTCCAACCTACTACACAAACACAGGTGAAGCCAGGAGATGTGATTACCATTACAAAAGGCTTGAAAGATACGTACAACGGAGAAGTTGAAATTATGCAAGCCGAATTCTCGATCACAGGTACGGTCAATGAACCTCAAGCTATTTCTGTAGAGGCAAGCCAGCTAATCAAGAAGCAAGGAATGCTGATTCGCTTGGCGGAAGCAACGGTTTCACAGGTCACTCCTAGTAAGCTTGTAGTGGAGACCTCGACGGGCTCGATTGATGTTTTTTTAGGGAAGTATGGGGTTAGCCTGCCGGAATTACGTGAAAAAGATGCGGTGGATGTAACTGGAATAGCTTCTATTTTTAAAGGCTCGGCTCAGGTTTATCCACGATCTGTAAAAGATATTGTTATTTTACGCAGTGGACTTACCGATGCAGATCGGGTGGCAACAGATAAAGCAGCTCTTTTTGTAGGGGATGTGAGTGGCACAGCTCGGACTGATCTGACTTTGCCTACCAACGGTGCTTATGGCTCGACACTTACCTGGGTATCCGATCAATCAGCCATTATTTCGGAGCAGGGAAAAGTCATTCGTCCAGCAAAAGGTTTGGCAGATGCAAAAGTAACCTTAACAGCTACTCTGAAAAAGGGGACTAGCATGGATACGAAAGTGTTCTTGCTCACCGTACCTGCCCAAACAATCACGGACGAGGAAGCAGTAGAGGCAGTGAAAGCTAGCTTGAGGGTTACCTATGATGGTATTGCTACAAGCGTGTCTCTACCAAAAATGGGTGCAAACCATGTTGCGATCCAATGGAGTTTGCAGGACCAAGCCCATTCAGCCATAGTAGAGCTTGATAATGGACATGTAAACAGAGCTGCTGTTTCCAAGGTAACTGATGTAGTGCTAATCGCTTCAATCAAGTTAGGGTCTGCCCAGTCACAGAAAGCATTTTCGATTAGAGTACTTCCTTTGGGAGATGTACCTCTTGTTCATCCAATTACAGTGACAGACTCGCATATAAAAGGTACAGCTAAGCCTGGAACAGACATTCATGTTCGTACAGGATCGACGTTAGTAGGGACTGACAAGGCAGATCAGGTAGGAGCTTTCGGTGTAAAAATTCCAGCACAGTCAGTAGGAACTGTACTCGAAGTCATTGCTAGCAATCCAACGACTCATTATCAAAGTGAAGCAGCTTATGTATTGGTAACGGAATCAACAGGGGCACCAAGCATTATTAATGTTGGCGATATTACTGCTTCTGTGAGACAAGGAGCCAATTACACCTTACCTACAACTGTATTGGCTTCCATGAGCGATGGGACCAAACAGCAGGTACAAGTAGATAGCTGGAATCCGAATGTAGCAGATACAAGCAGTGAAGGTACATTCAGCTTTGAAGGAACAGTCGAAGGGTATGCGCAAAAAGTACGTTTAAGCTTGGAGGTAACCAAGGAGGGAGCGGGACTGACAGTAGCTCAAGCCCTAGCCCTGCCACAAGGAACGACAATTACACTCGAAGCTTATGTACAGACGGTAGAGCCAAATGCCCAATTTGCAGGCTATGGTATTTATCTTGCTGATCAGCCAGGGGACGAAACTACAGATGCGCTTATCGTAAAATTTGCGAATGCAGACCGCAATGGACCATATGCCGTAGCAAATGCCACCGGTAAAAAAGTGAAAATCACCGGTGTTTTGCATGATAAAGCGTATTTTAGCAAAAAAGGAATTGCCACCTATACACATATTCAACTTGTGCCATAAGAATAAGGAGGGGTCTACGATGTTTCGTTCATCTTATTTGATAGCTAAAAAGCTTTGGAAGGGCGCTCTTGTTGTAACACTAGCAGCTTCCACGTTATTCACGAACTCAGTCTGGGCTGAAGGTCCTCACGATCCGGCTCCGTTTATCTCTGCAAAAGGTACCCCTCTGGGTAAAAAGGTGTTATTTGACAATACGCATGGACAAACAGCAGGAGCGGCAGACTGGGTTATTGATGGAGGCTTCTCTGACTTTGCGAATGCGATCGCTCAAGCCGGCTATGATGTGAAGGAATTACGCAAATCAACACCGATTGTCTATGACGATCTGAAAGAATATACCGTGTTTGTAATTGGAGAGGCCAACATTCCTTATAAGGTATCTGAACAAGCAGCAATGATTGAATTTGTAAAAAATGGCGGTAGCATCTTTTTTATCGGGGATCACTACAATGCAGATCGTAACAAGAATCGTTGGGATGCCTCGGAAGTGATGAACGGATATCGTCGTGGAGCGTGGGCTGATCCAGCTAAGGGAATGAGCGAGGAGGAGCGTAACTCGGAAGCTATGCAAGGGGTAGCAAGCTCTGATTGGCTGGCTGACAACTTTGGTATCCGGTTCCGCTACAATGCGCTTGGAGACATAAATGCAACCAACATTGTGAGTCCTGCTCAGGCGTTGGGAATTACAGAGGGCGTATCTAGCGTGGCAATGCACGCGGGTAGCACACTTGCCATTGTTGAACCGAAAAAAGCAAAGGGAATCGTTTATTTGCCAAAAACAAATGCAAAATGGGCCCATTCTGTTGATAAAGGTGTATATAAAGGCGGTGGAGTGGAGGAAGGCCCGTATGTAGCTATCGCTAAGCTGGGGAAAGGAAAGGCTGCTTTTATCGGTGACTCTTCTCCGGTAGAAGATGCTACCCCGAAGTATTTGCGTGAAGAGAATGGCCAAAAGAAGAAAACCTATGACGGATTCAAAGAACAAGACGATGCTGTGCTACTTATTAACCTAATCAATTGGTTAGCAAAACAAGAGAATTACGAAAACCTTCAGCAGGTACAAGGCTTAAAGCTGGATACGGCGACTCCTCTCATTACAACTGGTCCAGAAAATGAAATTCCGTCCCAAACAATCGAACCACAAAAAGAGCCTTGGGCAGCTCCAGCCGCTGGTTATAAATGGTGGGACCCTAGTACATTTGCTAACGGTTCTTACGGAAAATAAAAAATGTCACAAAAAATCTCCTACTGTTGGTGGGAGATTTTTTGTACGATTAGAAGAGGAATAAAACACTGCTTGATGAGGCTCGACTTCCAACTGTTTTCTAACAATGGGTAACTTGAACAAAAAAACATCTAAGGAGATAAGCAAATGCTTCAATTTACTGAACAAGAAAAACAAGGCGTGTATAAAGCGATTGAAGGGAGACGGGATATTCGTAGTTTTTTGGATACACCATTGCCTGAAGATGCTATTCAACGAATTTTAGAAGCGGGGCATCATGCACCTTCTGTGGGTTTTATGCAACCATGGAATTTTATTATGGTCACAGATCAAGAAATAAAGGATAAGCTAGCTTATGCTGCAGACAAAGAACGACGCGCGCTGGCTATTCATTATGAAGGTACAGACCGCAGTGATCAATTTATGGGAATCAAGGTTCAAGGGCTAAAAGAAGCTCCTCTGACTATCTGTATTACAAATGATCCAACTAGGGGAGGGGCCCATGTCCTTGGTCGCAATTCGATTCCAGAGACAGATGTCTTGTCAGTGGCATGCGCGATTCAAAATATGTGGCTGGCTAGCTGTGCAGAAGGAATTGCCCTTGGATGGGTTAGCTTTTATAAGAAAGCGGATGTCCGTGAAATCTTGGGAATACCTCCGCACATTGAGCCAGTAGCCTTGCTTTCATTAGGCTATACAAATGAATATCCTGATCGTCCGCTATTGGAAGTTCTTCAATGGGAGAAACGGCGTAATTTGCAGGAATTAATTTTTCAAAATGAGTGGGGCATACAAAAATAAGAACACAGTGGCCGCCAAGTCTTTAGGTTGCTGGATCGCTCCTATGCAGGCTGTAAGTATGGTATCTACAAAAAAAGAAGTCAGAATTAAATCCTGACTTCTTTTTTGTCTTTATTTTTGCTTCTATTAATGAGGAACAGCGATTAGTTGAATAGCAAATAAAACGCCAAAGAGATAGACTAATGGATGCACCTGGCGCCATTTGCCTCTTAAAATTTTCATCAGTGGGTATGAAATAAACCCTAGTGAGATCCCAGTAGCGATACTGGAGGTAAGCGGCATGCTTAACAAAACCAGGAAAGCAGGAAAAGCTTCATCTGGTAGTTCCCAATTAATGTGGCGGACACTGCCAACCATCAAGGAGCCAACGATAATGAGCGAAGGAGCGGTGATGGCAGACAATCCTGATACGGCGCTAATTAGTGGACCAAAAAAAGCGCCAATTCCTAGCAACAGAGCAATAAACACGGCAGTAAGCCCGGTGCGACCGCCAGCAGCAACACCAGATGCAGATTCTACATAAGCAGAAGTTGGCGATGTTCCTAGCATGGAACCGAATAGAGTAGCGACAGAATCTGATAGTAGGGCACGTTCAGCTCTTGGAAGCTTGTTACCTTTCATCAGTCCTGCTTGTTCAGCTACGCCAAGTACTGTACCAGTCGTATCAAATAGCGTCACTAGTAAAAAAGAGAATACTACTGAATATAGACCATACTCGATGACTTCTCTAAAGGCCGTTACAGGATTGGAGACTAGGATTCCCTCGGGAAGAGTCGGCATAGAGACAAATCCGTTTGTAAATTGAAGCTGACCGGTTAGAAAGGCGATTAAACCAGTAAGAATCATTCCGAAAAATAAAGCGCCATTTATATTTAGAGAGTAAAATATCAGGGTTATTAAAAGACCAATCAGAGCTAATATGACAGAAGGAGAATGCAAATCGCCTAACGCAACCAAATTGCTTGGGTGGGCAGTAATTAACCCGCTCATACGTAATCCTAAGAACGCAATAAAAAGCCCGATCCCAGCAGTAATAGCGTGCTTTAAATTATTTGGAATGGCCTCAATTAATTTTGAACGTAGAGGTGTAAGGGAAAGGATAACGAATAATATCCCTGCCACAAATACTGCTGAAAACGCAATATGATAATCAAGCCCTTGATTGGTTTTTACAACGGAGTAAGCAAAATATGCATTTAAACCCATAGCAGGTGCAATTGCTATAGGATAGTTTGCATAAAGTCCCATGATAAGTGTACCGAGCATGGCGGCTATTACTGTTGCCGTGAAGCTTTGTTGAAAGGGAACGCCCGCATCTAATAAGATGAGCGGATTGACAACCATGATATAAGCCATTGTAAAGAATGTAGTAAATCCTGCAGTTAACTCTTTTTTAAAAGAGGAGTTATGCTTTTCTAGTTGAAACAAGTAGAACATCTCCTTAAACGCGAATATTAAAAGGGAACAAAATAGATATTATACGTAATTTTTTATTTGCGCAAGATGGGGAGCATTCTTCTGGCAAAAACCATGTTAGGATAAATCGAGTTGCTAAAGAATTAGATGTTACTTGTTGTACAGCTATGAATGAACCCATTAATTGGAGCTAGCAATTGTCATCATAAATTTATATGATAAGTGTAGTGTAACAATTGATTTTGTGGATTATTCTTAGAGCGACTAGTTCAAGTCGCTCTTTTTTAGTACGTTTTCTGTGGCTTTTAGCATGGAGAGTAATTCTTTGTACAAGTTGTTTAAAAGAAAATTTTTAAAAACTATTGACTATACTTAATTAAATGTGGTAGACTAAATCTCGTTCCCAAGAAATACATAAAAAACTGTATATGGCCCGTTGGTGAAGCGGTTTAACACAGCAGCCTTTCACGCTGTCATACAGGGGTTCGAATCCCCTACGGGTCACCATTTATCTGGAGGATTAGCTCAGCTGGGAGAGCATCTGCCTTACAAGCAGAGGGTCGGCGGTTCGATCCCGTCATCCTCCACCATTT
>ENA-UOTW01000045-UOTW01000045.1-synthetic-metagenome-genome-assembly--contig:-NODE-45-length-38179-cov-36.804113_pt1 | contig 38179 bp, 39 predicted proteins | sample MGYA00238141_ERZ746978 | MGnify/ENA primary metagenome ERZ746978 (study PRJEB28755, sample SAMN02352454) | synthetic metagenome | study: EMG produced TPA metagenomics assembly of the Artificial... | reverse complement strand
TAATTTGGCTTAACATGCGAAAGAAGGCGTATCGAAAGATACGCCTTTTGTGTTTATCAAACACTTAACTTAAAAAGTAAAGAGATAAAAAGGCAAGGTTGACCCTCACCTTTTCACATAGCTGATTATTTGGTTAAACGTTGATTAAGCAACCACATAATCGCTTCAGGACTGTTAAACACCGCATCCCACGTGTTATGTGGATTGTTATTCACAATGCCATTATCTCCGGCTTGTTGCATCGTAAATTCAGTATATTTCACCTTGTCTGACTTCACTTCATCTTTCAAAATCGCATAATTGATGCGCGAACCTGCAACCGGCGAAACCTTATCTTCGATACTGTGGAAAAACCAAATTGGGGTATTTTTCAATGCCGATAAATGTTGTACGGACGCATTACCCTCTATCCATTCAAGCGTATTAGCCTCACGTCCACTCATTAATAACGCTCCCGCAAAAAAGTGCGGTCGTTTTTGTAATAAATATAATCCCCCTTCTGCCCCACGCGAGAGCCCAATAACATAGATCCGCTGTGTATCAATATTTGGGTGGCTAGCAATCACATCATCTAACAACTTGAAAAGGAGTTGGTGACGATTGTCGGTTTGCCAATGGATACCGGTCTTATTGAAGGCATCAAAAACCGCATCGTACTGAGGTACCACAACAAAACCGTCCTCATAAAGTAATGTGGCAATCGCACCTTTACTAGATAATAAATGTGCTAAATTATCTTTTCCTACCTGTCCAGAACCATGTAAAAATAAGGTTAATGGGTATTTTTTCCCGCTATCGACCGCTGGTTTATAAAAACGATATAAAAGTTGATTATCTTGCTGTGTATGCCAAACCCGATGCGCTGAGAAGTGATCTATATAAGCGATGTTGATCTTTTCTTGCACTGCCGGTTGCTTAATTTCACTCGGCATCAGGGTTGTGCCATTGGTCAACTTTAACAAACCGGTTTGTTTAATACTGTATATTAATTTGTCACCATAAAACTCCGGCACACGATTTGCTTGCACTTTTTCTACTTCAATCATTTGCCCCGTTTTATCTTTTGCCTTAAATTTCATTGCCTGATTATTTTCCACTTTCAAAGCATAAAAATCGGCATTTTTATCACGTTCATCGAGTTCAAGGATCACAAATTTTCCTGCTTGTGGGCGATGTGTTCGACTTGGTTGATTATTAACATAAGCCTTCAAGAGTGTTCTTGGTTCACTCGTGGTTTGCTCAAGTGCGGTCTGAATTTGATAAAGTTGACGTAGATCAGTGCCCGCCAAAATATTCGCCTCATATTCCAATGCAATCCCTGTAATCTTCGCCCCTTTTTCAGTGACATCAGCCAATAATGTTGCTTGGATCGCTTGCGGTGGTTTTGCTACATCTGGTATTTGTGTCGTTGCCATACTGACGAATGGAAAACTGACACAAGCTAAGATCAAAATTTGTCTTAACATAATTTCTCTCCCTAAAAAAATAGCAACAAGCCCTCCTCGCCTTGTTGCTATCTTTGTTTAACCTTTAGAGTTTTTTACTCTGTAAATTGACATAAAGCAGAATTCCCGCCAACACACCGAGCGGTAACACCAAGTCTGTAATCGAACCATCGTTGCCCCAAACTAAGTTCGCCAAAATCACTGAGCTACCACCAATTGCCCATACGATTGTCGTTGGTACAGACCAAACAATCATTTGTTTCTTCACATCATTAATGCCCATCATGCGGTTCACGACCCAGAACAAGCTGTCATTAAAATAACCGAAGAACAAGGAGCCCATAGTCGCAGCCTGTGCCGCGAGTAACATATTTACCCCCGGAATCTGTGCTAGAATTGGCGCAGAAATCGAAGCCGCGGTGATCATAGCTACCGTACCTGAGCCCTGAATAAAGCGTACTAATGTTGAAACAATAAACGGAATCAAGATAGGTGAAATAGGTAAGGCAGCAACTTGTTCTGCCAATTCTTTACCCGCTCCACTATCACGTAATACCGCACCGAGTGCACCACCAGCACCCGTTACTAATAAAATAATGCCCGCCGTTTTTACCCCTTCTTCTAAATGCAGTGCTGTCGTGGTTTTATCGGCTTTAGGCAATAATGTGTACACAGCGACTAACACACTGATTGCAAGAGCAATCATCGGATGACCAATAAAGTTAAACACTTGGTATAGGGTGTTTTGTGCAAGTTCAGGAGTGTTTTTAGCCAGTAAACCTAAAATGGCTTTAATGAAAATAAGCGCAATCGGTAAAACAATCGGTAATAATGATAAACCTAAACTTGGTAAGTTTTTCTTCTCACGGCTTTCAATATAATCATCATACTTTTGTTTTAATTCTTCTTGACTAAACACTTCCTGATTAAAGGTTGGATACTTTTTGTCTAACCATTTAGCATACAGCACCATCCCAACTACAGGTAAAACGGCCAACGACATCCCGACTAATAACATTGCCCCAATATCAACATTAAATAAGCCGGCTACACCTAATGGACCGGGTGTTGGAGGAACAGTATGGTGCGTAACAACTAAGCCACCTGCTAATGCTACCCCTAAAGTCAATAAAGAACGTTTCCCATTTTTAGCTAACGCTTTTGCTACTGGATACAAAATCACAAAGGCTGAATCCACAAAGATTGGAATACTCACAATATAGCCAGTAATAGCCAATGCCCATTCTTCCTTCTTCTTGCCTAAAAACTTAATAAAGCTATAAGCCATTTTCTCTGCGGCACCCGAAACCTCAAGGATACTTCCCATCATGACACCGAGTCCAATTACAATACCAATCCCCCCTAACGTGCCTCCAAAGCCTTTGGTAATCGCCCCCAGTGTTTGGTCAACATTCATCCCACCAATAAGCCCTGCTATCGCTGCCGCAATTAACATAGCAATAAAAGCATGAACGCGCGTTCTTAACACTAAAAAGACGAGCACAAAAACGGCCACTAATAAGCCGATTATTGGAATAGGTAATCCAAACATAACGCCTCCCGTTACATATCATATTGAATGAATTGTTGAATCACATCCGCAAAACGTTGATCGGCATGGAAACCTAAACCAAGTGCGTGTGAACAGTTAATTGCCGCAGGCCAACTGGCAACAATATTGTTAATCCCTTCGTCAAACGCCACATTGAAATACTGTAAAATCGCATCCCCTTTTACCTTAGCTAACTCAGACAACATGTTTTCCACAGTCACAGTAAAGCCTGGTAAATTGATGACATGCCAATCTCTTGCAGGGAGAGAAGGTAGCTGAAGTGCATGAATAAAATTATTCACAACTGTATTTGGACTTGATAGCCATAATTTTAATTGCATAGACACCGGGCAAATCGCCATTTCGTTATGCAACGGCTCACGAATAATACTGCTCACAAATGAAGAAGCGGCTTTATTCGGTTTACCCGGACGAATACAAATGGTCGGCAAGCGAAGCACGATGCCATCCACAAACCCTTTGCGGCTATAATCATTAATCAATAACTCACACATGGCTTTTTGTGTACCATATGTGGATTGTGGTGTGACGGCAGTATGATCCTCAATAACGTCAGGTAGCTTTCCTCCATAGACAGCTAATGAGCTGGTAAAAATAAAACGAATTTTCGGATTGCGACGACGGCAGCATTCGAGTAAATGACGCGTCGCTAAGAAATTAATCTCATAGCCTAAATCAGGATCTTGTTCCGCATGGCTACTGACAATCGCGGCCAAATGGAAAATGGCATCTGTCTGCTGATCAATAATCTCATCCAATCCTTCTGGTTGGCGTAAGTCCATTTCTATACAACGTACTCTGGGATCATGGTTGGGTGCGATAGGCTTAATCACATCAATTAAAATCAGCTCATCGACTTGTACATGTGGATGGGATAACAAGGTTTTTGCTAAACGCTGTCCAAGGAATCCTTGCCCGCCCGTAATGATAATTTTCATCTTTTTCTCCTCAAAAATTCACCGCACTTTTGTTCAAATTTCATGCAGTTTAAGGGTTGTTATGTAAGACATGCCCTACCCACTGACAACAGGGCATTTTCCGAATGAATAACAATACGACTGTGACGAAATAAAGGTTTAGGCTAAGAATCGCCCAATGACTTGACCTCCGACTAACACCCAAGTCATTAACAGAGAGGTGAAAAATACCCCTAAATAAATATAGCCTGTTTTTAAATAGCACCAGTGATTGATCACGGTGAAGACAATAAACTGTGGAATAATGACGGCTAACATCATCATCCAACGTCCACCAAATTGTGGCAGTCCCACCACATCAAATCCCGGACCGATTTGCATAAAACCGGGAACAAAATGGAATAACCATAAAATGATTAAACCACCAGTAGCAAAAAGTGCGGTTTTGAAACTCCAGATCAACAATGTTGCTGTAAACGAACTCGCCACTTTTTGTTTCATTTGGACTGACACGATCAAACCGTTGAACACGAGGAAAAAGACCAAAATAGGTAACCAATACACGATAAATAAATTAAACCGCTCTTTCGTTAATGGCTTCAATAATGGCCATAAGAAACGTAACTCAACATGGAAATATTGATAAATCAGACTGACAAGGAAATATAAACCGGCAAATAACAATAAGCTGAGTAATAAATAACGTCCAATCAGTTGCGCCGTTGTCAAGGAAGCAGATTGACTCAACACACCAAACTCCGCCCAACAAAACTGTGCTTTTCTTTGCCACAAGCCAAATAAAAGACTACCGACAAGCCCACTCACAACGAGCCATAAAATAATGCCATTTCCCATTTCAAGTGGCATAAAACTCAATTTCGCGGCAATCGGTTCATTCGCACCGCCCCACTGGGTAAATAGCGGATAGAGCAGTAATGTCAGCACAATATTAATCAGCGTAAAGCCCCACCATTGTTTGCTCGAAATTGCTGTCTTTTCTGTGACCGCTTGATTCATCACGCCAAAATAGGTCGTTTTTAAAAGTCCGCTGGCAAAACATAATGTGGCAAGCAAAGCACAAGCTAAGGCAAATAACCCCGTAAGTTCTTTATACCAATAGGTTTGTTGGTCAGGATCAATCCAATCCGCACCTTTTTCGCCATGTTGCAATGCTTGATTAAACCAAAGAATGGCTTCTTTATTACTCTGGGAAGCAATCATCACCCCAAGATGGGTACCATCGACCATTGCCGCACGACGTGCAGAACCGGTGTTAAAGTCACCATAGGTATGATCCCACTGCAAAGTTTCATTTTCGCCTAACCCAAATGCTTTCAGACGGTTAGGGTGATGAACCAAACTTTTTACAGGGAAGGTTCTTTCACGATAGCCACCGATTTCTTCGTACAATCCTTGTGTCAATAAGTAGTTATTCAATGTCATCTCACCACCATTGCTACTTAATCCATTGACAGCTTTGTGATCTGGATTGAGTTTTGCCACGCGAATTGCATTTAACGCGCCAGTAGAGTGACCAAAGAGACCTAACCGTGTGTTATCTACAAACGGCAACGTTTTTAAATATTGATAACCATTATTCGCTCCACTCATATTTTTATTTGAAGCGGGTAACTTAGTAGAATAGCCATGTCCAAAATGATCGATCGCTAGCACCACAAAACCGCGCTTAGCCAGCTCCAACGCACCAAATGTACTGGTTGCTTCTTTATCACTTTGATAGCCATGCAATGCCAAAAGTCCTGGCTTCGGTGTGTCTGTCGTAGCAGAAACTGGACGATATAGCTTCGCGACCATCGGTTGCATTTCTTCTGTCATAAAACTCACATGGCTCACCTCAATTCGACCAAAATCGCGATCTATTGCCGAAGCAAGATAGGCACCTAAAAACGTGAACAAAAGAAACACACTTCCCCAAAAATAAGGTTTACTTGAATGCATCTTATCTCTCCTCTGCAAGCACAGTCACTTGTGCGCTATCAATTCCTTTGACTAATAAAGGCATCGCTAATACCCGCATTAACGTTTCACTGTTCACTTGAGATAATTTCATATCTTCAATAATGCAAATAAAGGCTGGCTTATACATCCCAAGCATCACTTGATGTGCTTCCACACCATGTTCGGGATTTGCCGGCGATGCCAAGGAAATAAAATCAAAACCAATCGCTTTTAAATGACTCGCATGATCAATCAAATATTTCGCTGCTTGGATACTGACAGCACCGCCATTTGCAGCATATTGTTGCGGGTCGGTTTGGCGTAACTGCTCTAACCCCGTACGAATGAAAAGAGAGTCCGCTTGTTGCATTTGTGTCAAATAAGGCGCCAGATCTTCAGGTTCAATTAATGTACCGGGTGCTTTGGGAATATCAACTAACAACGGTTTTTCATAAATAAATGTACTCAATGGCAGTTCTGAAATAGATAAGCCATTTGGATTGAAATGTTTTGGCGCATCAAAATGTGTACCAAAATGATTAAATAAATGAATAATGGCACTGTTATAAACATCCCCCTTCGCAATGCTCGTGCTACTTTCGAAAGTCAGTGTCGGCTCCCCGGGAAACCCGGGATCCTTGATATCTAACGGATAAGACAGTAATTGATAATTCATCTTAGCGCTCCTGACTTACGCGTCTTTATAAGGCGCAAACCAATCTAATCCGACGACAGTTTCGATTTTTGGCTTATATTCACAGCCAATAAAGCCGCGATAGCCCATTTGATCTAACTTATCAAATAAATAAGTGTAGTTAATTTCTCCTTCATTCGGCTCATGACGATCTGGTACAGAGGCAATTTGAATATGTGCCACTTTGTCTTTCAACAAATCTGTCAGCTGTGACAACTTGCCATCGACATTTTGGGCATGAAAATAATCAAGCTGGATAAAGACATTATCCCGATCAACTAAATTCACAATGTCTAATGTATCAAATTGACTTTTTAGCAAATAATTTGGTTTCACCTGTGGACTTAAGGCTTCGAGTAGAATCTTAATACCATGCGGTTTGAATTTTTCTGCCGCGTAACGAAGATTCTGCACAAAGGTACGTTTATACAGCTCGCGATCCGCACCTTCTGGTACAACCGCTGCCATAATATGAACACTCGGGCAATCGAGTGCTAGCGCATATTCCAAGGCTAAATCAATATCACGATGACTGTCTTGTTCGCGTCCCGGAATCGCTGACACGCCCCACTCCCCTTGTTCAATATTTCCCGCAGCCGTATTAAATAACACTTGCTTCAGCCCATATTGCACCAGTTTTTCTTTTAACACTGAGGCGGGATAGTCATAAGGCCATAAATATTCACAATATTTAAAGCCCACTTTCGACGCCGCTTCAAAACGATCTAAAAAAGGCACTTCAGTAAACATCATGGTTAAATTTGCAGCAAATTTTGGCATACTATTTTCCCCTCTTTTCGAGATCTTTCACTTCGTCATCGGTCAGATAACGAACTTGTTGGCCTTTCAAGAGGAAATACAATTTTGCGGTTTCCTCTAATTCTTCGGTATTGTCCACGGCATCAACCAAATCGGTTCCCGTTACAACCACACCGTGATTGGCCAATAAAAACGCTTTGCTCAGTAATGCGCGCTCACTCAGTTCACGCGCAATATTCGTATCACCAGGGCGATAATAAGGAATCACCGGAAGCTTGCCGACACGCATCACATAGTAGGGTGTGAATGCTTTCATCGCATTATCTGGATTGAGCCTCTCTAAACACGAAAGGGCAGTGAGATAAGTTGAATGTAAATGAACAATGGCATGACATGCCGGATTTTTGTGATACATCGCCAAATGAAAGACAGACTCCTTAGAGGGCTTCTTACCCGATAACAAGTTGCCTTCCATATCCAATACAGAGAGACTGTCCGCCTCTAAACGCCCCAAAGAAGAGCCCGTTGGCGTGACTAAAATACGTTTCTCATCTAAACGTACAGACAAATTTCCTGCGCCCCCCACACTATAGCCTCGTTCAAATAATGAGCGCGCAAGATTCACCATTTCTTTTTTTTGTTCGAGTTCTGTCATATCAACATTCCTTGTGCGAAAGCAAAAAAGTCTTCTGTCCCGAAATTCCCTGATTTCAAAGCAAGATAAATATCTTCATCTAATGCTTTTAACCAAGGCACTCCGGGAGCAATTTGTTTACCGATTTGGAAGCCTGTAAAACCAAGTTGCTGAACCACAATGCTTGACGTTTCTCCACCTGCAGTAATGAAGTTCACTACCCCAGCGGCTTTCAGTTTTTGCGCGAGCTGTGCAAATGTGTTTTCGATCGCTTGGCTAGCTTTCTCCACACCAAATTCCGCTTGAATTTGTTTGAGCTTATCGGGTGATACCGTGGCATACACCATAGGCGCCAAATCGTGATCTAAATGAGCAATAACCCATTTTGCTAGCACATCGGCATACGCAGGATTTGATAGGCTTTGTTCAACATCCAAATAAAAGTGCGGTGCTTTTTCTGCATATTTCGCCACTTGTTTATTGGTCATCACAGAACAAGACCCTGACAGCACCACCGTTTTACCTTTTGGTGGTAATAACGCATTGTCGCCATGCTGACCACCACTGGCACGCGCCGCCATATAAGCAGCTAATCCCGATCCACCCGTCACCAATTTCAAGTCTGTAATGGCTTCTGCCAAAACAGCTAATTGATCATTATCGACAGAATCCACGACTGCATAACGGAAGCCTTGTTGTTGTAAAGTACGAAAACACGATTTCACATAGTCACTGCCTTTCAACAGATCCGCATAGCGCACAAGTCCTGTTTTCCCGCGCGCTTGTTGATCCATCAAGCGCACTAAATTGGCATCTTTCATCGGCGTAATCGGGTGATTTTGCATACCGGATTCATTCAACAGCACCTCACCAACAAACAGATAACCATTAAAAATAGTGCGACCATTAACCGGTAAAGCTGGGCAAATAATCGTGAAGTCCGCGTTTAACGCATCCAATAATGCATCCGTCACAGGACCAATATTGCCTTTTGCTGTACTATCAAAAGTGGAACAATATTTAAAATAGAACTGAGTACAGCCCTGTTGTTGTAACCAATGTAGTGCTTGTAAAGATTGAGCGATGGCTTCATCAACGGGATTAGAACGTGACTTTAAACTGATCACAATAGCATCCACAGGCGCTGTCAACGACTGCTTAGGCACCCCATTCATCTGTACGGTAGCAAGCCCATTTTCCACTAGAAAACTGGCAATATCACTCGCACCAGTAAAATCATCTGCAATGACACCTAACATAATCACGCTCCTTTTTTCTGTGGTAATTCAATGCCACTAAAAATCTTAATGACCGCACTATCATCTTCTTTGCCATACCCCGCATTGCTGGCTGACGTAAACATATTAAACGCCGTGCTTGCTAGGGGTAACGGGAACTTCAAGGCTTTTGCAGTATCCGTGACAAGACCTAAATCTTTCACAAAAATATCTACCATAGACAGTGGGGTATAGTCGCGCTCTACAACGTGCTTCATACGATTTTCAAACATCCAAGAATTCCCTGCAGCATGAGTCACCACGTCATACATTAAATCGAGTGGAATACCAGCTCTAGCCGCTAATGCCATGGCTTCTGCACCCGCGGCAATATGTACTCCCGCGAGTAATTGGTGAATAATTTTCACGGTTGCCCCTAAGCCAATTTCTTCACCGATGTTATACACTTTACCCGCCACCGCATCTAAGACTGGTTGCAATTTCGTAAAAGCTTGTTGAGAACCAGATGCCATCACTGTCATCTCGCCTGCCGCCGCTTTTACTGCCCCTCCAGAAACAGGCGCATCTAACATCACCAACCCTATCTCTGTTAATTTTTGTGAAATCTGCTGCGCATCTTGTGCAGAAATGGTAGAAGAAACCATCACCGCAGTACCTGGTTTTAAATGACTTGCCAAGCCTTTCTCGCCAAATAGCACTGTATTCACTTGGTTAGCATTGACAACTAACAACAACACCGCATCTAATTCTTGTGCAAAATCCACCGCACTTTGTGATACGCCTTTTGCTCCCTCGGCTTTAAGTTTCTCCAAGGCAAGCGGGTTCAAATCTGCACCGTAAGTTGTTAATCCTGCTCGAATACAAGATTGCGCGGCGCCCATTCCCATTGCACCTAAATTTAATTCATCAACAAGGCATCGTCCGCATTACGAATCTGGTCGAATTAATGGGTGTTTCCCACATGACCATTCGTCGCGATATTCAAAAATTGGAAGAAAAGGGCAAAGTCGTTTCTGTTTCGGGGGAGTACAGCTATTAGAAAGGTTAATTTCCGAGCCTACTCGCGATGATAAATCGCTGTTATTTCATCAACAAAAATCAGCGATTGGTTTAGTCGCCGCAAATCTGATTCCTGCCAATGCAACGATCTATTTAGATGCAGGCACCACCACTTTAGAAATCGCCAAACAGATTACAGATCGTGATGACTTATTGGTAATCACCAATGATTTTGGCATTGTGGATTATTTAATTAGCAATGGACGTTGTGACTTAATTCATACTGGGGGACGAGTGTGTAAAGAAAATCGTTCTTCTGTGGGAGAATTATCTGCCCAATTTTTGCGGAACATTTCTATTGATATCGCCTTTATTTCGACTTCCTCATGGAATTTACAAGGATTGACGACACCAGATGAAAATAAATTACCGGTTAAACGTGCCATTGTACAAGCTAGCAGACGGAATATCCTTGTCACAGACTCCTCAAAATACGGCAAAGTCGCGACGTTTTTACTCTATGCTCTGGATACATTAGATCAAATTATTTGCGATAAAGCTTTGCTCATCAACGCGCAAGAAAAGATTAAAGAAATGGATATTGAACTTTTGTTAGTGTAAGAAAAAATGCAGTGAATATGTTGACATATTCACTGCATTGTTATGCTCGTTTAATGCTTATTTTGCTGGAATCGCAGCTAACAACTTCGTCAGTAGCGCCCAATACGTTTGTACCGCGGGAATATGCACTTTTTCATCTGGTGAGTGCGCATTACGGATCGTCGGTCCAATTGACACCATATCCATATCTGGATAAATCTTTTTCAGTAAACCGCATTCTAAGCCTGCATGGATCACTTTTACAACCGGAGCATAGCCCAATACGTCGGCATAGACCTTTTCCGTTAATCCGACAATAGGCGCATCATTATGTGGCTCCCAACCAGGATAATAACCACTCAGCGTCATTTCTGCGCCTGTTAACGCGACCAATGATTTTAATAAACTGCCAATATAGCGATTACCACTATGAATGAGTGAACGAATCAAAATCGTCCCTTTAATTTCATTTTCTTCGGTACGTAATACACCAATACTTAACGAACTTTCCACAACATTCTCTAACGCATCACTATTACGGATCACGCCATTTGGCAGTACATTAAGTAAATGAATGACTTTTTGCGTCGTGTTTTGTGAAAACACCGTATCCGCATTCTCAACAGGTTTCAGCGTCAATGACAGATTAGGTTCAACTTTCACTAACTCATGTTTTAATATCCCCTCAAACTCACTGACTGCTTGTTGTAAAGTGGCTAAATCCTCATTAAAAGCAAGTGTTGCAAAGGCTTCACGAGGAATCGCATTACGCACCGATCCACCACGAATATCACTTAATGCAAATTGGAAGTCTGGCTTATCTTGGGTAAGTTTGGCTAAAAAACGGGCAAGTACTTTAATCGCATTTGCACGACCAGTATGAATATCACCACCTGAGTGTCCACCAGAAAGCCCTTTTAAAATAAGCTGATAACTTTGTTCAAAAGTATTCAGTTTACGCTCAATTTCCAACGTAATATTGGCATTTTCACCGCCCGCACACCCAATGTAGATTTCACCGTTTTCTTCCGTATCGGTGTTGATCATGATTTCACTTTGTAACCAATTTGGACGTAACCCAATCGCACCTTCCATGCTAGACTCTTCTGTCATAGTCAATAAGACTTCTAAAGGGGGATGTACCAAATCATCACTATCTAACACCGCTAACGCAGACGCCATACCAATTCCATTATCCGCACCAAGTGTTGTCCCTTTTGCTTTTACCCACTCACCATCAATATAAGGTTGAATAGGATCTTTGGTAAAATCATGCACGGTACCTTCATTCGCTTGAGGCACCATGTCTAAGTGCGCTTGTAATGCCACCGGCACATGGTTTTCCATACCCGCACTAGCAGGTTTACGAATCAAAATATTGCCGACTTCATCACGCTCAGCATAAAACCCTTTGCCTTTTGCCCAATGCACAATGAATTGTGCAATTTGCTCTTCATGATAAGACGGATGTGGAATAGCGCAAATTTGGCTAAACCATTTCCATAACAATGTTGGTTGTAGTGTTTTGATTTCTGACATTGTGGTCTCCTCTTCAGAAATATGTACGCCTGTTCTGCTCATAAAAAATACGAAAAAAATCAGTAAAATTATAGCATAAAAGGCGATTTCGCGTTATCCTAACGCAATTTTTTAATTTATGGGTAAATTTTACCCCCTCTTTGTCAAAAGGTGTATTTATGAGCGAAAAATATGTAGTGACCTGGGACATGTTCCAAATGCACGCGCGTAAATTATCGGAGCGCTTACTTCCTGCTTCACAATGGAAAGGCATTATTGCTGTCAGCCGTGGTGGATTATTTCCTGCGGCAGTACTTGCACGTGAACTGGGCATTCGTCATATCGAAACCGTCTGTATCGCCAGCTATCACGATCATGTTGAACAAGGCGAATTAAAAGTATTACATCGTGCCGAAGGTGATGGCGAAGGTTTCATCGTAGTGGATGACTTAGTGGATACAGGCAATACAGCACGTGCTATCCGTGACATGTATCCAAAAGCCAAATTTGTGACGGTATTCGCAAAACCCGCCGGTGCGGCATTAGTTGACGATTATGTGATCGATATTCCACAAAATACCTGGATTGAACAACCTTGGGATTTAGGTTTAACCTTTGTGCCACCATTGGCAAGAAAATAATTACAACGTTATTTTCGCTTTTCAAACATAAAAAAATGCGAGTGAATGACTAGCATTTTTGGTTTTACGCGTTTATTGTCTTTCAAAATAAACTTTTTTGAGAGCTAACTCCAAGCCTCTAAATTCTGCTAAACCTTTTAGCCGACCAATTGCTGAATAACCTGGATTTGTTTTTTTATTAAATTGAAGTTGTTTAATATTTAATGGCATAACTAGTCATGTTTAATATATGATATGTCAATTTTATATGACTATATTGGATTAACTATGTATCAAGAGTTTCTTATTTTTTCTAAAGGGATGTTAAAAATTCCTTATTTAAGCGGTTTTTTTACCCAACGCTTGAAAATGTTCTCTCCATTTGTCACATGGAAAAAGGAGAGAACATGTATTTTAGAATGGGGATATAAAGCATCATCAAAGAAAGCGAGGCATTTTGCACAACAACATGATTTACCTTATGCGACGATAGAAGATGGTTTTTTACGTTCTATTGGACTGGGTGTGGATGGGTATCCACCTTTCTCATTAGTGTACGATGATATTGGTATTTATTATGATATCAATCAGCCTTCTCGTTTAGAAAACTTAATTCTTTCTCAAGATGTATTACTTCAGGAAAAAGTCGATCAAGTTGAGTATGCAATTGAATTAATTTGTACACATAACCTTTCCAAATATAACCACGCTATTGATACACCTTTACAGAATACGAAGAGGCCGATTGTCTTAGTCGTTGATCAAACATATGGCGATATGGCAGTTACTTTCGGGAATGTCGATCAGAGTGATTTTCTACATATGTTAGAACGTGCGATTATTGAAAATCCAACAGCAGAAATCTGGTTAAAAAACCATCCTGATGTAATGTGTGGTAAAAAACAAGGCTATTTAACGGAATATCAGCAATTTCCAAGAGTAAAAGTATTATCAGAAGATTTTAATTCTATTTCACTACTAAAGCATGTTGATAAAGTTTATTGCGTGACATCTCACACTGGGTTTGAGGCCCTTTTGTTAGGAAAAACTGTCGTGACTTTTGGGGCTGCCTGGTTTTCTGGTTGGGGATTGACGGATGATCGGCATGCGTATATTCGTCAGCTAAAACAGAGTAAGAGAAGAGCGAAGCGTTCATTGTTGCAGTTATTCTATGCTGCTTATTTCCAATATTGTCGTTATATTAATCCTAATACGGGTAAATCAGGCACATTGTTTGATGTCATTGATTATCTGATTCAAGCAAAAAAAATAACCAATCAGTTAGCTGGTGATATTTATTGTGTGGGTATGCGCGTTTGGAAACGTAAAGTGGTTCAACCCTTTTTTCAATTTCCACGCTGTCGTTTACATTTTGTGCTGAATGTGCATGAGTTAAAGCGATGTATTCACGAGAAATCTCAGGCTAAAATAGTGGTGTGGGGACATTCACACATTGAAGTGGTTGAATATGCCAAGCAACAGCAACTTCCTCTTTTGAGAATGGAAGATGGTTTTTTACGTTCAGTTGGGTTAGGGTCTAATTTAACGCCACCGATATCATTAGTTTTAGATGACGTTGGCATTTATTTTGACGCCCAATCTCGTTCCCGATTAGAGGATATTCTACAGCATCAATCCTTTACTCTAAAGGATTTACAGCGCGCAGAAACGTTAAAGAAAACACTGATTGAGCAACATATTGGTAAATATAATGTGGGACATACACACTTATGCCTAACACACATCAGACAAAATAAACTTTTAGTTGTGGGACAAGTGGAAAATGATACTTCAATTCAATATGGTTCACCGCATATTCGTACGAATGCAGAGTTATTATGTACGGTCAGAAAAAATAATCCCCAAGCCTATATTATTTATAAACCTCATCCCGATGTGGTTGCAGGCAATCGTAAAAACACAGATCGTCCAGATGATTATCGACAGTATGCTGATTTCGTGGTTGAGAAAGCCAATATATTGGATTGCATTAACCAAGTGGATGAAGTGCATACGATGACCTCTTTAGCGGGGTTTGAAGCGTTACTGCGCGAGAAAAAAGTACATTGTTATGGCTTGCCTTTTTATTCTAACTGGGGGCTAACAGTGGATCATCTTTCTCTAAACCGAAGAAGTCGGAAGTTAAGTCTTTTAGAATTAATTGCTGGCGTGCTGATTTATTACCCACAATATATTGACCCAAAAACAAAAACAATGATCGATGTGCAGCGAGCGGTTGATATTCTGATCGAGCAACGTCGAAAAATAAAAAATAATAAATTACATACAAATTATTTTATGAACATTTTTATGAAATTAAAAAATGTTTATTCTGTTTTGGGGTAGTGTCTTAATATGGATATGCTTAAGCATAATTTAGATGAATTACTTGAGTCATCAACGAACTATTTATTATTACAAGGTCCAATTGGTCCTTTTTTTACAGAACTGTCAGCATGGCTAAAAACGTTTCACAAACAAGTATTTAAAATAAATTTTAATTCTGGTGATGAGGCTTTTTATCCTAATTCTCTTCCTCAGACTTTTGCCTACCAGGGACAGTTAGATCAGTTTGACCAGTATCTTCGTTTTTTTTGTCACCAACATTCGATTGATGCGATCATTTGTTTTGGTGATACACGGGCTTATCATCGCATTGCTAAAATCGTTGCAGATAAACAGAAAATTTCGTTTTGGGTTTTTGAAGAAGGCTATTTAAGACCAGAATATGTAACCCTAGAAAAAGGGGGCGTTAATGATTATTCGCAATTACCTCGTCATGCTAACTTCTTTTTATCACAAGCCGAGTGTTGCTCGGAGATCTCGGCACCGGAAAAATTAGCAAAAGGCTTTATTCCAATGGCAACTATTGCGATAAAATACTATACCAAAGCCTATTTTGGTCAACATAAATATCCTGATTATCAACATCATCGTATTTTAGATTTGAAATATTATATTAAGTTATGGCTAACTTCAGGAATAAAAAGAGCTTGCTATTATTGGCAAGATCGTTCTTTTGGGAAGAAAGTAGCAGCGGGTAAATTAGGGGATTTTTTCCTCGTGCCTTTGCAAGTGTATGATGATAGTCAAGTGAGAATACATTGTGACTATGAAAGCGTTGACGCTTTTTTAAAGGAAATCTTGGAGTCATTTATTCATCATGCTCCGAGCGCACTTAATTTGATTATCAAGCATCACCCAATGGATAGGGGAATTGCCGATTATGGGCATGTAATTAAACAATATAAAACACAATATCCCGCGTTTAAAAAGCGAATCTTTTATGTTCATGACGTTCCGACACCCATTTTATTGAGAAAAGGGAAGGGAGTAATTACCTTAAATAGTACAAGTGGAATTTCTGCCTTGTTACACCGTATGCCAGTTTTGACTTTAGGCAGAGCAAGTTACAACTTTGAAGGATTAACTTATCAAGGTAATTTGCACAGTTTCTGGCATAACAAGGCATTACCAGATGCGAAAGTGTTTGAAGCATATCGAAAGTATCACTTATCTAAGACACAGATTAATGGGAGCTTCTATAGTAAAGTCATTCTACGTTATCCTTATAATCAATAACTATTTTAACCTTTAACTCCAAACTAGAGAAAATTATGTCCTTACAATTTAATACTGTCGCCTTATTACTGGTGGTTTTAATTTTACTGGGCGTACTCAGTAATAATAGTTCCGTCACCATCTCTGCTGCAATTTTGTTATTGATGCAGCAAACGTTTTTAGCCAAATACATTCCTTTTATGGAAAAGCACGGCATCACATTAGGTATTATTATTTTGACGATTGGCGTGCTAAGTCCGATTGTGTCAGGTAAAATTCAGCTACCACATTTGGCAGTTTTTCTTAATTGGAAAATGTGGCTTGCTGTTGCCGTTGGATTATTAGTGGCTTGGTTAGGCGGACGTGGTGTTGGATTAATGGGCGCACAACCTGTATTATTAACTGGATTATTGGTAGGGACCATTCTTGGTGTTGCTTTTGTTGGCGGTATTCCAGTTGGACCGCTAATCGCTGCGGGGATCTTATCTTTATTCTTAGGAAAATCTTAAAATTATTGTTAAGAGGACAGGATGAAAAATAAATGGTTATTTATTGCCGCACTGAGCGGCTTTTTCTGTATTGCATTCGGTGCATTTGCGGCGCATGGCTTAGAAAAAAACTTGACGCCCAAAGCCCTTGCCTGGATTGAAATCGGCTTAAAGTATCAATTCTTTCATACCGTCGCGTTGATGGTATTGGGCACCTTGCAGCTATATTTAAAAGCAGACACAGATCGAGTAATAAACTGGATTGGTTCAACCTGGAGTTTAGGTATTGTCCTCTTTAGTGGCAGTTTGTACGCCTTAGCGTTAGGGGCGACAAAATCCGTTGCTTGGTTAACGCCAATTGGTGGCACGCTATTTTTAATGGGCTGGGCGATGTTAGCGTATAGAAGTTATAAAAATAAGTCATGATGAAAAAAAGCACTAAGAACAGCGCATTTAATACCTTGCAACAGGCACTTTTCACACAATTAAAAGATGTGATGAATGTGGATTATCGCCAGTTGTTGGCACGTATTAAAGGGCTATCCAGCATTAAAAATGTACAAATGCAACAAACGGTTGCTACTGAAATTGAAGAGCAGATTCAACTTGCACAAGTGCGTTTAATGCAACGCAAAAGTGCGGTCAAAACAATTGAATTTCCAGAAAATTTACCGGTTAGCCAACGCAAAGCAGAAATTCAAAAATTGATTTCACAACATCAAGTGGTGGTGATTACCGGGGAAACCGGTTCAGGGAAAACTACGCAATTACCTAAGATGTGTTTGGAATTAGGGCGCGGAACAAAAGGTTTAATTGGGCATACACAACCTCGTCGAATCGCCGCACGTTCTGTGGCAACCCGTATTGCCGAAGAATTAAAAACCGAGCTGGGCGATCTTGTCGGTTATAAGGTGCGTTTTAACGATCAAATCAGTGACAATAGCATGGTCAAATTGATGACCGATGGAATTTTGTTAGCTGAAATTCAAAACGATCGTTTTTTGAATCAATATGATACGCTGATTATTGACGAAGCACACGAACGTAGCCTGAATAATGATTTTATTCTAGGTTATTTAAAACAACTTCTACCAAAACGTCCCGATCTGAAAGTGATCATTACTTCTGCTACCATTGATGTAGAACGTTTTTCCAAGCATTTTAACAATGCTCCTATTATTGAAGTATCAGGTAGAACTTATCCGGTGGAAGTGCGTTATCGCCCTGTAGTAGAAAATGAAGAGCAAGATCAATTGCAAGCCATTTTAGATGCAGTGGATGAACTGCAAGCAGAAGGGCGTGGCGATATCTTGATTTTTATGAATGGCGAGCGAGAAATTCGTGATACCGCAGAAGCATTGCAAAAACAAGATTTAAAACACACAGAAATCCTACCGCTCTTTGCCCGTTTGTCAGCACAAGAACAGAATAAAATTTTTCATCCATCAGGCTTAAACCGCATTGTGCTTGCCACCAACGTGGCAGAAACCTCCTTAACGGTACCGGTGATCAAATATGTGATCGATCCGGGTACTGCCAGAATCTCCCGCTATAGTTACCGCACTAAAGTGCAGCGTTTACCGATTGAGCCGATTTCACAAGCGTCCGCTAATCAACGTAAAGGACGTTGCGGACGGGTCAGTGAAGGGATTTGTATTCGTTTATATTCAGAAGAGGATTTTAACAGCCGTCCTGAATTTACCGATCCTGAAATTTTACGCACCAATTTAGCCTCGGTGATTTTACAAATGACCGCACTGGGCTTAGATGATATTGATGCCTTTCCCTTTGTTGATGCGCCGGATAAACGCAATATCCAAGACGGCATTAAACTCCTCGAAGAGCTAGAAGCTTTTCACTTTGTGAAAACCAAATTTGGTGAAAAACGTCAATTAACACAACAGGGTAAACAATTAGCGCAACTACCAGTGGATCCACGTTTAGCCAAAATGTTGTTGACTGCGGTGAAATTGAATTGTTTACATGAAGTGATGATTATCGTGTCTGCGCTTTCTATTCAAGATCCCCGTGAACGTCCGCAGGAAAAACAACAATCTGCTGGCGATAAACATAGCCGTTTTGCCGATAAAAAATCCGATTTTCTCGCCTTTTTGAATTTATGGCAATTTATCCAAACGCAACAAAAAGCATTATCGAAAAATCAATTCCGCCGTTTGTGCCAAAAGGATTATTTAAACTATTTAAGAATCCGTGAATGGCAGGATGTTTATCATCAAATTCGTTTAACCGTGCGAGAAATGGGCTTACCGATTAATTCACAAGCTGCAGAATATGCCCAAATTCATACCGCACTTTTGAGTGGTTTACTTTCCCATATTGGCATGAAAGAAAGTGAAAAAAGCCAATATTTAGGCGCGCGTAATGCCTATTTTGCGATTTTTCCTAATTCTGTGCTGTTTAAAAAACAGCCCAAATGGGTCATGGCTGCGGAATTGGTGGAAACCTCAAGACTTTGGGGACGAATGGTGGCGGATATTGAACCAGAATGGATCGAGCCTCTTGCGTTACATTTAGTGAAAAAATCGTATGCCGAGCCTCGCTGGTCAAAGTCTAAAGGGGCGGTGCTAGCGGATGAAAAAGTGAGCCTTTATGGTGTACCCATTGTGGCAAGTCGCCCAGTGAATTATGGTTCGATTGATCCACTGCTTAGTCGTGAAATTTTTATTCAATCTGCGCTGGTGGAAGGAGATTGGTTCACGAAACATAAGTTTTTCCACCAAAATCGTCAGCTGATCAAAGAGATCGAAGATCTAGAACATAAAAGCCGTCGTCGCGATATTTTAGTGGATGAACGTACCTTATTTGACTTTTATGATCAACGCATTGGCACGGAAGTGGTGTCGCAGCGTCATTTTGATAGCTGGTGGAAAAAGATAAGCCAACAAGATCCTGAATTACTCAATTTTGAAAAAGCCTTTTTAACCAAAGAAAATGCGGAACAAGTCAGTGAATTGGATTTCCCAAATTTCTGGCACCAAGGCAATTTGAAATTTAAGCTTACTTATCAATTTGAACCCGGTACTGATGCCGATGGTGTGACAGTACATATTCCATTGCCTTTATTAAACCAAGTGGAAATGACGGGGTTTGATTGGCAAATTCCGGGATTGCGTAAGGAATTAATTATTGCCTTAATTAAATCTTTACCGAAAGCCTTACGTCGTAATTTTGTGCCCGCACCGAATTATGCCGATGCCTTTTTAGGACGAGCTAAACCCCTTGAAAAACCGCTTTTAGATAGTTTGATTTACGAGCTTCGTCGTATGACAGGGGTGACGGTGGAAGCAGAAAACTGGCAATTGGATCAGTTACCAAGTCATTTAAAAATGACCTTTAGAGTGATTGATGATAAAGGCAAAAAAATTGCAGAATCCATGGATTTAGACAGCCTTAAATTCCAATTAAAAGATCAAGTACAGGAAAGCATTTCTGCGGTAGCGGATGATGGCATTGAGCAAAGTGGTATTCACGTTTGGAATTTTGACAGCTTGCCACAATGCTATGAGCAGAAAAAACGCGGGTTTACTGTGAAAGCTTTCCCAGCGATTGTAGATGAAAAAGAAGCGGTGAGTATTAAGCTCTTTGAAACAGAATTTGAACAGCAGGTCGCAATGCAACAAGGCTTACGCCGTTTATTGTTACTCAACGTGCCTTCACCCATTAAATATTTGCACGAAAAACTACCGAACAAATCGAAACTCGGCTTGTATTTCACCCCATTTGGGCGAGTGTTAGAGCTTATTGATGACTGTATCGCTTGTGCAGTGGATAAGTTGGTTGTGGAGTTTGGTGGATTGGTTTGGAACGAGGCGGATTTCGACAAGCTACGGGATTTTATTCGTGAAAATTTAAATGAAACTACCGTAGAAATTGCCAAACATGTGGAACAAATTTTGACCTTGACTTATGAACTTAACAAACGCTTAAAAGGCAAAATGGATTTCACGATGGCATTTGCTTTATCCGATATCAAGGCACAACTTAGTGGCTTGATTTACCAAGGCTTTGTGCAGAAGACCGGCTATACACGCCTAAATGATTTACAACGTTATCTGCAAGCCATTGATAAACGGATTGATAAATTATTGCAAGATGTGAATCGTGATCGTGCCGCGATGTTAAGGGTAGAGCAAGTTAGCCAAGCTTATCAACAGCTACTGGCAAAACTGCCAAAATCCAAACCGCACTCTGAGCAAGTGAAAGAAATTCCGTATATGATTGAGGAGTTGCGTGTGAGTTTATTTGCCCAACAACTCGGCACTAAATACCCGATTTCAGATAAACGGATTTTGAATGTGATTGCTGCGATCAGTTAATCTTATGTTAGTAAAAAACGCAGGAATAAAAGAGGTATATGAGGAACTATGCCATGAAAAATGGGGACCTCGATTTTGAAGACTGGGAAAACACTTTTATTTATAAGGGATTTTTGTTAAACTAGCATGACTTTTTGGGGCTGATTCTGGATTCGACGGGATTAGCGAAGCCCAAGGTGCACGTCGAGGTGCGGTAGGCCTCGTAAATAAACCGCAAAAAAATAGTCGCAAACGACGAACAATACGCTTTAGCAGCTTAATAACCTGCTCATAGCCTTCTCTCCCCAGCTTCCGCTCGCAAGACGGGGATCAAGAGGAGTCAAATTCAAACGAGATCGCGTGGACGCCTCCGCTTGAGGATCGAAGCGTTAAATTGAATCAAGCTAGTTTATCTATCGCGTGTCTGTCCGCAGTGGGTAAATGAAATTAAAGACGAGACTAAACGTGTAGTACTGAAGGTAGAGTAATTTCGGACGCGGGTTCAACTCCCGCCAGCTCCACCAATCAAAAATATCAAAAAGTATAATAAGAGGTCAAAATCCTTGATTTAAGAGGGTTTTGGCTTTTTTATTGTGTCATAAAAGTATCATCAGGGTCAGATGTTGATGTAGAGTCTTCAAAAATGAATATAAAAATCCCCACATAAACTTATTAATTGACTTCTAAACAGTAAAATAATTAGACCATTCACAGTTGCTCAAATCAATAAAACGAGATCAAAAGATAAAAAATCTTATGTTTCTGATATAAAAGGATAAGGCTTGTTATCTAGCCTAATGGTGCTAAAATTTGGCATTTCAACGATTTAAAACCTTATCTCAAAACTAGAATAGAATTGCGCAGAAGTGTTATCACAAAATGTACGCGTTAAAGCTGCCTAATATGGAGAATATTTATACAGAATATTGATCTATAAGAGGCAGAAATAAACAATTTTATCAACTAAACTCGCTGTTCGAACCAAATTCACTTTTACCTTTTGCTTTTTATTGGTTAGCTGATCTCGTAGCTGGACTTCATAATCCATTTTCACCGCAACTTTGCCTTTATCGGTATTGTAGATAAAAATCAACGTAGGTACTTTCTGATCTTGTTCCAATAAAATCGCATTTGGACTACGCAACTTCTCCGGCAATTTTGCCCAAAACTCTACCGGTAAGTTAATACCTTTCCCCTGTTTGCTATCTCGTAAAGCGTGCAGGACATCTTCATCACGCACCGCAATCACTGCCGTTTGTGGGGCTTTTTCCAAGGCTGTGAGTTTATCAATCACCGGTGCCGGAATAACCCCCACATTTTTCATTTGACCACGAGCTATTTTTTCTGTGGCGACCGTATCTACCATCTCCTTCATTGCACTGTTAAGCATTGCCATTGATGAGGGCTTTTTAAGCACATCGTCAATCAACAAACTTGCCAGCTTTGGCTCGGCGGTGATGGCTTTGTTAAACAAAACCTGATCTACACCGGCATTGCGTGCAGCGGTCAGGTTGTTGAAATTATGCGGTGCAAAGCCGACATCGTAGCCTTTCGGTAAATTGACCATTCGTGGATTGCCCGAGCGTACGCCAACCAGCTTTTCCTGAAATTCAATTTCTACCGGTGGGCTGACTTTTTTACCGAGCATTGCCAAATCGTCTTCATCGTGAGCGGTAACGGTGCAATGACAACCATAGGCTTTAATCGGATAATAGTAACGCCAAAACGGATCTGTGGCAGGGCGAATAGTGCCATTCAATGCGACGTGATGCGGTCTTGGGTGGGCGTTGTCGTTATGCACATATTCCCAATAGGGCATCACATCAGCTAAATCAAGGTGCTGTTGCAGTCGCCCACGGTTATAAGCACCATACACATTGGTGTCGTAAATAATTCGGCTTCGCCAGTTTCTGCCGCCGTTGTAATCCCAGCCGGTTTTCGCCACGATTTCATCAAAACGCTTGCGAAAGCCCTCTAAGGTTTCGCCGTTGGCAATGGCATCATCGACGGCTTGGCGAAATGCCAGTAAGACTTCATTACGGTTTGCACCGGCGACCATAAAAAAGTAGTCGTGTTCTTCGCCCAACACGTCTAAATAGCTGTTGGTCGGTAGATTGAGTTTTTTCTCAAAATAACGAACCTGCTCTTCGAAGGTAAATTTACTCATTGGTTTCATCCTTTACGGATTGACGACCTGCAAGAAAGGCGGTGGTGCTTGCCCACGCCATTACCTTACCATATTCTGCAAAGCTGAGTTCAGGGATAAGGCTGTCTAATTGGTGACGAAAATCTTCTAAACTTTCGGCTTGCAACAGGCGGTCTTGTACGGTTTGCAGCCAATGTTCTACTTCAGCTTCTCCCTCGATTTCCAGTTGCTCTACAATGCCATCGGCAATAGGGTGTAAGCCTTTGAGATGTGGCTCGGCAAACTCAGCGGATTTTGCAGTATTTTCACGGTTTTCGACCGCCTGTATCTCAATATCGCCCTGTTCAAACCCATATTCCCGTTCAAAATAAGCCTTGGAAAAACGTACGCCGATACTATGGAGTTTGGTATCTCGTTCTACTTGGTCGGTGTTGATCTCCGCTTGCTAAAACAACTCAAAACGAGGCAATATTTCCACATTGAAATTCAGCTCACAAATCCATTGTAAAAGCAGGTTGAATACAGCTTCTACAATGGCTACATCGTCATTACGAATATCAAGGGTGACTTCCAGCCCTGCGGTGGCTGAGGCTCGGTTGGCTTCCGCTTCGGTGGTTTGGTTTTGCCCGAGTAGTGCAATAGCGATTTCCGATTTGCAGTACCGCAAGAACTCGTCAAACACTTGTGAGCTTGCCCCTTTACTGGCACTTTCCAGCATCGCAATAGAGCTGTCGTCCGGCACCGCAGCCACAGCTGTGCCAAGCATTTGCTCCATACTATCCAGTAGGTCTTCAATTTCGTGCGGTTGGCTTTGGCGAGGGTGTTTGCCGACCAGCCACGGACTGCCGTATTTCTCCATAAATTCCAGCCAGAACTTGAAGCCGCCTTTTTTAAACGTCGCCGCCCAAAAGCACATTGCCAAATCCGCCCGCCCATAAGGGTTCATATAGTCCGCTTGTTGGGTAGCGAGCAGGAATTTCTTCTCCGGCAACAGCTGCCCGAACCGGTTTTCTTTGGTGCGGAGCATTAGCCGGTTTTCTTCATCAAACACAAACCACTCTTGCGGCTTACCTTCAATCGCCGTTGGTAGCCATAGCCCGTCTTGGTGCTGCCACATCACTTCCAAGGCTTGATAACCAAACAGACAAGCGTCCAGCACCTGATTGATAATCTGCGACAACGGCAGACGGTCAAAAAGTGCGGTCAGGATTTCATCGGTTTTGTCATTGCCGGTTGGAGTTAATCGCCATTCCAATCCTTTTACGGCAGCTTTACGTCTTCGTACACAGCCGCCGACGTGACTGTCAGACAAGATTTCACGGTAAGCGGAAATACCCTTCCCCATTCTTTTTAATACGGGATCGGGCAAGTAGTGCATAAACGACCAAAAATCAATGGCATTGGCACGGCTGGCGATTTCTTTGACTAAGTCTTGTTTTTTGATTGCCATATTTTTAATATCCTTGGGTTAATTTGCGACTGGCTCTAGGCTTGCGACTGTATGCCTTAATCGGTTGCAAGTAGGCTTCTTTGGCGGCGAGCAGTGCCAAAAAACACGCCCAAGTGCGGTCGGCGTGTCCGTTGCTGTCGCTGTCGGCGATAAAGCGTGGTTGTCCTGTGGAACCTGTGATTTTTTTGAGCTTGTGCAAATCCTCTCGTAGAGCTTGATTGCCTTGCGGAATGCGGATTTTTCGATCTTCAAAGGTATTTTTCCCAATGGTTGCCATATTGAGTTTGGTGCTGAGATTAAACAGCACACCGAAAATACGCTTGCCGTGTTCGTGTTGGGCATCTTCTACCATTTTTTCACCCATACCGGTTTGGTCGAGATGACCGGCAACCACATGATATTGCCGCATAATGCGGCTCAGCTCGGCTTGTTGCTCTCGAAGAGCAGTGCGTTTCATCTCCACGATCTCCCTTGTCCAAAGCACATCGCCCACCAGTTCCAATACCCAAATCACGGTTAAGTCGCCCCGAACCGCAATATCCATGCCTACAAAGCAAGAACCACCTTGATAAAGTTCCGGCTTACCTGCATCGAGATGTTCTACACTGTCAATCAGATCGTATGAGAGCCATGAACTTGCCTCGTCTAACCATTTGAGCTCAAACTCCTGTGCCCAAGCATCTTCGTCATTCAAGCCTTTGCGGAGCTGTTCAATGTTGCGAGGCAAGCCGTCGGCAACCGCTTGGTAAATATCCACTTTATGGCGAGACCATTCGCTGTTCTTCTCATCGGTCATCAATTCGTAGAACTTGTTGCCTTTGCCGTTTGGGGTAGAAACCACCCGCAATTTCTAACCAGCAGAAATCACCGGAAACAAGGCTTTCCAAATTTCACGGCTGTCTTGGTGGAAGGCAAATTCATCAAGGAAAACGTTTGCCGAAAAGCCGCGAGCCGTATCGGGATTAGCCGGAAGTGCGGTAATTTTTGAGCCGTTCGGTAAAATGACTTCCAAGGCATTGATAGTGGTATCTTCTTTAAAGGGCACTTCCATAATTTCACAGGCAATCCCCATTGCTTCAAGATGCACTTTCACACCCTCATTAATCGCTTCCTTGGCTTGCCGTTCGCCACGAGATAAAATCACCCATCGGGCTTTCTCACCTCGTGCTTCGGCAGCCATACAATCCAACACAATTTCAAGGGTTGTAGTAAAAGTTTTACCCGACTGACGGGCAAACATTGCAACCTTGAAACGGCTGTCATCTTTTAGCCAACGTTTTTGGTAATCATATAAAACGGTTTTATTCGTTGAGACCATAGACTTCTAAAATGCTTTGTCGAACTCGTTCAAGGGTTGGTAAATCCGTACCGTCTTTTTCTGCAGTGCGAGCCAATTCGTCTAGTTTGGCTTGGACTTTGAGTTTATGTTCGGCTTGATATTGTTTGAGTTTGACCGATGCTCCGGTCATTGCCGCAATGTTTTTGCCGATATTCCCCAGCACTTTGAGGCGATCTTTGACACTCAATGTTTCCACATTGCGACTTTCAATCAATAAATTCATTAGGTCGGTTTGCACTAACCGGATTAAGGCATCGGATTGACTATCGCCTTCATCATCAACTTGCTCGGTAATGAGTTTGGCGATTTCCGCACTCTCTTTTATCGCTTTTAGGCGACCTTCAATTTTCTGCCCATAACGATGAATAGCAGATTTACTGATTTGATAGCCTTTTTCTTTCAGTAGGTTTTCCAATTCCACATAACCGCTAAACCCATTTTCGGTTAAAGCCCGTTCAAGCCAATGACGAACATCATCGGGGAGTTGCTCAATACTGGATCTCGGAGCCATTCTTCCTCCTATGCCCAGTATTTTTCAGGACGGGCAATACCGGCTTGGCAGTCGATGGTGTATTCCACAATATCCACACCTAAGCGATTGAGATCCGCATACCATACGCCGTGCGGCGTTTTGTTCAGTTCAATCAGCTTACGATCTTGCAGATATTCCAACTGCTGACGCAATTCAAGTGCGGTCACATCAGGGTAAATACCACGCATGACATCTAACAAAAACTGCTCACTGGTGGTATAAGGCATTGCCTTGTGCAGTACATTCAGCAACTGCCAACGCATTCCTTCACGACGGGCTTTTTCTATCATTTGGTACTCTCCATTTTGTATAGGTCGGTTAGGGTTTTATGCACCGCATCAAGTTTTGCCTCAATAATCGCCTGCCCACGGATATAGTCCTCACGCAGCACATAATTCAGTGGCAAGGTGGCGTTCAGGTTATGAATTTGATGTTCTAAATCCTCTACCTTGTCGAGGGTTTTCTGTTGTTGGTAGCGTTCATTTAGCTGATTTTGAAACTGATTCATCAAGAGCTTGGCAAAACCAAAGCAACACCCCAAAAATGAGAGTAGCAAGCCGACTAAGTGCCAAAAATCAACGTTGATTGTCATTGGTTTGCTCCTTGCAAATTTCTCGGTAGGTGGCGTTATGCACCATAATCTGCCGTAGGGTTTCGGTGGTATCTTGGCGACTGGCTTTGATGACCGCAAAACCGGCACAACTACTATTAATCACGGAGATCATTGGACTGCTGCAAGCTGTCAAGCACAGAAGTGCGGTCAGAAATACGAGCATTTTCTTCATTTTGCTTCCTTGTTTGATGGTGTTTAACTTGGGTTTGAGCTACAGCTTTTTCCGTTTGTAGTTGCTGGTTTTGTTGTTCCATTTCAGCAATTTTGCGTTCTGCTCGGCTGGCTTGCCATTTAAACCACGCAATCATGGACAACAAGGCAACGCCGATAATCAAGGCTAAGGTTAAAGAGATCATCTATTCCCCCTTATGGGATTTAAGGGCATTCGCAACACCTTTGGTGGCAGCTGTGCCGACACAGGCAAATAAAAACGTGCTAAATAATTCCGGCACATAGGCTTTATCCATATAGACGCTATACAGCATTACACCTGTTGCCGCCACAAAACCGAAAAACTGGATGGTGCTTGTGGTTGATAACCGTCCGTCAGCGTTAGTAATTAATTCTTTAAAACCCATTACATCGCCCCCAATTTTAAATACAGTACCTGTGCTGCTGTCAGTTTGCCTTTTGAGCGATACCACCACGCATTTTTGCTCACAGAGTGCGGTCTGTTTTGTTGGCATTTTGGGCGAAACAACAAACGAGTTCTTTCACAAATCCAGTTAAACCATTTCCATTTCATTATTGTTGCTCCTCGAATAAATGATCAGCGTTGATAATCTGCTCGCTATCCAGCCAACTCCACACATCAAAGCACGGGCATGCTTTCAACCATTCGTTCGGGCTGATTGTGCCATCGCCATTGAGGTCAGGGGATAAGTCTCGATGTCCGCAAATTTGCGCTTCGGGATATTTCGCCTCTAACTCACGCAATAGGCGGTGTAAGGTTTTCCACTGCTTCTCGGTGTATTCACCGTGATTGCGTTTGTCTTTGGTTACACCACCGACTAAGCAAATGCCCACCGAGTGCATATTGTGTCCTTTGACGTGTGAGCCGATTTCACCCACTTTGCGACCGCTTTCCACTGTGCCATCTGTGTCGATGACATAGTGATAACCAATATGTTTTAAGTGCGGATTAAATTGAGAGAGATTGCTATGAGTACGTTTAAACCCACGTTGGGCATGCCAACCGTCAATCACTTGGGCGGCGCTTTGGGTTTTGGTGCGTAAAGATTTGCCGTTTTGAGTTGCAGAGCAATGGATAACGATTTTTCGGATTTGAGGCATAAAAAAACTCCTATCAATGTTGGTTGATAGGAGTTTAGTAAATAAGGTTTAAAAGTGATTTTAAACTGGTTTAAGAAGAATTATGTGTCACTATAACCCAGCCCCAAATGAGTAAAACATTAAAAATCAGTACTACCATACAAGCTAAGATAGTAAACCATAGTAAACAAGAAAGCCGTCTTTGATTAGCTAGTTGCTTGGCAATAGCTTTGCTATTTAAAGCCCATAATTGATCATTCAGCTGTTTTGGCAATTTGCTTTCAAAGAGTTTTACTTCTTGTTCAAGATGCTCAATGAGCTTTGATTGATTAAATAACACAAAAGCACAAATTAGACAGTAAATAAATAATGAAATATTAGCAAGTACACTCAGGTTTGCATTATCCATTGATTTTAGTACTACTGTTGCTACCGGTAATGCTAACACCTGAGTCACCGAACGACTTAATGTATCATTTACTCTACTGATAAACTTAGTACTACTTTCTTCAATTTTTTTTACGAATTTGCTATAAGAAAAATCTTCAAGATAAAGTTCATATTGAGCTAGTGCTTGGTTTGTGATATTCACAATATCCGCCAATAAATCGCAAATGTCATGCTGAATTCGCCCTTCTTTCTCTGTTAAGTAATCTGTTAAGGCTATTGAAAAGGCATTTTTCTTGGAATGAAAATGCTCATCTTCTGTATTCCCGCCTAAAAGTACGCAAATTTTCTTGATAGCTTGAACTTGTGGTTCAGCTAAATCATGAATAAGCTGCACAAAAGTATGACTGTTTTGAGCTTTTAATGCGAGTTCAGACGGTTTTTTACTAAAAAAAACCACGATATTACCTGTCACATAGAAGCGATTTTTATCTGTTAATAATTTCAATAATTGGGCGACTATTTGCAATTTCTCAGGTGAAATATGCTTATCACTCGCTTGATGTAGTAACCACTGATGCTCAACTACATTGTCGAAACTTGGGCTTTCCCACCATTCCCTTTTTTTGTCAAAATAGCTTTCGTAACTGGCATAACCTAGTCCATTTTGTAATCTCGGACTTAACTCAAATCCGACTGGCTCGTTAATATTTAACGTTTCATTCCTTAATGTAAACTCTCCGCTCGTATCTGCCCAATCCTGCAATGCAGTAATATCTTCCTGTTTTTTAGGTATAACAAAGCCTGCCAGACTTTTTTTGCTGACAGACATTTCAGTTACTAAACTAAAAAACTCGTCTAAAATCATTGCAATAAGCTCTCGTAGCGCTGGGTAATTTGCTTAAATTCTGTGTCCTCCAGCTCAATTTTTAAGTATTTTTTATGACACTCATCTTCTTCCACAAAAATATTCTCTCCTAATTGCCCTATATCCCCTTTAATTATGATGCCTTTGTCGGGAAGAGACAAATCAAATTTTTCATGAGGCTTTAACTTTTCTGCATCAACATTGAATGATGAATCTAATACAATATTATTTACTTGACGATATTGAGCAAATTGAGGTTGTTCCGTTAGTCCATAGGTCCTCAATGCACTGTCGAGTAACACATCAATATCATCTTCAATATGCACACTTTCACCATTGTCAGACTTGGTGCGTAATAATGTTACCACATCTGTTTCAACTTTATGGCGAATTTTTGGATCCTTAAACACTGAGGCAGTATAATTTTTGATAGTTCTAAGCAATGCCGAAGTTGTTTTACCATTATCAATTCGCTCACCAACAGGGATAAAATCTTGAATATAATCCGGTAATTTGCTCTTTCCCCGTTGAATCCATTGAATGTAGTAGATTTCTGGTTGCTCATCATTTGGCATCGTATAATGCGTTGCCATTTCCGTTAGGTTAATTTTTATGTAGAAAATGCTAAAGGAATTTTGATGAAACTGGGCGTTATTAAATAAATAGCAGAACCACCTTCACGGGTGGTTTTGTCATATATGGAGAATAAAAATGAAAGTGAAATGTAGTGCTTGTGGTGCAGTGCATTCGTTGGATGCACTGGTAGCAAATCAAGCAGCAAGTGATGCATTGAATGCAGCCTTACTGGTCAATGGTGAATTAGGCAAAGCATTAATAGGTTATTTGGGCTTATTTCGTCCGCTCAAATCATCGCTGACATTCGAGCGTGTAGCAACCTTGCTAAATGAACTTACACCGATGATTCAAGCTGGCAAAATCAATCGTGATGGACGTGAGTTTGTCGCCCCTGTTGAGGTGTGGATTTATGCGATCAATCAGATGTTGGCAAACCGTCAAACCTTGAAACTACCGATGAAATCCCACGGTTATTTGTTGGAAATTATTGCCAGTTACAAAGCCTCTAGCACATCAGTAGTTCTACAAAATCACGAACAAAACCGACCGATGGCTAGTAGCAAAATGAATGCAGTGAAAGGAGCATTAGAATGGGGAATGAATGGTTAAAACCGGTACTGGCTCAAGGATTTGCGATGTTGCTGGTGTTACGTCTTAAAAATGCACCTACTGAAGATATGGTTAAACCAACGTTGGAAACGTGGTTTCGCACCATTAGCTATAAGCGGAAATGGGAGAAAGAGCTAGACCAGTGGCGTGTAGAGGCTGCTTTTATGTGGATGTCGCAAAATTGTGACTGGTTTCCCACACCAAAGCAGTTTTTTGACGCATTACCGCAACGAAAATACAAAGAACTGCCTCCGCCACCACCCAAAACAGCAGAGGAAGAAGAAAGCGAGCGGTTACGTAGCTTGGCAAATTTACGCAGGCTAAAAGCGATGCTCAGGGGGACAAAATGCATATTAAATTAATTCAATTAATCCATATTGGAAAACAGCAACTAGGAATGGATGAGGAGACCTATCGGAGTTTGTTAAAACAACAGTTTGGTAAATCATCAAGTAAAGATCTAAAAGAAAGTGAATTACGTCAGCTTATTGTTACTCTACAACAAAAAGGGGCAACAATTAGACGACCACAAATGAGAACGATACTTACGCCATTACAACGTAAGCTGTGGGCAGTATGGAAATCCACAGCTGATGAAGCAACGAATAACGCCTTAAATGCTTATGTTGTCAGAATGGGCGTAGATATTCGTTGGAATAAGTTAAATAATCAGCAAGCTAGCTTTGTTTTAGAAACACTGAAACAGTGGCAAAAACGAAAAGGGGAAATAATATGAGTATTGCAACCTTTGATAATGATGATTTTCAAACTAAAGCTCCTGATTTGTTAGCTGATTTAGCAAAACATACTACGGCAACCGTTGTGGAGCTAGGTCATCTTGACCAACAAACTGCGGAGAATATTGGTATGATTGTGGCAATGAAAATCGGTCAGTCTTGGGGCGGTTTGAATTTATATATGCCGAAAGCCTTGGAGCTTTTTGCTTGTGAGCGAGAAAAGCAGATTTACAATGAATTTAATGGAGTGAATCATGCTTATCTAGCCAAAAAGTACGGACTTTCCTTACAATGGATCTACAAAATTGTAAAACGCGTTCAAAAAGAAGAAACAGCTAAACGGCAATTCGATATGTTTATGCAAAACCGCTAAAAACAAACCCCAGTCACCTAAAAAACGATTGGGGTTTTCTTTTTCTCTATGTGTAACGTTATTTCATTTCCATTACCACGTCTTCCCACATCATCCAATTTTTTCCCATATTTATCTCGATTATTATTGTGGAGTTATATTAATGGGGATTAAATTTCGTACGCATTTGGCGTATTTCTTAAATGAGATTATTCCTGTTGCAGAGGAAGTGGGGATTAAAATGGCAATTCAGCCTGATGATCCTCCTCGTCCAATTTTAGGTCTCCCACGTATTGTTTCGACAATTTAGGATATGCAGTGGTTTGTCAAAACTCAACCATTAGCGGCGAATGGTTTTACAATGTGTACGGGATCTTATGGAGTTCGTTCAGATAATGACTTAGTGAAAATGACGGAACAATTCTCTGATCGCATTTACTTTGCACATTTACGTTCTACTTGTCGTGAAGAAAATCCACTGAGTTTTCACGAAGCGGCACATTTAGAAGGCGATGTGGATATGTTTAATGTTGTCAAAGCTCTCTTAACGGAAGAATACAGACGAAAAGCTAATGGAAATGGTCGTTTAATTCCAATGCGTCCTGATCATGGTCATCAAATGCTTGATAATTTGAATAAAAATCAATAAAAATAGAAAAATATTAAATTTAATCTAAAGATAACTTATTTTTTTAAATAGACAAAAAAAAACGTTTGCATCCGCCTTCACTTCTGTTGAATACTATTTCCTGTGCCCAAGTGGCAAATTATTATAATAAATCGCAAACCAATTAAAACATCATATTTAGAAGGAAATCATTATGTCTCAAGTTGCAACATTAGATGCGTTTTTAGAAAAAGTCGCACAACGCGACGGTACGCAACCTGAATTTTTACAGGCAGTACGTGAAGTCTTTACCTCTATCTGGCCTTTTTTAGAAGCCAACCCAAAATATCGTTCACAAGCCTTACTCGAACGCTTAGTTGAACCTGAACGTGTTATTCAGTTCCGCGTCGCATGGACAGATGATCAAGGTCAAACCCAAGTTAACCGTGCATTCCGCGTGCAATACAACAGTGCAATCGGTCCTTTCAAAGGCGGAATGCGTTTCCATCCCTCTGTGAATCTTTCCATTTTAAAATTCTTAGGTTTTGAGCAAATCTTTAAAAACGCGTTAACCACATTACCAATGGGGGGCGGTAAAGGCGGTTCCGATTTCGATCCTAAAGGAAAATCTGACGGTGAAGTCATGCGTTTTTGCCAAGCGTTAATGGCAGAATTATACCGTCATGTTGGCGCCGATACCGATGTGCCTGCGGGTGATATTGGTGTAGGGGGACGTGAAGTTGGCTATCTAGCAGGTTATATGAAAAAATTATCTAACCAAGCCGCTTGCGTGTTTACCGGTCGTGGCTTGTCATTCGGTGGCAGTTTAATTCGCCCAGAAGCAACCGGTTATGGTCTAGTCTATTTCGCCCAAGCGATGCTCGCTGAAAAAGGGCAAAGCTTTGCCGGTAAAACGGTGTCTGTTTCAGGTTCGGGTAACGTGGCGCAATATGCCATTGAAAAAGCGCTGCAATTGGGGGCAAAAGTCGTAACTTGTTCTGACTCATCTGGTTATGTTTATGATGAAGCCGGTTTCACAACAGAAAAATTGGCTGCATTAATGGAATTGAAAAACGAAAAACGCGGTCGTGTAGAAGAATATGCGAAACAATTCGGTTTAAAATACGTAGCAGGCAAAACGCCTTGGGAAATCAAAGTTGATATTGCGCTACCTTGTGCGACACAAAACGAATTAGACTTAGCGTCTGCTAATACCTTAATTGCCAATGGAGTACAATTAGTGGCTGAAGGGGCTAACATGCCAACTACTATTGAAGCAACAGATGCCTTTTTAGACGCAGGCGTGCTCTTTGGTCCGGGTAAAGCGGCGAATGCTGGCGGTGTAGCAACCTCAGGACTAGAAATGACGCAAAGTTCACAACGTTTATACTGGTCTGCGGAAGAAGTCGATAAAAAGCTCCACAGTATCATGTTAGATATTCACGCGAACTGTAAAAAATACGGCACGATTGAAGGTCAAGCCAACATTAATTATGTCGTTGGTGCAAACGTTGCGGGATTTGTCAAAGTCGCCGATGCGATGTTAGCGCAAGGTGTTTACTAAGCTAAAATAAAAAAACATAGCAAAAAAACACCGCACTTTGTTCGTCAAGAAAGGCACCAAGTGCGGTGTTTTTTTATTGATGTGAGGATGTCTGTCCGTGTCCGCCACGCAAATGAAGGATTTTTCCATCTTTATCAACATGAAACGCCTGACCAAATCCTTTCACATATAAACTTTGCTTCGGAGATAAACTGAAAAGTTTAAAATCAGATAAGCGGGCTAAACCATCAATTCGCTCACCATAACGCTGACGTAATGCCGCTAAAAGTTGTTTACCTTCTTCACTCTCCTTTTCAATCAAGCGCGCCTCTGCATTCGTGGTCAAACGCTTACGCGCAAATAATTCTCTCGCCGTTTTCTCATCTTCAATCAGCATTAAAGATACTTTAGGGACTTGCTGCAAATTTCGAGCATGTCTTGCCATTTCTGAAATCAAAACGACATAGCGATCATTATGATAAGCAAAAGGCGCATAGCTGGCATTAGGCTCACCCCTTTCATTTACCGTAGCAAGTTGGATCGTTTGGCAAGCATTCCTGAAATCAACAATTTCAGTACTAATTTTGGCTTGTAAAATCTGTTGACGTTCTTCCGACATAGTTCCTCCTCAATCAATAAAGCTAATGATAATAATTTTTATTTGCACAATAATATAAAAAATGACAAGATTGTCAATGTAAATTATTTGTTACATAAAAGTGAGTGTCATTAAAAAATACACAACAACGACTTTGTTATTTTTCTCTTATTTGGTTTAAAGGAAACTTGTTAAACAATGATGGGTAGCCAATTACAAGGATTTTTCACACAATTATTTCACTTAGCGCGCATTTTTTGGGGTGATAAAAAGAACTGGTCATCTTGGATTATTTTAGCGACTGTCATTGCGATTGGTGTCTTTATTGTTTCCTTAAATGTCATGATCAATGATTGGAGCAAACATTTTTATGACACCTTAGCAGAATTAAACGTCCAGCTTATTTTGCCTCTTATTCAAGAATATTTAATTTATGTCGCACTCTATATTTTAGTCAGCGTTTATCGGAGCTGGTTACGTAAGCTGTTGATTATTCGCTGGCGCCAAGCCATGACAGAACACTTTGTCGAACGTTGGTTTAGTAAAAAGATTTTTTATAAATTGGCACAAGAAAATAAAATGGATAATCCCGATCAACGTATCGCAGAAGATATTCACTTATTTGCCAAATACAGTCTAGATCTCACCGTATCCTTTGTCCTCAATTTCGTCCAATTAGGTTCTTTTTTAATGATCCTGTGGAATCTCTCCGGTTCTCCAACATTCAACTTGTTTGGATATGATATTGTCATCAAAGGTTACTTAGTATGGGTCGCCATTATTTATGCGTTTTTAGGGAGTGTTGTTACCCATTTAATTGGTCGTAAGCTTCATCCACTCAATTATAGTCAACAAGTTTACGAAGCCACTTTCCGTGGAAATTTAGTACGTCGTCATGAACATGCCGAGCAAATTGCGTTATATGGTGGAGAGCAAACAGAAAAACGTAAATTGGCTGATGAGTTTGCGCATATTGTCAAAAATTGGCGAGCGATTATGGATAAAGAACGTAATCTTGGTTTCTTTACAGTAGGCTAGAGGAAGTATTACCTTGGCATATTGTTTTATCACATGGTGAGCAACAACGCTTAGCCTTTGCACGTATTCTTCTCACTAAACCCCAACTCTTATGTTTAGATGAGGCGACTTCAAATTTAGATGAAACCTCTGCCTTCTTATTAATGCAATTAATTCGTGAGCAATTACCAAATACCACTGTGATTTTTACTTCACATCAAACCAAAATAAGTCAATTGGCTGATCGAGAAGTGGATTTAAATAGTTATTTACCAGAACAGAACTAAATTCCCTTTTAATGCTTTTTTATATGATTTCAACAAGTTAAAAATTAATTAAAAAATACACTTAACATCCCCTTTTTTATTAAATATAATGAGAATCGTTTTTATTTATATTTAACATTAATTTAACAAAAGGAAATGTCATGTCATTCAAACATAAAACACTGGCGCTTTTTGTCGCACATGCTTGCTGCACTTCTGCCTTAGCAGAAAACGCGGCTACCACGTTAGAACCCATCGTGGTTTCCGATCTCAGTCATACCACGCTGAACCTTGATCAAAATAAGCTTGAAAAAGAAAGTCCAAAAGATTTAAAAGCTATTTTTGCCACAATGCCAAATATTAATGTTATCCATACGGGACATGCACAATTAGGCGATATTGAAATTCGCGGTATGGGAAGCAGCCGAGAAATCTTTGCTACCGGCGCAAACCGCGTCACAATGGAATTAGACGGTATGGACATTAGCCCGAGTTTTTATTTTGGACACAGCTCACGCCATGGTCGGCAATATTTTGATCCCAGTGATCTAAAACGTGTTGAGATTCATAAAGGTCCAAACAGTCAAGGCGTGGCAGGGCATGTTCGTTTCCAAACGAAAGATCCTCGTGATTATCTCTTGCCTAACCAACGTACAGGTGCACAACTTCGTGCTGGCTATTTAGGCGATAGCGATGCTTATTATGTTGGGATAACTGGCGCCACTTTATTGGATGAACACAGTAGTGCTTTAGTGAGCTATACACGACGCTGGTTTAATGAATTTCATAATAAGGGAGGCTTGGATGTCACAGGTAGTCAACGTACTAAAAGCAATCCTTCCAGTGGTTATAGTAATGCAGTGAACAGTAAATTACGCTATTCACCAAATGATCGCCATAAATTTACGCTGAATTTGCAGCATTATGATTTAAAACGCACCGCCTATTTAGAAGACAGCTTAGGAACAACGACAACACGACGTGGCACAAAAACAGTTCATCATAATACCAACATTCAGAAAAATCAGCGTCATGCTATTGCTTTCAGTCATGACATGCAACAAACCACGGCATTTTTTGATCACCTGCACTGGCAAATTGCGTTACAACAAACGAAAAGCACGAGCCGTAATACAGGGGCAGTCACGAATACATCATCTCCTCCCCCAAGTACGCCAAAATTTAGCCAAGAGCGTTCACTTGATGGCTTTAAAACCAAAACCATCAGCTTAAAAACGGAATTCAATAAAAGCCTTGGGCAACATGTCGTACATGAGCTTCACTATGGACTAAAATTACAATATAGCCAAATGCAAGCTTTACGCCAAACACAATCCCTTAACGAACAGGGGAGCAACACTCGAACCAGCGCCTTTTTCCCGACACAGCAACAATGGCAAAGTAAACTCCATCTTTCCGATCGGATCAGTTTTGGTAAATCTGGTTTAAGCTTGACACCATCCATACATCTCACACAGATTAGAATCAAACCGAAAACAGAAAATGTATCGAAGAAAAACCGTGAACAATTATTTACTTACAAGGATACCGCCATTGGTTACGGTCTGCGTGTTGATTATGCACTCAATGAAGCGAATTTACTGAGTCTGAACTATCAGCACGCCACCCGCTTACCCGGCTATGGGGAAAACAATGCGCAAAGCTATGGACACTGGCCAGCAAAACCGAACCCTCATCTACAGCCAGAAACCTCAGATGGTGTTGAATTAAGTTGGCGTAGTGCGGGGGCGATTGGTCAACAAACCACGACCTTGTTCTATAACCGTTACAATGACTTAATTTATCTCGATACCACGGCATGTTATGCTGACCGAACAGGTCAAGTGCCTTGTGATTTAGCAAATGAAAAAGGACGTAGTTATAGCTATGGAATAGAATTCGACGGTAAACTCAATCTTGATACGATCGGCTTCGCTCAAGGAACA
>ENA-UOTW01000044-UOTW01000044.1-synthetic-metagenome-genome-assembly--contig:-NODE-44-length-38917-cov-37.136817_pt1 | contig 38917 bp, 33 predicted proteins | sample MGYA00238141_ERZ746978 | MGnify/ENA primary metagenome ERZ746978 (study PRJEB28755, sample SAMN02352454) | synthetic metagenome | study: EMG produced TPA metagenomics assembly of the Artificial... | reverse complement strand
CCGTTGAGACAAAAGATGTCGTTTGTGACAAGGCAAATAAACACGCTTCATCTGAGTAAGTTTCTTGTATATGACTCACAACATTGTCTACTCCCTTAAACATTTAAGATAAAACGATCATAAATCGCCACACCGCCTGCAATTATCGCACCGAATAAAATTCCCTTAAGTAGCCAATTGATATGAGGTCGATAACGTTCAAATAAATATAACAATGGGATAAACAGGCACAACTTAGCAATATGTTTGAGTTCCCTTAACTTTTCAGCATGCCAAAAGAAAGACAATAAAAACGTTGCGCTATAAAAAAGAAGACATAACATCCAGATTTTTTCTGCACGAGGCAGTGAATCAAGCCCTTCTCTGTTAAGCAGACGAGAAATCAGGTAAATGAGTGCGATGCCACATAACCCGACAGAGGCAATATTATGCCCACCTTTTACAAGAAAAAGCGTGGGAAAGAAGATAAAAATAATAAAATTTATACTCAATACGTATAAAGAAGATTTTTTTAAGCTTTGCATAATATCTAACAACTTAATAAAGAAACAAACAAAAAAAACCGCACATCAACGTGCGGCTTCATTGTAACTGAATTGAGTTGCTTATAGAACATCAATACAATTCAAATCTTCGAAAGATTGTTCTAAACGTTTAGACATGGATTCTTCCATTTTACGTAACCAAACACGTGGATCATAGTATTTTTTGTTTGGTGCATCAGGACCTTCTGGGTTACCTAATTGACCTTGAAGATAATCTTGATTTGCGTTGTAGAATTTCAAAATCCCTTCCCAAGATGCCCATTGTGTGTCGGTATCGATATTCATTTTGATCGCACCGTAACTGATCGCTTCGCGGATCTCTTCACGGCTTGAGCCTGAGCCACCATGGAAGACAAAGTCGATTGATTTCGCTGGCAAACCACGTTCTTTAGAAACAAATTCTTGTGATGCACCTAAGATAGACGGTTTTAATTTCACATTACCCGGCTTATAAACACCATGTACGTTACCGAATGCCGCAGCGACTGTGAAACGCGGGCTCACTGGGTTTAATTGATCATAAACATAAAGTACATCTTCTGGTTGCGTATAAAGTTTAGATTCTTCTACGTCAGAGTTATCAACTCCATCTTCTTCACCACCCGTGATACCGATTTCGATTTCTAACGTCATCCCCATTTTGTCCATACGCGCGAGGTATTCACGGCAAATAGCCATGTTTTCTTCCATAGGTTCTTCAGAAAGATCAATCATGTGAGAAGAGAATAATGGTTTGCCTGTTTCAGCAAAATGTTTTTCACCCGCCTCTAATAAACCGTCAATCCATGGAAGAAGTTTTTTCGCTGCATGGTCAGTATGTAAAATCACCGGTACACCATATTCTTCTGCCAGCGCGTGAACATGTTTTGCCCCTGCAATGGCACCCAGTACATCTGTACGTGCACCACTTGCTGGTTTTAAGCCTTTACCAGCATAAAATTGTGCACCACCATTTGAGAATTGAATAATCACAGGTGCTTTGACACGTGCTGCGGTTTCTAATACGGCATTTACAGAGTCTGAACCCACGCAGTTTACCGCTGGAATCGCAAAATTGTTTGCTTTTGCATATGCAAATACTTTCTGAACATCATCACCAGTAACAACGCCGGGTTTTACAATATCTAATAATTTAGCCATTTTCTGCTTCCTTTATTTATTTGATTAGAGTGAAATTTCGTTTCTTGATAAGCCTAATGCTTATTCTCATTCAAAATAGAGAGGGGCGACTACACAAGCCTGCTCCTACCCAATTAACCATTTGCACGTTTTTCTAAGATTTCTACTGCTGGTAATACTTTACCTTCAACGAATTCTAAGAACGCACCACCACCTGTTGAAATATAAGAAATTTTATCTTTGATACCGAATAGGTCAATCGCCGCTAATGTGTCACCACCACCTGCAATTGAGAAACCTTCGCTATTAGCGATTGCGTGAGAAATGATTTCAGTCCCTTTACGGAAATTCGGGAACTCAAACACGCCCACTGGACCATTCCAAAGAATCGTTTTCGCATTTTTGATGATTTCCGCGAGTTGTTCTGCTGATTTATCACCAATATCAAAAATGGATTCATCATCTTTCACTTCATTGACGGCTTTTTCTGTTGCTGCTGCAGTTTCAGAGAATTCTAACCCTACGCGAACATCAACGGGTACAGGAATATCTGTGCTTGCTGCTAAGTTTTTCGCCACAGGAATTAAATCTTCTTCATATAAGGATTTACCGACGTTATGACCTGCTGCAGCAATGAAGGTATTGGCGATACCCCCGCCCACAATAATTTGGTCCGCAATTTTAGATAAAGAATTTAACACTTCTAATTTGGTTGAGACTTTCGCCCCCCCTACAATCGCCACCATTGGACGCGCAGGTTCTTTTAAGGCTTTGCCTAAAGCATCTAATTCAGCCGCTAATAATGGACCCGCACAAGCCACTGGCGCATATTCAGCCACACCGTAAGTCGAGGCTTGCGCACGGTGTGCAGTACCAAAGGCATCCATCACAAAGACATCGCAAAGTGCGGCATATTTTTTGCCTAATTCAGGATCGTTTTTCTTCTCACCTTTGTTAATGCGCACGTTTTCTAATACCACGATTTCGCCTTGGTTAACGTCCACACCGTCTAAATAATCGCGTACTAAACGAACAGGCACATCTAAATTTGCATTTAAGTAATCAACTACAGGTTTCAGTGAGTTTGCTTCATCAAATTCGCCTTCTGTTGGGCGACCTAAGTGTGAAGTCACCATCACTTTTGCGCCTTTTTCAAGCGCAAGTTTCAAGGTAGGGATGGTCGCACGGATACGTGCATCAGAAGTCACTTTGCCATCTTTGACTGGCACATTTAAATCAGCACGAATAAACACACGTTTGCCGCTCAAATCCAAGTCTGTCATTTTGATTACTGACATATTTTATCCTCTTACTGGTTAAATTAAAAAATGAGAAAACTAAACGCATTATACCCCTTTCTAACTAGGCTGTACTGCGTTAGATCAAATAATTTTTATTATTTAATAAATAAAAATTAATATCCTGTACGACTTCTTGGACAATCGATCACCTGCCATTTTAAGTCATAACAAATAAAGAGTTCATTACGACTTGCCCCTAAATATGCCTCTTTTAGGTGCTTATTATTTTTACGCAACCACTGGAAAAGTTCATTCCGACTTAATTCATAATTTGGTAATTTTAAGGTGCGATACAGTTCACGTTGTTTGTCAAAATACGCTTTTGCATCATCAAAAGCACAAGCACCGTGTTTTTCCCACTCACCTTGTAATAAGCTGGCACTTGGCGATTCTGGTAAATATTGCTCAATGATCTCTTGCGGTACCATTGGTAAATCCCCTCGGCAAAAACGCGGTTGATCTGAGACGCGACGCGCACGCTCATTTTGAGGCCATAAACCATGAATCACCCAGCCAAATTGCTGAGTTAAACCACATTGATATTGCAATGAATTAGGTAAGTCATCACCATAACGATTACGCTGCTTCTCACAAAATGCCGGCGACCAAGATAATACAAACGTATAATAATCCGTCGGCGCATTGGCGTTTTGACCGATCGGATCATTTTTCATAATATAGTCGTAATTACGATCCACGATAATTTCAACAGCTTGTTTTTGCTTAGAAAAGAAATACCAGCCTGACAACAAAAACATTAGAAAACAAACCACAAAGATAGACAACTGAAGTGTTTTTTTCTCGTTCATAAAATTCCTATTTCACTTTTGGAGCGGATTGATTATAATTCGTCGCTTTCACTGTAACACAGCAAAGGACAAACACCATGGCGCTTTTAATCACAGACAAATGCACAAATTGCGATATGTGTGAGCCGGAATGTCCAAATCAAGCAATTTCAATGGGAGAGGAAATTTACGTCATTGATCCCGCCCTTTGCACAGAATGCGTGGGGCATTATGACATCCCAACCTGTCAAAAAGTCTGCCCCATTAATCACTGTATTATTACCGATCCCGACCACATTGAAACCAATGAGCAATTGTGGGAACGGTTTGTTCTGATTCATCACGCAGATAAATTATAGCCTGTATCGAGTGTAACAATTCTTAGTCGCCTTGAAAATGCCTGAAAACGAGCCTCAATCGCAGGCATACGTTTTTCTTTGCCCCGCCTTAGGTTACATCCTACACCCTTTTCCCTGAACATGATGAAAAATCGGGCAAATGCCCGATTCTGTTAACCTCAACGATAGTCCCACTGTGCTAATAAAATGCCCGTTGCCACCGCAATATTTAATTCTGCTTTTAATGGATTACCAAGAGACAACACCACCTGTTCATCTTCGGCTTGTGCAAGAGAAGCATCGCCTTGTTCATTTAGAACAAACACCACTTTCTCAGTAAAGTGTAATTTCGATAGTGGCTTAGCTTGTTTATTCGCCGTCACATGAATAAGTTGATAACCTGCTTGACGCAATTGCGCTAATGCCTTTGGCACATCGGTTGTTTCCAACACCCGAACATATTCCATTCCCCCTTCTGCCACACGCATTGCCGCAGGCGCGTTTAAATTGTCCGCTAACGCTTGTTCAATCACCACACCTTTTACACCAAACACCGCACAAGTACGCACAACACCGCCTAAATTATGTGGATTTTGCACGCCATCTATCAACACAAGACAATCTTGTTGACGTGGAATGTCTAAGTATCCGGCTAAAGTAAAAGGACGGGCTTTTTTCACTAACATACAAATGCCGCCATGATGCGCGGTACCGCTCACTAAAGCGAGTTCCGCGCTGTCCACCACATGATAGGCTTTTTTCTGCTCTGCTAAATAACTGAAAAGTTCACCGCTCTTTTTCGCCATCTCTACCGTTGCCCAAATACGCACAATGCTTTCCGGACGTTGTGCAAACAATGCCTGACAAGCATTCTCGCCATAGACTTTCATTTCTTCTGCACGGTTTTTCTTAATTTTTTCGGGTGCGCGTGGCGAAAGTGCCCCAGTTTTTTTCTCACGAGGTTTATCGCTGGCACCCGTACTTTTCACCACAACTTTCACTTTGCCTTCTTCACCAGATGCTGTACGCATGGAGATTTCAGAAATATGCTGTTCGACTTGCTGTGAACGACGCACAGGTTTACTTCTCGCCGAAAATTTATTGCCCGTCAAATTTTCGCGGGTCTTCGCCTCGCCACGTCCGTCAAATTTTTCTTTAAAGTGCGGTGCAGTTTTGACAGATTTTTCGCCAACGCTGCGTTCATGAAATTGCTTATTACTGGTTTGTTGAAAGACAGGCGCTTTCGCTTTACTATTCATTTCGATATGCCTATTTGATGAGTTGAGGAGGCAAAGCTGGGTAAAAAATCACCTAGCGTTGCAAGAAAGTGTGAGCATTATAACGAAAAAACCGCATTTTTCTACCAAGTCGCGAGGTAAATATTGTAAACTACAGAGCTAATCAAACTATAGAGAATGATTTTTATGCTGATAAACAAAACCAAACGAGCAAAACAAAATATCAATCGTTTATTCTGTTTACCCTTACAAGCTGAACACGTTGAATTTATTTATAGCGCTGCCGCATTCAAACAGCAAATCCTTCAGCTTATTAAACAAGCAAAATCACGCATTTATGTGACCGCACTTTATTGGCAACATGACGAAGCGGGTCAAGAAATTTTAGATGAAATCTACCGTGCCAAACAAAACAACCCGTCATTAGAAATCAAGATTTTAATTGACTGGCACCGTGCACAACGCAATTTACTGGGTGCGGAAAAAAGTATGACCAATGCTGACTGGTATTGTGAACAACGTGCGAAATATCAAGCAGAGCAAGATTCACCTCTCTTTTTTGGGGTGCCAGTGAACACTCGAGAAGTCTTTGGTGTGTTACATATTAAAGGCTTTGTGTTTGATGATACGGTCTTATACAGTGGTGCAAGCATTAACAATGTTTACTTAAATCAATTTAATAAATACCGTTACGATCGCTACCATAAAATCACGCATCCTGAATTAGCCAACAGCATGGTGAACTTTATCAACGACTATTTGTTGGATCCGTTAGCTGTTCACCCATTAGATCAGAACACTCGTCCAACAACCAAAGAAATACGCCCCGCGATTAAAGAATTTCGTAAAACACTCGCTTTTGATGCCCGTTATACGTTAAAAGGCGCGCGTTTCTTGGAGGAAACACCTGAACAACTCAGTATTTCTGCGCTCTTTGGCTTGAGTAAATACAGTAACCAATTAAACCAAATGATCGAGGATCTCTTCCAAATTGTGGAAGAGGAATTAGTGATTTGTACCCCTTATTTTAATTTTCCGCGTACGCTACAACAAAAAATCCGCCACTTGCTGAATAAAGGGAAAAAAGTGGAAATTATTGTCGGTGACAAAACTGCAAATGACTTCTATATCCCGCCTTCAGAACCCTTTAAAATGGCGCTTGCCTTGCCTTATCTATATGAAAGCAATTTACGCCGTTTTAGCAAAAAGTTTGAATATGAGATTAACCAAGGTTTGTTAGTGATTCGGACTTGGAAAGATGGGGATAATTCATACCACTTGAAAGGGGTTTGGGTCGATAATAATTATGTGCTCCTCACTGGCAATAATCTCAATCCTCGAGCATGGCGCTTAGATGCGGAGAATGGTCTATTTATCTACGATCCAAAACAAGAGCTACGCGAACAATTTGAACAAGAACTGGATTACATTCGCCAACATACGCAAGTGTTGCGCCATTATTCTGAACTTGACGAAATGAAACAGTATCCTGCCCCCGTACAAAAGTTATTGAAAAAATTTGCCCGTGTAAAAGCGGATAAGCTCGTGAAGATGATCTTATAATAGTCAATCACTCTGTCGTGGTGATATTTTCTCATTCAAAAAAACATAAAAAAAGACCGCACTTTCGCGGTCTTTTTTAAACGACACAGTCAGTTAAGAAACCGAAACGTTTTTTGTATCATCAATAATTAAATAGGCTTTCGCCACCGGTCCATGTACACCAACCACTTTGATTAATTCAATATCCGCTGTTGAACTGGGTCCCGCAATTAAGTTAATGCAAGATGGCATACGCTCACCTTGCTTCGCTTTTTGATGAAGAATTTCAGAAAGCTGTGCCACACGTGGCAAAATCGTACTTTTGTTTAATACAACAATCGACACTTTTGGTAATAAGCTCACTGAACGTCCACGCTGTGCATCAGAAAATAACACAATCCCACCGGATTCGGTTAAACCGTATTCTGCAAACACAACTCCAATATTCGCAGTATTCGCAAAAGTGCGGTTAATTTCTGCTGCATTTTCTGACCAAATATGAGCTTCATACTTCGCTTGTACTGCCGGCGTAATCCCCACTTCGACTAAACGAGAATCATCATTTAAAATCACTGGACCGCCACCATATTTCTCACACATTGCCAACAAATCAGCAGTAGCTTGTTCTGGTGTGGTTACTTGGCAATTGACTAACATGGTTTGCGAGGCAAATTCCACGAAGGCATCACAACGCTGGTCAAGACTTAACTCGGTTAAACGAGTCACTGGATAATCATTTAGCGGATGATATTCACTGACGACTTGCGTACGAGGCTCACGTCCTAATTGTTTGGCAAGGTGATCTAAAAACTGTTGTCTATTATTTTGATCTAACATCGAAATTCCTCACTTAATTAACGGTTTTTAAACCAAGAACGGAAGCTTTCGCCTTCAGCGTCTGGTAAATCACGGGCTTTTGTCCATTCAGCAATCGCACCTACTTGGATCGGCATTTTGCCATCACGAATCGCCAATTTCGCCACTTTCGCCCCTACATTCATACCAATTTTCCACAGACTTGGGTGACTATTTGCTAACGTGAACGCTTTGATAGAAAGCCGTTCTGCTAATGGATTCATACCTGATTCGGCAATATGACGGCGGTGTTTTAATAACAAATTGGCGAGTGGAATTTTCACAGGACAAACTTGGTTACACGCCGTACATAAGGAACATGCTGAAGGTAAGTCTTTAAACTCCTCATAACCCCCTAAAATAGGTGAAATCACTGAACCGATTGGACCCGGATAAATCGAACCATAACCATGACCACCAATTTGACGATAGGCTGGGCAAGTATTTAAACAAGCGCCACAACGAATACAACGTAAAACCTCACGAAACTCTGAACCGAGCATTTTTGAACGACCGTTATCGACGATCACTAAGTGGAACTCTTCAGGTCCATCAGTTTCCCCAGCTAGACGTGGTCCAGTTAACCAAGTGTTATAGCCCGTTAAACGTGCCCCTACTGCACTGCGTGCAAGCAAAGTAATTAGCACATCCACTTCTTTAAAGGTTGGCGCTAAACGCTCCATGCCCATCACTGCAATATGTGTTTTTGGCAAGGATGTGGCTAAACGTAAGTTCCCTTCATTAGTGACTAAACATACGCTGCCCGTTTCTGCCACCGCAAAGTTACAACCGCTTACGCCGATATCCGCTTCTAAGAAATCATTACGGATCGTTTCACGAATAAATAGGGTCATTTCTTCTGGTGTATCGGAACCGGTATAACCTAATTTTTCAGCCAGTACTTTACGGATTTGATGACGGTCTTTATGAATGGCAGGTACCACAATATGTGAAGGCTTATCTTCTGCCACTTGTAAAATATATTCACCTAAGTCAGTTTCAACGACTTTGATCCCCTCAGCTTCTAACACATGATTCATGCCAATTTCTTCCGTCACCATCGATTTCGATTTGACAATTTTCTTGGCATTTTTCTGCTTGGCGACGTCTTTAATGTAATTTGTGGCTTCTTCTGCTGTTGCCGCAAAATACACATGACCACCATTTTGGGTCACTTTCTCTGAAAGCTGATACAAATAAGCGTCTAAATTTTCAATGACATGGTTACGAATCTCTTTGGCATGCTCTCGCCATTCTTCCCAATGCCCTAATTCCTCCACCACTTTCTGGCGGTTTGCACCGATACGCTCTTGTGCCATCACCACAGCTTTACGCATAATGTCATTTTGAATTTCTTCATTGATGCGTGGTTTAAATTTAAGGTGGCTCGTTTTAATAGACATCATTCTCCCCCTTAGCGACTCATTAACACTTCAGCAATATGCATCACTTTGACATGATGCCCTTCACGTTTGAGACGTCCGCCAATATTAAGTAAACAACTGACATCTGCACCGATTAAATACAACGGCTTCACCGCCATAATATGCTGTACTTTTTCTTTCACCATTTCACCTGAAATTTCCGCCATTTTGACGGAGAATGTGCCACCAAAACCACAACAAGTTTCTTGATTATGGATCGGCAATAAATTTAATCCTTCCACCTGCTGTAATAATTTCACTGGCTCTTCTTTCACGCCAAGTTTACGGAATAAGCTACAGGAAGGGTGATATACCGCGTTACCCGCGAGTTTCGCCCCCACATTGACAACCTTTAACTGATTCACAATAAAATCGGTTAAGTCGTAAAAACGATCCGCCACTTTTTGAGCGCGCGCAGCCCATTCGGGTTCCTCTTTCAAGTATTCTGCATAAGTTTTAATGGCATACACGCAAGAACCAGCAGGGGCAACGATGGGATAATCATTGACTTCAAAAGTTTCAATCAATTTTTTCATGCCAGGGATAGCAGATAAAACATAACCGCTGTTAAGCGCAGGTTGCCCACAACAACCTTGTTGTTCAAGAAAGGTAATTTTACATCCGAGTTGTTCTAAAAGGAGAACAGACTGTTTAGCGACATTGGATTTTAAGGCATCACCAATACACGTCACATAAAAATTGACATTCATTTTCATCACTCCAATAAATGCGGATATAGCTAACTCGGGCAAGTTAGCTATATTTAAAAAAAGACATCAAAAATAAATTAGTAAATAACAACTGCAACCAACGCTGCGATAACACCATAGAGGAACATTGGAACCACCGTCCGTTTTAAAATCGAACCTTCTTGGTTACTGACATTTAATACAGTACATACGGCAATAATGTTATTCAAACACACCATGTTACCCATTGCACCGCCCACAGATTGTAGTGCAAGGATTAATGGTACAGACATGCCTGTGGTTTCAGCGATAGAGAGTTGGATCCCACCAAAAGTTAAATTTGAAACAGTATTAGATCCTGAGAAAAATGCACCGATAGCACCAAGATAAGAGGAGAAATACACCCATTTATCTCCAGTAACATCAGCGAAGGTTTTACCAATAGTAATCACCATAGAATCATAATTCTCATTGCCAACTAACATTAATTTTACCATAACTAAGGCGCCTAATAACGCAAAGAATGGTTTTTTCGTTTGTTGATAGGTGCTCACCGCAATAGTTTTGGCTTTTGCACCATTGAGTTTAAACACAAAAATCGAAATGATCACCGTGACAATAAATGGAATCAGTGAAGGCACATATAAAGTTTTATAGCTTTCGTTAATACCTTGACCCAAGATATTGTTTAAAGACAAGATTAACGCTTGGCTCACTTTGAATTCACCGAAGGCACCTAAAGATACAGAGAACCAGGTGGTCGCATCATTTAATAATTGCTTAATCCCTAATTGGTGAATACGTGTCACAATTAAGATCGCAATCAACATCATGGTTGGGAATAAGGCTTTAACCAGTACACCAAATTCCACTTTTTCGAGCTGTATTTCTGCCTGCGCTGTTTTACTCACCCCAATCCCTTTATTCGCCACGAGAATTGAGATAAATAAACCGATGGCTCCCCCCACTAAAGCAGGGAACTCATAGTTCACTTGCGCTAATAAGAAATAAGGAATAGTACAAGCTAGAATGCTGATATAAATGAAAACAAGATTCTGTTTGATTTGTTGCCAGCTGACTAAGAAACGTAACGCTAAGACGGGAATCACAAAGGCTGCAATGAAGTGAATAAATGCCGTTTTCTGCCCCACTTCAAGTACCACATCTTCGCTTAATCCTAATGGCCCGAAACCAAACCAAGTTGGTGTACCAACCGCACCGAAAGAAACCGGCACAGAGTTCATCACTAACGCTAGCATTGCCACTTGTAGCGGTTTAAAACCTAAACCCATCAAGATTGGCGCGGCAATCGCTGCTGGCGTTCCAAAGCCACTCGCGCCTTCAATCATAAAGGCAAATGCCCAACCAATGATCATAATTTGCGCCACTGGATTCGGATTGATATTGGCTAACCATTTACGTAATACATCGGTGCTGCCTGATACTTCCATCATGCGGTTAAATAAAATTGCACCAAAAATAATTGTAATCGGTGTTTGTGTCGCAATTAATCCCGCAATGACATTGGCATTTAAACGGGTTAAATCTGTCCCAAAATAAAATGCTTGTAAGAGATAAGTTAAAACAGCAATCAAAGGAAGTGCGATATAAGACGGTAAGCTATTACGTTTTACCATTAAATAAATCAATAAGACAATAGGAAGAATACTTAAAAAGAAAACCATAAAAAACCCCTACATAAAAATTAAATTTGAGATAACATCAAAATATCAACGCCAAAGAATAACTATTTATGAGTATGTATTTTCATGAAAAATAAAACTACACAAATAATATACCACTTAAAATGTTAATAAGTTGTTATATTAAAGTAATTTTAAAAAAAATGCTTTAAAAATCAGATTTTTTTCTGTGACAAAACTCACACATCTTATATTTCACGAATCGTTTGATTAATTTATATACGAATATAAGCCAATTTCTTATTTTTATATCAGAAATAATTTAATTTATTAGTTAAAATAAATAAGGCTGTATGACATATCACACAGCCTTATTTTTTGACTCATTCTATTTATTTTATGTTACAGTTTTTCCACTAATTCCACCGCGGCACCAATATAGGTTGCAGGCGTCATTTGTTGTAAACGGATTTTTTCTTGCGCTGGAATATCTAATGTTTCGATAAATTCACGCATCGCTTCTGCATCCACACGCTTACCACGGGTTAACGCTTTTAATTTCTCATACGGCTTTTCAATACCATAACGACGCATCACTGTTTGGATAGGTTCGGCAAGGACTTCCCAGTTTTGATCCAATTCATCACGTAAATGCTGCTCGTTCACTTCTAATTTACTGATACCTTTACGTGTCGCCGCGTACGCAATTAAACAATAGCCTAATCCCACACCTAAGTTACGTAATACGGTGGAATCCGTTAAATCACGTTGCCAACGAGAAACCGGTAATTTTGCGCCTAAATGTGCCATGACTGCATTGGCTAAACCAAGATTTCCCTCTGAATTTTCAAAGTCGATTGGATTGACTTTATGTGGCATGGTTGAAGATCCAATTTCACCGGCAATGGTACGTTGTTTGAAATGATTTAACGCAATATATCCCCATAAGTCACGGTCAAAATCGATAATAATAGTATTAAAGCGCGCCACATTATCGAAAAACTCAGCAATGTAGTCATGTGGTTCAATTTGTGTGGTATATGGGTTCCAAGTTAAGCCTAATGATGTCACAAACTCTTCACTGAATTGATGCCAATCAATATCAGGATACGCTGATAAATGGGCATTATAGTTACCTACCGCACCATTGATTTTACCTAAAATGTCAATCTGCTGTAATTGTTTAAACTGACGTTGTAAGCGATACACCACGTTTGCCATTTCTTTCCCAATAGTAGAAGGTGATGCAGGTTGACCATGTGTACGAGACAGTAACGGAATAGTTTTATATTCATTAGCAAGTGCGCTGATATCCGCAATTAAGTTTTGCCATTCTGGAAGAATCACCTCTTCACGTGCCGTTTTTAGCATTAATGCATGCGAAAGATTGTTAATGTCTTCTGAGGTACAAGCGAAGTGAATAAATTCACTGATTTTGGCTAATTCTGGTAAAGCTTCACTTTTTTCTTTTAAGAAATATTCCACCGCTTTTACATCGTGGTTCGTCGTGCGTTCAATTTCTTTAATACATTCGGCGTCTTGCACACTGAAATTTTCAACGATGTGATTCAAGTAATCGTTTGCCTCTTGAGATAATAAAGAAACTTCTTGAATTTGATCGGTGGCAGCTAATTTTTGTAACCAGCGCACTTCCACTGTCACACGAAATTTTAACAAGCCAAATTCACTAAAAATTGAACGTAGTGAACTCACTTTGTCTTGATAACGACCATCAATCGGGGAAAGTGCAGTTAATGCATTAAGTTGCATAGTGGTTTGCTCCATAAAATAAAATGATTAAAGTGAAGAATAAATCTGTTTTGCCATAGCAATAATTTTGCGACGAGAGAATAACACTTGCCATTTTGTTCCCCCCACTTGGCGCCATAATACCGCAGAACGAATGCCCGCTAATAAGCAGGCGCGAATACGATGATGCATAGCTAATTGCTGTAAATAAAGGGTAGAACCTGTCACTTGAATTTTTTTACCTAATGGACTGATGACATCCACATAAATGCTGGCTAAAGTGGACAACATTTGTTCATCAAGTAAATCATAATGTTCAAGTTGCGTTGGTAAATATTGAATACGACGTGCAAGTTCTGCTTTTGCATGGGGATCTTTATTCAGCTTACTCTCTAACGCCAGTAAGCTAATCCAATATCGGCTTAAATCCGACCCTGTCCCATGCATTTGCTCTAACAAGGTTTCAAGCCCCAATTTTAAATTCTGCGCTTTACCACCAAAGACGGCCAAAGTATCTTCTGGGTAAATTTGTAACAAGGTATTCAGACTGGTCTCAAACGCTGCCTGATCCGCTTGCCCTTCATGAGCAAATTGTTGTACCAATTTTGCGGCTTGACACACACCTGCCAGAGCTAAAGTAATATCGTAGTAATTCGCCATAGGATTGGAAATAGGATGATGAAAAATCGGGGGACAATATAGCACTTTTTAACATTTTTTTAAAGCAAACGATGTCACCGCTGAAAACTTGATCTAGATCGCAAAAATAAAAATCCAGCTTGTAAAACTAAAACGTTTTAGTTAGGATTAAAATGATGAAAATCCAATCTGTGGGAGAAAGCAAAATGGGCAAAATCTGGGTATTAGGCGATGCGGTGGTTGATTTAATTCCGGAAGGGGAAAACACTTATTTACGTTGTGCTGGCGGAGCCCCCGCGAATGTGGCAGTAGGCATTGCGCGTTTAGGCGCTACAACTGGCTTTATTGGACGAGTGGGAGATGACCCATTAGGTCGCTTTATGTTAAACAAATTACAACAAGAAAATGTCTGTACCCAATATATGCACCTCGATCCCAAACAACGGACTTCCACCGTGATTGTTGACTTAAAAGAAGGTGAACGCAGTTTTACTTTTATGGTGAATCCAAGTGCGGATCAATTTTTAGAACTTTCTGATCTGCCACATTTTAACCCAAATGATTGGTTACATTGTTGCTCTATTGCGCTTATCAATGAACCTTCACGTTCCAGTACATTTGCCGCGATTCATCGAATTAAAGCAGAAGGGGGATTCTTCTCTTTCGATCCGAATTTACGAGAATCGTTATGGAATAGCCCAGCAGAAATGAAAACCGTTATAAATCAAGTGGTCGCCTTGGCTGATGTATTAAAATTTTCCGAAGAAGAATTATTGTTCTTAACTGACAGCGATACGCTATCAGACGCTACCGCTAAACTGACCCAACACTATCCCGATAAGCTCATTATTGTGACATTAGGTAAATTAGGCGCAACCTATTACTTACAAGGCAAAAGCCAATTGGTTTCCAGTAAAAAAGCGTTAATCCCCGTTGATACGACAGGGGCGGGAGATGCTTTCGTCAGTGGACTCTTATTTGGTATCTCACAAGTAAAAAATTGGCAAAATCCAACCGCACTTGTCGAGATCATCAAACAAGCCAATGCATGCGGCGCATTAGCGACAACGGCAAAGGGCGCCATGTCTGCGTTACCCAATAAACAGCAATTAGATGCCTTTCTCGCTGAGTAAAGTGCGGTCATTTTTCTGCCATTTTTGGACATCACCTATGTATATTTTTAATCAAGGCAAATACAAAAGTTTGCACGCACAGCAAGTCGGGGAACTTGCACAGATTCGACAACATGTACTGCGCGATACACAATTTCGCCCGACTTATCATCTTGCGCCAGAAACAGGCTTATTAAATGATCCTAATGGTTTAGTGTTTGATGGCGAAAAATATCATATTTTTTATCAATGGTTCCCGTACGCCGCAATACACGGAATGAAACATTGGAAACATTTTATGACGTATGATTTTCACTATTTTCAAGCTGCGGATCCATTGATTCCAGATGAACTATTTGAATCACACGGTTGCTATTCGGGTGGCGCACTGTTATGGCAAGATCAGATTGTTGCTTTTTATACTGGCAACACGCGCAACGCAGAAAATCAACGTATTCCGCACCAAAACATCGCGATTTTTAAGAAAGACGGCACACTCTTAAAAAAACGTTGCTTGTTAAATTAAGCCCCAACAGGTTATACCGAGCACGTCAGAGATCCCAAACCATTTATAACGGAAGAAGGCAAAATTCGCTTTATTCTCGGTGCACAACGTGAAGATCTTTCTGGCACAGCGTTAATCTATGAAATGACCGATCTTGATGCTACACCACAACTTATTGGTGAATTCAAACTCCCTGATTTTGATAACCAGCAGGTATTTATGTGGGAATGCCCTGATTTGCTCAAGCTTCAAGAACAAGATCTGTTTCTTTGGTCTCCTCAAGGCAAAGCACAAAAAACCTACTGTTTCCAAAATCACTACCATGCCACTTATGCGCTGGGTCAATATGCCAATTTGCACTTTTTCGCACAGCATATCGAAGAACTGGATTATGGCTTTGACTTTTATGCGCCACAAAGTATTCAGGGATCGGAAGGTATCTATTATGCTTGGGTTGGCTTACCAGACTTAACCTATCCAACGGATGAATACCAATGGCATTCTATGCTAAGTTTGCCACGTCAATTTTCAATTCAGCAGGGAATACTTTATCAACGCCCAATTCCACAAGTGTATGCCCAGTGTCTGCCTGCGCATAAATATTGGGTGGAGGGCAAGCAACAAATTCCACATTTAGATCGTAGCTATGTTGCTTTTGATGCTGAAAATCAGCCTTTCACACTGCGTTTTTTCACAAACCAGCGAGGACAACAACTGATTTTACGCTATCAAAATGGCATACTGACGCTAGATAGAACATACACAACACAGACCGCCTTGATGCAACAATTTGGTGAACAACGCCATTGTATTTTGCCTCAATTAAACCATGTGGAAATATTCTTTGATCGTTCTGTCGTGGAAATTTTTTTAAATCAAGGTGAGAAAGTGATGACTTCACGTTTCTTTATTGCGGATCGAGAAAATGCGTTAGATAGCTCTCGCCCGCTCTGTGTTTCTGTGGCAGAATTAAAACCCATTATCTTAACACCTTAAGTTTTCATTTATTTCTCTTTACAGCATGAGCATTACCAATAAAAAACGTATCACCCTCAGCGATATTGCGAAATGTTGTGGTTTATCCACCACTACCGTCAGTATGATTTTAAATAATCGAGGTGAGGAATTTAAAATTAAAGCGGAGACGTGTCAACGCGTAAAAGCCATTGCGGAACAACAAGGTTATCGAGCAAATGTCTACGCCAAATCACTCAAAATGCAACGCTCTAATGTAATAGGTTTCGTGATTCCAGATCTGACGAACTACGGCTTTGCCTGTACAGCTAAAATATTAGAAAAGCAGTGTCGTGAAAATGGTTTACAACTTATTATTGCCTGTTCAGATGACAATCCACAGCAAGAAAAATTAGCGATTGAGCGCTTATTGGATCGTCAAATTGATTTTTTAATTACTGCCCCTACTCATCAAGATCCGAGTTACTACCAGAAAATCGGTCAACACACTCCTATTTTACAATTGGAGCGTTATGTACCAGACTTGGCGCTGAACTATGTCATCAGTAATGATAGTGAACACATTACGACTTTAATTTGCCGTCTATGTGACCAGTATCAGCTAACAGAATTCATGTACTTTGGCGGACAGCGTACCCTTTCTCCTAGCGAATCACGCTTAGCGGGCTTTTTACAAGGGCTTAAACAAGCCAATCTTAACCTAAAAAAAGAATGGATATTACACCGCACCTATCAACCAGAATCAGGCTATCAAATGTTAGCGGAAACAGAAGCTAAACTAGGTCGCTTACCTCAAGCGATCTTCACCGCTTCCTATACTTTGTTAGAGGGTGTGTTACGTTACTTAACAGAGCAAAAAAAAATGGATTTATTACTTAATCGTCAGTTACATTTAGCCACTTTCGATGATCACGATATCTTAAATGCCCTGCCATTCCACATACATTCTATTAAACAAAATCACCCCCAGCTTGCCCAGCAGATTTTCCAACATATTATGCGTTACTTTGCAGGTAAAAAAAGCCCTAACCAAAAAATCGACTGTGACGTCATTTATCGTGATTAAGTTATCGCAACGCTGAAGACAAGGAGAATAAAGTAATTCTCCTTTGTTTTATTAAACGACGCTTTCTTCTTGTTCCATTCAAACAATACATCGCTTCTTTTCAAAAAATGTGATCTAGTGCACAAAACTAAAACGTTTTAGTTAAATACACTTTTATAACTAAAACGTTTTAGTTAAAATAAAATTACACACTTTTTCTACATCAACACAACTTTATAGGTGGTGACCATGAACTTCTCGCAAATCGCCCAACAAGTGATTGACAAACTCGGTGGTAAAGACAATATCTCTGCTGCGGCACATTGTGCTACCCGCTTGAGAATCGTTGTAAAAAATGAAAACTTGATTGATAAAAAAGGCATTGAGAATATTGAAGGTGTCAAAGGTCAATTTGCCGTAGCAGGACAATACCAAATTATTTTTGGTTCTGGCACAGTCAATAAAGTCTATGCAGCGTTAAGCAAGTTGTTAGGTATCGGTGATATGACGACTTCTGAAGTCGCTGCCGCTGGTACAGAAAAACAAGGGTTATTACAACGCTTAGTGAAAGGTCTAGCTGATATTTTCGTCCCAATTATTCCTGCCATCGTTGCCGGTGGTTTGTTAATGGGTATTCACAGTATGTTGACAGCAAAAGGTTTCTTCGTTGAAGAAAAAAATGTTGTCGATCTGTATCCCGCAATAGCTGATTTAGTGGATTTTATTAATACCATTGCAAATGCACCTTTTGTCTTCTTACCTGTATTACTTGGTTTTTCCGCCACTCGAAAATTTGGCGGTAATCCATTCTTAGGAGCGGCGCTTGGCATGCTATTAGTGCACCCAGCACTTTCTGATGGCTGGAATTATGCACTGACACTCGCTAAAGGCAATATTCAATATTGGCATATCTTTGGTTTAGAAATTGAACGTGTCGGCTACCAAGGTACAGTTATCCCCGTTCTTGTCGCCTCTTGGGTCTTAGCAACCTTGGAGAAAAACCTACGTAAAGTCATTCCGTCATTTCTTGATAACTTAATTACCCCACTTTTTGCATTATTTATAACGGGCTTACTCGCTTTTACCGTAATAGGTCCTATCGGGCGTGAAGCGGGGTCTTTAATTAGTACAGGCTTGACCTGGTTGTATGACACATTAGGATTCGTGGGGGGGCCATTTTCGGTACACTTTACGCCCCCATTGTTATCACAGGTATGCACCAAACATTTATCGCCGTCGAAACACAATTGCTTGCTGAGGTGGCTCGCACTGGAGGTACCTTTATCTTCCCGATCGCCGCAATGTCAAATATTGCTCAAGGTGCAGCTTGTTTGGGCGCCGCTTATGTGATGAAAGATGCCAAAGTAAGAGGGATCGCCGTACCTTCTGGCATCTCAGCCTTGTTAGGGATTACTGAGCCCGCCATGTTCGGTGTCAACTTACGCTATCGCTATCCTTTCATATCTGCCATGAGCGGTGCTGGCATTTCCAGTGCGGTCATTGCGTTGTTTAATGTTAAAGCCATTGCTTTAGGCGCTGCGGGCTTGCCGGGTATCCCCTCAATTAAGCCGGATAGTTTAGCAATGTATTGTGTCGGTATGCTTATTTCCGCATCGATTGCATTTACTCTCACGGTCATTTTAGGTAAAAGAGCACAACTAAAAGCAGAATAAGACGATTGTTGCGTGTATAAAAATGCCGTGATAAAAAAAATCACGGCATTTTTCTTTTTAAAAGCGTATGATATCCGCATATTGGATGCTCATTTTTATTGTCTAGGATCTTTTATGAAATCGTTAACTCAACTTCTCTTCATCCTTACCGCACTTTTACCTACCTCGCTTTTTGCTCACATCCATGTCGAGCAAGCCCAGATGTTCAGTGCCAAAGCCGGTGAGCCAAGTGCCATATTCATGAATATTCATAATACGGGAAATGAAGATGTGAGTTTAGCGCTAGTACAAAGTGATGTCCGTGCCGATATCGTCTTACACGGCACACAACATGGCAAAATGATTGAAGTCACTGGTATTAACCTACCGGCACATCAAATGACGGCGCTCAAACGGGGTGGATTGCATATCATGGTGTTTAATGTCGAACAAGATCTCAACGTGGGTGATTCCTTCCCTCTGCGTTTACTCTTTGACAACGGTGAAATCATGCATATTGAGGCAAAAATTATTCAATACCAATAAATCACCTCAGAAATCGTCTAAAATACGCGATATGATTTGTTATTTTCAACATGGATAGAATAAGTATGCATATTTTAATTATTGGACCCTCTTGGGTTGGCGATATGATGATGTCGCATAGCCTGTATCAAACACTCAAACAACAATATCCCCAGTGTGAAATTGATGTCATGGCACCCAATTGGTGTAAACCTCTCTTAGAACGTATGCCTGAAGTGCGACAAGCCATTACAATGCCATTAGGACATGGGGCATTTGCCTTGGGTGATCGTTATCGCTTAGGCAAAGCATTACGCCACCAATATGATATGGCGATTGTTCTACCTAATTCACTCAAATCCGCATTCATTCCTTTTTTTGCCAAGATTCCGCTTCGCCGTGGTTGGAAAGGCGAAAGTCGCTATCTCTTTTTAAATGATTTACGCAGTAATAAAAAAGACTATCCGATGATGGTGCAACGCTATATTGCTTTAGCTTTTGAAAAAGGTGCTGTGCCGAAAGCAGAGGATTTGCCACGACCCGTCCCCTATTTAACGGTCGATCCCGTCACACAACAACATACCTTAAAAAAATTTGAAAAACAGACCGCACTTATTTCCCCACGCCCGAGTATTGGCTTTTGCCCTGGGGCAGAATTTGGTCCCGCAAAACGCTGGCCTCATTATCATTATGCTAAATTGGCAGAAATGCTGATTCAACAAGGCTATGCCCTTCGTTTGTTTGGTTCTGCCAAAGATGAAGCCGTAGGCGAAGAAATCCGCCAAGCACTACCTGAAACAATACGTCACTTTTGCATAAATCTGGCAGGGCAAACCAGTTTGAATGAGGCAGTGGATTTAATCGCTGATTGTACAGCTATCGTCACCAATGACAGTGGACTCATGCATATCGCAGCCGCAGTTCAGCGCCCTTTAGTGGCACTTTATGGACCAACGAGCCCCACTTATACGCCTCCACTTTCTGAAAAAGCCGTGATTATTCGTTTAATTGAAGGTGGCTTAATCAAAGTACGTAAAGGCAAAGACAGTGACGAAGGTTACCATCAAAGTTTAATTGATATTCAACCGGAATTGGTATTCGATAAACTCACAGGATTACTTGCTAACACATGAAAATTTGTTTAGTCAAAACCTCATCAATGGGCGACATTCTGCACAGTTTACCTGCGCTCACCGATGCCCAACGCGCCCTCCCCAATTTACAAGTTGATTGGGTGGTCGAAGAAAGTTTCGCCGAAATTCCCCATTGGCATAGCGCCGTCCGACAGGTTATCCCCATTGCTCTGCGACGTTGGCGTAAAACCCCATTTACCGCCCTAACTCGAAAACAGTGGAAAACTTACCGCACTTTATTACAATCAGAACAATATGATGCGGTCATTGATGTACAAGGCTTACTTAAAAGTGCCCTTTTTGCCACTCGATTAGCGCGAGGCACACGCCATGGTTACGATCGTCATTCGATTCGTGAACCGATTGCCGCCTGTTTCTACGATAAAAAATACGCCATTAGCTATCAACAACATGCTGTCGAACGTATTCGCCAGCTGTTTGCACAAAGCCTAAATTATCCCTTGCCCCATACACAAGGCGATTACGGCATAGCACGCCATTTCCCACAACACGCACAAACGATGCCTTATGTCCTCTTTTTCCATGGCACCACACGCCAAGATAAATTTCTACCGGACAGACAATGGCGGATATTAGCAGAAAAACTGACCGCACAGGGTATCCAAATTCACGTACCTTGGTCAAATCCTCAAGAAAAACAGCGTGCAGAGAGGATCGCCCAAGGGCTTGATCTTGTGACGATTTTGCCAAAATCCACGTTATCCGAGTTAGCACAGCAGATTGTGAATGCCAGCGCTGTTGTTTCTGTTGACACCGGATTGGCACATTTAAGTGCCGCACTCGATAAAACCAACTTGACTCTCTATGGTGCCACGGATCCCAAACTGATCGGCTCCTACGGCAAAAACCAGCATTATCTCGTTGCTGAGAGTATGGATAAGATTGAAGCTGATGAAATTTTCCAAAAATTGACCGCACTTTTATCGTTAAACACGATATAAGCTAACAGACCGATCCCCATATCCAACTGTTTTAGTAATATACCAACAGTCAATTGAAACTGCCTATACGGCAGTTAACCGTGGCTTTACTGTATCCTGCTTTAATTTGGCTCTCTAAGCTGCCTATACGGCAGTTAAGACGAACGCTTAGAGGAGTTCTTAGAGTCGCACCTAAGCAACCCTATTAGTTCCACTGAAAGCCTCTCTGTGAGCTTGTCAGGAGGTGTTAGCTTTATGTACAACTTTGATGATTCAGAGAACTACACGAACTATCTGAGCTAATGTAGCATGACCTATAGGTATAGCTTAGAAATCACCAAAATGTAGCGCAAAGCATGCTACATAAAGTGAACTAAGCGGTTACCTCTAAGTTATTGTTTTATAATATAATTAAACTAACACACCCTATTAGAAGGAAAGGGGGACCAAAAGTTATATACTGAAAGTCTAACTATCAGATAACTTCATGATACACTATGTTTATGCTACATAGTGCATTAACATGAACAATGATTGATAGACCTCTTAAGATTGTATTAATATTATTATAATAAATAGAGGGTATCTTATCATATGTGAAATCTTTATTAATAATTATAATTAAAGTGTTGTTATATACTATAGTCTTATTGATAACATTCAAAGATAAGCATTATTCTTATATGATAATACTCTACTTATTGACTCTTATAGACCTACTAATAGTTGCTTCAAGATGAGCATTTGGTTAACTCTTAGTCATCTCTAAGCAGCCTACTTCATGGGTAACACTATGAATCACAAGAGTTAACCAAATGCTAACTCGAAGACTACCAGACGTGTTATTATCATTATGTTATTCTTATTAGAGGTCTCCACCATAAGTCGCTTCGAGATGAGTAAATGGTTACTTTATGTTCAACACTAGGTCCTACATTTGGTTAACTCGAAGACCTTTTAACGAAATACCACAAAAATCTGAGAGGGTATCTCACAGGATAAACCCTCCCAGTTCCTCCCCGTATCCACTCTAAGTTCCACCAAAGCCCCCCCTCATTGACTCTCGATGTTCACTTAGCGTTACTAAACGTCTATACTTCTAGTTCATCATCGCTCACTTATCACTTGTTATAACTTATAGAGATGACTTTTAGTTACGTTATGTTGACTGGGTGTTATCTTGTTGTTTTCGTTTAGACGTCTAAACTTTCTAAGCTGCCTATACGGCAGTTAACTAAAACAGTCTAATCGACATCCCTTTATTCAGCAAGTATGGCGCCTATCAAACTGTTAAAAACCCTTTTTCTAGACATAGAAATAACCCTTTGATCTTATTAGATAAATAATCTAGCCAGAAAAAAGGGTTAGCAATTTAGATGTGATTATTCTGCGTTAGCAGGAGGTGTATTGGATTTGCGACGTTTACCAATATTTTTCGTATCTTTATGACGCAGTTTCACTTTTTTCTTTTGCTCTTGTTTTTGCTTCTCTTCACGTTTTGCTTTAATGCGGGCTTTTTGCTTTTTACTGACCGTTTTAATTTCTCCCTCTTTCGGTGCTTTGGTGCGAGGAGCTAAGCCTTCGATAATACGTGCTTTCAGTAATTCTTGGGTGTAACGTTTGATTTTACCCAACAATTTATAATCATGGGCTTCCACAAAAGACACCGCTACGCCTTTTTTACCTGCGCGTGCAGTACGTCCAATACGGTGTAAATAGGTATCTGCGCTGTATGGTAAGTCGAAGTTCATGACATGGCTGACATCTTCGATATCAATCCCACGTGCGGCGACATCAGTTGCTACCAAGACCGTCACAATACCATTTTTAAGTTTATCAATAGCGTTATTGCGTTGAGTTTGTGCCATTTCACCTTCTAAATAGGTGGAACGAATACCGCGTTTACGCAAAGTTTCGGACAGTTCACGCACATCTTCACGTCGACGCACAAAAACAATACCTCGGCTCACTTGTTCTTCATCAATAAAACGTGCCAATAATTTGATTTTGTGTTCATTGCTGTCAGCATGATAGTACCATTGCTGAATTTTTTTACGCTCACGGCGACTTGGCTCAGCGTCAATTTGCACGGGGTCTGTTAATAAGCGACTGGCGAAATCCACCAGCAATTCGCCCTCTAATGTGGCGGAAAATAGCAAGGTTTGTTTACGCCAGCGAGTTTCGGCGGCAATTTTTTCGGCATCTTGTCCAAACCCCATTTGAAGCATACGATCCGCTTCATCAAAGATGAGAATTTCGACTGAACGACAGTCAAAGTTTCCTTCTTTAATGTATTGCAATAAGCGTCCTGGGGTTGCCACTACGATATCTTGATTGCTGTTAAAAATTTCCCCGTGGTTTTGGTAAGCCACTCCACCGGTAATGGTCGCGATACTTAAGTTCGTGAATTCCGCAAAGCTTTCTGCCTGCTCTGCCACTTGCATAGCAAGTTCACGAGTTGGCGTTAAAATTAAAATACGTGGGGCGCCCGGTTTGCGACGTGGGTAATCAAGTAAGTGCTGAATGGCTGGCAGTAAAAAGGCGGCCGTTTTACCGGTACCTGTTGGTGCAGAGCCTAGCACGTCACGTTGTTCCATAGCGGCGGGAATCGTTTCTTGCTGAATCGCTGTTGGACGAGTGTAGCCTTTTTTAGCGAGTGCTTTCAGTAAGGCAGGAGCGAGATCAAAATCTTGAAAAGTGGCTAATGTCATGAGTATGGGTTTCTATCATTGTAAAATTGTGGCAGATTATAGCGCACTTTGTCCGTGTTGCGAAATGAAGACGCTATTTGTACCAAAAGGCGGTCAATATTAAGGAAAAATATGTCAGCAAAACAAAACGGTTTTACCTTTAAACAATTTCATATTGAGCACCATCGTTGTGCGATGAAAGTAGGCACTGACGGGATTTTATTAGGTGCGTGGGCGGATGTCAGTCAAGCTGAACGGATTCTCGATTTGGGAACTGGCACGGGTTTAATCGCCTTGATGTTAGCACAACGTAGCACCAAAGAAAGCGAAATTCATGCTGTCGAATTAGATCAGACTACTTATTTACAAGCACAGGCAAATATTCACTCTTCGCCATGGGCACAGCGTGTGCATGTCTATCAACAAGATGCCGCCGAATTTTGCCGAAACGCTGTGAATAAGTTTGATTTAATTGTGGCAAATCCCCCTTATTTTCCACAGGGTGTGGACTGTGCTACGCCACAACGTGATCTCGCACGTTATACTGCCACGCATCGTCATGTTGATTGGCTAAATTGGGCATCTCATTGTCTTAGCGAGCAAGGCAAAATCAGCATGGTGTTGCCTTTTGAGGCGGGTGAAACGTTGTTAAAACAGAGCGCACTTTATTGTATTGCCCGTTGTGAAGTGATCACTAAAAAAGGCAAAGCTCCACAACGTTTACTGTTCACATTTTCCTTGCAAGCCCAACCGTTGCAGCCAAGCCAATTGATTATTTATGATGAAAGCAATCGCTATCATCCGGATTTTATTGGCTTAACCAAAGATTTTTATTTAGCGTTTTAAGCATACAAAAAGGGAGCGAATATCGCTCCCATATCAATTGATAAAGTTTATTGTACTGACTGACGATGGGCTTTTTCCAATTTTGTCCAGTTGTAATAGCCATACAGTGAGTTGAGTAAATAAGCAGAATACATGGTCACCATCGCAAGCGATCCTTCTTTGGCCTGTGTCCACAACACAATGGAAATCACATTCAGTGCAATCCACAAAAGCCATTGTTCACGGTAACGCAAAATCATGAGAAGCTGTGCTACGACCACGATAACCGTGGTTAGCCCATCTAACCCTGTTGAACTTCCGCCTGCGGCATTCAATGCTTGCACGAACAATAAAGTACCTATCGTGATAGTGCCCAATACGATTGCCCAGCCTTTTAAGGTTAAGGATTTGGCAATCACACTTTCTGCGCCTTCACTGCCTTTCTGTAAATTCTCACGCCATAAGAAATAACCAATAAATTGTGCGGGAATATACACATACAATACCGTATTCATCTCGCCGAGATAATTGGCTTGCCAAGCCACATAAAAGTAAGTGTAGGCAAAAATCAGCCCAAAGAAGTAGTTACTCACTTTTCCTTTACTGACAAACACCACACATAAAATGCCAGAAATGCCTGAAATCATGCCCAAAATCGAATCTGGGTTTTGGATATAAATGACAATCTGCGCAATTAAAAACAGACTTAACCACGCCACTTCAAAAGGCTTCCAGCCTCCAAGAAATTCATTTTTTACGGCTTGTAAATTCATGCTGCTCTTCTCCTACAATGAAATTTAGGTTGATTTTTACATCGCTGATTACAAATGTCAATGATAAGCTACATTATCAATTATGAACCCATAATCAAGATATTTTTTGTTATATACAGATATAATACAAGGTTATTTTTTCTTCCCTCACATCCAAACAGAGATTTCGTTTTATTTTTGAGTGCAAGATCGCTAAAATAGCCGGCTATTTTTTAATGAAAGAACACGTCTTATATTTTTTATCAAGTCATCAAAACAAAGAGAATTATAACATTATGACATTTGCAGTCGGTCAACGTTGGATGAGTGAAAGTGAGAATAATCTCGGCTTAGGTTTAATTGTCGCCATAGATATGCGCACTGTCACCATTCTATTTCCTGCTTCTGAAGAGCAACGTATTTATGCTTTAAACTCTGCGCCTTTAACGCGCGTCTTATTTCAAATTGGCGATGAAATTGTGCATCATGAAGGCTGGAAAGGTAATGTCTTGGACATTCTTGAGAATAACGGTGTGGCGTTTTATTTACTCAAACGACAAGATAACGGCGAAGAAATCACGATTCAAGAAAGGGATATTGCTCATCAAATGACCTTTAGTAAGCCACAAGATCGCTTATTTACCACCCAAATTGACCGTAATGAACATTTCACCCTACGTTACCAAGCTCTGACTCACCAACAAGCCCAATTCCAATCGCCTTTACGTGGCTTACGCGGCATTCGTGCCGGCTTGATTCCACACCAGTTACATATTGCCAGAGAAGTAGGACAGCGTACCGCCCCTCGTGTGTTGCTCGCTGATGAAGTGGGATTAGGCAAAACCATTGAAGCGGGTATGATTTTACAGCAACAATTGTTTGCTGAAAAAGTGGAACGGGTTTTAATCATTGTGCCGGAAACTTTGCAACATCAATGGCTCGTGGAAATGCTACGCCGTTTTAACTTGCACTTTGCTTTATTTGATGAGGAACGCTGTGCCGATTTTGAAGATCCTGCTTCTGCTTTATGGATTAACCCATTTAGCACAGAATCACAGATTATTTGTGCCTTAGATTGGCTATGTGAAAAACCAAAACGTGTCGAACAGCTCCTCGAAGCAGGCTTTGATATGCTGATTTTGGATGAAGCTCACCACCTTGGCTGGTCAGAACATAACCCAAGTTTGGAATATCAATTAGTCGAACAGCTTGCACGTCAAATTCCCGCGGTGCTCTTGCTGACCGCCACGCCAGAACAGCTCGGACAAGAAAGTCATTTTGCCCGTTTAAGTTTGCTGGACCCCGATCGTTTCTATGATTATCAAGCCTTTGTACAAGAACAACAACAGTACCAACCTGTTGCCGATGCGGTGCAAAGTTTATTGGCGGATAAACCCTTAAGTACGGTGGAAAAAAACCATATTGCTGATTTGTTATCCGAGCAAGATGTCGAACCAATGTTAAAAGTGATCGACTCACAAGCTCACGACGAACAAAAAGCCCTGGCGCGTCAAGAGCTTATTGACAACCTGATTGATCGCCATGGCACAAGCCGCGTGTTATTCCGCAATACCAGACAAGGGGTGAAAGGTTTCCCACATCGTACTTACAACCAAATTACCCTTGAGTTGCCAAAACAATACAATAATGCGGCGAATGTGTTAGCGATGTTAGGAGAAAAAAGCGAAAACGATTCTTTTTACCCAGAACAAATGTTCCAAAAACTCAATCCCGATGCTCGCTGGTGGGAATTTGATCCTCGTCTAGCATGGTTAATTACCTTCTTAAAAAATCACCGAGAAGAAAAAGTGTTGGTGATTTGCCGACATGCGAATACTACCATTCAATTAGAACAAGCCTTGCGTGAAAAAGAAGCTATTCGTGCGGCGGTTTTCCATGAAAAACTCAGCATTGTGGAGCGTGATCGCGCGGCGGCCTATTTTGCTCAACAAGAAGACGGGGCACAGGTGTTACTCAGCTCAAGCATTGGTTCGGAAGGGCGCAACTTCCAATTTGCGAGTCATTTAGTGCTGTTTAACTTGCCTGATGATCCGGATCTATTAGAGCAATGTATCGGTCGTTTGGATCGTATTGGTCAAACCCGTGATATTCAAATTCATGTGCCTTGCTTTGCTGACACCGCCCAAGTGGTACTTGCGCGTTGGTATCATGAGGGCTTAAATGCCTTTGAAGAAACTTGCCCAATGGGTATGATCTTGTTTGAAACACATCAAACACAGCTCAATAAATTTTTACAAAAACCGACCGCACTTGAAGGCTTTGCAGAATTTGTTAGCCTCACACGCAAACAGCAACATGAACTAAAACAGGCTTTAGAAAAAGGACGTGATCGCTTATTAGAACTGAACTCCAACGGGGGCGAACAAGCGCAACAATTGGCAACGGATATTGCTGAACAAGATGGTACTACAGAACTGGTGAACTTCACTTTAAATCTGTTTGATATTATTGGCGTTGATCAAGAAGATTTGGGCGAAAAATCTATTGTGATCACACCGGCAAGTAATATGCTTGTGCCCGATTTTCCGGGCTTAAAAGAGGAAGGCGCAACTGTCACCTTTGACCGTCAACTTTCACTGGCACGCGAAGATGTCGAGTTTATGAGCTGGGATCACCCACTCATTCGTCACGGTATTGATCTGATCACTTCAGGTGATATCGGCAAAAGTGCGGTCAGTTTATTAATTAATAAAGCCTTGCCTGCAGGTACGTTATTGTTAGAAATGATTTATGTGGTGGAGGCACAAGCACCGAAAGGCTTACAGCTTACCCGTTTCTTACCACCTACACCAATCCGTTTATTGTTGGATCAAAAAGGCAATAACTTAGCGGAACAGGTGTCGTTCAATGCATTACAAAAACAGTTAAAGCCGATTGGCAAAAATATGGCAAATAAAGTGGTGAAAATGGTGCGTCCGAACATTGAGCAGTTAGTCAAACTCAGTGAGCAAAAAATCGTTGCACAAGCACAACAAATTATCCACAATGCACAACAGCTTGCAGATCAGACATTAAGTGCAGAATTAAACCGTTTAACGGCGTTACAAGCAGTGAATAAAAACATTCGCCAAGATGAAGTTGATGCACTCGAAAACATTCGCAGCCAATCCCTCGCCCAGCTACAACAAGCAACCTGGCGTTTAGACAGCTTGCGTGTGATTGTGAGTAACAAAGAATAAAACAGAGTAAAAACCTAGCGCACTTTTCAAGTAAAACGGCACAGGCAAAATGCTTGTGCCAAGAACATTGAGCAAACAAAATGGCATTAATCAGTTACACCCCACCGACCGATCCTTACCTTGATATCGTGCATTACGATGATCATTTTGTGGTGATCAACAAACCGAGCGGCTTGCTCTCCGTGCCGGGTAACCAGCCCCAATATTACGACAGCGCCATGTCGCGCGTGAAAGAAAAGTACGGTTTCTGTGAACCCGCCCATCGTTTAGATATGTCCACTAGCGGTTTGATTTTGTTTGCCTTGAGTAAAGCGGCCGATCGGGAACTGAAACGCCAGTTTCGTGAACGTGAACCGAAAAAACATTATCAAGCATTGGTGTGGGGACATCTGGAGGAAGACCAAGGGGAAGTCAACTTGCCATTAATTTGTGACTGGGAAAACCGCCCTCGCCAAAAAATTTGCTTTGAACGGGGTAAACCAGCGCTCACGTTATATGAGGTGCTAACCCGCTATCCTAACAACACAACAAGAGTGAAACTCACGCCAATTACAGGACGTTCTCACCAATTGAGATTGCATATGCTTGCCCTTGGACACCCAATTTTAGGTGATAAATTCTATGCTCCACCACAAGCCAAAGCCCTCTCGCCTCGCTTGTGTTTACACGCAGAACAGTTAGCATTTCGCCACCCAATTACGCAAGAATGGCTAAGCTTTAGTGCGCCACCTGCGTTTTAATTAAGTAAAACCGATTTTAAATGGTACAATCTACCATCAACGATGAATGAAAGAGAAAAGATTATGGCTCGTAAGAAGAAAACACGCCGCGTTAGCGATATTATGCCGGCTCGTAAAGTCGATAAAAAAGTCGAATTGCCAAAAGGAAAACAGGGCAAGAAATTAACACGCTATGAATTAGATGCCAAAGCGCGTGAAGACAAAAAGAAACGCAAAGGCTTAGCCTCAGGCTCTCGTCATAGTGCCACAGAAAACAATAACAATCATCAAGCGTTAGCGAAAAAAGATCCGCGCCTTGGTAGCCGTAAAAAAGTGCCTTTAATTGTGGAATTCGTGAATAAGCCAGAAAAAGGCATGACTATTCGACCGATGAAAGTGGAAGAAAAAGTGGCGAAACTAGATCCAATGTTGGAATTAGAACAATTGGAAAATAATGAATGCCTTAACCAATTATTAGATGCGTTAGATGCAGGCAAAACGCTAAGTGCAGAAGATCAACAATTTGTCGATGACTGTTTAGATCGTATTGCACAATTAATGGACGAGCTAGGCATTTCAGAAGATGACGATCCTGAAGAAGATCTCTTACGCACCTTTGAAAAAATCGATATTAACCAATTTAGATAAGTATGATGTGGACAAACATTTTATTGATTCTTGCCGTGCTGGTTATTGTGGCAATGGCAAGCTATGCGGGCTACTTATTGTTGGCATTGCAAAAGCAGAAAAAAGCTATTGCCAATATGCGTACTGCCCGTAGTCAGCGCTTAACCGAAAGTATTGTGATTATTGCGAAAGCCATGCAAAATGGCGATTGTAATCATTCGGAAGGCGTCATTCGCTTAAAAATGTTGCTTGATCCCTTGGGTAAAAAGCTCAAAAATTATCAAGCCATGTATCAGCTTTATGAAGTGGTAATGGAAATGCCGACTCATGAAAAGCGTCGCGAGTTAAAGAAAAATGAACGTATGCGTTTGGACTTACAACGTGAAAGCGCCGAAGCGGAATTAGAGCAGAAAATTCGCTTAGAATTACAGCAATTATTAATTGATATGAAGTAAATGGAATCTTATTGGGGGAAATCATGTCCGATATTGTTTGGGATTTGGCGCTTATTCAAAAATATAACCAGTCTGGTCCACGTTATACGTCCTATCCAACGGCGTTGGAATTTAATGAAAATTATACCAACCAAGATTTTATTCAGGCGACAAAACGCTATCCAAATCGTCCCCTTTCACTTTATGTCCATATCCCATTTTGCCATAAGCTGTGCTATTTCTGTGCCTGTAATAAAACCATTACTCGTCACCAACACAAAGCGGATATTTATCTCGACTTTTTAGAACGTGAAATAAAAAACCGTGCACCGCTATTTAAAGATCGTATCGCAACCCAAGTGCATTGGGGCGGGGGGACGCCAACTTATTTAACAGAGCAACAGTCCGCACGTTTAATGGCGATGCTACGCAAACATTTTACCATTGCCCCTGATGCGGAAATCAGCATTGAAATGGATCCGCGTGAAATTGAACTCAATATGCTCGATCATTTACGTCGCATTGGTTTTAATCGCATGAGTATGGGTGTGCAAGATTTCAATAAAGACGTGCAAAAAGCCATTAACCGTGTACAAGATGAAGACTTTATTGAAGCGCTATTAAAACGTGCGCGTGAGTTGGGTTTCCAATCCACTAACCTCGATTTAATTTATGGTCTGCCACTTCAAAACGTCGATAGTTTTATGTTCACTTTGCAAAAAGTCATTGCATTAAACCCCGATCGTTTAAGTGTGTTCAATTACGCCCACTTACCAAGCCGTTTCGCTGGGCAAGCGAAGATTAAAAATGAGCAATTGCCGGCACCAGAAACCAAATTAACTATTTTACAAAAAATGATCGAAACCTTAGGTGACGCAGGTTACAAATTTATTGGTATGGATCATTTCGCCAAACCAGATGATGAACTGGCGATCGCCCAACAACAAGGTGTATTGCACCGAAATTTCCAAGGCTACACTACACAAGAAGAATGTGATTTACTCGGCTTAGGTGTCTCGGCGATCAGCTTGTTAGGCGACACTTACGCACAAAATCAAAAAGAATTAAAACATTATTATACGGCGATTGATAACACCGGTATTGCACTGCACAAAGGTTTTGCCATGAGTGAAGAGGATTGCTTACGCCGTGATGTGATCAAACAATTAATCTGTAACTTCAAATTAGATTATCAACCGATTGAACAGCAATACGGCATTCAATTTACCTCGCACTTTGCCGAAGATTTAAAACTGCTTGCGCCATTATCTGAAGACGGTCTATTAACGATTGGAGAGAAAGATATTCAGGTATCGGCGAAGGGGCGTTTATTGATTCGCAATATTTGCCTTTGTTTTGATACTTATTCCAGAGAACAGGCGAAACGCCAACAGTTCTCCCGAATTATTTAAACAAACTTTTTGAAAAACCACCGCACTTTGGGAGAAAACCATGTCCATTTCAAAAACAGATATCCTCAATGCCTTTCATTTTTGTCACGCTTGCAAAGCCTATGATCCAAGTAAGAAAATCAGTGAAAAAGATTTCCGTTTTATTTTAGAAACAGGTCGCCTTTCGCCGAGCTCATTTGGTTTCGAACCTTGGAAGTTCTTAGTGATTGAAAACCCCGATATCAAAGCATTGATCCGTGATACAGCTTGGGGGGCGAAAGATAAAGTGATGGATTGTAGTCATTTTGTGGTGGTGTTAGTGCGCCAACCAGAGACCTTACTTGCTGATGGTGAATATGTGCAACATATGATGCGAGATGTCCATCATATCCCCGAAGAAATGCGCAAAATCCGTCAAAATTTCTACCGCACGTTTAGCGAACAGGATTTTGCCTTAACTGAGAATCCAAAGGCTTTTTACGATTGGGCATGTCGTCAAAGCTATATTGCCCTGGCAAATATGCTGACCAGTGCGGCAATGATCGGCATCGACTCAACCCCAATTGAAGGTTTCCCATTGGAAAAAATGGATCATATTTTTGTGGAACAAGGGCTTTATGATACGAAAACCTATAAACTGAGTGTGATGATCGCCTTTGGTTACCGTTTAAACGAGCCAAAAGCTAAAACACGCCAAGCCTTTGACGATGTAGTGGAGTGGGTAAAATAACAACCCGCATTTTAGCGAAAGAAAACCAAGAATAGGCGCTTATGGCGTCTATTTTTTATGGCTCTTGAAAACTAAACTTTGGCTATTTTTTCCCCTTCCCCTATAATGAAATTCACGCAAGCTGAAATGAAGGAGGCAACTATGTATTATATCGGGGTCATGTCAGGCACCAGTTTAGACGGAGTGGATTTGGCATTGATGGATTTTTTCTGTGTGCAACCACAACTTATCCATGCAGATTTTTACCCTATGCCACCCGCAATACGGCAACAGATTTCAGCATTATGCAATTCGGGTGCAACCACTTTACAAGCCTTAGGTGAGTTAGATCACCAACTGAGTTTACTCTATACCGAGTGCATTCAGCAATTCTTACAAAAACATCAGCTTTCCCCAGAACAGATCACGGCGATTGGTTGCCACGGACAAACCGTTTGGCATTCCCCAAACAGCCACTATCCTTTTACCATGCAAATTGGCGATGCTAACCTGATCGCAGCGAAAACGGGCATTACCACTGTGGCGGATTTTCGTCGTAAAGATATGGCATTTGGTGGACAAGGTGCGCCACTGGTGCCGGCTTTTCATCAAGCCTTATTTCGGAAACCGAATCAAGCGACCGTAGTGTTAAATGTCGGTGGCATCAGCAATATTTCTCGCTTACTACCAAATGAAGAGGTCATTGGCTATGACACAGGTCCGGGCAATACGTTACTCGACGCGTGGATCGAAAAGCATCAAGGCAAAGCCTATGATAAAGATGCAACATGGGCGAAATCAGGTAAAGTAAATACGGACTTACTTGCTGATTTACTCGATGAACCGTTCTTCGCCCTTCCCGCACCAAAAAGCACAGGGCGCGAATTATTCAATCTGGCTTGGCTGAATAAAAAATTAGAAAAACACACCGAACTTTCACCACAAGATGTGCAAGCAACCTTAGTAGAACTCACCGCGCAAAGTATTGTGGAGCAGCTTAACCAAATTGAAACGGAATTAGATCGCCATTTACTAGTCTGTGGAGGCGGGGTGAAAAATTGTCTCTTAATGGCACGTCTCACCGCCTTATTGCCACAATGGCAAGTGCAAACCACCAATGACTACGGCTTAGATGCCGATTATGTGGAAGCCGCCGCTTTTGCGTGGCTCGCCTATCAACGCCTCAATGACCTCCCGGGTAATTTACCGAGCGTAACAGGGGCAAAAAGTGCGGTCAGTTTAGGGGCAATTTATCCGAAGGAAAAGGATGTGGCAGCATAAAATCAAGCCTCGTTACCACTTCAATGATAGAAAAGCGGGCTAAATACCCGCTTTTATTGTATAGATCAAACCAACTTCTTCAACTGATACAAATACGCTAGCGCTTGTTTTGGGCTGAGTTCGTCAGGATCGAGTTTTTCTAACATTTCCCAAACGGCTGTTTTGCTGTCATCTTCTTCCATTAACGCCAATTCACCTTGTGTTTGATTGAGCTGGCGCAAATCTTGGATACGTTGATCCGCATTTTGTTGTGACAGTTTTTCTAATTGCGCTAATTTTTGTTTCGCCAGTTTAATCACCGATTGTGGTACACCCGCCAATGCCGCCACGGCTAAACCGTAACTTTTGCTGGCGGCGCCCTCTTGCACCGCGTGCATAAAAGCAATGGTGTCATTATGCTCGATGGCATCTAAATGCACGTTGGCACTACCCGCCAGTTGTTCAGGTAACACCGTCAGCTCAAAATAATGAGTGGCAAATAAAGTAAGTGAGCGTAATTTTTTCGCCAACCATTCCGCACAAGCCCACGCTAAAGAAAGCCCATCGTAAGTGGAGGTACCGCGTCCAATTTCATCAATTAACACCAAACTGTTGGCGGTGGCTTGATGCAAAATATTCGCCATTTCTGTCATCTCCACCATAAAGGTCGAACGTCCTGACGCCAAATCGTCTGACGCACCAATACGGGTGAAAATACGATCAATGGGACCAATCACCGCACTTTCCGCAGGTACAAAACTGCCCATATACGCCATTAATGTAATCAAGGCAGTTTGGCGCATATAGGTACTTTTCCCGCCCATGTTAGGTCCTGTGATAATCAATAAATGACGCTGTGGGTGAAGCTCAACCGGGTTGGCAATAAACGGCGCATTGAGCACCTGTTCCACCACAGGATGACGACCTTGTTGAATATGAACGCCAATGTCATCACTAAATTGCGGCGCGACATAATTGAGGGTTTCTGCACGTTCGGCTAAATTGGTGAGCACGTCCAGTTCCGCTAAAGTTAAACTGGCAAGTTGTAACGCCCCTAAATGTGGCAGTAACTCATCAAATAATTGTTCGTAAAGCTGTTTTTCTAACGCCAATGCGGCACCTTTAGCTTTCAGCACTTTATCTTCGTACGTTTTCAGCTCTGGAATAATATAACGTTCTGCATTTTTCAGGGTTTGGCGGCGCACATAGTGCATCGGTGCCTTATGGGCTTGCCCTTGGCTAATTTGAATATAGTAGCCATGCACCGCATTAAAGCCGATTTTTAACGTATCAATCCCGGTACTTTCTCGCTCACGCTGTTCGAGATCTTCTAAATAACGCGTTGCGCCATCCGATAAACTGCGCCATTCATCTAACTCTGCATGATAGCCCTCGGCAATCACGCCACCATCACGAATTAACATTGGGGGATTATCAATGATGGCACGCTGTAATAAATCTAACTGCGCTGAAAATTCACCGATTGGCTGCAAAAGTGCGGTCAAATCTGACGAAGTTTGGTGTGCCAGAATGTCACGCAAATACGGAATTTGTTCCAGTGCAGTACGCAAACGAGTTAAATCGCGGGGACGTGCCGAGCGCAAAGCGACACGGGCTAAAATCCGTTCCATATCGCCGATTTGCTGTAAATAAGGCTGAATCGCTGCCACTAAATCCTGTTGCAAAAGGGCAGTAATCCGATTTTGGCGCACCATGAGTTTTTCATGCTGGCGAATGGGCTGATGCATCCAACGTTTCAATAAACGGCTTCCCATTGGGGTGACACATTTATCGAGCACCGAGGCGAGGGTATTTTCGCTGCCACCGGCAAGATTTTGGGTTAACTCTAAATTACGGCGCGTGGCGGCATCTAATTGTATATGTTCTGAATGTTGTAATAAGGTTAGGCTTTGAATATGCGGTAATGCCGTACGTTGAGTATCTTTGGCATATTGTAACAAACAGCCTGCCGCACAGAGTCCCAAAATGGCTTTTTCCACCCCAAAACCACGCAGATCTTTGGTGTGAAACTGACGATTGAGTAATTGAATTGCCGTACCGAGTTCAAATTCCCAAATAGGACGCCGGCGTAACCCTTTAAACGGCTCAAGCAATGCCATGTCCACAAAGTCTTCACAATACAATAACTCCACAGGCGAAATGCGCTGTAACTCCGCTTGTAAGCTCGCGCGATCCTCGGGCTCACTGATTTGAAAACGCCCCGAGGTGATGTCTAACACTGCCAAACCAAAGCGATCTTTTTCTTGGTAAACCGTGGCGATCAAGTTGTCTTGCCGTTCAGGTAAGAGGCTTTCATCGCTCACGGTACCGGGGGTGACAATCCGCACGACTTGGCGCTCAACGGGACCTTTTGAAGTCGCTGGATCACCCACCTGTTCACAAATCGCCACCGACTCCCCTAATTGTACCAATTTGGCTAAATAACCTTCTACTGCATGATAAGGCACGCCCGCCATTGGGATAGGTTGCCCAGCGGACTGTCCACGTTTAGTCAAGGAAATATCTAGCAACGCCGCCGCTTTCTTGGCATCGTCATAAAAAAGCTCATAAAAATCACCCATCCGATAAAACAACAAAATATCGGGATTTTCGGCTTTGAGCGCCAAATATTGGCGCATCATGGGAGTGTGCAAGTCTAAGTTATCCATGTCTTATCTCTAAAAAATCATCAGAAAGTGCGCTCTATTTTCGCATAAAATCACAAGACAAAATACCGCTTTCTGCTCGCAAAAAAATCAGGCGACCGCCTGATCGCCTGAAGAATAGGAATGGAAAAGCGCTATTCGCAAATTTCTTCCGTTTGGACCGATTTCACTGCTTGGTTAATGAGTTCGGTGAGTTGTAATTCACTTTTCACCTCACTATTAAAGATCTGTCCCCCGCTGAGCGAGGCTAAACAGTCTGTGGCATTCCATGGTGAATTAATACTGACAATATTCACTTTCAATTTCGGTCTGCGTTGGATTTCTTGTTGAATCAGCTGACAAGGATCACGGAAAGTACAATCGCCATTGCCTTCCGTAATCAGTAGGATCAAGGCATCGCGTTCAATTCCATCCACCATTGTTAGGGCTTTTTCCAACCCTTCATAAATTGGGGTGCCCGGTACTTGATTCTCACGCACTTTCATCTGATTGATTTTTTGTTTCAAAGACTCCCGTTGTTGCGCAGAAAATACTCCGTGTGCGACAGCGGCAGAAACCTTTGTTTTTTTAGTCAAACAACTTTTCAGTTCCACTAAACCGATATCAATATGCGGGTCAATCGACGCTAAGATGTTATTGACCGCGACTTTCGATGCGGTCGATCTATTCGGCTTACGATACATATAATCAATCTCTTTACGCGGGACAGCTTTACGCTCTAAGCGTCGATCAAAATCATCAATTTTTTTAATTCCTTCTTTAATGGTATAACGCATCCCAGAAGCATTATTAAAGATAATCACCATTTGTGGCGCTTGCGCGGGAATAATTTTCTGGCGACACACTTTTTCAGGTGCTGCCTCAACTTTAGGTGGCTCGACTTTAGGAGGTTCCACTTTTGGTAATTCGACAGGTGGCGCTTCTTTGATCGGCTGTGTTTCCGGTGGCGGTTCTGGTTTTGGCTGCGCTTTTACCGTTTCGACCACTGGTGTCCGCCAAAAAAACCGCCAAAGTAATACACCTAACAGAAATAGCAATAATGGCAGTAACCACCAGTACCACCGCGTTGGTTTGGATGGTGCGGGGGCGACAGGCACAGGTTCAGGTTTCCGCTCACCAAGTCCCCAACCTGTGATGACCGGTGTCTTATTAACCATATACACTTGTATCGTATTGTGTTCAGCCCCTTCGACAAACTGCGTTAACAAGGTACACTGCTCGGGCGTTAGCTGCCCCTTTGCCGTTAAATCTTGATTCAAATGACGAATCACCTTTAAACATTGCTGAATAAAGGGCTGAACTTGCGCTAATTGTTGCTGATCAGCTTGACTACTGCCCAGTAAATGAGGCTGTCCTTGCAACTCGGTGTACCATTCCACCCTTGTTGCGTCGGCGTTGATGTCTGGTCGTGCAAACAAATCCACTGTGCTTGGGGGTAGATTACGTTACCCCGATATTATCGCGCGAGATGCAAAATACACCGCACTGGCGGAACTTGGGCAAAGACTACCGCAGTTTAAGCTCTCGCCTATTATGACTACGCTCGTCGATTTACTCGATGACCGTTTTATTGAAGTGCTTGCGGATAAGTGGAGTGCAACAGGCTACGACGGGTTATTTCTCGCGACAACACAAGAATCTAAAAAAGGATTGATTAAGAAATCCGTTGAGTTACATCGACACAAAGGCACGCCTTGGTCGGTTCGTGAAGTGATTCGCCAGTTAGGTTTTGGCGAAGTGGAAATTGACGAAGGATTAAAAAATCGGGATTACAGCGCAAACACGTTTGTTAATAAAATTCCATCAGATGAGAGATGGGCGTATTATGCTCTTAAAAAGGTACGTGATATTGCAGAAAATCGATTTTCATCCCTCGCTAATGCGGA